>Ga0326727_10005654_pt1 | contig 35393 bp, 29 predicted proteins | sample MB2enrmetagenome_FD_207643 | JGI IMG/M metagenome (GOLD analysis project Ga0326727, IMG submission 207643) | Lab enriched peat soil microbial communities from McLean, Ithaca, NY, United States - MB29MY | ecosystem: Environmental > Terrestrial > Soil > Wetlands > Peat | place: USA: New York...
GGTCCCCGCCGATGAGCTCGGGAGGCTCGACCGCGAGATACGACGGGCGGGCGAGGGCGAGCCGCCGGGTCGCGGCGACGTTGCGCGCGCACACGACCGCCACCAGGCCAAGCGCCGAGAGCCGCTGTACGGCGTCCCGTACGTCCACGGCCGGGATCGGATGTTCGGAATGGTTCACCAGGCTGCCCCAGGCTCCCGCCGCTCGGATGGACTCCGGCGGCACGAAACCGGTGTGGGCGCCGCCTTCGATGGGGTCGACATGTTGCGCCAGCACCGGGATCGTGACCGCGCCGGCCACGCGGGCGAGGTCGGGCGTCGCGGGTGCGATCGCGACCGTGACCCCGGAGGACTTACCGAGCTCCTCGAGCAACCGCGCCGTCCGTTCCGCGCCGGGGCCGAGGTGGCCGGAGTAGGTCTTGAGATTCAAGAGAAGCAGCGGGCTGCCGAGTCCGTCGAGGCTAGTGGGCGGGGGCGCGGGCGCGCTTAGGTCGAGAGCAGATGGCGTACTCATCGCCGTCAAAGAATACTTCTCGGTCGGGGTGTTTTCTCTGGAGCTCGGAGATCCGGGTGAGGACGTCTTCGAGCGTCGTGGATTCGTCATTCGGGTCAATCCTCAGGTGCACTGTCTTCTCGGGGCGCTCGGTGGTGCGGACCGTCCCGGGCATGAAGCACCGAGACCGAGGCAACGGAACGGAGGTTTAAAGGCGTTCGACTCCGGCGCCACATCCTTCCGAGCGCCCTCCGGCCCGAATGTTCCGGAGGTGCGGTGGCCTTCTCGTGGCGTCGCGAGACGCCGCGAAGGGAGGGCCCGAGCGGCCCGAATTCACGGTCGGGGAGCGCCGAAGAACCTCCCGTTCCACGAACCGCGACGCCCGATGCCGCCCGATCCTAGGGCAGGGCCCGGTCGAGAGCTGGCGATCCCGTGCGGGAGACCGAACCGGCACCGTGCTAAGACGTAACAATCATAAACCGGATTCGCGTGGGACGACGCGCGGGGTGTTCTACAGCGATGGCGGAAGCCCAGCCGGACGTTTCGGCGAAAGAAGACGAGATGCGACTCAGCGAGGCCGAGATCGCGGTCCACTGGAAGGAGGAAGAGTACCTCCATCCGGTCGCGAAGTTCATCGGGCAGGCGAACCTCACCGACCCGTCGGTCGTCGAGAGGTTCTCGGAGAAGAACTTCCCGGAGTGCTTCCGAGAGTACGCGGACCTGCTGACCTGGGACAGGTACTGGACGACCACGCTCGACACGAGCAACCCGCCGTTCTGGAAGTGGTTCGTCGGAGGCAAGCTGAACGCCTCGTACAACTGCGTCGACCGCCACCTCCCCCAGTACGGGAACAAGGCGGCCCTCGTCTGGGTCTCCGAGGTCGAGGACGAGCCGATCGTCTCGATCACGTACCAGGAGCTCTACGTGCGCGTCAACGAGATGGCGGCGCTCCTGCGCGACCATTGCGGCCTCAAGGCCGGCGACCGCGTGACCATCCACATGCCGATGGTCCCGGAACTACCGGTCACGATGCTCGCCTGCGCGCGCCTCGGGGTGATCCACTCCGTCGTGTTCGGCGGGTTCAGCGGAGAGGCCTGCGGTGCTCGGATCGTCGACTCGGGAAGCCGCGTCCTGATCACGATGGATGCGTACTACCGCAGCGGCAAGCTGCTCGACCACAAGGCGAACGCCGACATTGCGGTCAAGAAGGCCGAGTCGGAGGGACAGAAGGTAGACAAGGTGCTCGTCTGGAAGCGGTTCCACGACAGGGCCTCGAGCCCGACGCCCATGGTGGAGGGGCGCGACCGCTTCGTCAACGACCTCCTGAAGCAGTTCCGGGGCGCCCTCGTCCCTCCGGTCTCGATGCCGGCCGAAGCCCCGCTGTTCCTGATGTACACGAGCGGGTCCACGGGCAAGCCGAAGGGCTGCCAGCATTCGACCGGCGGGTACCTCTCCTACGTGGCGGCGACCTCGAAGTTCATCCAGGACATCCATCCCACCGACATCTACTGGTGCATGGCGGACATCGGATGGATCACGGGCCATTCGTACATCGTGTACGGGCCGCTCGCCCTCGCGGCCACGAGCGTGATGTACGAAGGCGTCCCGACGTATCCGGACGCGGGCCGGCCCTGGCGGATCGCGGAACGCCTGGGGGTGAACATCTTCCACACGTCCCCCACCTCGATCCGGATGCTCCGGAAGGTCGGGCCGGACGAGCCGAAAAAGTACCATTACCACTTCAAGTGCATGACGACGGTCGGCGAGCCGATCGAGCCGGAAGCATGGCTGTGGTACTACAACACCGTCGGTCGGCGCCAGGCCGCGGTGACCGATACTTGGTGGCAGACGGAGACCGGAGGGTTCCTGTGCACGACGAAACCCGCGCTCGACCCGATGAAGCCCGGGAGCGCCGGGCCGCCGATGCTCGGCATCTACCCGGTGATCTACGACGAGCACGGGAAGGAGATCCCGCCCGGCTCCGGGAAGGCGGGGAACATCTGCATCCGGAACCCCTGGCCCGGAATCTTCCAGACGATCTGGGGGGACCCGGACCGGTTCGTGAAGAACTACTACGCGAAGTACAGCAAGGACAAGAATTCGAAGGACTGGCGCGATTGGCCGTACTTCGCGGGGGACGGAGCGGTCTGGGCGAAGGACGGCTACATCCGGATTCTCGGCCGCGTGGACGACGTGATCAACGTCGCGGGCCACCGGCTCGGGACCAAGGAGCTCGAATCCGCGTGCCTCACGGTCCCGGAGGTCGCCGAGGCGGCGGTCGTGCCGATCGTGGACGCCGACCGCGGCCGCGTGCCCGAGGTGTACGTCTCCCTGAAGCCTGGGGTCAAGGCTGATAACAAGGAGGTCGCGGAGAAGGTCAGCCGCGCGATCGAGACGACGATTGGGAAGATCGCCCGACCGAGGGCCGTGCGGATCGTCCCGGACATGCCCAAGACGCGGTCCGGCAAGATCATGCGCCGCGTGCTGGCCGCGATCTCGAACCAGATGGACTACGGGGACATCACCACGCTCTCGAACCCGGAGGTCGTCGAACAGATCCGGGTCGCGGTGCAGGGGGCCGGACCGGTCGTGAAGAAGACCGCCCCCGAGGACATCAAGCGGTACGGCGAGCCGTCCTAGAGCCCTCGCCCCCACCGTCCTTCCACGGCGGCATGCCGTCGCGTGCCGCCGCTCTTTCCTCGGGGTCCGCGACGGGCGCAGGCGGTGGGGGCGAACCTCGCCCCGGAGGTCCGAAACCTCTAACGTTCGTTTCCGGTCCCGGTAGGGATGGCGCTCCGCAAGGTCTCGGCCTCGGCGAGCGAGCGGGACGCCGCGAGCCGGACCCTGCTCTCGGAGTACGAGGCGCTTCTCGTGGCCCAGCCGGGCCGAGCGTTCCACGAGCTCGTGTGGGGCCTCGAAGCCCTGCTCGCCCGGGGCGACGTTCGGGCCGCTCTCTGGCTCGACGACCGGTCGGCGCCTTCGGGCCTGGTGCTCTGGGACTTCATGCCGGGCGTCGGGCGGCGGGTGCGGGTCTATTTCGGGCCCCAGCATCGCTCCGCGGAGAACCTCGCGCGTCTCCTGGACGAGCTCGACGCGCGGAGCGAGCACGAAGGGTCGGTCGCGAGCGTGGTCGACTACATCCCCGGCGTTTCCCGGGAGGCCCAGGAAGCGACGTTCTCGGCGCGGGGATTCTTCCCGGTGGAGCGGCTCGTGTTCCGGCTGGACGCCGAGGTTCCAATCCCGGACGAGACGCTCGCCGGAATGACGGACCTGCGTCCGATCGACGCGGGCGACGAAGAAGCCCTGGTGACCCTGATGCGGGACGCCTACGACCCGCTCGCCGGCGAGACCGCCCCGTGGTTGTTCTACCGGGACCCGAAGCAGGACGCACGGGAGGCCGTCCGGGAGATCCTCGAGGGACGGCGCGGCGAGTGGCTACCCTGGGCCTCCTTCGGCATCGACATCGGCGGAGTGCTGCGCGGGGCGTCCCTGGTGACCCGATGGGACGTGCCGATCCTCAGTGAGGTGATGGTCGCCCCTTCCTTCCGAGGGATCGGGCTGGGCTACTATCTGGCGCTCGGGTCCGCCCGTGCGCTCCGAGAACGTGACGTCGGAGCGCTCCACACCGTGACGACGAGCCACGACCTCCGGGCGCTGCGCCTCTGTCGCCGGATCGGATTCGAGCCGGCCGACCGGTCGGCCGTCGGGCTCTGGGTCAGTCGGGCCGCGGTCGGGGCGCCTTCGCCCCGTCCCGGTGGATCGGGTTAGGTAGGTGCCGGGCGGGGGAAGGACGGCCCGACCCGTGGGTCGTTGAGGTCGAACTGGCGGCCGCAATCCCCGCACTCGACGTAGCAGTGAACGTCGCCGCTCACGGGTTCGCCGAGGGGGCCCCCGCAGTCCGGGCACCGACCCGGTGCGGGGGTCGGTTCGGCCGCGCGCATCCGATTCGAGTCCCTGGGGATCGGTCGAGGAAACCGGCCTGACGCTCCCTCACGTCGCGGTCAACTTCGGTATCTGACGCGGGGCGAACGCGGGGATCCGGAGCAAGTGGATCCCGACCACGAGCACCCAGAGCAGGATGGGCGCGACGATGATCCGCTCCATCCCTCCCGCACCGAGGTCGGCCCAGAGTCCGCCCCACTGCCAGGAGTGTGCGACGAAGAGGCCCAGGGCGATCAGCGTGACGAACCCGGAGAGGACCGAGTACGCTCGATAGCCGTCCCACCGGGTGTCCCGGAACATCGCGACCCCGAGAACGATCAGCGCGAACCCTCCTCCGGCAAAGGCGAGCAGGGCCGAGATCGTGTGCGCCGTCAGGTTGACGTCCTCGGGGAAGACCCCGACCCCGATGGCGCCGCAGGCGGCCAGCGCGAACACTCCCAGTCCGATCGTCCGCGAACGACGGTTCGGAAAGGCGCTCGGGAGGAGCAGGATCCCGAGGATCTGCAATGCCCCCATGAGGATGATCGTGATGTCGAAGACAAGGTGCCAGGGAGAACAGACGTAGCGGCCACCGATCGTTCCGCAGTGGGCCGCTCCCAGGTCGCTGATGTAGTTCTGCGTCAGGCTGTACGACGGGTTCGACCATCCCAGCTGCGTGACGATCATCCCGGCGAGGAACAGGATCACCGCCGCGACCCAGAGGGCCGCGCCGTGGTGGACCGACCGGTGGACGAGCGGCCCGTATCGTTCCCGGGAAACGGCCATTAGCACGCGGGAGCGGCCGGCGCTCAGTCCTCGCGCGCGTTGCGTTCGTACGACGCGTCGCTCGCGCGTTTCAGGCGAGCCCCGTCACGGTCACAGATCGGTCGGGCGCTCGGCGGCACGTCAATGACGTAGCCACCGCCGCACTTGGGACACTCGTAGTAGGGCATGCGATCTCCGAGCGCCGGTAGGGGAACCCCATATAAATCGCTCGAGTCGCATCCGAATGAGCGAAACGCTATCCCTCCCCCGACCCACTCGAGGAGGTACGGTCCCTCATGCCTTCGGTTCCTCCGGTCCGGCATCGTTCGCTTCGACGGGGAGGTCCGCCCTCTGCACCCCCTCCGGGGACCCTCGTCCCCCCCGTTTCCGAGAGGTTCCGGAACGCCGACCCATACCGGGCCGAGCGGGAGTGGGTCCGGTACGAGGGCACGCCCCAGCGCGAGCTCTGGCGCGAGCTGCGCGAACGGTTCCTGGCCCGTCACTCGGCGGGCACACCCTGGGTGCTGGACCTGGGAAGCGGGCCCGGACGGTTCACTCGTCACTTGGGAGCCCCGCCAGCGCGGAGGGTCGCCCTCGATGTGTCCCGCGAGATGCTTCGGTCCGCCCGGGTCCACTGGGGACTCGCCACGGCGGGCGCTCCGCGCCCCGACCTCGTTCGGGCCGACGGACTGGCTCCTCCGTTCCCGCCGGCGGCGTTCGGCGAGGTGGCCGTCCTCGGCAACACGCTCGGCTTCGCCGGCGCCTCGGCGGCGCGTCTCCGGGATGCGGCCGCTTCCCTCGTGGCCCCGGGGGGAACCGTCCTCCTCGAAGTGGCGCCCGGCCCTGGGGAACGTTCGCGCTATCTGGCGCGCCTACCGTTATCGAGCGTCGCGCGCCTGCTCCGAGCTCCGACCCGCGCTCTCGTGCCCCGGGTCGAACGAGAGGGGTTCGACACGATGCCGTTCCGTCGGCCCGAGGACGGAGAGTTCCAGAGAATTCCCGCGGCCGATCTCGTTCGAACCTTCGAAACCAGGGGCTGGGAGGTAACCGAGGTCATGGCCGTCGCCCCCGCGCTCGGTGCCTTGGCCCCTCGGATCGAACGGGTCCGAGGCGACGCGAAGGCCTGGGACCACCTTCTGCTCGTGGAGGAGGAGCTCGGGCGGCGGCCGAATCGGTGGGTCCACGCCGCGGCCGTTCTGGTGGCGGCGCGTGCCCCCGTCGATAAGCAGGATTAAGTAACGGCCGACCCCCATCTTTCCTCGAGTGCTTCCATGCCGAAGGCAACGGGGGATACGCCGTCGCCTCCGACCTCCCGCAGCGTCACCATCCCGGGGCCCGGCACGAAGGGGTCGTCCTCGAAGTCGGTCGCCACGGCCGCCGCGGCCCCGGGCAGCCGTTCGGTCACCGTTCCCGCCCCCGAGGATTTCGAGCTCGCGAAGAACGACGCGCTGCTACAGCTCCGGATCGGCCGGTCGGCGCATCTCTACGCGATCTTCATCTCCGCCGTTCTCGCCCTGGACGGGATCCTGCTGCTGCTGTTCTACCCCCAGCTCCCGTCGCTCAACGCGAGCGACAGCGGCGCGGCGGCCCTGGGCAAGACCTTCTTCCTCATCCTTCCGCTGATCGCGGGCCTCGCGGTCGCCGGGATAGGCCTGGTCTCCAAGTGGGAGGTCTTCCAGCTCTGGCCGTGGGAACCGCACTTCTCGGTCACCGTCGGAGCGGTCGCCCTGAACGCCCTCATCGCGATCACCTACGGGCTGCGGATCGCCGCGGTCGGGCCGTTCGCGAGCATCTCCCTGTTCCCCTGGTTCTATCCGGTCGAGCTGACGGGGATCTCGATCGCCCTCCTCGGCATCGTGCTCACGTGGACCGGCTGGTCCGGTCGTCAGTGGGCGAGCGCGGTCTGCTCCGTCCTTCCGATCGCCACCGCCCTCTTCGTCTACTTCCCCGGGAACACCGCGAGCGTCTCGGCAGCGCTCGCGGTGAGCCTGTTCCTCTCCGCGATATTCTACCAGACCTCGGGCTCGCTGCTCCACCTGATCTCCTCGGGGACCCGACCGCACGAACGCGAACTGATCACTTCCGGACAGAGCCGGATGTTCCGCCTCGCCGACGAGGTTCGTCAGCGCGAGGAAGCCCTCCAGTTCCGCGAGGCCGCGCTGGTCAAGCGGGAGGCCGACGTGGAGAACCAGCACCTCTCCATCCGCCGCCAGAACGACAGCCTCAAGGAGGCCCGGGCCCAGCTCGACGACCTCGAGGAGGATTACCGGAAGCGTTCCGACGCGGTCGCCGAGAAGGAGCGGACGTGGGCCGGGAAGATCGCCGAGATGGAGGGTAGGGCTCTCCTGATCGAGGACAAGACGAAGGCGCTCGAAATCCGTGAACAGGAGGTCGCCCGCCTGCTCCCCCAGATCTCCACTCGGGAGCAGCGCCTGGTCGAACGGGAAGGGCAGCAGGCCCAGCGGGACGCCGAGCTCACGCAGCGCCAGCAGGAGCTCGAACGCCGGCTCGCCGCGCTCCCCGAGAACGAGGCTCGCCTCGAGTCCCGTCGTAAGGAGCTCGACCAGAAGACCCAGGAGCTCCTGCGTCGCGAGGGGGAGGTCTCCGCGAAGGAGATCGCGGCGTCGGCCGGGACCGTCGCGCCGAGCGCCGCCAGCCAGGAACTCGCGAACCGCGAGGTCAAGCTCCAGCAGTTCAAGTCCGTCCTCGACGAGCAGAACGTCATGCTCGGGCGCAAGGCCCGGGAGGCCGGCGACCGCGCGAAGGCCGCTGAGGAGGCGCTGAAGCGCGTGGCTCAGAAGGAGGCCGAGGTGGCGGCGCGTCAAGCCTCGGTTCAGCAGCGCGAGGCCGAGCTTACCGACCAGCTCAAGGCAGCCGACGAACGACGCCGGCAGTACGAAACGGCCGCCCAGGACTATTCCGGCCGGATCGAGCAGTACAACCGACAGTCCGTAACGACCGCCCAGAAGGCGGCCGACCTTGACCGGTCGATGAAGACCCTCGCCGACCGGGAGGCCGCGCTCGCCGAACGGGAGGCCCGTTTGAAGACCTTGACGAGCGCGGTCGAGCGGCGCGAGAGCGAGCTCACCGCGCGCGAGCAGGCCGTCCACGCGACCGAGCAGGAAGTGAGCCTGCGGCGCCAGGCGATCGACCGGGGCGGCGACCTATCGTTCGCGAGCCTGGCGGCGGTCGCGGCCGTGGGTGGAATGGACCAGCCCGGACGGGTGGCGTCCAGCCGCGCGGCGGCCGGGCGGTCGCAGGGCATTCGAGACCTGAGCGCAACACCGTCCGGACCCGGAGGGGCCGAACCCGAAACCCTGAGCGCCCCAGTCGGCCGTCGTTTCCCGGACCGTCTTCCGACCGGCACGCCTCGGCTGGATGACCTCTTGCTGGGAGGGTTCCCGCCGCACGGGCACATCGTGCTCGTGGGGGACCCCTTCGTCGGCAAGGAGGTCGTCCTCTACTCGTTCATCGCAGAGGGCCTCAAGCGGGGCGAACCGGCGATCCTGGTGACCGCCGCCCGCTCCCCGGGCGAGATCTCGCAGAGCCTCGGGGTGGTCCTCCCCCAGTTCCGGGAGTACGAGCAGATGGGCATGGTCCGATGGATCGATGCGTCGGGGTCCGGCGCGACGGGCGACGCCCATCACGTTGTTGTGAAGAGCTCCGATGACCGCGCGGGCATCCTCTCGAACCTCGTCCAGGCGGCGAACGCCGTGGAAGCAGGTCGACCGCCGGCGTTCCGGGTCGGGTTCCTGGGGCTCTCCGCGGTCCTGGCCCACGGGGATGAGCGGGCGAGCTTCTCCTTCCTGCAGAACGTCGTGGGGATCCTGAAGCCGCGCAATTCGCTCGCGGTCTACTCGCTCGAGGCGGGTGCCCTTTCGGAGGCCCAGGTGGAAACCCTGCTGAGCCGGATGGACGGAGCGATCCTCTTCCGTCAGGACCGGGACCGCCTGCTGCTCTCCGTCAAGGGATTCGGCGATGTGGAGACCCGCGACTGGATCGAGTGCCGGGCAACGCAGCGCGCGCTCATCGTAGGGTCGTTCGCGCTCGAGCGGATCCGCTAGACCCCCCGGGGTGAGGGCGACGGGCCCGATCTCCAATCGCTGGAAGGCGTTCCTCCTCGTCCTATTCGCTCCGTTCCTGGCGGAGTTCGTCACCGGCTCGACCGCGCCCCAGGCCTGGATCCTCCCATGGGTCCCTCTCACCTTCATGGCGATCTACGGTGTGAGCGCCGTACTGGTGCGGGAGTTCGCGATCCGGTTCCGCACCGGGCCCGCCGGGGTCATCCTTCTCGGCCTCGCCTTCGGCGTCATCAACGAAGGGATGGCCGCGCACTCTCTCTTCAACCCCGCCTGGCCGGGGGTAGGGGTCCTGGCCTCCTACGGGCGGCTCGGAGGCGTGAGCTGGCTCTGGGCTGAGTGGATCGTGCCGTTCCACGCAGTCTACTCCATCTCGTTCCCGGTCTTTCTGAGCCGACAGTTCTGGCCGGAAGTCCGGGACACCCGGTTCCTGACGGACCGTGGGGCCGTCCTGCTCGCTCCCGTCCCGGTCGTCGTGTCGATCGGCACATCGTTCCTCGTCGGGGCGTATCCTCTCTCGCTCGTCGACTGGGTCGGGATGTTCGCCTTTGTGGCGCTGATGGTCTTCCTCGCATGGCGGTGGGGTCGGTGGTTCGGTTCGGTCCCTCCGGCGGCGCGATGGGTCCCTTCACCCGCCGCGGCGGCGACGGTCGGGGTCCTGTTCTTCGTGGTCGGCCAGGTCGGCACTTGGGACACTCCGGACCTCGGCCCGTATCCGGTGGTCGGGATGGTTGTTCTCCTGGGGTTCTACCTGCTGGTTGCGGTGTTCGCCCGGAACCTCGGGCCCACCGCAGCCGGGGAACGCGCCCGCTTCGCCTTCGTTCTCGGAGGGATCGGGTTCTACGTCGCGCTCTCCCCGTTCTCCGAGTTCCTCTTGGGTAGGTTCGCCCTCTTCCCGATCGACGTGGTCGTCTTCGCCGCCCTGGTGTGGCTCTACCGCCGACGAACGGCCGTCGCCGCCCCCCGCATCCCGCCGGGCGCCTTCGGACTCGCGCCCGCGGCCTGATCCCGCCGCCGGCTCAGTCGGTGTACTCCCGCCGGTCGACGAGGTGGCGGGGAGGTTCCCCGTGGAAGAACCGGGTAAGGTTCTCGAGAGCCCTCGCGAGGACGTAGGACTCCACTCCCGCGCCGAAGCCGGCGACGTGCGGGGTCCCCACGAAGTTGGGGAGGTCCGTGAACGGGAACCGCTGCGAAAGCCGGCCGTGCTCGAAATCCTCGCCCCACCAGACGTCGAGGGCCGCCCGGAACGACGGGTGGTCGACCAGGTGGCGATAGAGCGCCTCCTCATCGACCGTCCCGGCCCGACCCACGTTCACGAAGACGGCCTCCGGTTTCATCGCGGCGAGAAGCCGAGAATCGACCGATCCGCGGGTCGCGTGCGTCAGCGGGCGCGCATCAAAGACGAGATCTCCCTCCGCGACGGCGTCCGCGATCGCCTCGGCCGGGTACATCGCCGCACAGCCGGGCGCCATTCGGCCGGTCCGGTTGACGCCGACGACCCGTATCTCGAATCCGGCGAGCCGGTCGGCGATCGCTCGACCGATCTCTCCGTACCCCAGGACCACGGCCTGGCGGCGGAAGAACAGACGCTGCTCGGGAGGCGGGCGCATCTGACCGCGTCGGACCTGCTCGTTGGACTCGACCAGGAGCCGCGCGGCCGCCAGCGCGAGGGCGACGGCGTGCTCGGCGACGAACGGCGCGAACGCGCCGACGTTGCCCGCGACCCGCACCGAGGGGGGGAACCGATCGAAAGGGAATCCGTCCACTCCCGTGTAGATCCGTTGGACGAAGGAGAGCCGCGGGGTCGACGAAGGGTCGAATCCGAGCCGCTCCCGGTCGAGGGCTCCGACGAGCATCGCCTCGACCGAGCCCCAGGAGGCGGGGTCGGTGTCCTGTGCGTAGGCCCAGGGGACGGAGGGAAGGGCCGTGGCGATCGCTCGGCTGAGTGATTCGCGGGGCCAAAGGGTCACGAGCAGCCTCGGCGACGGATCGGGCATCGCTTCCGCAACCGCCGGGCCATCTTGAGGTGCGCGCCGCCCGGAACGGAAGACCGTGGCGAGAGGGGAATCCCCTATCTATCCGCCACCGACTCCTTGGAGGGTGCCCGAAAGGGCCCACCGACCATGGCGGGCGTTACCCTGGACCTCTGGCACACGCTAATCTACCTCGAGCCCGAGGCAGAGGAGGCCTACATGCAGGCCCAGGTCACGATCGCGCGAGAGGTCCTGGCGCACTCCCCGCAGGTTCCCGGCGTCCCGAAGGTCAGTGACGAGGAGCTGGGCCCCGCTTTTGAGCGAGTCTACGCAGAGGCGGTGGCGGAATCGAGCGAGGGCCGGACCGTGACGCCCGTCGAGCAACTGCTGCGGGCCGGACGGTCGACCGGCCGCGACCCTTCCCCAGAGCAGTACTTGGATGCCCTTTCGGCGGAGGTCGCCAACCTCCCCTTCGAACGGGCTCCGGGGGCCCTCGAACTCCTGGCCGGGCTCCGGGGAGAGGGATACCGGCTCGGGATCATCTCGAACACCATCGGCGAACCCGGGCGGTTCCTGCGTCCCGTCCTGACCGCCATGGGATTCGACCCGTTCATCGAAGCCTACGTCTTCAGCGACGAGCATCCTTGGACGAAGCCCGCGCCCGAGATCTTCTACGCGACCCTTTCGGAACTGGGCGCGCGACCCGACCGGACGGTCCACGTGGGGGACGGCTGGTCCGACATCGAAGGCGCGCGGCGGGCCGGCCTCCGGGCCGGGATACTGTTCACCGGACTGCACCGCTACGGGGCGAAGTACAAGGCCCTCTTCTTGCCCGACAGCTGGGACAGGCCCGAGACCCCGTACGTCGTGACCCGGCTCGATGAGGTCCTCCCCCAGATCCGGGCCCTGCTCCCGAACGGAGCGGGCCCGTAGGCCCCTTCCGAACTGCTTACTCCTCGCCCATGTGGCGGGGCTTAGGGACGACCTTGGGCTGGTCGGCGGAGGTGGGCATCCCGGTCTTGCCCGGAACGATGTCGCAGTCTCGCCAGTTGATGCCGACCGTGACGTTGGGGAACGCGACCTTGAGGGTGTAGTTCGCGATCTTCCCGACGACGAGGCCCTGGGATCCTTCTACCAGATTCGGGTTCATCACGGAGAGGTCGCGGGTCAGGATCACCCGGGTCTGGTTGAGCACGATCTTCGAAAGTTCGTTGCGGTCTTCCATGGGGCATCCGACGCGTCCAGAAACGGAGGCGACGAGGGCCATAAGACTGACCCTGCAGTGGTCCCTTCGACCGACTCGCCCCCCGGCAAGAAGCCACCGCCTTCGGTCCGAACGACGGTCGTCGGACGCCGAGCGGCGTCGGGGATCACGTCAGGGCCTTCCCTCTCGCGGGCGGTCCCGGGGCCGGGGCCCGGGGGCGCGGGTCGACCGCGAGGATTCGAACGGCCGCCCGGTCGGCTCGGGATAGAACGGACGGTCGTGGGAGGAACCCAGTCCAAGGTACATTCCTCAGGGAAACCTCGATACACCCTCGAAAAAAGGGATTATCTACTAGAATCGCGTGCGCAACCATAACATGCCAGCGTCCAACGAGACGATGGAAACCGCGAGAGGGATGGAGGAGGCTCCTCCGAAAGTGGAGGAGAAACCGGAGTGGTGGGGTACCCCGGCGGTCGTGGGCCTGATGGGATTCGGGACCACGACGATGATCGCCGGGCTCTCGAACCTGCCGACGCCCTACGGGGCTGGGTTTGGAGCCGCCGTCCCCGGCCAGGGGAACTGGGCCATCTACGGGATGGCTCTGGCCTTCGGTGGAGCGGCCCAGCTCGCCGCCGGGCTGATCGCACTGCGCAAGGGGAACGTGTTCGCCGGCTCCGCGTTCATCGGCTACGGGGCGTTCTGGCTGGCGTTCTGGGTCATGCTGGGCCAGTACGCGGGCCCCGCGCTCGGTGCGGGGGTCCCGATCTTCTGGGGCGTGGCTGCCTTCGCGTTCATCTGGATGATGTTCACCTTCTCGTTCCTGATCAATGCGCCGAAACACGGTTGGGGCATCTTCCTGGTGTTCCTGTTCCTGTTCATCGCGTTCATCTTGCTCGTGGTGAAGTACGTCAGCCTGGCTCAGGGCCAGACGACCTTCATGGGCTCGAACGGGGCGAACTGGGCGGTCGGCGGGGAGATCATCCTCGATGGGTTCCTGGCGTGGTACGTCGCGACGGCCGACCTGACCAACTGGAACTACGGACGCAGGGTCCTCCCGGTATAAGTCGGGATCCGGTCACCGCGGCCAACCCTTTCCTTCTTCCGTTTTTCTTGAATCGGACGGATGCGCTCCGAGCGGGCCTACCTCCCAATTGGGGCAACTCTCGGGTTTAAGCCAGGGTCCTCTGTCCCCTTACGAGGGCTGGCCATGGTCGAGGTCCGTTTGGATGCCATGCTGTCCGAGTTCGTCTCCCGACGTTCGATGCGTTCGACCGCCCGGAGCGTCGGAGCCCTCCTCGACGACCTGGAGCGCCGTAATCCCCGTCTTCGCCACCGGCTTCGGGACGAGACTCACGCGCTCCGGCCGTTCGTCAAGGTCTTCGTGAACGGGGAGGAGGTCGGGGCCCGGGACGCTCCCCGGACCCCTCTCCGGCCCCGCGACGAGGTCGAGATCCTCCATTCGATCCAGGGAGGCTGAAGAGCATGAGAGACCGATCGGTACGAGTATGGCTAGGCACGCGGAAAGGCGGCTACGTGGTCGAGGGAGACGTCCGTCGACGGCGCTGGAAGGTGAAGGGGCCGTTCCAGGAAGGCCGAGACGTCTTCCACGTCGCTCCCGACCCGCGGCACCCGGGGACGGTGTACGCCGCGGTCAACGACGGTTGGTGGGGGCCGCTGCTCGTCCGATCCCGGAACTGGGGCACGAAGTGGACCGAGGTCTCCACACCGGGAACCCCACGCTTCCGCCAGCGAAAGCCACCGGTCGAGGCCCCCTCCGCGTCGTTCCCGATCAAGAACCTTTGGCACCTCGAACCCGGACCCGAAGGAGAACCTCGCTCGATCTTCCTGGGGGTCGACCCGGCCTCGCTCTGGCGCTCGGACGACGAAGGTGCCCACTGGAGCGGGGTGCCCGGCATCAACGACCACTCGACCCGTGCCTCCTGGAACCCGGGCGCGGGGGGCATGTGCCTTCACACGATCCTGATCGACCCCGAGAACCCGCGCCGGATGTACGTGGGTATCTCGGCCGCCGGCACGTTCCGGACGGAGGATGGGGGAGAGCACTGGCGGCCCTTGAACCGGAACGTGCGAGCCGACTTTCTTCCGGAGAAGTATCCTCAGGTGGGCCAGTGCGTGCACAAGGTCGCGCTCGACACGGCCGACCCGGCCACGCTCTACCGCCAGGACCACTGCGGGATCTACGTCAGCCACGACCGCGCCGAGACCTGGACCCGCATCGGCAAGCCCCTGGGGGACGACTTCGGCATGGTCGTCGCGTGCGCCCCCGCGCTGCCCGGCACGGCGTTCTTCGCCCCGTTGAAGGGCCAGTCGCGAGTGATCGCCGGGGGTCGGTTCCGGATCTATCGGTGGAAGGACGCCGACCGCCGATGGACCGCACTCTCGGCGGGCCCCCGATTCCCTGGGGCGTATGGGATGCACCGGGAAGGGATGGCGACCGACGGGCTCGACCCGGCTGGGGTCTACGTCGGGACGACCACGGGCCAGTTGTTCCAGAGCGCCAACGCAGGCAGGACCTGGGGTCTGGTCCCGTACCAGTTCCCCGCGATCCATTCCGTCACGGTGAGCAGTCCTTCCACCGACGGGTAGCGAGACCCTGAGGTAGCTGGTTGGCCCCGGCCACGGGGAAGGAGAGTGGACTACTCCGAGTCACGGCGGCGGCGACGGCGCTTGTCGCCATCGTCGTCGTCCGAATCGCCGCGGTCTCGTCCGTAGGGCCGCGGCCGTCGGTTGTATCCGCCCGGCCCGCGGTTGTAGGAAGGCCGGCCCCGGGGGGGTCCGTAGCGGCCTCCTCCGGATCGGCTGGGGCCGCGGTCGCTGGGACGTCCCCGACCGCCCGAGAACTCTCGGGGCGGAAGGATGAACTTGTTGCCGCAGGAATCGCACTCGCCGACGAGGGAACCCTCGTCGTTCGTCGTGAAACGCAGCGGCGCACCGCACTGGCGGCAGGGCCGTCCGCGGGGTCCCATGGAAGAGTCCCGGTCCTCTCGAGGGGGCCTTCCCCGGGAGGGCCGGCGTTCCTCGGTCGGGAAACCGGGGGAACCCCGTTCGGCACCCGGGGAGCTCGGGACAAAGAGGGTCGTCGACTCGCATTCCTCGCAGCTGGCCTCGAGCGACCCGTCGGGGCGAGCTCGGAAGACCAGGGTCGTACCACAATCCGCGCACTCGGGTCCGGGGACCGCGGAGGTAGCCGCCTCGCCCGAAGCCACGGCCTCGGACGGTCCCGGTACCTCGCCAATCTCGATCGCCGTTCCGACCACGAACGTGAACTCGTGCCCGCAAGCCGCGCACGTGCCGGTTCTCAGACGGACCTCCCGGTCCGTGTACTCGACCGCGGATCCGCAGTCCGGGCATGAACTCGCCATAGATTCCAAATCCCGGAGTCGCTCGCCCCTCTTTAGCTCCGCCTGCCTCCGCGAAGGGACTCAATACCGCCAACCGTTCCTGGGGCGCCGTCCGGCACTCTACCGTGAAGAGATAGGCCGGCAGGTGTGCTGTTCCTGTATGCCCCGACCTCCGGCGGCCGCTTCCCGTCCTCCCCGGACCCCCCGGGGCCGACACCGCGGTGTGCCCCGCACCGTCGTGGGCCTTGACCTCGCTGGCTCGCCCCGACGCGCGACCGGGGGCTGCATCCTTCGCACCCGTCGGTCCCTGGAAGTGATGGTGCTCGGAGCGGACCCGGAGATCCTCGAGACCGTGCTTCAAGCCCGACCCGAGCTCGTGGTCATCGATGCGCCCCTCTCGCTCCCTCGGGGAAGGGCCACGATCGAGGACCGGAACGGCCCTCATCTCCGGGCGTGCGATCGAGAGCTCCTGCGCCTCGGGATACGCTTCTTTCCGTTGACGCTCGGTCCGATGAGGATGCTGACCGTCCGCGGCATGGAGATCGCCAGGAAGCTCCGGCGACGGGGGCTCCGTGTGCTCGAGGGATACCCGGGAGGAGCTCAGGACATCCTCGGGATCCCCCGCAAGCAGGCCGGCGTCCCCGCCCTCCAGGCCCGCCTGCGCCGCGAGGGGTTCGCCGGGCCGCTACGGACGCGCGCGTTGACGCACGATGAGCTGGACGCCGTCACGATCGCCTGGGTCGGCCAGCTCTTCCTTCGGGGCCAAGCGATGCTCATCGGTGACCCGGGCGAAGGGCTCATGGTGCTGCCGAAACCAAGGTCAAACCGACCTGACCGATGACGTAACTAGTATCCTTCCGGTCGGAAAGACCGATCCGCCCGGGGAGAGGGTCGGAGGGTCGGGGCCCCGCGGGTCCGTGGCGACCCGAGGTCTCTCCTTCCTCGCCAGCCGGCGGATAGGACGATACGATGCGGCCGTTGCACCCATGTCCGCTGTGCGGCCACGAGTTCGTGGAGGAATGTCGGGCAGTGGCTTCCGACCTGCCCGGCCACGCGCGGGTCCGCTGTTCCCAGTGCCGCGATGACTGCATCCCGATCGTGCGACCCGAAGATGTTCCGGACCGTCTCGGAGACAGGGGAACCCGCCCGGGAACCGCGATCCGGGGTCTCGAGCCCTAAGTGTTCGGCTAGGGGGAGACGGTCGCGATCCGCGAGCGCCGGAGCCCGACCTCGACACAGCCCCGGATCACCACCAGGGCGGTCAGGAATAGGGGGATCAGAATCAGGTCGCCCCCCGGCCACGAGAGGTGCGCAGCCTCGCCTGCCCAGAAGACGGCGAACGCGAAGAGCATCGAAGTGGCTCCCAGCTTGAGCCACGGCACCTTGATGCGTCGGATCCGCTCGTGGACCAGCGCGGTCGCGATCACGAGGACCGCCCCGGCGACAAGAGCCCCGACGAGGGCGGAGAACCCGTAGCCTGCTGCGGCCAGGGCGATCAGCACGACGACGGCCTCGGTCGCCTCTACCGCTCCGACCGAAAAACCTCCCGCGAACTGGACCGCAGATTGGCCGGATCCGGAGGAAGCGGGGGCCTTTGCCGTCCCCGCCCGAGAACGTCGGTATGTCCGCAGCGTGCTGCGGAACAGGAACACGCCAAAGGCGGTCAGGAGCAGGGCGGATGCCCAGAGCAGGTACTCACGGGGGAACGCGATGATGAGCGCTCCGAAGCCGAGCGCGATGACCGCGATGGTGGCGGTCCCGGTGACGGCGCCGAGCGCCCCGTGAGCGATCGTTCCGTGGTCGGCGCTCAGCGCGAACACGAGCGCCACCACCTCGGTCATCTCGAGGAGCGTGATGACGAACGCGACGAGGAGCGCGGGTCCGTACAGTCCGATCATCGATGCCTAGGGCGTCTGCCGGGACAGACCCGAGCACTATAGTGGGTTCGCTCTGCTCCAAAGGCGGAAGGCGGTCTCACTTCCGGTCACTCCGGAGTGAACGCGGCCACGCGAACGCGCAGAACGGGAAGACGGGTCCTCAGGGAATCGAAAAGGTCCCGGACGTCGGTCCGAGTAATGTGTCCCCATAGGTCGATCGAGATCGAGTGGTGACGCTCGCGATGCACCCGGCGGACGGTTGCGTCAACCCGTATCGGGCCGGTCCCGGAAAGCCGGACCGCGAAGCTCCGTGCGGTGGCTATCCGTCGCCAGGCGTCGCTCGCGAGCGCGCGCAGGAGATGGCCGACCGGCTCGGTCCGTCGGTCATGACGTGGTTCGGGCAGTGGAAGCCAGCCGCCCGGGAACACCTCCCAGTGGTCGACCCGAGTGAAGCCTTGCGCGGAGAGCGCATGAAGAAGGCCCGCGGTGAGGCGAAGAACGTCCTCGACTTCGACCACCTGCCGCTCGCGGAGAAGCGCCTCCATCTGCCGGAACACGGGAAGCCCGGGCTCGCGGACGACCTCGGGTTCGAGGTCAACTTCGAGAAGAACGTGGCGGAACGGGCGCGTGCGGTGCCCTCGACGCGCGGGCCTCGCGTCCGCGGGCCAATCCAGGAACGACGTCGGTCCGGTGAGGTCGGGCGCCGAGATGCTGGTCGGAGAGACCCGGGATCCGGGCATCGTCTCGCCCTGGGTGGATATTCCCACAAATCAGTTTGGGTGCACTCCGCAGTTCGGTCGGGAGCCGGGTTCGACCGAGACAGGGGCCGAAGGTGGGTCTGAGAGAGGACAGTGCGTGTGCCGGATCCCCGGTCGGGAGGTACCGTCGGCTGTCGGAGACCTTGTAAGGCGTACTCCTTTTGGGAGAATTCATGCGGGTCACGCTCGTGCAATTCGCTCCCGAGTTTCCGGGGAAGGCGAAGAACTGGGAACGGATCCGTTCGTGGGCCGAATCGACCGACGCGGACGTCGTCGTTTTCCCCGAGCTCACGTCCTGCGGCTACTGCTACGAGGGGCCGGACGAGATCCGGGGGTTCACGGACCCTCCCGTGTCGCTGGCCCCGCTCGAAGCGATCGCCCGCCGGCACGGGCGGCTCTTGGTCGGCGGGTTCGCGGAGGAGGCCGACGGACGGCTCTACAACAGCGCGTACGCGGTCTCTCCGGAGGGGACGCAGATCTATCGCAAGATCCACCTTTGGAACAAGGAGAAGAAGATCTTCCAGCCGGGCTCGCAACCGCTGATCGTCGACTTCCAAGGTCACCGATTCGGGATGGAGGTCTGCTACGACATCCAGTTCCCGGAGCTGGGGTCGTACTACTCCCGGGCCGGGGCGGAAGCACTCCTCGTGCCGACCGCGTGGGCCCAGGAGCCTACCGACCTGCTCTCGGGATTGCAACCGTTCACCCACCTCGCGCTCAGCACGGCGTTCACCCACGGGATCTACGTCGCGCTCGCGAACCGGACGGGGCTCGAACGGGGGGCCCGGTTCCCGGGCGAATCGAGCATCACCGACCCGCTCGGCCGGATGCACCATATCGGTGCCGAGGAAGCCACGCTGACCGCCGAGCTCGACTTCTCGCTCCTCCCGCAAGCCAAGCGACCGAACGAGAACAACGACCTCGACGCCGACGCGCGCCTCTCGATCGGGCTTCCGCGCGGCCCTCCCTGAGAGGCTGGGCGAACGCGGAAGGCGTTCCCGTCGCGGTCAGGGACCTCAGCGCTTCGGAAGTCCTTTCAGCCGGGAGCGCTCGTGGGCGCGTCGCTTCGCGCGCCGTCCGGAGGACCGCCCTGCGGTGGTGCTGGCGTCCTTCTCTCGCAGGGCATCCAGGCCGGAAAGATTCTCGATGGCTCGATCGAGGGTCTCGTCCGACTTCGCGAAGACGAACCGGACGAACCTCTTCCCGTCCTCTGGGCGGGCGAAGAAACTGCTGCCCGGCACGCACGCGACTCCGCACTGCTCGACCAGAGCCATCGCGAACGCCCAATCGTCCGGAAAGGGGAACTTCGAGATGTCGACCATCACGTAGTACGCCCCTTCCGGGGGGGTGCAATCGAGGCCCTGCCGCTGGAGCTCCGAGACGACGCGGTTCCGCTTGCGTTGATAGTTCTGCGCCAAGTCCGTGTAGTATCGGTCCGGGAGTCCGAGGGCTACCTCGGCGGCGACCTGGAAGGCGTGGGGGGCGCACACCGTGAGGAAGTCGTGGGCCCGCCGCATGGCGGTGGCGAGCGTGGCCGGTGCGATCGCCCACCCGACCCGCCAGCCGGTGGCGCTGTAGGTCTTCGAGACCCCATCGATCGTGATCGTTCGCTCGGCCATACCGGGGAGGGTGGCGAGAGACACGTGCTGGCGGCCGTCAAAGACGATGTGCTCGTAGATCTCGTCGGTGATCGCGACCGCATCGTAGTCTGTGCACAGGTCGGCGAGGAGACCGAGCTCCTCTCGGGAGAAGACGCGGCCCGTGGGGTTGTTGGGTGTGTTCACGACCACGACCTTGGTCTTCGGAGAGAACGCCTTCTTCAACCGCTCCTCGTCCAGGTGCCAGTCCGGCCAGTCGAGCGGAACCGTTCGGGCCCGCGCTCCGGTCACGATCGCGTCGGGGCCGTAGTTCTCGTAGAACGGCTCGGTGACGACCACCTCGTCCCCGGGGTCCACCAGCGCGAGCATCGCCGCCATCATCGCCTCGGTCGCGCCGCAGGTGACAACTACGTTCTTGCCCGGGTCGGCCTCGATATGGTTGAACCGCTTCGCCTTGCGAGCGATCGCCTCCCGCAACCCCGGAGTTCCCCAGGTGACGGAATACTGGTTCCCACCCATGCGGATCGCCTCGGTGGCGGCGGCCCGTACCTCCTCGGGCGGGTCGAAGTCCGGGAAGCCCTGCGCGAGGTTCACGGCGCCGTGAAGGTCGGCGATACGGGTCATTTCGCGGATGACCGATTCGGGGAACCGCTGGACCCGTTCGCTCACCCGTGGGTCGGGGATCGCGAGCGGAGGTCGCCCGGTCCTGGGAGAGGAGTTCATGGGGATGGGCTAGGGACTTCCAGTACCTCCCATGCTTAGACTTTGGCCCCGACGGCACGGCCCGTGGGGCTCGTCAAGTCGATTTGACTATCCATTAAATATCCATTTTTCTTACGAAGATTCCGTGCGGGGACAGGAACCCGGGACGACCTCCGGGTCGTCCGGTTCTTCCGCGACCGACCTCGGAATCGTTCGGCCGTGGCGACCGCTCCGGCACCGCGGGGAGTGAACTGCATCGATGAGCGAAGCGTCCCCCCCGGCCGCGTCGTCACTGGCTCCGAGCCCGCCGACCCCGACCGTGTTCGCCCGAAAGTCGAGTGGGCTCGTCAAGGAGCTGGGCGCGTTCGAGTCGTTCTCGATCAACCTGATCTCTCTCGGGCCGGGCCCGGCGTACGGCCTGTTCTTCACGATCCTGCTCTTCGTCACGGGCGCGAACCTGATGGATGCGACCCTGATCGCGGCGCTGATCGCGGTCCCGATCGTGATCACGTACACGATCCTCAGCGTGGAGATGCCACGCTCCGGTGGAGAGTATGTCTATTCGTCGCGGCTCCTGCACCCGTACTTCGGGTTCGTCGCGGGCGCCGCGCGGATGATGAACGTGATCCTCTATGCCGCCGTGCTTCCCTACTGGTTCGTCACGCTGTCGGTCGGTCCCGGCTTCGGAGCGTGGGGGTCGATCACGTCCAACAGCACGCTCCTCCACTGGGGGAACTGGCTGAGCCTGGGACTTCCCACCCTCAACACGTTCTACGTCGTGGTCATCGGGGAGCTTCTCACGGTCATCGCGATGGTCCTCTACATCGTGTTGAAGCCCCGGCCCGCGTTCCGGATCTTCTCCGCGATGCTCCTCCTGGAGCTTCTCGGGCTGGCCGTTTCCGTCGCCCTGCTCGCCGCGATGGGTCACGCGAGCTTCGTCAGCGCGGTCGATCGGTTCATGGTCCACCAGGGCGCCCCGCCCGGCGCCTATCAGTACCTCGCGAGCTACGGTGCATCCCACTTCGGGAGCTACGGCTCCTCCTGGACGAACACGCTCGAGTTCGTGCCGCTGATCTTCGCCTTTTACTTCATGTTCTCCAATGCCCCGAGCTACATCGCCGGGGAGTTCCGGCGGAGCTCGCGGTCGATCCGCCTCGGGATGACGGTCTCGTTCGTGCTCGCCGTCGTGTTCTCCGTGCTCCTCGTCTTCGAGTTCGAGCAGGTGGTCGGGATGAACTTCCTGAACGGTTCCGCGTCCCAGTTGTACACCGGGGCCTACACGGGCAATCCCGCGTACTACCTGCCGTTCGCCGCGGGTCTCACGAGCTTCCCGATGCTCGCGGCCCACGGGAACAACGTCCTCATCGGGATCATCTTCCTCGGCTCGGTCAGCTGGTACGCCCTCTGGCTGATCCTCGGTCTTTACATCTTCTCCCGATACGCGCTGTCCTACTCGCTGGACCGGCTCTTCCCCCGGTTCATGAGCGCAACGACCCGTTCGACGCACTCGCCGATCGCCGGGATCCTCACGGTCTCGGTCCTCGGATTGATCCTCCTGCCGGTGATGGCCTACAACTATACCGCGCTCTACACGCCGTTCGTGTTCCTTCTGTTCTTCCTGCCGATGATCACAGTGTCGCTCACCTCCCTGGCGCTGCTGCGCCTCGGCATGATCCGGCACAAGCCCCGATACACGGTGGCGGGAGCGGTCTCCTTCATTATCACCGCCGTCTCGGCCTACCTGGTCACCACCTTGCCGCTTCTCGGCTCGGCCGCGGGTTTCACCTCGTCGAACCAGGAGACCGGCTATGTGGCGATCGTTCTGATCCTGATCGTCTCGGCCGTCTGGTACTTCGGGGCCCGGTGGTACCACAAGGCGCGGTCGGGGCTCGACATCTCCCTCGCCTTCAAGGAGCTCCCGCCCGACTAAGCGGGAGAGGGGCGGTGCGGTGACCGAGCCCGCCGACCCGGCCCGGTCTCCCCGCTTCGCGCAGATCGCATCGTTCGCCCGGCTTCCCTACCGGCCGGACCTGGCCGGGGCGGGCTCCGCCTTCGTCGGGATCCCGTGGGACGACGCGACCAGCTTCCGCAGCGGCGCTCGCGAAGGGCCGTCGGCGATCCGCAACCACTCGCGCCTTCTGAGGACCTACCATCTCTTCCAGAAGGTCTACCCGTTCCGCGTCCTCGAAACGGTCGATTACGGCGACATCGACCCGGTGCCGGGATTCCTCGACGATACGTTCCGACGCATCGAAGAGGGCATGGAGCCGATCTTCCGGGCGAAGGTCCTCCCGTTCATCGCCGGGGGGGACCACTCGATCACCCTCCCGGTGCTCCGGGCCCAGAAGGCGGTGACCGGCCGTCCCGTCCGGCTCCTCCACTTCGATGCCCACTACGACACCTGGGACCACTACTGGGGCGACAAGCGGTACACCCACGGCACGTGGGTGCGGCGGGCCTACGAGGAAGGCCTGATCGAGCCCGGCCACGTCTTCCAGGTCGGGATCCGCAGCTCGCTCTACTCCCACGAGGACGTTGCGACCAACGCCCGCTACGTCGACCAGACGTTCACGACCGAGGACCTCGACCGGGAAGGGCCCGACGCGGTCGCGGCCTCCCTCGTAAAGGCCCTCGGCAGCGGCCCGACGTACGTCTCGGTCGACATCGATGTCCTCGACCCGGGGTTCGCGCCCGGAACGGGTACTCCCGAGCCCGGCGGCCTTACGACCCGGGAGCTGTTCCGGATCCTGCGGCCCCTCCACGCGGTCGACATCGTAGGGTTCGACGTGGTGGAGGTCGCGCCGCAGTACGATCACACCGGGCAGGTCACCGCGTTGGCGGCGGCGAACATCCTCTACGAAGGGCTCGCCGCGGCAGCCCGGCATCGCCAGGATACGGCGTAGGGGTCCGCGCCTAGCGGACCTCGTCCACGTCCTCGAACCACTGTTCCTGGGTACCCTTGCGGGCCCGCTTCTCCCAGCGACGGGACTTCGGCATCGTCTCGAGGAACTGGACGACCTCGTGGATGCGGTGCCGGGCCAGGGTGAGGTTCTCTTCGGTCAGTCCCCGGTCGTTCGGCGCCCACTCCGAGAGGCGGTGCAGGGCCCGGTCGAGGTTGATCCGGGTGTCGTACCAGAGCCCCCAGTCCTCCCCCAGGAGCCCCGCGAGGTAGTCCCGGTCCATCTGGCCGACCGGGACGGCGATGAGCAGGGCGGTCATGTCGGTGAGGTCCGGCGGGGTGACCTGGTGGATCTGGGATTTCCCGAGGAACAGGTCCTCGGGGGCGAGCGTCACCCCATCGGGGAACCGGTTCTTGAGGGGGATCTCGTGGCTGAAGCGCAGGGAGTCGTAGAAGACGTCGATGCTGAACTGGGGATGGAAGTAGATGTTCCGGTACATCCCGAAGAGGGCATTCGTCTCCCGGTCCTCAGTGAACTTCAGCTCCTTCACGAAGAGCTTGTAGATGCCCGAGGAGTGTTTCTCGTAGCTCGCAAGGTCGAGGTCCTTGAACCGCGGCGTGCCGTCGTGGGCGATGCCGTGGCGGTGAAGATAGATTCCGCGGGCGTGGGGGTCGTGGCGGATGCGACAGTAGATGCCCACGCTGCCGAGCGCGCGCAGCGGGATCTGGCGCTCGTGCGCCCGGCGGACGATCTGCTCGAGCTCCTGGAGGAAGGTATGCTCGTCCAGACGGACCTCCGACACACGCGACCTACCCCGTGACGAACATGTGGTCGACCACGGTGCCGTCGTTCAGGTCGAGGATCAGCCCCTGGAGCGTGCCGCTGAAGTAGACGCTGCCCGGATTGAATACGGGCGTGCCGGCGACCGAGTCGACCCCCATCGACTCGTGGATGTGCCCGTGCAGGCTCGCCACGGGGTGCGTCGACTCGATCAGACCCCGCACGGACGGGGAGCCGACGTGGGTCATCATCATCTGACCGGCGACGGTCTTCGGTTTGAGGTTCGCGTCGAGCTCGGGAGCGAGGTCGAGCGAGGTGTTCGCGGGCGGTGCGTGGATGTCGAGGATCATGCGCTTCGACCGGCCGATCTGTCCCGACGTCCGGTCGAGGAACCGCTGGAGCTCGGGTTCCTCGAGGTCCCGGGGACAATGCCAGGGCGTCATGTTCGCGTATCCGCACCCGTAGATCTCGTACGGTCCGGCTGTGACGACCTGTCCCTCGGGCACGAGCAGATTGGGAGGCGCCTCCTTCCGAAGGATCTCCAGGATCCCGTCCGTGTCGTCGTTCCCCACGTTCATCACGAGGGGGAGCTTCCGGGGGAGCAGTCGTTCCTCGACCAGGCGGAGCCAGGACCGGACCCGGTCCTTACCGATCTCCCGGCAGTACCGCTCCATCCCTTCGGGGTCCTTGCGGCGGCGCTCCCACTCTTCGGGGGTGGTCACGAGGGAGTACCGGCCCTGGTCCGCGATCGTCCGCTCGACCTCGCGAAGGCTGGCCGCCGGGAACACCACGGGCTTGTCGCCCGGGTACCAGAGGTAGGTTCTCTTCTCTCGAGGGAAGATCGGCTGGAGGATCTTCCCCATGATGTCGCCGCCGTAGATGAGAAGGTCCGGTTTGTAGACGGGCGCCGCGTTGACGAACTTTCGGAAGCAGACCTCTGAGCCGTGGAGGTCGCTGACGAAGAAGATCCGGAACCGGCTCACCGGGGTTCCCACGCTCCCATGATATATGAACGGTTACGGAATGCACCCGCGCGACCTTCATGGAGACCGCTCCCTGGCCCAGCGCTTCCGGAACCGGCGAGGTCCTCTTTCGGGGGGGCCTCGTCCTGGACGGGTCCGGGAACCTCCCTAGGGTCGAGGACCTGCGACTCGGCCAGGGGCGGATCCTCGAGCGGGGCCGGGACCTGGGCGCGAAGGGCTCCACGGTCCTCGAGCTGACGGGACACTATGTGGCGCCGGGGTTCGTGGACGTTCACTCCCATTCGGACATGACGGTCCTCGCCAACCCGGGGCTCGAGAGCAAGGTGTTCCAGGGGGTGACGACGGAGGTCGTCGGGAACTGCGGTGGCAGCCTGTTCCCGCTGGCCTCCGAACACTTGGAGGAGCTTCGCGCCTACGTGGAAGGGTTCTATCCGGGGGTTTCGAGGCGGCTCCGGTGGGATTGGACCGACCTTCCTTCCTGGGCAGAGCGTGTCCAGGCCGCGGGTCCCACGGTGAATCTGGCTCCGTTGGTCGGCCACGGCACGGTGCGCATCGCGGTCGCGGGCCTGCAGAACGAGCCGTTGTCGCCCGAGGCCGCGCTCGAAGCGGAGACCTGGGTGGCCCGTTCGTTGCGGGACGGCGCGTTCGGTCTCTCGACGGGGCTAGCGTACTCGCCCGAGCTCCACTCGCAGGTCCCCGACCTGGAACCGTTCGTCCGCCAGGTGGCGCGCTACGGCGCCGTCTACGCCACCCACATGCGGGACGAGGGACGCGGACTTCGCCAGTCGGTCGCCGAATCCATCGCGGCGGCCGAGAAGTTCGGTGCCCGCCTCGAGATCTCCCACCTCAAATGCCTTGGACGCGGCCGATGGGGCCTCGCGCCCGAGCTCCTCGCCACGATCGCCGCGGCCCGCGGGCGGGGGGTCGCGGTTCGGGCGGACGTCTATCCCTACGAGGCGGCCGAGACGGGGCTCTTCGCCCTCTTCCCCGGCTGGGCGACGGAGGGGACCTGGGCCGACACCGACCGTCGGTTGACCGAAACCCCGAACCGGGAACGGCTCCGCCGCGAGGTCGTCGGTGGCGTGCGAGGATGGAGCCTCGGACCGGACGACCTTCTGTGGGACGATATCGTCGTCACGGCCGTCGCGACCCCGAAGGGACGGGCCTTCCTCGGCCGCAGCTTCGCCGAGATCGGCGAGGGCGTCGGCCTATCCCCCTTTGACGTGGCGGTCGACCTGTTCCTAGCGGAGCAGGGCGGGGTCTCCGTCCTGCTCTTCGGCATGTCCGCCGCGGACGTCCGGACGATCGAGCACGACCCGGAGACCCTGGTGGGGAGCGACGGGATCGGCAACTCGCTCTCCAACGGGCCGCTCGAGGGCCCGATCCACCCCCGGAACTACGGAACGTTCCCGAAGTTCCTGTTCGACATGACCGCGCTCGGCCCGCTCGGTCTCGCCCACGCGGTCCGTCGGGTGACCACCCTCCCCTGCGAGCACTTCGGGATCCCGGACCGGGGGACGCTCACGGTCGGACGGATGGCCGACCTGGTCGTCTGGCCCTCCGACCGACGGGACCCGGGTCCGGCCTACCGCGACCGGCCCCGCTACGCCCGGTTGTTCTCGTCCGTGTGGGTGGCCGGCGAACCCGTGGTCTTCGACGGCCGCATCACCGGGCGACGCCCCGGTAGGGTGCTCTCCCACACGATGCGGGCAGCCGTCGGAAGCGGGACCTGACGGGAACCTCGGGAGGGGATCCGCACCGTGCGCGTCGCGCTAGTGCGTGATCGTGTGCGAATGGGGTCCCGTGGAATCTCCCCGTTCGAGGGCGGCGGCGCTGACGAGCTTCGCCGCGACGGAGACCACGCTGATCGCCTCGTTCGCCCCGGCCTTCTGCAGCTTCGGTAGGCTGTGCGGCTGGTTCGCCACCGCGACGATCCGCAACCCGGCGGCCATCCCGCGGGCGGTGATCACGGTCAGAAGGTTCTCCGCGTCGGTAGCCTGCGTCGCGATCAGCGCACGGGCCCGGGAAAGGCCCACCGATTGGAGCGCTTCCTCCGAGGACGGGTCTCCCCGGTGGACCCGATACCCCTCGGCCCGCAGGCTCTCGAGCGTGACCGGGTCGCTCGACAACATGACCGAGCGTACCCCGAGCTCGCGCAAGGAGTCCGCGACCGCCTTCGCCTCGCTCGTCGTCCCGCAGATGATCACGTGGTCGTTCAGGTCTTCCATCTGAGCCCGTTCCAGTCGCGCGGTGATCGCCGCGAGCCGTCGCTCGAGGAGCGGAAGGAAGAGGACCACGACCGCCGATAAGAACGTTCCCACGCCGAAGAGGATGAGAAGGACGGTGAACAGCCGGGCGGTGTCCGTTTCCGGGGTGAAGTTCGTCCCGTTGGTCGACACCGTCGCGACCGTGAAGTAGAGGGAGTCTCCCCACCCCGATAGGTTCGGGGAGAACTCGGCCGCCAGCCAGCGGGAGCCGACCATCCCGAACAAGAGGGAGAGGAGCGCCGCCACGACGACGAGCAGCTGGGTCGCCTCCGGGCCGGTGGCCGAACCGTAGTAGAATCCCACTCGGTACGGGTAGATCGCCGCGACGAGCAGGGTCGTGGCACCGGCCGCGGTGATCGAGTACAGATTGGGGCTGAAGAGGGCAATGAATATCGCGAGGGCCGGGGCTATGAGGGAGAAGATGTACGCGACCGGAGTTCGGCTACCGATCCGAAGCGATAGGACGAGCAGAAGTAGTCCCGCGATCGCGTCGAAGGGTGGGTCATACCCGGTGAGGAAATCGCGGAACACGTTCGGTTCCGGGTGGAGGCCCGAGAGGATGCCCAAGAGGAGCACCACGCCTCCGACCGACGCGGTAACCATCGAGATCGTGCGCGCGCGGTAGACCAGCGGAGGCCGACGCTCCCTCGGGGGGGCGGGGTTGGGGGTCATGCCGAGCAACGACAACCAGGGTCAACTCCCGTAGAACGAAACCGATACCCGCCTCTCCCCAATAAACCGTCGGAGCCCCGGTGTCGGGGCGTTCCGGGGGCGGGCCGCGGCTGGTGTCGTGATCCTTTAGGTCCGGCGGACGACCCGCTGGAGCAGCCCGGGGTGGGCACGGGTAAAGAGCGTTCGCGCCTGGCCCAGCCATGCGGTTCGAAACCGTAGGACTGCGGGTCACGAAGCTGGAACGGTCGTTGACGTTCTACACGAAAGCGCTCGGCCTCAAGGTGGTACGCCGCGGGGACACCCGTGGCTGGGGCGGAGGCATTTGGGTGCGCCTCCAGGACCCGCGGTCCCGTTGCATGGTCGAGCTGAACTGGTACCCGAAGGGGTCGCGGTTCGACGGAGCCTACCGAGCGGGGGACGCGGCCGACCATCTCGACTTCACCCTCGGAGTGGCGACCCAGAAGGAGCTCGAGCGGGCGTACCGGCGCTTGCTTCGCCACGGAGCACGGCCGACCGGCCTCGACCCATCGACCACCGCAGGCTGGATGGCCAGTGTCACCGACCCGGACGGGATCTGGATCACGGTCGGCCGCCGCCCCACGGCCGCCGAGCGGCGAGCTTCTGGTTCGTGAACTGCCCAGGGCATCCCGCGCGAGCCCTTCCTTTAGGAGATTCGCTGCCCCGCCGAGAGGCTCCGGCCCGTCTACGCTCCCGGGTAGATCGGATACGCCGGGATCCACTGGCTGGCCTGGACGATCGCGCGCAGCTGCTCCGGAGCGGTCTTCGGGGCGATCCCGGCCCGCTGAGCCTCCAGACCGACAGCAATGGCGATCTCCATCGCAACGGCACGAAGCTGGGCCACGGGGGGGAGGAGGGGGCCGGTCGGGTTCGTCCGAGCCGGAGAGCAAGCCGCGAGGGCGTGGGCGGCTGCCAGCAGCATTCCGTCCGTTACGTGACGGGCCTGACTTGCCACGGCACCCAGGCCGAGCGCCGGGAAGATGTAGACATTGTTGCACTGCGCGATCGGGTACGTTCGACCCCCGAACTCTACGGGTGCGAACGGGGATCCGGTGGCGATGATCGCCTTTCCGTCGGTCCAGCGGATCAGGTCGCTCGGCACCGCCTCGGACTTCGTCGTGGGGTTCGAGAGGGGGAAGATGAGCGGTCGCTCGACCGCGGCCGCCATCGATCGCACCAGCGGTTCGTCGAACGCGCTCGTGACGGTGGAGAGGCCGATGAGGATCGTGGGGTGCGCTTCCTGGACGACCTCGCCTAGGGAGACCCGTCGCGGGTCCGCGTGGGCCCACGAGGCGACCTCGTCCCAGGCGTGGGCGTAGACGCGCTGCTCGGCCTTGAGCTCTTTCCGGGCCGCGTGAAGGAGCCCGCCGCGGTTCACCAGCCAGAAGCGCTTTCGGGCCTCCGCGTCCGAGATCCCATCCTGGACCATCGCGCCACGGATCGAATCGGCGACCCCGACCCCCGCGGAGCCCGCCCCGAAGATCACGACCCGCTGGTCCCGGAGGGGAACACCGGTCAGATGCAGGGCCGAGAGGATGGCGCCGAGGGTGATCGCGCCGGTACCCTGGATGTCGTCGTTGAAGGTGAGGAGCTTGTCCTGGTACTCCTCGAGGATCTGACGGGCGTGCTCGCCTCCGAAGTCCTCCCACTGCACGAGGGTGTTCGGAAGCTCCTGTTTGACGGCCCGGACGAACTGTGCGATGAACTCGTCGTAGTCGGGTCCGAGGATCCGCTCGTGACGCCACCCAAGGTATTCGGGGTCCCGTAGCCGTTCCACATTGTTCGTTCCGACGTCGAGCAGGATCGGCAGGGTCCGTTCGGGCCGGAAACCGCCGATCAGGGTGTAGAGCGAGAGCTTTCCGATGGGGATCCCGAGGCCACCCGCGCCCTGGTCCCCGATGCCGAGGATCCGTTCCCCGTCGGTCACGACGATCACATCGACCTCCGGGTTCGGACGGTGCTTCAGCAACGTACGGATCGAGTCCCGCAGCGGATAGGAGATGAACAGGCCGCGCGGCCGGCGGTAGATGTGGCTGAACTCCTGACACCCGAGCGCGACGACCGGCGTGTAGACGACGGGCATCATCTCCTCCATGTGGTCGAGGAGGAGACGGTAGAACAGCACCTCGTTCCGGTCCTGGAGGGCTCGAAGGTAGATGTGGCGCTCGAGGTCGTCGGTCTTCCGCTGGAACGCCTCGTAGGCCCTCCGGACCTGCTGGTCGAGGGTCTCGACCTGCGGCGGAAGGAGTCCGTGGAGACCGAGGACGTTGCGCTCGCCGTCCGTGAACGCGGTACCCTTGTTGAGGAGAGGGTCGTCGAGAAGCTCCCGCCCTCGGAGGCGGGGAAGTGGGCAGAGGGCTCCGGGCTGAAGAGGCAAGACACGACCGACCGGTCGGGCTTCGGCTGCGTCCATCAAGAAAGAAGGACAGCCCGGCGACAGATGTAGCCGCGGTCAAAATGGGTTGACGGGACCCGCGGAGGACCCTTCCCTGCCCTAGGATCGTTTCCTGGAACGACGGGTCTCCGGGGCGCTTTTCCGAGAGTCTTTGTAGCGCTCCCGGGTGAAGGACCTTCCGATGTGCGACCTGGACGAGGCGGAGTACTTTCCGTGGGTCTGGGCCCAACGCGTTCGAGCCCCGGCTCGCGGTACCGCCCTGGCGATCGAAGGATCCTCGAAAGGGCTGGTCCGGACCCCGACCGAGCCCCTTCGAGTCGAAGTCGGAACGTCGCCGGGGCGGCTCGCACCGACCTCGGAGCCTGGGCGTCCGGGTCCCGGGCCAATCCCCGCTTCGAAAAGTCAAAGGGTCGGCACTCCCTGGAGGGGGCATGCCGGAGTTGGAGAACCCCGCGGAGAACCCCTGTTTCGGCTGTGGTCCCCACCATTCTCGAGGCCTGCGCCTGAAGTTCGAGAGCGTCCTCGGGGGTGACGGAGTTCCCGAGGTCCGGACCACCTTCGTTCCCAAGGCCGATGAGATCGGATGGCCGACTCTGTTCCACCACGGACTGCATTTCCTGGTGCTCTACGAAGCGTCGTACTGGACGGCGCTCACGCTGCGAGGCAAGCTGTGGGTCAGCACCGGTGCTTCGACCTACAGCACCGACCGCCTGCCTCGGGTAGGGGTGGCCCACCTGGCTCGCGCGCGCATCGTCCGCGCCGACCCCGAGTCACTGTCCATCCGGGCCACGACGGCGACCGTCGGCGGCAAACCCTGCGGGTCTCTCGATACCTCGTGGCGACCGGCCAGTCGCGCGGCGATCGAACGAGCCCGGATCCCGATCCCCGACTACCTTCTCTCCGAGATCGCGCCCGAAGAGTAGGGGCTCTGTCTTCGAGGACGTCGGGGCACATCCGCGGAAGGCCTCGGTGACTCCCGTCCCCGGGACCCCCTCACGGTCCCCGTGGGGTCGGTCCTGGTCTCGGCAACCCGGATCTTGAGGTGGTTCGTGGCCGTCAAGCCGATTCCACCCTCGAATTAAGGCCCGGTGATGGAAATGGTTCACCATGAACCCGTCGGACGCCCCACCTACGGGTCACAACGGATCCCCTTCTGTCACCTCGATCTACCTCTGGGGCAGCGACCGACGTCGCCTGAACGCCACGGCCCGCATCCTGGCCGTTCGGCTCGACCCGGAATTCCACTGGGTCGAGGCGGTAGAGACGGAGAGCGACCCCGTCGAGGGACCGATCGTCCCGAAGTTCGCGGTGATGTGCGGGCCGAAGGAGCTCGCGCCGAGCTCGGGGATCTCGACCGAGAGGCTGTGGTCCTACCTCAAGCCGCGGGGCCAGCGGAGGGCGGGCGAGGAACTGCAGGACTTCCTCCGCATGCCCGAGCCGATCCAACGGGCCGTGGCCTCCATGCTGGAATCGAGGAAGCCCGGGCCCCGTGTTCTCGTGCTCGCGAACCTCGACCTCGTCTCGGCGATAGAGGACGCCCGTCCCCGCTTCGTGGGTCACTTCATCGAGTTCCTGAACAGCCACGATATCTCGCTCCTCGTGACCGCGACAGGTCGGCCGCTCCTGGAGCGGATCGAGTTCGAGTACTCCTTCACCACCTCCGAAGCGCTGCCGGAGCGGTTCCGGACCGACGCGGCTGTCTGCCAGTGGGGCGACTGCTCCTCGTGCATCGTCCGGCTGTTCCCGCAGGGCGAGCTCGTCTGCCTCTCGGGGTTGGCGAAGGACCCAACGTTCGCCACGACCTCCGGGCCCGGCTCTCCCCGGATCGCATCGCACTAGTGCGCCCGTTCCTACGCTGGGCCGGGCGGATTCGTGGGCGGCGTCTCGTCCCACTCGTGGACCGCTGGGGCGGGTGCGCTCGCGGGTGGGGCGGCCGCCGCGGGGGCTGTCGGGGATTCCTCGGCGATGGCCGGACCCGCGGTCGCCGAACTTGCCGGAGCTAGGGGTCGAGCCGGCGGACGACGCCGGGAATAGAGGATGAGGGCGAGCACGGCCAGGACCACGACCAACACCCCGAGCAGCGCGATCAGGTCCCATCCGAGCGCTCCGATGCTAGGCGAGGAAGAACTGCTCGGTTGGGCGACAAGCACGACGGGGACGGTGGTGGTCCCGTTCGAGACCAGCGTCACGTTGTTGAAGTACGGCAGGTAGCCGGAGGCCAGGGCCTCGATCGAGTGAGTTCCCAACGGTAGGGCTACATTGAAGGTCGACACGCAGGCTGCGGTCGGCGACGGAGCCGCGTCCACGCCGACCTGGGCGCACGTGGGGACCAGCGTGATCGCCAAGGTGCCGAGAACGACCGCGAACGTGATCGTCTGGGACGCGTCTCCCGGCAGGCTGCCGGATCCATGTGCCGGAGTGGCGTAATACTCTTGGGCCGAGACCCGGAAGGTGTACCCACCGGAAACCGAGTTGAAGATCGAGTACGAGATCGTTGCCCCCGTCCCGCTCAGGTTGGTCGTCACCCCGTCCTGGGTCAGCGCGACCGTCCACGGAGTCCCCGACGGGAGCCCGCTTTCGGTGAATGTGAGGCTCGGGGCGAGTGCGAAGTTGATGGTGATGTCCCCCGCGGTGCCCGCGACGACGGTGAACGAGCCGGTGGCCGGAACGGCGGTGTAGCCCACGCTCGTCACACTGTAGTTGTAGGTGCCCGCCGTGAGGAGCCAAGCGATCGACCCTCCGATGGACGACAGGGTCTGGGGGACCCCCCCGACGGGGGTCTCGTTGACCGTCACGCTCCAGGAAACACCGGGGGCAAGTCCGGATTCGAGGAAGTAGACCCCGGTCAGTTCCGAGAACGTGAGGTCCACGTAGACGATCGGTTCGGTTCCGTTCACCGTCACGTTGATCGGAGCGGTGGCGTTCAGGATGTACGGCACGCACTCGATGGGCAGGGAGACGGTGAGAACGCATACCGGATACACGACGGAGAACGCCACCGTGCCGTTCGGGCTCTCGATCGTTAGGTTGTTGCCCGTCGTAGTCGCGTCCGCCAGGGTCGTGTTGACGCCCCACTGCGTGGCGGCCGGCAGGCCGGTCTCGTTGAACTGGACCGTGTACAGAGAGAACGGCACGAGAGGAACGTAGTCGCCGCCGTTCGTGATCAGACCGTTCCCCGGCGGGATCGTACCGGCGGAGCCGTCCGCGTACGGCAGGAGGCCGTACGGATTGCTCGGGGTCCCGTAGTTCGACCAATAATTGCCGCCCTGGTAGGACGTGCCGATGACGCTCCCGGTCAGCGCGACTCCGAGGACGGTCCGGCTCGCCGTGGCGCTCTCATACGAGACGTTCCAGGCGTCGGTGTAGCTCGCGGTGGTGCAGTTGATCTGGCAGGCGAGCGGGTTGAACGTCGGGGTGTACGCGGGTCCGGGGACCGAGAAGTAGTTGTTGTAGATGAGGTCCCCGGACTCCGATTCCCAGACCCCGGTCTGGTTCGAAGGACCGTCGTATACGTTGTACGGGTCGAGCGCAGAAGTGCTCCCGGTCAGGAACGTGTTGCCCCAGACCGTGTTGTTCGACCCCCCGAAGAACGCAAGGGCCGAGCTTTGGTCGTTGAACGTTACGCCCGCGACCAAGTTGGCGGTCGAGTTCCAGAAGATCACGTCGCCGAGCGGGTATACCCCGGCAAGGAACGCGGACAGCCATCCCTGGATGTACGCATCGTCTACCACGACGTGGCTCACGTTCCAGAACTGGTCCTGGAGGTTGTTCGTGGTGGGCAGGCCCCATTCCTGGACCTGGGGCAGCACCCAGGAGGGGTAGTCGATCGTGAACGGCGCGGGGGAGACCCGAACATAGTCGTTCGTGTTGATGAGCAACAGTCCCGGGAAGACCGGGAAGAGGAAGTCGTTCATCTGGGCGAACTCGGGAAGGATGGCTCCCCCCTCGTTGTGGTAGAGGACGTAGGGGTGCCCGGCGATCCCAGACCCGGAGGCAGCGAAGGTCGCGAGTTCCGAATTGCCCCAGATGATGATCGGTGTGTAGATGCCGTCGGCGGTGTCGAGCGTCAACCCGCCGCTGATGTCGAACGTATCGTTGTGTCCCGCCGGGCCGACAGTGGCGTTGCCAGGGGTGTACTCGCTCAGCAGGTAGTCGATGAAGTACTCGCCGGTGTTCGGGAGGTAGAACGTCGTAGTTCCGGTGGACGTGGAGGGAACCCACTGGGTCTCGCTCGGACGAGCCACGCCCCCGGGATTCACCATGATCATGACCTCCGCCGGGGTCACGGTCGAAACGATGGTTCGGATGCCCGGGCCGGCCGCGATGAGACCGGGCATCGTGGTGGTGTTCCAGAGGCCGTCGAGGAACGACGGTCCGAGGCCAAGTTGGGCCACGCTGGGCTCGGCGCTCGTGTAGTAGGATGCGACCCCGTCAGAGGTCTCTCCGGTGTCTGCTCCCGCGTTGACCGCCGACGGAACCGCGAGATAGCTGCCGGTCGTCGAGTTCCAGTAATCGATGGTGGCCGTCGCCTGGAGCTGGTAGAACGTGGTCGTGTCGCCGTCGTCATTCCCCAGGATCGCGAGCTCGATGTCGTTGATGAGGCCGATCGGGTCGTATTCCTGCCCGTTGATCTGGAACTGAGCGGCAGG
>Ga0326727_10005656_pt1 | contig 35391 bp, 32 predicted proteins | sample MB2enrmetagenome_FD_207643 | JGI IMG/M metagenome (GOLD analysis project Ga0326727, IMG submission 207643) | Lab enriched peat soil microbial communities from McLean, Ithaca, NY, United States - MB29MY | ecosystem: Environmental > Terrestrial > Soil > Wetlands > Peat | place: USA: New York...
CGACCGCAACAGGCCATCCACCAGAATAACGGTGTTGTCGACGACCGTGGCGAAAGCGGCGCTGGACTCGACGACATCCTGGCGTGCCTGGCTGGCGATTTCGTCGTCGATGTCCTTCAGCTGCAGAATTTGCCAGGCCGAAATGGCAACCGCCAGGCATCCGAAGGCGAACAGTATGGGAAAGTTCTCCCGAAGGAAGCGGCGCAGCGAAAGACCAGGTGTGATCAACACTTGTCGGACGTTTCTTGTCGAAGGGGCCGCTGTCGCGGAAAGAGGCGCATTTTTCTCGCTGAACCCAAAAGTCGGCCGGTCGGTGTAGAATATTCCGGTGTTCCGGCTGGTCAATCTCTTAAGGCGAATGGGAAGCATCGTCGTCGCGCGGTGCGATCCCGATGCGTCGCTGGAAATGGGCCAGGGCGTGTCCGGCCTGGTCCACCGCCTCCTCGCCCAGCCGGATGCATTCCCCCGCCCGGTCGAATTGCAGCAGGCCGATTTGGCCCAATCTGGGGGTGATGGTGACGTCCGGCGGATCTCCGGCCAGGCGCGAGCGGCTGATCCGATCCTGAACAATGTTGAGCGATTGGGTCATCACGGTCAGGATGCTGGGCTCGTTCTTGCGGTGGCTGGCCACCTTCTGAAAGAAGTCCGCCCCCGGCAGATTGGCCATCCACTTGCCCAGCGCCGTCTCGTCGGCCAGGGAGTCGTCCATCGGAATGGTCTCGCCGGTATCGTTAAGCTCGTCGAATCCGTCGGCGTTGAGGTTGACGGCGATGACCAACTGGGCCCCCAGGGCACGGCATAGCGAGACCGGGACCGGGTTGACCAGGGCGCCGTCAAGAAGCCAACGGTCATCCACCTGGGCGGCCGGGACCAGACCCGGCAAGGCGCAAGAGGCGCGGATCGCCTCGATCACCGGTCCTTCCTGAAGCCAGACCTCGTTGCCGCTGTTGAGGTCGGTGCAAACGCAGGCGAACGGCTTGGCCAGGTCCGAAAACAGGCGTTCGCCCACCACATCGGCGGCGAATTGCAGAAACCGGCGGCCGGCAATGATGCCGCCGTGCGAGAACTGAAAATCGAACAGACGGGAAATCTTCAGTTTGGTCAGGGTTCGCACGTTCTGTTCCAGGATCGGCAACTGGCCGCCGGCGAGCGCGGCACCGACCAGGGAGCCGATCGAGGTGCCGCTGACGATATCGGGCTCGATGCCCAGGCGGCGCAATCCCCGCAGAACCCCGATATGGGCCCAGCCACGGGCTGCGCCGCTGCCCAGGGCGATGCCAATGCGAGGTCGCATCCGCGCCATCGAAATCCTCTTGCCTTCATTTGTTCCCGACGCTGCCCAGCATACAGGATCCGTCGTCGGTTTGTCGCAGGCCGCCATCACACCCTGGCCTCGGGTACGACAGCGGGCGCCGCTCTTCCACGGGCGTCCCGAGGTGCTTGCCGGTTGGGAAGAATACCCCCAAACTGTTGCATGGTAAGCAGCGGAATGGCATTTCGGACGGAATATTCGGGTGTCGACCCGCGCGCCACACTGACCCGATCTGCCGCGTGATTCCGGCTGGGGGACAAGGGGGATGGGATAGGATGGGTGAGATGGCACCGCGACCGACGTCGCTGCTGACAAGCAAGATCAAGCTGTTCGCGCTGGGGCTGATGATCATCGTGATCGCCGAATCCATCGGAACGGTCAGCCTGCAGCTCGGGCCGGGCAAGGTTCTGCTGATGCCGCTGGTGTGGGCCATCCTGATCGGTGGTTGCTGGGGGGTCTCATCAAGGGTCCTGCCGGCCGTCCTTGCGGTGGACCGCCAGACACAGTGGTATGGTGCGGCGGTTCTGCAGCCGGCGTTGCTGCTGTTCATCGCCAAGCTTGGGTTGCTGGTGGGAACCTCGCTGCCCACCGTGATCGCCTCGGGCTGGTCATTGATCTTCCAGGAGTTCGGGCATTTCGTCGGAACCATGGTGTTCGGCCTTCCCGTTGCCCTGCTGCTGGGGATCAAGCGCGAGGCCATCGGCGCCACCTTCTCGGTCGGACGCGAACCCAGCCTGGCCATCATCAGTGAGAAATTCGGTCTGGACTCGGCCGAGGGGCGGGGCGTTCTGGCCGAATACATCACCGGCACCGTGTTTGGCGCCGTGTTCATCGGGCTTCTGGCGGGGTTCCTGGCCAGTCTCAAGGTCTTCGACCCCATCGCGCTGGCCATGGGCGCCGGCGTCGGTTCGGGCAGCATGATGGCGGCGGCGTCGGGCGCCATTGCGGCGCAACAGACGCCGGAGGTTGCCAAGGAGGTGGCGGTGTTCGCCGGCGCGGCCAACCTGTTGACCACCACCATCGGGACCTATTTCACCCTGTTTCTGTCGCTTCCCTTCACCATCTGGGCCTATGGTGCCCTTGAGCCGGTGCTGGGGCGCATTGCGTTGCGCCGGCGCGGTGCGGTGGGTGGCAACGTTGCCTCCGGTGACGAGGCCGATCCGCACAAGCCGATGGGCATGTCGGAATGGATCGTCGCCTGGGTGGTGACCGCGGCCTTTGCCCTGGTTGGCAATCGGATCGGCTTTCAGACCCCGATGGGCGACGCCCTGCCGGGAATGACGGTGATTTTCGCGACGACCGTGTTGGGCTTCCTGGTTTACCGGGTGACCCGGCGGCGTCTTCCGGTGGTCTGCTGGGTGTCGTTGGTCGGGATGCTGGTGACCTATCCGGGCATGCCCCTCGCCGCCGATCTCGCCCACATGACGGCCAAGGTCAATGTGCTGGCTCTGATCACGCCCATCCTTGCCTATGCGGGACTCTCCCTTGCCAAGGATCTTCCCGCCTTCCGGCGCTTGGGCTGGCCGATCATCGTCACCTCGTTCATGGCCAATGCCGGAACCTTCATCGGGGCCACCATGATCGCGGAAATTTTCAGGCACTGAGCAAAGAGGAAGCGATGAGTGTCGTCGACAAGGACCTTCTGGCCTCCATGCGGGCCTGGCGCCAGGACCTGCACGCCCACCCGGAAACGGCCTTCGAGGAACACCGAACCAGCGACTTCGTGGCCCAGGAACTGGCTCGCCACGGCATCGCCGTGCATCGCGGGCTGGCCGGGACCGGCGTGGTGGGAACCTTGTCGGTCGGCGATGGTCCGGCGATCGGGCTGCGTGCCGACATGGATGCCTTGTTCCTGGACGAGAAGGGTATGCCCCCCTACCGGTCCTGCCATCCCGGCCGGATGCATGCCTGCGGGCATGACGGGCACACCGTCATGCTGCTGGGCGCGGCCGCCCATCTTGCCGCCACACGCGCCTTCACCGGGACCGTCCATTTCATTTTCCAGCCGGCCGAGGAGAACGAGGGCGGCGGACGCAAGATGATCGATGACGGCCTGTTTCGGATGTTCCCCTGTTCCGAAATCTTCGGCCTGCACAACTGGCCGGCCCTCCCCCTGGGGCAGTTCGCCGTCAACCGCTCGACGATGATGGCGGCATTCGACACCTTCGAGATCGTCGTGACGGGGCGCGGCAGCCATGGCGCCATGCCCGAGGCCGGGATCGACCCCTTCATTCCGGCGGCGCAGATTGTCCTGGGGCTGCAGTCGATCGTCAGTCGCCGTGTTTCGCCGCTGGAAAAAGCCGTGGTCAGCGTCACTCAGATCCATGGCGGCGATACCTGGAACGTGATTCCCGATACTGCGGTCCTGCGGGGAACGGTGCGCTGCATGTCGCCGGCGGTACAAGCGGACGTGGAGGGTCATCTGCGCCGCATCGCCGTTTCGCTGGCCGAGGCGCACGGGGCCAGCGCCGACGTGCATTACCAGAACCGTTACCCGGCCACCATCAATACGCCGGCCAGCGCTGACAAGGCGGCGGTGGCGGCGGCGACGGTTGTTGGTCGGGACGGGTTGACCACCGATTGCCCACCCTCGATGGCCTCGGAAGATTTCGGCTATATGTTGTCCGAGGTGCCCGGAGCCTACATCTTCATGGGTGTCGGCGACGACGACCATCGCGTGGGTCTGCACAATCCGCATTACGACTTCAACGACCAGGCGTTGGAGGCGGGGATGTCCTACTGGATCAGTTTGGTTGAGCAGAGTCTCGGTGGACAGGTTGGCGGGGGGCAAGGGGGCGTCGGGTCGGCGATGCAGACCAGGGGAGCGGGATGATCAGCATCTTCGAGTTGTTCAAGGTCGGCATCGGCCCCTCGTCCTCCCATACGGTTGGACCGATGAAGGCTGCCCGAGCCTTTGTCGATGACCTTGAGCGCCTGAGGTTGCTGGAGCGGGTGGGGCGGGTCGAGGCCACCCTGTTCGGGTCGCTGGCCTTTACCGGTCGCGGCCATGGCAGCGACAAGGCTGTCATCCTGGGGCTGGCCGGCGAGATTCCCGCCGCTGTCGATCCCGACCACGCCCGGGACCTGGTGGCGGCGACCGCGACGAGCCGGATGCTGGCGCTTCTGGGGCGCCACCGGATCGGCTTCGACCCGGCCAGGGATGTGGTTTTCGATGTCCTGACCCAACCCAAGCGGCACCCGAACACCGTGCGGTTCGTCGCCAGCGACCGGGAGGGCGCGGTTGTTGCCGACGGAGTCTGGTGCTCGATCGGCGGTGGCTTCATTCTGCGCGAGGAGGACGCGGAACGTCCGGGCGAGGATGGCTCGCCCTGTCCCTTTCCGTTCTCTTCGGCGTCCGAGCTGTTGGCCTGTACCGGCAGGGCCGGGCTGTCGATTGCCCAGGTCATGCACGCCAACGAGGTGGCGACCCGGCCGCAGGCAGAGGTCGATGGCCATGTCGCCCTGATCCGGGATGTGATGTTTTCCTGTATCGATCGCGGTCTGGCCCAGGACGGCACCTTGCCGGGCGGACTGAAGGTGGTTCGGCGGGCCCGGACGTTGCTGGGGCGCCTGCGCGAAATCGCATCAACGGAAAACGTCTCCCCGGCCCACGAGGTCATGGATCTGGTCGGCATCTATGCCATGGCGGTCAATGAGGAAAATGCCGCCGGCGGGCGGGTGGTGACGGCGCCGACCAACGGAGCGGCGGGAGTCCTGCCGGCGGTGATGCGCTATTACCGCGACCATTGCCGCGGTGCCACGGACCAGGGCCTGTCCGCGTTCCTTCTGACCGCCGCGGCGGTCGGAGCGCTGTTCAAGATGAATGCCTCGATTTCGGGTGCGGAAGTCGGCTGCCAGGGCGAGGTCGGGGTGGCCTCGGCGATGGCGGCCGCCGGCCTGTGCGCCGCACTGGGCGGCACCAACGCCCAGATCGAGAACGCCGCCGAGATCGCCATGGAGCACCACTTGGGGCTGACCTGCGATCCGGTCGGGGGGCTGGTCCAGATTCCATGTATCGAGCGCAACGCCTTCGGGGCGGTCAAGGCAATCACCGCAGCATCGCTGGCCCTGTTGGGCGATGGCAGCCATCGGGTGTCCCTGGACAGCGTGATCGCCACCATGCGTCAAACCGGGGCGGACATGCAGTCGAAGTACAAAGAGACGTCGCTGGGCGGCCTGGCCGTCAATGTGGTGGACTGTTAGCCAAAAAAAATCGCCCGGTTTCCCGGGCGATAGGGTGTGGCGGGAAGATTCTCCCGCTATTCCTTGCTTCGTGACCAGCGCGAAGCAGGATATTGGTGCCGCGGCTTGGCTGGCGCTTCCGCCGGCTCGGTCTGTTCGTCCTGGGGTTTCTTGCGACCCAGTCCGATCTTGATCGCCAACTGTGAGCGATGTTCGGCATAGTTGGCGGCAACCATCGGATAACTTGCCGGCAAAGACCATTTGCTGCGGTATTCGTCGACCGACAGGCCATGTGCCGCTGCCAGATGCCGTTTCATCATCTTCTGCGGTCGCCCGCATTCCAGGCAGATGATGGCATCAGGCGTCACCGAACGCTTAATCGACACCGAAGGCTGCAACTGTTCCGCCGGCTGCGCGGCTGGTGCCGCGGCGCTGGCCAGCGCCCCGTAGATGGTTCGAATCAGCTCGGGGATGTCGGCTGCCGCCAACGGGGTCTTTTCCAGATAGGCGGCGGCGATCTTTGCTGTCAGATCGATCACGATAGAGGGTCCTTGGATCAGCTGTTAACCGCGTCCTTCAGGCCCTTGCCGACGGAGAACTTCGGAGCCTTGCTGGCGGGGATGGTGATCTTTTCGCCAGTGCGGGGGTTCTTGCCTTCGCGCGCCGGGCGGGACGAGACCGAGAAGCTGCCGAAACCGACCAGCCGCACGTCATCCCCTTCCTTGAGGGTGTTGGTAATGGCGGCGAAAACGGCGTCGACAGCCTTGTCGGCGTCGGCTTTGGTCAGGCCGGCGATTTCGGCCACGCTGCTGACGAGATCGGCTTTGTTCATGAATCTGTTCCCTGATGAAGAAAGGTCATTACCGATGGCATGCCGCTGCTTCAGCGTCAATACTCCATCGTGTTTGTGGCGAAAAACGGCACAAAAATAGCGCTCTCGGCCGGAAATTCCAGACAAAAGAGGAGAAGTGTGCCATGCGCTTTCCAACTTTTGCCTTATGCGCCGGTCTGCCCGACGGTGATCCCGATCCCGCAATGCAATCGGAGCGGGTATCGCTCTGCCGGTGGGGGGATTCTGCATTGTCAACGCGGACGCCTCGGAGACCCCGGCCCCGACCGCCTCGCGTCAGCCGTGCGGATGACGATGGTGGCTGTCGGGATAATGGGGATGGCGGTGGGTTACCGGTGCGTGGCGGTGCCAATGGCTGTGCGGTCCATGCCCATCGCCCTGTTCATGCTCATGTGCATGATCGTGGTGGGCGTCGTGGTCGTGAGCATGGTTGTGCGCGATGGCGGGGTGGGCATGCCGATGATCATGACGCTCGGTCAAATGTAACCACACGCCGAAACCCATCAACGCGCCGGCGATGCCAAGGCGCAGGGTCAGCGGCTCGGCCAGCAGGATGATGGCAACCAGGGCTCCGACGAACGGGGCCGCCGAAAAATAGGCGCCGGCCCGGGCGGTGCCCAGGTCGCGCAATGCCAGGACGAACAGGACCAGGCTGATGCCGTAGCCGAAGAATCCCACCACGCCGGCGGCGCCCACAGTGGCGGCCGACGGCAGAGAGGCCCCGACGGCCAGAGCCAGGACCGTGTTGGCCAGGCCTGCCGCCAGCCCTTTCCATCGCGCGATCTGCAGCGGATCGGCCAGCGCCACCTTGCGGGTCAGGTTGTTGTCGAGGGCCCAGCACAGGCAGGCGCCCAGGATCGACAGCGGCCCATCCCACGGTCCGATGCCGGTCGGACCGGACCAGGACAGCACCAGGGCGCCGGCCACGATGGCCAGCATGCCAGCGGCGATCCGTCGGTCGACATTTTCGTGGAAGGCGACCCAGGCCAGCACCGCCGTCAATACGGCCTCGGCATTCAGGAGCAGGGCGGCGACGCTGGCCGGCGTGCGGGCCAGACCGCGCATCAACAGCAGCGGACCGAGGATGCCGCCCAGAACAATGGCGCCGGCGAGCCAGCCGCGGTCGGTGCGGCTCATCGGTGCCGAGACGCCGGGTCTTGCCAGTCGCACCAAGGTCAGGCCCAATCCCGATCCCAGGTACAACAGGCCGGCCAGCAGCGCCGGGTCGACGTCATCGATCAAAAGCTTGGCCAAGGGCGTGCTGGCGCCGAACAGTGCCGCCGAGGTCAGGGCGAAGACGACACCACGGGTCATGCCGGTTCGCCATTCCTTCGGGTGACATAGCCCAGGACGGCGTCGACCAGCATCTGCTTGTGACGCTGGCGGATATCGGGTGCCATCATGTCGCGCTTGAAGACCGCCGCCAGGGTGTACTGGTTGGACACCCTGAAGAAGCAAAAAGACGAGATCAGGCAGTGCAGATCGAAGGCCTCGACGTCGGGGCGGAAGACTCCGGCTTGCCGGCCGCGGCCGATGATCTCATCAAGGGCGTCGATGATGGGGACGTTCAGGGTCTTGATGCGGTTGGACTGGTTGATGTGTTCGCCGAAGTGGGTGTTTTCGATGGCGACCAAGCGGATGAAATCCACATTGGCCTCTTCGTAGTCGAAGGTGAACTCGGTCAGGCGGCGGATGGCCGCCAGAGGCGGCATCTGAGTCAGGTTCAAGCCGCGTTCGGCGGCGCGGATGCAGTTGTAGGCCCGTTCCAGGACCGCCGCATACAACCCTTCCTTGCTGCCGAAATAATAATAGATCATGCGTTTGGCCATGCCCGTGCTGGCGGCGATGGTATCGACGCGGGCACCGTTCAGGCCATGTCGGGAAAATTCTTCGGTGGCAGCGATGAGAATCGCTTCCTTGGTCAGTTCGGCATTGTATTTCTTTGGCGCCGGCTTGGTCTTGTCTGCCACGTCATGTCATCTCTTGCTGTGCCGCCGCTTGTCCCGTGATCTGACGCAAGCAGACCAGTCTGTCTGGATCGATGTACGGGTCATGATGCCAGCTTTACGCGGTTCCCTCCACCCATCGATGCGGAGGGTGCGGGAGAAACTGGAACTATTTTCCATTTTGAAATTGTTCTCCAGAATATTACCATGCTCGGCAAGAACGGCGCCCGTGCGGATGCCGTCCGCCTTGCCGTCAAACCCTGGAGACAGGTGCCTGTCCATGTTGACCCTCCCGACCGACGTGATCCTCGAGGACGAATGCCTGCGTGACGGATTGCAGATTGAACAGACCCGATTCTCGGTCGAGGAAATCCTCGAGTACGTCAAGGGTCTTGAAACGGCCGGGGTACGGCGCATCCAGGTGGGATCCTTCGTGCATCCCGAGTGGGTGCCCCAGATGGCCCAGACGGACGCGGTCTTTGACCGACTGGAACGACGGCCCGATGTCATCTACACCGCCCTGGTTCTGAACCAGAAGGGTCTGGAGCGTGCGGTCAAATGCCATGTCAGTCACTTGAGCGTCTCGATTTCGGCCAGTGAGACCCACAGCCAGAAGAACACCCGCCGGTCTTTGGCCGACAGTCTGGTGCATATCCGCACCATGATTTCGGAGTCGGTGGCGGCGGGCATTTGTACCCGCGGGGGCATTCAGTCGGCGTTCGGTTGCGCCTATGAAGGCGCCATTTCGCCGCAGGTGGTGTGTGACATCGCATGTCTTTACGACAGTTTGGGGGCACAGGAGATCAATCTGGCCGATACCGCGGGATTGGCCAATCCCCGCATGGTGTTCGACCTGGTCAGCCGGCTGAGATCGCTTCTGTCGCCCAGAGTCACGCTGTCCCTGCACTTGCACGATACCAGAGGACTGGGGTTGGCCAACATGGTGGCCGGCCTGCAGGCCGGCGTCACCCTGTTCGACAGCAGCCTGGGCGGACTGGGCGGCTGCCCTTATGTCCCCAAGGCGGCCGGCAACATCGCGACCGAGGATGCCGTCTATGCCCTTGAGGCCATGGGCATTGCAACCGGCATCGACTGGCGCGCCCTGGCCGATCTGGCCAACCGGTTGGAAGGACGGCTTGGCCGGACCCTGACCAGCCGCATGGCGCATATGCCGCGGACGGCCTGACCCGGGGGAGGGGCGGCGGCTGCGATCAATCCTTCCAGCGAAAATGCCGGGCGTAGTCGCCGATCTGGCATTCCACCATGCGTCGGCCGGGGAACAGGCGGCAACCGTGCCGTTCCGCCAGGGCCAGCAATTCCGTGGTTTCCGGCATCAGGATGGTCTCGGCAACCCAACTGCCCGGACGCAGCACGGCGGGGTCGAATGGCGGCACATCATCCAGGTCCATGCCGTGGTCGGTGGCATTGACCGCGATGTCGACGGTCTCGGGATTGGGCGGGCGGCCGACCCGTGCGGCCAGATCGGGATAGGCGACACGCAGGGCATCGACCAGGTGGTGGGCCCGATCGGGGACCAGATCCTCGATCCAAACGCTTCGCAGCCCGGCCTCGGCCGAGGCATAGGCGATGGCCCGGCCGGCGCTGCCGGCTCCGATGATCCAGGCCTTGGCTCCGGCAACCTCACCGCCCAGGCTGGTCCAACCTTTGACGAAACCCGGGCCGTCGACCATGTCGCCGACTAGGCGGCCATCCGCTTCGCGCCGGACCACATTGACGGCCCCGATGCGTTGTGCCCGCGGGCTGATCTCGTCGAGCAAGGGCAACACCGCTTGCTTGTGGGGTAGGGCGACGATGTAGCCGACCAGATTCTTGAGGGCGCGGGTTGCGCTGATGAACGCCGCCAGATTGTCGGCCGCCACCGGCAAGGGCACGCACACGGTATTGAAACCGTGCAGCGCCAGCCAGTGCCCGATGATCTCCGGCATCCGCAAATGCCAGGTGGGATCGCCCAGGACCCCAACCAGGGTCGTGCTGCCGTCGATCGATGTCTCGGCGATATCGGGCATGGCCGGCGGCGTGACGCGGGACGGTCGCAAGGTGACCACGCCCTCCTGGGCCATGAGGCGGGCCGTCACGTCGTGGCGGCCAAAGCCATGGTGATTCTTGCGTTCGACGATCTCGAAGAAAATGCGGCCGTTCAACGACTCCACATAAGCATGGAGAAATCGGCCGCCGCCTTCGCTGTCGATCATGACGTTGTAGCGTCCCAACTGCGAGACAAGGTCGCGGGCATAGCCTTCGGCAATCAGGTTGTCGTAATAGCCATAGGGGATCGGGAGAATGGTCAGACCGACAGAGTTGGCATTATCGAGAAAACCGAAGATATCATCGGTGGAAAATGCGATATGCTGAATTCCTTCTCCAAAATTCTCTTTAAGAAATCTTTGGCAATCGGTGCCGTCATCGACCGGCTCATTCAGACAAAACTGAATTTTCCGCTCGTTATCAGCCACGACCGTGCTGAGTGTGTAGCCTTTGGGGTCGACGATGTTGTTGTGCTCGACGACGTGCAGGCCGAAACAGCGGCTATAGAATCGCACCCATTTCTTGGTTTCTCCCCGGCCGACCGTCTGGGAAATATGATCGACGGCCGTCAGTGTGTTGACCATGCCGCTGGCCTCCACCAGCAGAAAGTCGTTATCCAGTGGCGAAATGCCGACGGCCTGCTCATCGACCAGATAGAGCAGGCGTCCGGAGACCGTCCGAATGGCGGGAATGGTCGCTTCGCCGGGGCCGATCCGGTCGGAAAAATCCTGGGCGCCTTGGCGAACCGCGAAATCGTGGAAACGCTGGGCATCGTTGACGCGCAAGGCCAGGGCGCAGACCGAGACCCCGTGTACGGTTCCAAAGGAATGGGCGAAGGACGATGGTTCGCGGTTCAAGATCAGGTTGATCCCGCCCTGGCGGAACAGTTGCACATCCTTGGAGCGGTGGCGGCCGACACAGGCAAAGCCCAAGAGTTCGAAATCTTTCCGAAGATTGGCGAAGTCGGTGTCGCTGACAGCGGAAAATTCGATGAATTCGATCCCCGAAAGTCCGCCGATGCCGTTTTCATCGTCGAAAGCGTTGCTGTTGAAATCGGTCATGGCTCGCTCCGTTCGCAAGGGGCATCGCGGCGGGGCCATCGGTGGGCCGCCGCAGCATGGGTCATGTCTTGACGCGGCGTTTCTGCGAGGTCGGCGCCGCGGTCACCTCGGTCTGGCGACTGGTCTGGGCGATGGCCCGTTTGAGAAAAGGCGAACCGGCGCACGTGGCTGCCAGGTCGTTGGTGGCCGCGACAACCGCCGGTCCCAGTTGTTCCAGCCGCTGGTCGGTCAGGCGCACATGCGGTCCCGCGACCGAGATGACGCCGATCACCCGGCCGGACTGCGGATGCCGGACGGGGGCGGCCACCGCGGCGATTCCCAAATGAACGGCCTCGCTGACCATGGCGAAACCCCGCACCCGGGCTTCATGCAGCATCTTCAACAGGTCCTGCACCGTCTGCGGCACATTCGGGCCATAGTCATCGCGGCGGACGAAGCCGCCCTGTCTGCTGATCAGCTCGATGGCGGCCTCTTCGCTCAAGCTGGACAGCCAGGCATGTCCCGAGGCGGTTGAGATCAAATCAACGACGCCACCCATGTCGGGATCGAACCTTAGCCCCGACGAGGCGCCCTGCGCCTTGGCCACCCAGACCAGCTGGTCGCCGTCGATGACGCTGAGGCGGGCCACTTCACCGGAGATTTGCGCCAATTGGTCAAGGATCGGCTGCGAGATGTCGATCACGCCCATGCCCGATAACTGGGACAGGCCCAGGGAACACAGCCGCAAGGTCAGGGTGTATTCTCCATATTCCTTTTGCTGGCGCACATAGCCGTGGCGAATCAATTCCATCAGCAGCCGGTGGGTCGCGCTGCGGGGAATATTCAGCTGATCGGCGATTTCATGCATGGGCAAGCCCCCCGCATTGGCCGCCAGAAGTTCGAGAATGGCCAGACCCCGGTCAAGGTTTCCTGTCGTCACGCAATTGCACTCCACACTGATACCGGCAACGGTGCCCCCCGCTATCATCGATCATGCCCGCCGATACGCACCGCAATGCACTGTTCGGTCGCTTCCGATAACGTGAAGGGTTGTATCACGTCAGTAGCACCGGCCTCCGTCCCGGCGCCGGGGCCGGCGCTACGTCCCCCTCCCTTTACGATGAATCGACCGTTCAGGTGCGGCTTTTCTCCAGATGGTTCACCAGGGCCTCGATGGCCAGTTCATAGCCGATCGCGCCGAAACCGCAGATCATGCCGACGCCCACTTTCGAGATATAGGAATGATGCCGGAAGGCCTCGCGCTTGTGAATATTGGACAAATGGACTTCAGCGACCGGAAGTTCGACCGACGTAATGGCGTCCATGATGGCGATGGACGTGTGGGTGTAGGCCCCGGCGTTGATGACGATCCCATCATGCTTTCCCTTGGCGGCATGAATCCAGTCCACCAACTGCCCCTCGTGATTGCTTTGCACATGTTCCAACCGATAGCCCAGTGCGGCGGCTCGGTTGATGCAGGCCTTCTCGATATCGGCCAGGGTGGTCGTGCCATAGGTCTCGGGGTCGCGCGTGCCCAGAAGGTTCAGGTTGGGGCCATTCATCAGGAGGAGGGATTTGCGCATCGGTCGTGTCCTTTGTGTTCTGCTGCGGCAGGGCGATCTAGTCGACATCCAGGCGTTTCACATCGCCCAGGATGAAAATGTACGAGAATGCTCCCATCAGGGCCACCGCGCCGACGAAGGCCAGGGCGCCGACGAAGGACCCGGTGGCGGAAAGAATCAGGCCGATGACGATGGGAGTGACAATTCCGGCCAGATTGGCGGCCAGGTTGAAGAACCCACCGGTCAGGCCCATCAGGTGTTTGGGGGCCATGTCTGAAATCAGGGTCCATCCCAGGCCGACCATGCCCTGTCCGAAAAAGGCGAGCGACAAGATGGCGATCACCGCATTGTCCGAGTCCACATAGTTGGCCGTAACGATGGTCGACGCCAGCAGCAATCCGCAGATGATGGGCCCCTTGCGCGCAATATTGGCCGATCCGGTGCGCTTCAACAACAAGTCCGAGGCCCAGCCACCGACCGAGATGCCGACCGCGGCCGCCAGGAACGGCAGGACGGCAAAGAAGCCGATCTTGACCCAGCCCATATGGCGTTCGGTGGCAAGGTAGGTGGGGAACCAGGTCAGGAAGAACACCAGGGCGGTGTTGCCGGCGTACTGGCCGATACCGGCTCCCCAGATCTGGCGGAATTTCAACAGCTTCTTGCAATTTTCCCAGGTGAACGGGACCTTTTCGGCGGACTTCGGCACCAGGCCGCCGCCGGCGGCGATGTAATCCAGTTCGGCCTGATTGACTGACTGGTTGTCGTGGGGTTCGCTATAACCCCACCAGAACAGGATAGAATAAAGAATGCCGGCGCCACCGACGGTAAAGAACAGGGCATGCCAGCCATAGTTGGCCATGATCCAGAACAATCCCGGTCCGAAGGCCGCCAGCCCGATGTATTCGCCGACAGTATAGATGCTGGTGGCTCGGGCCCGTTCCTGCTGCGGGAACCAGGTGCCGACGATGCGGCTGTTGGTGGGGAAGCAGGGCGATTCCGAAAGGCCAAGGCCAAAGCGGAAGAACAGCAGGGTATAGAGCCCGGTGGCCAGCCCTTGCAACATGGTGAACAGCGACCAGAAACCAAGTGCCAAAGAATAGGTGACCTTGTTTCCGAAGCGGTCGAGAAAGATGCCGCCGGGGATCTGTGCGGCGGCATAGGTCCAGGAAAAGGCGGAAAAGACCAGTCCCATGACGGCCGCGGTCAGACCCAGGTCCTTGGTCAGGCTGGGGGCGGCAATGCCAAGGACGGTCCGGTCCAGATAGTTGATCATGGTCCCGATCGCCAACAGGGACAGGATGAAGAATCGCGTCCGGGTGGGGCGGGCCGGATCCTGTGCGGAGGCGCCGGCGTTGATGGTTTCTGTTTTCATGACGTTTCCCTTCCCAAAGCTTTGTGAGCCTCTTGCCGGGTGATTACGAGGGCGTGCAGGCAACCTTGTCCCATTCGGCGAAATGTGCCCGCATGCGGTCGGCATCGGGCCTGATTCCGGTGAACAGACGGAACGCTTCGACAGCCTGGAAGACCGCCATTCCGCCGCCATCGGCGACACGGCAGCCGCGGGCCTTGGCGGCGCGCAGCAATTCGGTCTCCAGCGGGAAATAGACGATCTCGGCCACCCACAGGCCGGGGCGCAGCCAATCGGCGGGAATGGCCATTCCCGGCATTTTCGCCATGCCGGTCGGCGTGCAGTGGATCAGGCCGTCGGCCGCCGACACGGCCGTCTCCAGCTCGGTCGTCGCCTTGGCGCGGCCGGCCCCGAAACGCAGGCACAGATGGTCAGCCTCGCGAGCCGCCCGTTCGGGCTGGATGTCATAGATCGACAGCTCCTCGATCCCCAGTGTCAAGGCGGCGTGGGCAACGGCGGCGCCCGCCCCGCCGGCGCCGATCTGCACGGCACGCCGTTTGGGAACGTCGGGCAGGGCGCGCTTGAAGCCATCGGCAAATCCGCACCAGTCGGTGTTATGGCCAAACCGTTTGCCGTCACGCAGGACCACGGTGTTGACGGCGCCCAAAGCCTTGGCATTGGCCGACAACTCGTCCAGCAGGGGAATCACCGTCTGCTTGAAGGGATAGGTGATGTTCAGCCCGTTGTAGCCCATCCGTTCTGCCGCGATCAGCAGATCGGGCAGATCCGCCTGCCCCAGCTCCAGGACGTCCGTGTCGATCAGATTGTAGATGTAGTGCAGTCCCTGTGACGCGCCTTCGCGCATGTGCAGCCCCGGAGAACGGGATTGCTGGATGCCCGCGCCGACCAGACCGATCAGGCAGGACGGGGGCAGATCGTCGATACCGCTGACACGATGCTTGAGAAATGTTCCGGATACCGCCGGATCGGCTATCCGCGGATTGGACATCATGATGTTCCTCGCCTCTTCGGCGAAGCGGCCGTGACGGCGCGGGACGTCAGCGTCTGCTTGGCGCCGACCTGATCCTGCATGCCCCTTCGCTCATTCGTTATGCGCGTATCACTGTGCTGCTGGTTCCACTTCCCGTCAACAAAAATGGACCAATCGGTACAAAATGTGAAAGCCTCCATCTCTCTCCTTCCTTCGACCCTGATGCCTTGTCGTCCTTGTCAATTCGCAGGTGCAGCGAGGCGCGGAGTGAAAAAGGAGATTGAATGACTCCCTGCTGAAGGTTAGTATCCCGATGAATTGGAATCCAGTTCCATTTTTGATCATACCATCAAAAATCAAAAAAATGGAAACTGGTCCCGTTTTGGGCGGCAGGCAAATTGATCGCAGTCGGGGGTGGGCGGCGAGCCTTGCCACCCCGATTGAAACGCGAGGAGACGTGAGAATGGCTAGTCTGGTGACTGAAGAGCAACGCACCGATTTGCGCGCCATGGTGACGAGGGCACGGGCGGCCATGGCTGCCATAGCCGACTATGACCAGGCCAGGATCGACAGTCTTTGCCAGGCGTTGGGCTGGGCGACCGCGAACGAGACGACGATGACCCGCATTGCCAATATGGCGGTCGATGAGACCGACCTTGGCGATCGCGTGGGGCGCGTTTCCAAGCGATTCAAGATCATGGGCGTTCTGCGCGATGCCCTGCGCCAGAAAAGCATGGGGCTTATCGAGGAGTGTCCGGACAAGGGCATCGTCAAATATGCCAAGCCGGTCGGTGTCATTGCTTCCCTGATTCCCACCACCAATCCCGACCAGACGCCCCCGGTGACCGGCATCTATGCCTTGAAGTGCAAGGATGCGGTGATCTTCTCACCGCATCCGCGCGCCAGGAAAACCACCTGCGAAGTGGTTCGGGTGATGCGCGAAGCGTTGCGCCGCCAGGGGGCCCCGGAAGACCTGTTCCAGGTGATCGCGCAGCCCAGCATTCCCCTGACCAACGAACTGATGGCGATCTGCGACCTGACCATGGCCACCGGAGGCCAGCCGATGGTCCGCGCCGCCTACAGCTCGGGCAAGCCGGCCTATGGGGTCGGCGCCGGCAATTCGACGATGGTCATCGATGAGACCGCCAATATCGAGGAGGCGGCCCGCAATACCCGCATGAGCAAGACCTCGGATTTCGGGTCGGGCTGTTCCGCCGACGGCAATCTGCTGGTGGAGGCCTCGATCTATGATGCCTTTTTGGCCCAACTGCAGGTCGAGGGCGGCTATCTGGCCAACGCCGAAGAAAAGGCCAAGCTGGAAGCGGCGATGTGGGATGGCGACGGGCACCGAACCATCGAGACGGTGGCGCGCGCCCCCCAGGTGGTGGCCAGGGTGGCCGGCTTCACCATTCCCGATGACCGCAAATTCCTGATCGTCACCCAGGACAAGATCGGCAAGGAGCACCGGTTCTCCGGCGAAAAACTGACCACCTTGCTGGCCATCTACAAGTATCAGGGCTTCGAGACCGCCCTCGACATGGTTCGCCGGATTTATGAGGTGGGCGGCAAGGGCCACTCGGTCGGCATCTACTCGTTCGATGACGAGCACATTCATCGCCTGGCGCTGATGGCACCGGTCAGCCGCATCATGGTCCGCCAACCCCAGTCGAAGGCCAATGCCGGCGCCTTCACCAATGGCATGCCGATGACCTCCAGCCTGGGCTGCGGAGTCTGGGGCGGCAACATCACCAACGAGAATGTCCACCTGAAGCATTTCATGCAGACGACCTGGGTCAGTCGTCCGATCCCCGAAGACCGGCCGTCCGACCAGGAATTGTTCGGCGCGTTCTACAACAGCGAAGTCTTCTGACGGACGGTTGCCACTCCGGGACCGCAGTTGCCGCGGCCCTGACGGTTCAACACCCTCTTTGCCCAGGAATGAAAGAAATGACCAAGGAAGTCGGAGGAAAAGTCCAGAGCCACGCCAGGGCGCGGCACGTCGCCAAGGCGGTTCCGGGCCAGGGCTGCACCGGCGGCGAGATCCTGGTGGCTTGCCTGGAACGTCTCGGGGTTTCGACCATTTTCGGCCTGTGCGGGCATGGCGTCATCGGCTTCATGGACGCCCTGCATGGGTCAAAGATTACCCTGGTCAGTTTCCGCCATGAACAGTTCGCCGCCCATGCGGCCGATGGCTACTTCCGCGTCACCCACAAGCCTGGCGTGGTGATGACCCATCTGGGACCCGGCATGACCAATGCCATTACCGGCGTGGTCAACGCGGCGCTCGATTCCACCGCCATGGTGGTGATCTCCGGCGATGTTCCCAGCCAACATTTCGGCCGTGATGCCCACCAAGAGATCAAAGCGCATGGCGACGCCACCCAGTTCGAGATCTATAAGCCCTTCGTCAAGCGGGCCTGGAAGGTACAAAGCGTCGAGGCCATTCCCGGGATCGTCGCTCGCGCCTTTGCCGTTGCCACCTCCGGGCGGCCCGGCCCGGTCCTGATCGACGTCCCGATGGACATTTTCTCGCGTCGTGCCGAGGTGGCGATTCCGGCGCTTGCCGAAGCGCGGATCAACAGCCTGCGTCAACGCGGGGATGGTGTCGCCATCGATCGGGCGGCCGATCTGTTGGTGGCCGCCCGGGCGCCGGCGATCTATGCGGGCGGGGGCGTCATTCTGGCCGAGGCATCGGCCGCGGTGACCACGCTGGCCGAATATCTGGGAATTCCGGTGGCCACCTCGCTGATGGGCAAGGGGGCCATCGACGAGACCAATCCCCTGGCCATGGGCATGACCGGGTTCTGGGGGACCAAGGTGTCCAACCAGACGGTGCGCGAGGCCGACGTCATCCTGGCCGTCGGCACCAAGTTCGCCGAGGCCGATTGCTCGTCCTGGATGCCCGAATACACCTTCGCCATTCCTCCGGCGCGGCTGATCCATGTCGACATCGATCCCGAAGAGATCGGTAAGAATTTTCCGACCGAAGTGGGGATTGTCGGCGACGCCAGGTCCGTGCTCGAAGACTTGTTGGCGGCGGTCCAGGCCCGAAGCCGCAAGCGCGACTGGCGGGAGGTGCCGCGGACTGCGGCCCTGGTGCAAGACAAGCAGACCTGGTGGGAGGCCTTGCGAGCGGTGCCGGGGCTTGACGCCAGCCCGATCCATCCCGGCCGCATCCTGGCCGAAGTTCGTGCCCTGCTGCCGGCAGACGGCATCGTCGTGACCGACGTCGGCTGGAACAAGAACGGCCTGGCCCAGCAGTTTCCAGTGACGCATCCGCAAACCCATTTTCCGCCCGGAGGTTTCGCCACCATGGGGTTTGGGCCGGCCGCGGTGATCGGCGCCAAGATCGGGGCTCCCGACCAGGTGGTGATGACCTTGATCGGTGACGGCGCCATGAGTTCGGTGACCGGTGTCCTGGCCACCGCCCGCGAACAGAACACCAAGGCGATCTGGCTGGTGATGAACAACTATGCCTTCGGGACCATCTACGGCCTGCAGCATCACGCCTTCCACCGCGACATCGGCACCCGCTTCGTTGACGCGCGCGATGGCTCGTCCTGCGGACCCAACTTCGCCGAGGTGGCCAAGGGCTTCGGGGTGGCCGCTCGTCGGGTCGAACGCCCGGAGGAGTTGCGGCCAGCCCTCGAGGCCGCGCTGGCCCATGACGGACCGTTCCTGCTGGACGTGGTGATGGATCGCAACATCGCCGTTCCCACCGACGGTTACTGGGACATCCTCGACATTTATCAATACTGAGCGGATGCCCCCGGGAGAAACACCTCACCAGCGACGGGAAGAAGGAATACCGGCCATGAACAACGCGTTTTCCCTGGCGCATCTGACTGTCTTGGGCTGCAGCCCGCCAGAGATGACCTACATTGCCGCCCGTGCCGGCTATGACTATGTCAGCTTTCGCTTGATTCCGTTGTGGACGCCGGGAGAACCGGCCTACCTTCCGGAAGACAAGTTCCTGATGAAAAAGACCAAGGCGGCGCTGGCCGACACCGGTGTCAAGCTGCTCGATCTGGAACTGGCGCGCATCCTGCCGGACAAGGATCCCCGCGACTATTTGCCGGCCATGGAAATGGCGGCTGAGCTTGGGGCGCGCCATGTCATCTCGTCCGCCTGGACCAGCGATCGTGCCGACCGCGACTTCATCGTCGAGCGCTTCGGCCAGATCTGTGACCAGGCCAAGGCCTTCGGATTGACCGTGGAACTGGAGTTCCCCAGCTTCTCGCGCTTGATCAACCTGGCCGAGGCCGCCGATATCGTGCGCGCTGCCAACCGCCCCAACGCCGGCATCCTGATTGACATGCTTTACATGCATTTTTCCCGGGTGTCGTTGGCGGAGCTGGCGGCTCTGCCCAGCCAATGGTTCCACATCGCCCATCTTTGCGATGCCAATGCCGATGTCCCCGCCACCCGCGACGCCATGGTGCATGTGGCCCGCGATGCCCGGCTTTATGTGGGCGAGGGGAGCATCGACATTGCCGCCATCCTCGACCACATGCCCCCTGTCCCCTATTCCATCGAACTTCCGCACAAGGCGCGCGTGCAAGAGATCGGCTATGAGGACCATGCCCGGCGCTGTCTGGAGACGGCCAAGCGCTATCTTGCCGAACATTCCACCCGCCCGGCCGTCAAGGCCTCGGCCTGACGGCCCGGCGGGCTCCTCGTCCTTCCCTGGCCATGGACTTGAAACCCGGAAGACACGTCTCTTCCGGGTTCTTTTTGCGTCGCGGGGTATGTCGCTGGATCTATCTGATGAATAAAAACTACAGATCCGGGGATGTCCGGCCTCCCGTGTCTTCGCCTTGCAGAAGACTTTCTGGTGCATTGCCTTAATTGCATGACCGGTTTCGGGCGCTTTGGCCTACAGTGTGCGGGATAGCATTTTTGTAAAATTACTAGATCATCGACGGCTCTTCGATGGCGCTGCGTTGCCGGCGCCGTCCATGGTGCCCGGTGGTCTGGCCGATTGTCTGGAGATCCCTATGGCCCGCTTTTGCCTTGTCTTTTACGTTGTCACCATGGTCGCCGTTGCCATCCTGAACGCCGCCGTCAGCACCCCGACCCCGACCATCGGCCTGCAGGAACTGGCCAATGCCCAGTTGGTGATCGACGCCCTGAACTCCTGAGCTTGCGCGCCTCCGGCGGGCAGGCCGCCCATCGGGAGCGCCGACGGGACAGTGACGTGCGCCGGTCGCGGCACCCCTCGTCGGGGCAAGCCGCGGCCGGCGTCGTTTTTTTGCGGCGCCTTGGGATGATCCTCATCAAAACCCGGCCGACCCATTGAGGGCCCGCCCGGCGCGGCTTGGTCTTAGGCGGGCGTCCGAATGACGGCGTCGATTCGGTTGTCCGCCCTTGTCCGGATCTCTTGCGGCAGATCGTCGAACGCCACGATGAAGATCTCGTCATCCCGGTGATATTGATAAAAGTGATGGTACTGGAAGCGGGACAGCCTGGTCTTGCCGGTCAGGCCATCACGGAAAAGGACCGCTTCCAGGAGCGTGATGATCTTGACGGGCCAGGCTATGCCCAGTCCGCAGAAATTTCCCAGGGAATAGAAGCAAAGTTTGTCCCCCAGCATTTCATAGGGCTGCAGGACATGGGGGTGTGAGCCGACGATCAGGTCCAACTCGTCCTGCAAAAGGCGGTGGGCCAGGCGCCGTGTCTCCCGCCGGGGGAAATGCTGGAACTCATATTCCCAGTGGGGCAGGCCGATGGTGAAGTCGACGTCCTTGCCGGGCAGGCCGCGGTCCCCGAGGTCCCGCGTGGTGTAGGGAACCACGGCGGCGTCGGCCTGCAGCGGCAGGTTCTCCCAGTGGGTCCAGTTGACCAATCCGATGCGAAGCCCGTTGACCGCAACCGTCCGGCGCAACGGTCCTGGCTTCCAGCCGACATGATTAACCTGCAAGGAGTCCAGCAGGTCGACCGATTGGGCGAATCCGCTCGTGCCGGCATCGCCCGAATGGTTGTTGGCGACGGTCAAGGCCCATTGGTGGAACGGCAGGGCGATCTGGCGCTGGATGCCGGCCAGAAAGTCGAACGGCATGTGAAATCGAAAGGAATAAAGAATGTCCGGGCGTTGGGCGTGCGCGCCCAGTGGAGCCTCGAGATTGGCGACGAACAGGTCCGCCCGGCCGATCAGCCGCCGCAGCGAGTCGCACAGGTGGGGCGGGGCGTCGCCATTCAGAACCATGATATCCCCGGCGAACAGCAAGGTGGCCCTGTCCGTGCCGGCGCTGTCGGGCAGCGGGTGCAATTCCAGCGATGCCGACCGGGACACCAGCCCGGTGTGGTTTCGGACCGAAGGGCGCTGGAAATAGAACGGCCATCGCAGGGCATAGTGGAGAGGATAGGGAGACGTCCGGAAGGTTTCCCAGACGCCGCGGAACTTCCCGTCCATGAACGGCCGATGCCGACGAGACCGCATGCCTATTGTCTCGGCAGCAGGGTCTTCAACGCCAGGGCAAGGCGCGCGGGACGGATCGTGCGGGTCAGCAGTTGTCCGGCCCCCTCGGCGAAACTGCCGAAGACGAATTCGTACAAATGGTCACCGCGCTCGGGAATGGTGAAGGAGATGTTGCCGAGGACGCAGTTGAAGGCGGAAAGCTTGCGCACCACCGCCTCCTTGGCATAGCAGACATAGTGCCGGAACGGCGTGCAGAACATCATGACCAGACCCGAATAGGTGACCAGCGCCGGCATCAGACGGTTCAGTTCGCAGCCGGGTCTGATCAGCAGCCGCGAGAACTCGACGGTCTTGGCCGGATCAAGGCCGGGAAACCGGTCCGGATCGGGACCGAGGGCGACATATTGAGAGACCTCGAACGGGGCCGTGGTATAGCGGATGGTGGCGATCGCCTGGTCGTCCTGCCAGATGGCAAAGACGAAAGAGCGCCTGTCGTAGGGGTCCTGTCCCCAGGCGTCCAGGACATCCAGCATGTAGGGGATCGTCGCCCCATAACCGCTCAGGCGGAGTTCGCAGACGCCCTGCCAATCCCGATGGGTGGCGACGGGCCGGAAATGAAGTGTTGCGCCATGCCTGTCGCCCTGCACCATCCGGTTGGCGAAGAGCCTTGCCAGGTGGCTGATCAGCGAAAGTCGCAGGCGACCGAGGGGGCTTCGCCGGTTGAACGGCACCAGCAGGGCGGTGTGGGGAATGGGCGGCCTGCCGGTGGCAGGTGGCACCGGTGCCGCAACCGGCGGTTTGACGCGGGGGCGCATTGACGAGAACACGGCCGACCTCCGAACGCTGTGGGACGACGACGACATGACGCCCCGAAAACCCTGGGCTGGAATGCCGTCCGGCGGATCTTGGCGATCACGCGGGACGGCCTCCGAAAACGAAATGAAGGTTGGCGGATCAGGCGGCGGCAGAGTCCGCCGCGACCCGGTCAAGGGTCCACCGTCCGTCGCGCCCGTTGTTGATCAGGGCGTCAAGCTCGGCGAAATAGGCGCGCAGCAGGTTGGCATAGACCCGCAGATGGCCAAGGACGCGGGCCTCGTCGGCGGGGGTGGTGACCAGGGCGGACAGGGCGTTCCAGACGTCGCCGCTGTGGTCCTCGGCATCGTCGTAGCTCAAATGGGCGGCCGCGCCCTTGATGGCTTCCGGGCCGAAGTTGCGGGCAATATTGTCATTCCACTCTTTCTGGGTCTTGAGTGTGGAATATTCGATGAAGAAGGCTTTGCACAAAAGGCCAAGCGCGCCTTCATGTTCCAGCGTGTAGTAAAGATATCCCTGCAGCAGCTTGGTCGCGGCCAGCGGTTCGCTGCCATAGACGTCGTCCGCCGAAACGCCCAGCCGTTCCAGATCCTTCAGGAACATCCGGTCGTGGAGCATCTCTTCCTCGGCATACTTCGCCCAGCTGGCAGCCACCCTCGGGTGGCTTTTGGCCAGCACCGAGATCGCCTTGCCGTCGGCCATGCGGGCCAGCCTGATGCGCAGGATCGTTTCGATGGTGTGGCGCTTGAAATACTCCGGGTTGACCGCGCTGGACTTCGCCAAATGGCTGGCAGAGGGGACTTCCGCGTAAAAACGTTCGATTTCCGCGTCGATGAACGCGGTCACTTCCTGACGGAATTCACTGGTAACCATTCCCTGTCTCCTAACGATGGGGGGCTTGGGGACGGGCCGGTTTCGTCCGGCCTCGCCTGTCTTGCTTGCGTTGTGCCGTTGCTTGGGGCTCAGGTTGCGGTCGCCCGTGCCGCGACCAGGGGCGGACGGTCCGCGATTGCCGCGACGGTCGAAATCAACCGTTCCAGGTCGGCGGTGGTATTGAGGCAGCTGACCGAGGCACGCAGGACGTCCGAGAGATGGCGTGCCTGCATGTCGAATGGGGTGTAGGCAAGGCCGCTGACGCCGACCGCGATGTTGCTCTCCAGCAACCGGCGCCGCGCCTCTCCGGCCGGCATTCCGTCGATGGTGAAGGAAACGATTCCCGAGAGATGCCGGCCGGCATCCCGCACGGTCACGCCCGGCAGTTGGTCCAGTCCGCCACGCAGCTCCTTGGCCAGGGTTGTCACATGGGACCAGATGCGTTCGATGCCCAGGGTCCGGGTCATGCGCAGGGCTTCGGCGAAGCCGGCGACCAGCGCCGGAGCAACCTCGCTCTGCTCGAAGCAGCGGGCGTCGTCGAAGGGGGCGGCGGTCCGGCTGTCGGGCTCAAGGCGGGCATCGAGGAAGGCCGGGGACAAGGCTCCCAGGGACTTTTTGCGGACGTAAAGCAGGGCGGTGCCCCGCGGGCCGCGCAGGTGTTTGCGGCCGGCGGCGGTCAGGACATCGCAGTGCAAGGTCGTGACATCGACGGGGATCTGCCCGAGGGCCTGGCCGGCGTCGAGGAAATAGGGGATGCCGGCGGCCTTGGCCAGTGCGCCGACCTCGGCGGCGTTGTTGACCAGACCGCCATTGGAGGGCAGCCAGGTCAGGCAGATCAGCCTGACCCGGTCATCGATGACCCGTTCCAGGGCGGCCACGTCGACGCGACCATCGTCCTCCACCGGCATGACCTCGAGCCGGGCGCCGGTCTGGCGCGCTGCCAGCCGGGCCGTCGCCACATTGCCTCCCCACTCCTGGCGGCAGACCAGGATCCGGTCTTCCGCGTGCAAGGGCGGCAGGGCGGCGAACGCCTGACCCCAGGCCGCTGTTCCCGAACCGGCAAAGGCGATCTCCGCCACGTCCGCCCGCAGGATCTGCGCGGCCTCGTGACGCATGTCGTCCAGTATTGCGGCCGTCGCCGGCGCGGTTTCCATCGGCCCGGTGCGGCACTCCGCCATCAGCCGCGCCGTGATGGCGGCGTAGACCGGCCGCGACATCAGTGCGGCGCCCGCCTGATTGAAATGGACGGTGTCCGTGGATGCCAGCGTGTCGGATCGAATGGCGGCCACGTCGAGGCTGCCTGGCGCTGCTTCGTCTGTGGAGGCGTTGAAATGTCCCATATCGACTCAAACAGTCAGTTTTCACTGCAGTGTGAGGAAACACTGGCACAGTCTGGTGCAGGGCTGCCAATCGATATTTTGGTGACGTGCGATCAAAATATTTAATGCGTCGTGAGTATGTGGATATATGACGACGGTTTATATTGAAACTGTCAATAATATTTCTTTATGATGCGGAAGATATATCATATGGCATGGAACTATTCTTGATAGGGGCGGGCGCCCGGCTCACAGCGCCATCGGGGACGGCAGGTGCCGGCAGGTCTCGCGCATGGCGGTTGCGCATTCCTCCTTCAGCCAGGCGATGAAGCTGTTGACCGGATCGGCCAGGGCCAGTCCCGGGGCGGTGACCACCCAGTAGCCGACGCCGCTCGCCGTGGCGACCATGTCGGTGGCCAGGACCAGTTGGCCCTTCGACAGATGGTCGGCGATCATCATGGCGCGCCCGATGGCGACGCCTTGTTGGGCGACCGCTGCCCCAAGGGCGATGTTGTAGTCGATCAGCTGGATCTGCCTGGCCTTGCGCAGATCCATGCCGGCGCACCGCGCCCAAATCTCCCAGTCGAACGGGTTGCGGGTCAACAACAGCGGGAAGGCTGCCAAACCGTCGGCCGCGGCCAGCCGGGTCCCGCCCGGCAGCAGGCTTGGGTGCACCACGGGGGTGAACCGCTCTTCCACCAACAGGGTGGCCTCCACATTGTCCCAATGACCCATGCCAAAACGAATACAGAGGTCGACGCTGGTCGGGCTGGCATGGTCCAGGGTCGGATCCAGATCGACGTCGATGTCGGGATGGGTGTCATGAAAGCGGCCAAGGCGGCCGACCAGCCAGTTTGCGGCGAAGGAGGGCAGCAGGCTGACCCTGATGCTCTTGCGGGTGCTGCGAGACCGCAGTCGGGATGTCGATGCCGCGATCTCGGCGAAGATGCGGTGCACCATCTCCAGGTAGGAGAGGCCCTCGTCGGTCAGCTCGATGGACTTGGCGTGCCGGATGAACAGGGTCAGGCCCAGGGCATCCTCCAGCTTGCGGATGTGATGGCTGACGGCGCTTTGGGTAATCAGCAGTTCTTCTCCGGCCCGACGGAAGTTTCTCAGGCGTCCGACCGCTTCGAAGACCCGCAAGGTGGTGAGCGGAGGAAGGTTGGGGGAACTGCGCATTGTCCAGCCAATACCAAGGATGTTTCAGGGTGCCGGCTGGTGTCTCTGGTCGTGACCCGGGCCGCCGACGGATCGGACGTGTTTCCCGCCGGCCCCAGTCTATACAACTGTAAAGACGCATTAACAATATAGATAACAGCCGATAGTAGTTTGAATTGGTTAACGGGTGACGGTTTTGCCACCGTTTCCTGGAATGGACCGCGCGGTGGGGACGTCGTCGGCTCCACCATCCCCGGTTCATGTCATCGATTGTTGCTGACCTGGCGCCCTGGCAGGAGAACAAACATGAACGTAATGGTGGACGAGTCGGACTGTCATCAGTTGTTGTCAAATATCAAGAAGATGATCGAGGAGGCGCATATCAACGATAATGCCTTTTATAAACAATTTCGGGCGACAAAACTCTGTCCAGAAACCATGAAGACCGTATTTCAGCAGTACTATTATTATATCAGGACGTTTCCTCAAATACTGGCTGGTGCCTCGGCGCGTACCTCCAGCGAATTGGTGCGCATGAAACTGGCCCGGACCGTTGTTTCGGAATTGGGCGACGGCATCGGTGATCCCCATTTCATCATGTTCGAAAAAGTGCTGGCGTCGCTTGGCGTGACCTTGGATCCCATCGACCAGGCCGACCACATCCCCGAGGTCGAAGGCCTGGTGGACGGTCTGCGGCGTCTGCTGCTGAAAGAGCCGTCCAACGTTGGTCTGGGCGCCCATTACGTCATCGAGGAGATCGGTTTGCCGATGATCGTCAACCTCTACGAGGGTTTTCGCCTCTATGACGGATGGCGGACCGAAGACTATGGCTATTTCTATCTGCATATGCTGGTGGAAACCGATCATGTGGAGTGGATCCGCGACGCCGTGATCGATGTCGCCGGCACCGGGTCGGCGCGGACCGAAATCCTGACCGGGGCCCGGGAGGTCATCGCCCTTCTGGCGAATTTCTGGAACGGACTTTATCGTCTGTCGCTGGCCTGAAGCGCGGCCCCGGTATCGCCATGGCCTCGATCTTTCAGGACATGACCGCCCTGGCCGTGCGGCTGGGCGCCATCAACCTGGCGCAAGGGATCCCCGAGCCGCTGAACGATGCGGTCCTCAGCCAGTCGCTCCGGCTGTCCGCCGATTGCGATTGGCAGTATGCCGATACCGCCGGGGATTCCTTGCTGCGCGCCGCCCTTTGCCGGGATTACCAACTGGTGATCGGCCAGGACCAGATCCTGATCACCTCTGGTTGCACCGAGTCGTTGCTGGCCGCCCTCCATGCGGCACGGCGACGCTATGGCGACGCCGTCGCCGCATTGGAACCCTTCTATCCCTACTACCGCGGCTTTGCCGAGATCCTGGGACTTCGCCTGCTGCCGATCGGCATGACCGTGACGGACCGGCAATGGCGCCTTGACGAGCAATCGGTTGGTGCCCAACTGGAGGCCGGGGTGCGAATCCTGCTGGTCAATTCGCCGCACAATCCCACCGGCTGGGTCCTGGACGAAGACTCCGGCGCCCGTCTTCTGGCCTTGTGTCGGGCCAAGGACGCCTTGCTGATCATCGACAATGTCTATGCGGACTTCGTCTATGACCGTGACGACGTCTTCCGGGTGCGGGAAGACCATCTTGACCAGCACTGCGTTGTCGCCAGTTCGGTGTCGAAGATGTTTGCCGCCTCCGGTCTGCGTCTGGGCTGGCTGCTGGGGCCGGCGTCGATCGTCGCGGAGGCCAGGACCGCCCACATGCACATGAGCAACTGTCAGCCGCTGGCCGTCCAGGTCGCGGTCCGGCGGATGCTGGAGGTCAACGACAAGGCCTGGCGACGCCGCGTCCGAGCCCATTACCGGGGCAAGCGCGATCTTTTGTTCGCGGCGTTGGCCAGCCGTGGCTTCGACTGCACTCTGCCGTCGGCCGGGCATTTCATCGTTGCCGGTTTTGATAATATCTCAGACGAAACTTCATCAATGGAATTCGCCTACGAATTTGCCAAAGAAAACGGCATCGTTGGATTGCCAATGCATGATTTCTACCGGGAAGAACCGCCGAGAACATTAAGGTTTTCATTTGCCGTTCCAAAGTCCGTCATTGAGAGGGCTTGTCGTAATTTAATGGAGGGCGCCGTATCATGAACAGCCAGGCTTTTGACTATGTCGTGCTGGGGGGTGGTCCGGCGGCGCTGGGCGAGGCCATTCGGCTGAACGGCCAAAAGGCCAGAAGCGCTGTCGTCGGCGACTGTTTCGGCGGTTGCATGGCCATGATGGGATGCCTTCACCTGCAGTCCTACGTCGATGAATTGGAGATCGAAGGGGCGCCCGAAGACATTCGTCTTTTTGTGCAGTCGAAACCGATCTGCAATCCCACCGGTTACGAATATGCCCGCTACGTTGCCGATAATCTGGCGGCCCTGGGACTGCGGACCATCCGGTCGACGGTCCTCGGGGTGGCCAGGAAGGCGGACGGCTTCGTCATCGAGCTGGTCGACGAGGCCGGCCTTGGACGCGCCATCCGGGCGCGAACCGTGGTGTTCGCAACGGGGTTGAGGCCGCGCCCGAACCCCGACTGTCCGCAACAGGTTCCCGTGAAGTCCTGTTTTGCCGTCTATGAGGACCTGACCAAGGGCGACTGTTCGCCCTACCTTGGCCGCGACGTGGTGGTGATCGGCAGCGGCAACTCGGCCTTTCAATTGGCCTTCGAGTTGGCGGCCTGCGCCGGCAGCGTCACCATCCTGGCCAATCAATACAGTGGCATTTTCCCGCAGGAGACCTGCGAGCGCTTTGCCCTGCGGGCCAACAGCCAAAGGGCCATCGAGGTCATCGCCAAGACCGCCCGGGCCGACGCCATCGGGCCCCTCAACAAGCATGGACGGCGCGCCCTGGCACCGATCTGGCTGCATGTCTACCGCACGATCCGATGGCTGCCGGCCCCGGGGCTTCTGCTGGCCCTGGTCCATCCCGACGACAACGCCTCGGTTCTGCTGTCCGGGTCCCTGGCCCATGCCGTCCAGGTCGGGCGGGCGTCGCGTCCCGATCCCGGTTCGCAGGACTGCGGGGTCCGGATCGACCGGGCCAACGCCGTCGTCGTCTCGGCCATCGGCGTGGTGGCACGGGTTCCGGACACCAGTTGGTCCGGCATGGTCGATCCCGTCAGCGGTTTCGTCACCCACAGCAATGGACGGACCGGCATCGATGGCGTGCTGGTGGCCGGCGGGTGCGCCGGCTATCCCTCGGTCAACACCATGCGGCCGGCGCTCTCCTTCGGCGACGGAGGGGGCCGGGCCGCGACGCAGCGGCGTCCTTCGGCGCAAAGCCTGGCCTTGTAGGGGGTGCCGATGTCCCGCCGAGCCAACCCGGCCTTGCGGCCATTGCTGATCGAAGGGGTCGACTGTCGCCGATTCGACCCCGCGGACATCCGCCGCATCAGGCGGAATGTCTTCGACCACAAGGTGATCGTCCTGCGCGGCCAGCAGTTGGCGGCGGACGACTATGCCACCTTCGTCCGCCGCCTGGGGCCGACCATTGCGCACGCGCTGGAGCAGCACAGCCTGCCCGGCCTGCGTGACATCTTGCGCATCACCAACCTTTATGACGATGCGGGGCGGCCGTTGGGAGTGCACGACGGTGGCACCTACTGGCACACCGACATGTCCTATCTGGCCGTGCCGGACGTCTTCACCAGCCTCTATGCGGTGGCAACGCCGCCGATCGGCGGCGAGACGCTGTTCGTCGACTGCGAAGCGGTGCTGGACGGTCTGATGGAAGAGGGGCTGCTGGCGGCCGCCTTGGGGGCGGCGGACCCGGAAGCCATCCTTGTCCGGCATCGCTTCGGCAACCGCGATCTCTATCGAAACGACGGGGCGGCGATGCAGACGCTGACGGCTGACCAGTCGGCCACGCTGCCCGCCGAGGTCCTTCACCCGCTGCTGCGCCACCACAAGGTGGTCGACCGTGTCGCTCTTTATGGCATCGCCGGCACATCGTTTGCCATCCAGGGGTGGCCGCAGGATCTGTCGCGCACGGTCCTGGACGGCCTGTTCGATCTTCTGCTGGGCCGGGCGGCCCCTTACGCCCACCACTATCGCAAGGGCGATCTGGTCATCTGGGACAATGCCTTGACCTTGCATCGGGGCGTCGCCCTGCCCCCGACCACCGATCCGGCGCAATGCCGGATGCTGTATCGAGCCAACATGGCCTACTGAAGCCGGCGATGCCGGACGGGCGCATGGTTCCCCACGGCATCCGGCGTCAGACAAAGGGAGACATACGATGGTGCATGATGATGGCGCGCTGGCCGAAAAATTCGAGGGCGAAACGGCACGGGTCGAAACGGTGCCGGGACCCGGTGGTCAGCCTTTTCCGTGGGTGGGGTTCTATACCGGCGCCCGGGTGATGAGCGAGGACGAGCTGTGGCGCGCCGCCGCCCGCTTGCTCGGGATGGACCGCCCGGCCGTCGCCGCCGCCGCCCGTCAGGCGTTGAAGCCCTTCGTGGAGCCGGCCGGAGAGCGGGCTAGAGCCCTGATCCTGCATGGTGCCACGCCCACCACCAAGGGATTCGAAGGCGATGTCCATGATCTGGTGAACGGTCGCCATGTCTACGATTGCGCGACCTATCTCGAGACCCGTTCGGTCTACCTGGCGCGTCCCGGAGATGTCTGCGTCGGACGGACGGAACCGTGGGCCGAGGCGGTGGCCAAGGCGCGCATCGATCACCTCCCGATCGGCCGGCGCGACTATTACTATTTGTCGCAGCAACTGATTGTCCTGGCCCTGGACAGGCGGTCCGGCATCGCCGGCCCGCTTGACGGCGTCGTCGCGCTGGTGCGTGCCCATCCGGCGGTGGTGATCCGGCTCTATGCCCTGGACAGCGAAATGCAGGTGTTCCTGCTGTGGCTGATGCGCGAAGCCGGGTTGACGTCGCTCAACATCGATGCCAACGGGCCGGAAATATCGGACCGGTGGAACCAGAAGGCTCCCCTGCATCCGACCGTCGCCCGTGCCCTGGCCATGCCGCGCGGATCATTGCGGGGCACACCCGATGCCCTGCTGGCCGAGGAGGCCACCCAGTCCCGTCTGGCGCTCGAACTGGCAATCGCCATCCCGGTCCTGCCCGGTTACACCATCGAACGGCCGCAGCATGACCTGTCGTGCTTCGTCGAGCAGACCCTGGCCGCCGCGCGATTGTTCGACGAGCGCTACCGGATCGGCTGCGGCTGCCTGAAACCGTCCGAGGCCGGCGATGGGGCGCGCATCGTCGGTCCGCTGGACCTTGCCGATCCGACCGCCGTGGCCGCCGCCGCCACCGATGCCTTTCGCCATGGCGACGACTACCTGCTGGAGCCGTTCGTCGATTACCAGCGCTTCCGCGTCGGCGACAGAACCTTCATTGTCGCCCCCAGCAGCCACATTCGGTATGGACAGGTGGCCCGGGGTCTGACTCTGCAAATGATGAAGGGGGTGACCTGGACCGGGAACATCTTCTTCGACAAGCGGGCGGCGGCCGAGTTCGGCGTCGATCCGGCGTCGGTGGACGTCATCGAAGGGGCCATGGCCGCGTTGTTGGCCGGGTTCGCCGGGGCACGCACCGCCTCCCTTGGCCTGGTCATGGCCGGGGTGGATTTCGCCATCGGGCGCATCGGCGGGCTGTTCGGCGACAGGACCATCGTGGCGGCGCAGGATCTCAATTTGTCGTCGCATGGGGCGGAGTACCTGCGCAGCTTCCTCGACCACATGCGCGCGGATCGCGGGCTGACCGGAGAGGACGGTCTTGATGGCGCGACCCTGGTGGTATTGCCGTCTCGCCAGGCCACCATCACGAAGCTCGGGCATTTCGCCCATGCCTTGACGCGGACGGGGGCCGAATTCCGCGCCATCGCCAGTGTGCCGGGACGCTGGGCGATGATCGCCTGCACCGCCGACACGGCAAGACAGAGCGCCCAAGGCGTGCTGGAGTTCGAGGAGGCGCTGCGACATGCCGGATATACCCTCTGATCACGGCGGGGCCGACGATCACGACAGCTGGTGCGACGACGTCATCTTCCAGGAGCAGTACCAGCCCCGGGAGGACGCCTTCATCCAAAGAAAATACGCGGCCTCTTTGTTTCTGGCCGGACGAGGGATTCGCACACCCCGCATTCTGGCCGTCTATCGCCCGGGGGTGGTCGATTTCCCGGCTCTGGTCGCGGGGCTGCCCGCGACCTTCGTTCTGAAACCCGATTTGGGGCAGGCCGGGCAACGGGTCTCTGTCTTGTGCCGGTCCGGCGACGGCTTTACCGATCAGCAGGGGGCCGTCTATTGCGTGGACGATCTCCACCGCTTGTGTCGGCAACCCTACCGCGAGGCGTGGATGGTTCGCTTTGCCCCGCGCAACGAGGTTCGGATCTTCTGCGAGCGCATCGTCTCGCACCCCCGTCTGGCCAGCCTATACCGACCGGACGGCTTCATCGACTTCCGTCTCTATTTCATTGGCGGTCGTCCCGCCGGGGCCTTCATGCGCGTGCCGACCGACGCATCCAAAGGGTTGGGGAATTTTTGCCAGGGGGCCCAGATCTTCAATCTGGACGCCGAAGGGACGGTGGTCGCCGAAACAGATCTGCTGGTGCGGCAATCCACCGTCAACCGCAATGACGGGCGGGATCTGGCCGGGTTTGCCTCACCTTGCTGGGAGCATGCCATGGCCGGCGTATCCGGCATACCGGGCCTGTTCCGCTCGACACTGGTTTGCGTCGATGGGACGATCGATGCCCAGGGTCAGTTCGTCGTTGTCGAGATCACCTTGAAGCCGACCGATGTGCCCACCCGCAATGACCAGGTGGATCGTTTGATCGCGGCGGCACCGGCGACCCGGCGCGGCAGCGTCGTTTTGGCGGCTGCCCGCCGGCTTCTGCATGAGGCCTACGGCATGGACGCGCCGGACGGTGCCCGCCAGCATTCCGACCTGTCGTCCGAGGTATCGATCGAGAGCGGACGATGAGGGCAAGGCTTTCGGCCCGGCTGTGTCCGCGCCGGTCCCGGATCGGGCCGGTGGCTGTCGATGGGCCGACAGCCTGGTTGGGCGTGATCGGTGTGATCATCGCCGGGTTCGTCGTCTCGCTGGATACGCAGGTCTGCAGCCCAATTCTCGGCGACATTGCTGCCGGCACCGGGGTGACTCTGGCCGAAGGATCCTGGGTCACGACGGCCTACCTGATTGCCGAGGTCGCCGGCTTGCCCCTGTCGCCCTGGCTGTCGAAGACGTTCGGCGTGCGCCGTCTGATGGGGGGCGCCACCCTCTGTTTCCTGGTCGCCTCTACCGGTTGCGGGATGGCCGGCCATCTTGCGGTCATCATCGCCTGGCGCGCCGTCCAGGGTCTTGCCGGCGGCATCATCTTTCCCTGCTGCTTCGCCGTGGTGAGAACCCACCTGCCCCCGGCAATGCATCACCGCGGTCTGGCTCTGTTCGGCTTCATCCTGACCGTCTCTCCCGCCGTCGGGCCCAAACTGGCGGGCGTGGTCACAGGTCTGGGCGGCTGGTCCTGGGTCTTTTTCCTGAACTGGATTCCCGGCCTCGCGGTCATGGCCATGGTGGCGCGGTTGGCGCCGGCTCCCATCGATTGGGCGGAACTTGGCCGGCGCAATCCACTATCCGTGGTGTCTCTGGTCGGTGGCCTGACCCTTGCTGTCTATTGTCTGGAACAAGGCGGGCGGAAGGCCTGGTTCGCATCGGCCGACATTCTTCTGGCGGCTTGCCTGGCCGCCGTCTGCGGCGCCGTCTTTTGCCTTTCGACAGACGGAAAGCGGCGTCCGCTCCTGGAACTGCCGGGCGGGGTGTCCCGATCGACGGTGATGACCTGGGCCTTGGGGGCCATCCAGGGCGGCGTCCAGTATGGCATCTTCTACGTCATTCCCCTGTTCCTGATCGAAAACAACGGCTATGACGCCTCCCGGATCGGGACGGTGGTCATCGTCAGTGGGATTCCGCAGTTGGTACTCTATCCGGTGATGCCCCGACTGATGCGGGCCTGCCCCGACAGGGTTCTGATGGCTGCCGGTGCCGCCGTGATGGCGATCAGCTGCTTCATCAACGCGGGACTGACCGCCGCATCGGACGGAATGGACTTCGTGCTGCCTCAGATCCTGCGCGGCATCGGCTATCCGTTGTTTGCCGCGCCGCTGTCCGGGATGGTGACTCGGCAGGGCACGGGAGAGGCCGCGGCTAACGCCTCTTCCATCTTCGTCATCATTCGAACCATTGCCGGCGCCATCATGATTGTCGTCCTGACCGGGTTTCTCGACGCCCGGGAGCATGTTCATGCCGAGCGTTTTAACCACGCCGACCCGGTCGCGGTGTCCCGGGTCGTCCCGCCCCGGACGGTGCGGCGCGACGCCGTTGCCGCATCCTTTGCCGACAGCTATCGGCTGTTCGCCTGGCTGCTGTGTGCCAGCGTGTTAATCCTGATCCCGTCCGGTCGCTGGGGCAGGAGGCGCCGGGCGGTGTGTGTCGTACCACGGCCCGCCAACGAGGGAGATCCCGCGTGAGACGACAGCGGCGCGCCCGCGCCGACGAACCTCCGGCCCGGTCCCGCGACGCCGCGTCCGCTCCCGGGCGGTTGCGGTTGGCCTCCGTCGTGCCATCCATCGACCCGGCGGGACCGGAGACCCTCGCCAGGATCGGCCACAACCAGGGGCCGCCCTTTGAGACGGCCTCCGGCTGGGAGACGTACTGCTGGAAGAAGGCCCATCGCGAGGCCTGGAAGACGCCGCCGATCGAGGTGGTTCGTCGGCGGTGTGCGATGGCCCGGGCGGTCGGCCTGGACTACAAGCGCTTTACCGCGACCCTGCTCGACCGTGGCAGCTACCTGCGCATCGTGATCTTCGATCTGGGCGACACCCTTCTGAAGACGGCGCTGGGCGAGATCGCCATCGACCCTGCCGGCAACGTCGAACTGTTGCCCGGGGTGGCCGACAAGCTGGCCGGCCTGTCCGCCGGCCTGGTCTTCGTCGTTTCGAACCAGAGCGGCGTGGCCAACGGAACCTTGAGTGCCGAGACGGTTCATTCCTTCATCCGCCGGATCAACGACGCCACCGGACAGGCCATCGATGACTATGCCATGTGCTTTCACCGGCGCGATGCCGGGTGCGGCTGCCGCAAGCCCAAGCCGGGCCTGGTGACCCAGTTGCTGGAGCGGCACGCCAGTGCCCCGGCGACGGCCTTCCTGGTCGGCGACAGCGAAACCGACCGGCAATGCGCGACCGCGGCCAAACTGGGCGCGTTCTTCTGGGCCTGGGATTATTTTTCCATCTAGTCGGCCGCTTCCGTTAAGTTGAAAGGGTCGTATGACTGCAGTAGCGCCGGCCTTTGTGCCGGCAATACCGGCGGGGACGCCGGCGCTACTGACAATACCGACCACCTTCACTTATGGTGAATCGACCGACTAGGGCGTGTCGTCAGTTAGGTTCGGCGGCACCATATCGGGACGCGTAATGCGAGTCTTGCGCACACGTATTTGTAGTAAAAAGAGTCTATTATTCCAATGCGTTGTGTGATTC
>Ga0326727_10005657_pt1 | contig 35388 bp, 24 predicted proteins | sample MB2enrmetagenome_FD_207643 | JGI IMG/M metagenome (GOLD analysis project Ga0326727, IMG submission 207643) | Lab enriched peat soil microbial communities from McLean, Ithaca, NY, United States - MB29MY | ecosystem: Environmental > Terrestrial > Soil > Wetlands > Peat | place: USA: New York...
TTTGGTCGCGATCATAAACAATCTTTCACACGAAACCTGGGCGGAGCGAAGCGCGTGGCAGGCTGCTTCCCTTCGCCAGCATTACCTGGATCAGGTTCAACGGGTCTTTTGCGCTTGCAAAACTCTCAGCCTCGCGGCTCCCCGCACAAGGGCAAATTACCGCGAAGCGCCGGCTGCCGTCAAGCTGCTGAAACGCGGCCATTGGCAGGGGTCCAGGGACAGGCTGCTTGTTGCGGTGCGCCAGGAGCGGATTTGGGAAGTGAATATAGTAGTTTATTTAATACTGATTTTGTTAAGTGACGTGATTGCAAGGGGTTGTGCGTACGGAGTTTGGGTTCGTTTGGCAAAATCTCTTTCTGGGGAGGGGCTGGGGCAAGCAGGAAAGAATGGAACCACGGATGGCACGGATGGCACGGATCCGCCATCACGCGGAGGGACCACGCTACGGCGGCCAGGCGGGAGCGTGGCGCGTTGCAGTGAAGACACGACTTCATGGAAGCATTATGGCACACGGGGCGGAATTTCCACAGTCCACGGTGTGCATAAAATTTGTAACGCAAAAAGCCCGTAAATATTGAGGAAAACCGCCGCGCGGGGCCAACTTGTCAACTGTGAATTCTTGACAGGACGCCAAAAAATTCATTTAATCACAAGGAGCACATGATAAGCAATGCTGAAGGCTGAAGGCTGAAGTAGGACCCCATTCCCATAAAATTTTGAGCCCTACAAGTGGAGGATCTGGCCTGCCCAACCAATCACCCTCGCCAAACACGCGAACGCGCATAAAGCGCGGCATGGCCGAATCCAGCCCGCCGTTTCTCCGCCGGTCAAGTCCTTGAAATAGACCAAGCAATAGTTTTAGCGCTTCCAATTGTGCAAAGGCACGGTCGAACGCCTTTGACGGCCTTCCGAGCAGGATCAGCAAGCACCCCTTGTAAGACATTGTCAATTGTTAGAACTGACCCCTTGACGGCCGTGATAACTCTCAGGGCGACGTCCAGTCTGAGACGTTTGAGGCGTAGCTCTCGGAAAGGGGAATCAAGCGCCTCAGCCTCGGCGAAAGAGGGCACAAAACGGACAAAGCTATGGTACGACCCCTTGGAAGTTTTTATTTGCAAATATTTTATATATATATAATATATTGTATCCATGAAACGACGAAAGCGTGCTCGCCCATTTAAACCGACGCGGGAAAAGCAAAGCCAATCGTTGTTGGTGATGCTGCAAGGGCCGGAAAAAACAGCCTTCAACGATGCCGCCGCTTTGTCTGGCGCAAACTTGTCAGCTTGGGTTCGCCAAAGATTGAGAACCGCCGCAATTAGCGAACTTGAGAGCGCCGGGAGGCCAATTGCTTTTCAAGCCCAAAACGAGGCGTTTGACAAACACTGATTAAAATCGTTTGACGACATCGAATCCGCGAACCATACTTCCACATAATTATGACAGAAGAATCAACACCTGAAAAAGCCGGCATTCCTTATCCGATTGAGTGTCGCAGGAGTTATTTACACCGTTACATACCCGCAGACGGTGTTTGGTTGGGGCTGAACGATTATGGAAAGATTATTTTGAATTTTTACAATGACAGCCCTTTGCTTCCCAAAACGGTCATTCCAGAAACCACGGCAGACGGCAAAAAGTTCACCTCAAAAACGGCAGAGATAATTCTCGAATCTGAGGCGAAGTCGTTTCGCCAATACGAGGTCAGTATTTGTTTGTCCGTGGCGGCAGCAAAATTTCTCGTTGAGAACCTGAAGGCTTTCATAAAAATGTCTGAGGACAGAGAAAAAGAAAACGCCCCAAAATAAAATGAGTGCGATTCTTGAAGAAGAGTGGTCGCCGTTGCCTTTAGAGGGGCAAGAGGGGAGCCGCCAACAATTCAAGGGCGGCTTTCCTGCCATTTTTAACGAACGGTCTGGGACGATGAATGTATCACAAGCCTTTTTTTCCCAGTGCGTTATAACTTTAGGAAGATACCAAGCGACAGCAAACAGTGCAATTGAAGGACATGGTTATTCAGACCCTTCGACACCATCACCAACCGCCCCAATCGGGATAATTGATGAGCGGGCCAAACTGGAAAAGACTTTTAATTACCTTGCAGAGAAATGGAAAAACGAAACGAGCGGATATTCTTGGGTGGCCAGCATGGTGATGCACCCTGCATATTTGGAAATTATCAGCTACGGCGAAAAAATAATCCCTTTTATTCTTAAAGATTTACAATCGAAACCGAGCCACTGGTTTATTGCATTGAAAATTTTGGCGAAAGGCTCTCCTGTAAAGCCAGAAGATGCGGGCAATATTAAAAAAATGACTGAGGCTTGGCTTGCCTGGGGAAAAGCGAATGGCAAGCTCTCCTAAAAGGTATTTATCCCCAGAGCGGGAGGCGAATTTCCCTCACCTTACGAAAGACCTCTATGAAGTTACGGAGGATGAAACCAACGCCTATAATTGCATAGCCCTTGCCGCAGGTGACAAAACGAGACGTTGGGAGCCTGACCAAACTCAAGTTTATTTTTGGCCAATTCCAAAACGGGAATATACGGTGGAATGTTTTATCGAAGCGTTTGAATCATTGAATTATCAAAGGTGTAGGTGTTCTCTTAAGAAACGTAGATTTGAAAAAGTAGCTTTATATCACGATCCCGCGGGTTGTTGCGAAGCTATTGACAATTTCGGCTTTTGGCATCCTGAAGTGCTGCCTAATTCTCCAACTCATGCCGCCAAACAATTGCCGAGCGGGATTTGGAACAGCAAATTAGGCGACTGGGAAGAAATCGAGCACAAGACCTTGAAATGCCTCAATGGAACAGACACAACCGGAAAACGAGTCTCTTACGGCGAACCAATTCAGATTCTAAAGCGGGCTTTAGTTTGATGCCCAAAAAACAACTTTGGAGCGCATCCCCCTTGACAAGCGGGCGTTATCCGGGGAATATCAGGGGCATGTATTCCCATGTTGAAAAAGTCTCGGAAGTGGGCCAAGTCGAAGCCAACCAGCTTTTACGAGAGGGCTGGCAACTAATCAACACCTACAAGATTCAACGCAAATTGGCAGAGACCAAAGACGGGACTGCCGTTTACGGGGAAGTAATGATGTACGTCATGGGCAAAATTAAAGATCAGCCGCCGGAATAGAGCATGTAGGCGGCTCGTTCGCCCTGCTTGCATTTCTGGATTAAGACCGCCGCCAGCTTCCATCCCTTTCGCAAGTACGCGTTGGCTGTTTTGACGGTGGCAACTTCGATTATTTGCGCCTTTTTAGATTTCATAGCCGATTGCCCCGGCCAACTGGCCAGCAACAATCTAAGGCAACATCATCAATGGAGTTTTTGGGCGTCGGTTTTCTTTCCATTCTTGATGATTGACAAAAAATGGCGGACGGTGGAGCTGTATCATACTGCGGCGCAATTGGTTGTGATGGGGCGGGGGGAAGGCGCGGGGTGCCGGCTTTGTGGGATGGCCGTCGGAAAGTTTTACACTGTGGTGCGGATTGTGACGACTATGGGCGTCGGCGATTTTGTCATAACATATTGTGCTGTAATGGGTAACAGAGGCCTGGCGCTTCCTTGTCAATCATGGCGTGGAACCTGCTGAAATGAGGATGAACACGTAGAGTTAGCTAGATGCGATTCAGCGTCAGCGTTGGTGGGACTCCACCAGAGCAGTCGCCCGCAACCGGTTCACGGCTGGCTCATGAAGGGCCGGATGAGAGGGTGGGAAACCTCCTCTCCCCGCCCTCTCCTCCACAAGTGTGTGGAGGAGAGGGAGAAGACGGGGAAGGTTTCCCTTCATGAGCCAGCCGTGCAGCCCGTTCTGTTGCGGGCGATTTTCATTGCGTTTTTGGGGGATTTCTGAATAGAATCCGGCCTCGAACGAATGAGAACAGCAAAAAAACCGTTCATGACCGCAGGGGCGGGGTTATTCATGGCATTGAGCGGCATGACCGCGCAGGCCGGGAACTTGGGCCAGGCCGTGAGAAAAGAAACTTCCGATATTTCCAATCTGCCATTGGCGGTTTTTTTCCTGGCGGCCATTCTGGTCTATCTGTGCAATCGTCCCCGCGTGACGTTATTGGCGCGTTCGCGGCATCGAAGGGGATCGCATAGGGATTCTGAGTAGAGGGGCGCAGTTTTCGGGTCCGATTTCATCTGCCTCGTTTTCAATCCCGTCGTTGGTGCCGGCATTCAGGGCGCTTTGCGTATGTAGAGGGTCATGGCGCAGTTAGTGGCGTCCTGGCTGGCGATGGGTTCCCGCCAACGGCCCAGTTCATCGTTGAAGAAGCAGCCGCCCACGACATCGTATTGGGTGGCGAGCATTTTTCCGAGGAACCGGCCATAATCAGGGGGGGTGTCGGGCTGGGTCATCCAGCTTGAGCGGGAGCGGACGAGGACGATGGCGGCTGGAGGATGCCGTTGGAGATCGTGAATGACCTCGGCCTGGCAGCTTTTGGCGAGCGGGGTGGGGATGGTGAACGGATAAGCGATGTCGAAGCGTGTGGCGCTGAACCGGCGGGCGTAGCTGAGAATCTGCGGCTCGGAGCCGGCCACATAGACGAGGTCGGCAGGGGCCGTGTGTTGCCGGAGGTGGTCGGCAACCGTGGGCGAGATCAGAAAGGTTTTCCACGGGCCCCATCTGTCGGCGGCGAACTGTTGCGGGCTGCGAATGATCCAGGCGGCGTCGGGGGCGCACAGGGCGAGCACGACGAGGCCCGTGAAGACGGCCCTGAGCCGGTCTTGGTTCAGCGCCGCCTTGGCGGCAACCCAGGCGGCGAAACCGCGCAGCGCCAGGGCGTCGAGCAGCGCCCAGAAGGGCATGATGGCGATGTAATACTGGCCGTAATAGCTGCCGGCGCTGCCCAGCCACGCGCCGAAGAAGAGGGCGACCCAAAACCAGGCGCGCTTGTCCGGTTTGAGGGCCGGAAGGCAGGGCACGAGAAAGAGAATCCACCAAAAACGGCAGAACTCATCCAGTTTCCGCCCCAGATTGGCGAGGGAGAAGAAGGCGGAGGCGGCATAGTAGCGGTTGAAGACGACGGTGCATTCCCAAAGCCGCCGGCCGCCGTCGTGGAGCAGGAACGGCGCGAGCACGATGGCGGCGGCCCCCGTTCCGCCGGCGAGCGCCGCCAGGCAGTGGCCGGCAATGGCGCGCGGACTTTTGCCGGCGCGCCGTTCTTCAAAGGACCAGGCGGCAAAGACAAAGGCCAGGAGCGGCAGGGTGGTGTATTTGTAGCAAACGGCCAGGGCGGCGAAGACGCCGGCCGCCAGCCAATGGGCCGGGCCGCCATTGCCGCGCCGGCCATGAACATAGACGGCGACGGTCGCCAAGAGCGGCAGGAGCATGAACATCTCGGTGTTGGCGATGGTTTGGTCGAGTTCGGGCAGGAGGATCATGGGAGTCATGAGCCACATGGCCGGCAGGGCCGCGCCGGGGCCGAATTCGCGCCGGGCGACGAAGCCGAGCAGGACAGTGGCCAGGGCGGCGAACGCGGCGGCCAGGAGGCGCGGGAACCAGAAGACGTTCGGCGCCAGAAGGCCGGCCAAGGCATAGCTGTAGGCGACCATGGGGGGCTTTTGCAGGAAGGAATCCTCGTAGGGCAACCTGCCGTGGAGAAGGAGTTGGGCGGCGTAGGCGTATTCCCCTTCGTCGCGGATGAGGACGGCGTTGAAATTGTTCCACCGCAGCAGGACGAACAGGAATGCCAGGCCGGCCACGCCGAGCCACAAACCGGGCTTGAAAGACTTGGAGGTGGCGTCGCGGGCGTCGGTCATCAGCGGCCAAGTGTCTTCGGCCGGCGGATGAAATTCGAGCTAAAAATCCCGGCCCGGGGACGCGTCGGGCGCATCTCAAATCTCTTTCCATGGCATAGGCCGAAAAGTGTAACCCATGTCCTTGGGAGCTTCTGTAACCCATGTCCTTAGAACAAACCCTCCCCGACCCTCTCCTCCACAAGTCTGTGGAGGAGAGGGAGAAACAAGTTGCACAAAAACTGATTTGCGGCCAGGCCCAAAAAAAACGCCACGCGCCGGCTTGCCAAGCGGCCCGCGATCTGCTAAGGGTAGGGCAGTTTTATGCCATCATTCTCTTATGTAGCGCGGGACTCCGCCACGGGACGCGAGATTCGCGCCAGCGTGGAGGCGTCGTCGGAATCCAACGCCGTGGCGGCGCTGTTGAACCGGAACCTGATGGTGGTCTCCATCCAGGAAAGGATCGCCAAGAAGGGCCGGACCAGCGGCGGCAGGGTGCCCTTGTCCGACTTGGTCATGTTCACCCGGCAACTGGCGACCATGATCGATGCCGGGCTGGCCATGGTGCAGTCGCTGCAGGCCCTGGCCGAGCAGACGGAGAACAAAGTCACGCGCGACGTCATCAAAGACATCACGACGCGCGTGGAAGGGGGCGACAGTTTCTCGGACGCATTGCAGAAGCATCCCAAGGTGTTCAACCGGCTCTATTACTCGATGGTGAGCGCGGGGGAGAAGGGCGGGTTGCTGGCGGAAATCCTGGCCCGGCTGGCCACCTACCTGGAGAACACCGCGCGCCTGCGCAAGAAGGTCAAGTCCGCCATGATGTATCCGGTGGTGGTGACGATTGTGGCCATCGGCATCACCATCTTCCTGCTGGTCAAGGTGGTGCCGGTGTTCGGGGACATTTTCAGCCAATTGGGCGGGCATCTGCCCACGCCGACGTTGTACCTGATCAAGATCAGCAACCTGCTGCAGCATTATTTCTTCTATTTCATCCTGGCGGCCGGGGCGGTGGTGGGAGGCTGGCTCTACTATATTAAAACGCCCGTGGGCCGCGCCTTCTGGGACGCGCGGCGGATCAAGCTGCCGATCTTTGGCTCCATCGCGCACAAGATCTGCCTGGCGCGCTTTGCCCGGACGTTCGCCTCGCTGGTGCGGAGCGGCGTGCCCATTCTGGAGGTGCTGGGCATTGTCCAGAACACGGTGGGCAACGTGGTCATGGAGGCGGCCGTCAAGACGGCGGCCTCGGACATCGAGCGCGGGGAGGGGATATCCAACGCCCTGAGCAAGCACCCGGTTTTTCCAACCATGATCATCCGCATGATGACGGCCGGGGAGCAGACGGGCAAGCTGGACGCCATGCTGGAGCGGGTGGCGGATTTTCTGGATGAAGAGATCGAGAACACGCTCAACGGGTTGACCTCCCTGATCGAGCCGCTGTTGATCGTATTCCTGGGGGTGGTGGTGGGCGGCATCGTGATTTGCATGTTCCTGCCGATCTTCAAACTGAGCGACCTGGTGTCGGGGAACAAAACTTGAGAACGGAAGCCGCCGGGTTCCAGGGCGGGCTTGCCGCGGCCGGAGACCTTCAATACCATTGAGGCATGGCAAAAGTGCTGTTGATCGATGATGAGGTGACCATGGTGCAAATGGTCGCCGAGCTCTTGCGCGATGAAGGGCACGAAGTTTTTCCGTTCACCACCTACGACGCCGCCGTGGAAACGCTGGAAGCGCAAAAGCCCGAGCTGGTCATCACGGACCTTTACCTGGACAAGACCCGCACGCACGGGCTGGAGATCCTGCAAAAAGCGCGCGCCCTCAGCCCGCCCTCCACGGTCATCGTCATCACGGCCTACGCCACCATCGAGACGGCGGTGGACGCGATGAAGAAAGGGGCCTTCGACTATCTGGAGAAGCCGTTCAAGGTGGAGGACCTGCGCCTGTGCATCCAGCGGGCCCTTTCCTACAACGAGGCCATCTCGGAAAACGTCTATCTGCGCAAACAGCTCAAGAAGAAGTACCGCTTCGACCAGCTCATCGGCACCTCGCCCCAGATGCAGGAGGTCTTCAAGATGATCGAGCGGGTGGCCGACACCGACAGCACCATCCTGATCCTGGGCGAAAGCGGGACCGGCAAGGAACTGGTGGCCAAGGCGCTGCACTTCAACAGCCGCCGCCAGTTCGCGCCCTTCATTCCCATCAATTGCAGCGCGCTGCCCGAGAACCTGCTGGAATCCGAGTTGTTTGGCCATTGCAAGGGGGCCTTCACCGGGGCGATCAACGACAAGAAAGGGCTTTTCCAGGAGGCCGACGGCGGCACGATTTTCCTCGATGAGATCGGCTCCATGCCGCCCGTGCTGCAAAGCCGCCTCCTGCGCGTCTTGCAGGACAAGGAAGTGCGCCGGGTGGGCGACAACGTGGCGACCACCGTCAACGTCCGCGTCCTGGCCGCCACCAACGAGCCGCTGGAAAAGAAACTCAAGACCGGCACGTTCCGCGAGGACCTTTACTACCGCCTCAATGTCATCCCCATCACCCTGCCCAACCTGCGCGACCACCGCGAAGACGTGCCCGTCCTGACCATGCATTTCCTGCGCGGCAAGGTCAACCCCCGCACCGGCCGGCTCTTTCAAATCACGCGCAAAAGCCTGGACGTTCTCACGGCCTACGACTGGCCCGGCAACGTGCGCGAGCTGGAAAACGCCATCGAGCGCGGCTGCGCCTTGTGCGAGGAGGGCGTCATCCGCCTGGCGGACCTGCCGCCAGCCATTGGCCGCAACGCCGCCGGCGACACGGCGGAAGAAGTGGTGGAAATGCCGCCGGCCGACGCCGCGCCGGCCGGCGTGACGCCCGTGGCGCCGCGGACGGGCGGCGCGCCCGGCGGCCTCAACCAGCCGCTCGGCACGCTGCGGGAATTCCTGCGCGAACAGGAATTGAGCTACGTCAACCGCGCCCTGGCCCAAACGGGCGGGGACAAGGAAAAGGCGGCCGCCTTGCTGGGCGTGAGCGTGGCCACCATTTACCGCAAGCTGGCCGAGGAAGACATGGCCGCGCCCCCCCGCTAGGCTCCTGTCAACAATTCGGATATTTTCGCCGCGATGCCGGCCGGGTTGCGCAGCAGCGCCTCGCCCACCAGGACCGCCCCGGCCCCGGCACGCTGCGCGCGGAGGGCGTCGGCCCGGCTGTGAATGCCGCTTTCGGCGACCAGCCATATCTGCCGCGCCGCCGGGTGGCGGGCGAGCCTGGCCGCCAGCCGTTCCGTCACGCCCGGGTCCACCTGGAAGGTGTCCAGGTCCCGATTGTTGACACCGATGAGGCGCGCGCCGGCGGCCAGGGCGCGGTCCAGCTCGGCTTCGTCATGGACTTCCACCAGGGCGGCCAGGCCGGCCCCGGCCGCCAGGCCGTGCAACTGTTGGAGGGCGCGGTCGTCCAGAATCCGCGCGATCAACAGCACGGCGTCCGCGCCCAGTTCCGCCGCTTCCAGGATTTGGCGCTCGTCGATGATGAAATCCTTGCGCAGCAGCGGCAGCTTCACCGCCGCGCGCACCCGCCGCAGGTCGTCGGGCGAGCCTTGGAAGAATTTTTCGTCGGTCAGCACGGATAGGCACGCCGCCCCGGCCGCTTCATATTCGCGGGCGATGCGCGCGGCGTCGAAATCGGGGCGGATCAGCCCGGCGGAAGGGGAGGCCTTTTTAAGCTCGGCGATCAGGGCGGGCCGGCCGCGCCCCGGCGCCTGCAGGGCGGCCAGGAAATCGCGGCGCGGGGGCAGGAGGGCCAGGGCCTGTTGCAGGTCGGCCGGGGTGACGCGGACGGGCGGCAGGAGGGCGACTTCCCGCCTTTTTTGCGCCACGATGGAGTCAAGAATACTCATGGAGGGGCGGAGCTTAGTCCTCGTCCTTGACCCCGGCCAGGCGTTTGGCGGGGCAGCCGGCGCGCAGCCAGGCGTTGACGAAGGGGTCGAGATCGCCGTCCATCACCGCCTGGACGTTGCTGGTCTCGGCGCCGGTGCGAAGGTCCTTGACCATGCGGTAGGGCTGGAAGACGTAGCTGCGAATCTGGAACCCCCAGCCGATGGCGCCCTTCTCGCCATAGAACTGTTCCAGGGCGGTTTTTTGTTCGTCCAGGCGTTTGGCGTAGATTTTGGAAATCAACAGGCGCAGGGCGGTGGCGCGGTTTTGATGCTGCGACCGCTGGTTTTGCGAGGCGGCCACGATGCCGGTGGGCACATGGGTGATGCGCACCGCCGTTTCCACTTTGTTGACGTTCTGGCCCCCCTTGCCGCCGGAGCGGTAGGTGTCGATCTGCAATTCGGCGGGCGGCAGGACGATGTCGGCGCTGGTTTCCTGGATTTCAGCGATGACATCGACGCTGGCGAAGCTGGTGTGGCGGCGCTTGTTGGAGTCAAAGGGGGAAATGCGCACCAGGCGGTGGACGCCGCGCTCGGCCTTGCAAAAACCATAGGCGTATTCGCCCTGCACCAGCACGGTGGCGCTTTTGATCCCGGCGCTTTCGCCGGGCAGGGCGTCGGTGACCTCGGCCTCCCAGCCGCGCGTCTCGCACCAGCGCTGGTACATGCGCAGGAGCATCTGGGCCCAGTCGCACGCCTCGGTGCCGCCGGCGCCGGCGTTGATGCTCAGGATGCAATTGTTGCGGTCATGCGGGCCGCTCAGGAAGACCCGCAGTTCCAGGCTGTCAAGCTCCTTGCAAAACTGGGACAGCTCCCGCCCCAAGTCCGCCTCGTGGCCGGGCTGCTGGGCGGGCGGCTCTTCCTGGGCCAGTTGGAGCATGACGCGCAGATCGTCAATCTGTCGTTCGGCCTTGAGCACCGGCTCCGTCTTTTTGCGCAGCGCATTGGCTTCGTCGATCAGGCCCTGGGCTTTTTCGCGATTGTTCCAGAAGTCCTGCCGGGCCATCAAGGCATCCAGTTCCGCCAGCCGTTTTTGCACGCCGGGCAAGTCAAAGAAACCTCCGCAGGTGGGCGACTTTCTCCGCGGCAACCGGCAACTGCTCTTTGATGGTCTCGAACATAGGCCGATAGCATACAGGAGAAAGCCCCGATGTCCAAACCGCAAATACCGACGACCGGCCCGGTTTTTTGTCCTTTTCTCTCCTTGCAACGGGGCGGGGTCTGGGGGTAAGCTGCGCACAGACACCGGTCTGATAGATGAGTCATTATGTATTTTGGAGCTGATTATCATCCGGAACATTGGGTCTATCCCTACGCCGGCACGGCCGAGGAACCCGAGGCGCGCTGGAAACAGGACATCGAACTGATGGTGGCGGCCGGGATGAATGCGGTGCGGATGGGGGAATTTGTCTGGGGCCTGTGCGAGCCGCGCGAGGGCGAATACGATTTCAGATGGCTGGAACGGGTCATGGACCTGATGAAGGAGGAGGACATCAAGGTGTTTCTGGGCACGCCCACGGCCGCCCCGCCCGTCTGGCTGACCAAGAACCATCCGGAAATCCTGCCCATCGATGAACGCGGCCTGCCGCTGTCCCCGGGCACGCGCCACGCCTGTTGTTTGAACAGCGATTTATACTGGGAATATTCCAAGAGGATCATCCGGGCCATGGCGGAGGCGCTGGGCAAACATCCCCAGTTGATCGGCTGGCAGATCGACAACAACGTCGGGGCGCATTCCATGCTGCCTTGTTTCAACGAGGAGACGCGGCGGGATTGGCACGCCTGGCTCAAGGCCAAGTACGGCACGCTGGACAATCTCAACAACATGATGGGCACCCGCTTCTGGGGACAGGTGGTCAACGATTGGGAGCACCTGCCGATGCCCAAGACCGCGCCCGCGCCGCACAACCCGGCGCTGATGCTGGACTGGCGCCGCTTCAGCAGCGACACCATCGTGGCCTTCGTCCGCATGCAGGCCGAGTTGCTGCGGGAACTGACGCCCCACGCCCCCGTCACCACCAACCTGCGCGTCTTTGGCCAGAACCTGGATTTGTTTGACATGGGCGACGCGCTGGATTTTGTCTCGCTCAACAGCAACGCCACCATCAAATCCAAATCGTCGGAAAACGCCTGCGAGCTGGACATGCTGCGCTCCTTGAAAAAGAGCGGGGCCAAACTGCCGGGAGGGGAGGAGGGTTTCTGGGTGATTGAACAGAAGGCCGGGCACGTCAACTGGCAGGATGTCAATTCGCTGGTGCGGCCGGGGGTGGTGCGCCTGTTCACTTACCAGACCATCTCGCGGGGCGCCAACGGCGTGCTTTACTTTTTCTGGCGGCAGCCGCGCATCGGGCCGGAGAAATTCTACGGCGGGATTCTGACCCACGACGGGCGCGGCGAGAACCGCGTCTATAAGGAGATCAGCCAGATCGGCCAGGAACTCAAGCGCCTGGCCCCGGCCTTGCGCGGCACCAGGGTCACCGCCGAAGTCTGCATCCTCTACAGCCATGAGAACGACTGGACGCTCTCCCTGCCGCGCCAGCCGACCAAGTATTTCAATCTGCGGGAGCACGTCCAGTTCTTCCATTCCGCCTTTCACGATCGCAACATCCCGGTGGATTTCGCCCGGCCGGCCGAGGACCTTTCCAAGTACAAGCTGGTGGTGGCGCCGTCCCTGAGCCTGCTGGCGGGCGGGGAGGCCGACGCCTTGAAGCTTTACGTGCATAACGGGGGCACGCTGGTGGCCACCTGCAACACCGCGCTGGTCGATGAACATCACATGGCGTCGGGCACCGGCATTCCGCACGATCTGACCGACGTCTTCGGAATGGAAGTCACGGAATTCGATCCCTTGCCGCACGAGGAGGAGAATCACCTGGCGTTTAAAGGCGGTTTTCACACCAGCCAGATGCATACCGCGCGCCTGTGGTGCGACGTGATCGAGCCCAAGGGCTGCCAGGTGATGGCCTCGTTCACACGGGACTTCTACGCCGGGCGGCCGGCCATCACCCTGAACAATTTTGGGGCGGGCAAGGCCGTGTATGTCGGCACGGTTTCGCAGCAGGCCTTTTATTACGACCTTGTGGCCTGGCTGCGCACCCTCTGCCCGGTCCATCCCCTGCTCAAGGTGCCTGACACGGTTGAAGTGAGCCTGCGGGAAAAGGAAGGCTCCAAGATCTACTTCCTCCTCAACCACCAGAACACGCCGGTGCGCATCAGCTTCTTCAAGCCCATGCATGATTTCCTGACCGAGCGCACCTTCAGCGGCAATTACGATTTGCCGCCTCATGGCATCCTGGTGCTGGACGAGCGCCAGGCGGAAACGGCCGCCGCGGGACCGCCGCCGCAGCCGGAGGCTGCCGCCGCTAAGAAATAGCCCCCTGCCACGCGGCGCTCGCGCAAAAAAAGAAGCAGGGCAGGCTTTCGCCGACCCCGCTTACGGGAGTCCGTCTGTGGTTTCTCTGACTACTTCATTGTTAAGGGCCGGTATTTCCGCTGTATCTTACCGTGAAAGACCCTGGCATTTACGCACAATCGCATGGCAAGCCGGCGACCAAAGTGTGACAAATAGGTGACAATTTATTCGCCGCCTTGCGCCACCTGGCTCCCGTCAAAGCAAAAGCGGGGCGGGCTTTCGCCCGCCCCGCGCGTCGGAATCCCATTGGATTGATCAGGGCAAATTCCGCTACGGCGCCATCAGGCGGAAGAACTGCTCGGATCCGCTGACGGGCAGGGTGACGATGTTCATTCCCTGCCAATTGGTTTCGGTCACCGGCGGCGAGATGGTGACGTTCTGCCAGCCGGTCGTCTTGGGTGCGGAGTTATATTGGAGGGAATAGGAGGTCAGCATGGCGGGCCAGGAAAGGGCCAGCGCATTGGTCCCCGAGATGTTGGTGGGCGTAATTCCCAATTGCACGCCCGGCCCGGCGGTGAAGACCAGGTTGTCGATGCCAATGCCCTGCCCGCCGCTGACCGCGGTGACTTCTTCCCAGACAATCCACAGGATGCCGCCTTCGGGCCAAGGCGTGGCCAGCGGCACATTGACGAAGGCCATGTTGGTGGTGGCGATGGGAGCGTTGGTGCCCCAGATCTTGGTCGAGGCATGCAGCGGTACGCCCAGATTCGTCGCGAACTGCAGGTTGGTCAGGCCGCCCGTCCAATTGTTGGTGGGGGTCGAGTTGGTGCCCAGCGTATCCACGTAAAACCAGTTGGTCACCATGTTGGTGGCGAAGGTGTTGCGCCACAGTTCGCTGACGTAGCTCAGGCTGAAATTGCTCAGCGTCTGCCCGCTCAGGTTGCGGATGCGCAGGGCAAAAAGCCCGTCGGAGGTGTCGCCGGCATTGCCGCTGGGTGAAGTGGCCGGGGAGCTGATAATGCCGAGCGCGCGGTTATTGGTCGGATAGAGCGGGTTGACCGCAGTCGCATTGGTGCAGCCGAAGCTGACAATCAGGCCGGTGGTGTTGTCGCCCGAGGTGGCCTGGATTTGTTCGTTGCCCAAGTCGGAGGAGAACCAGCCGACCATGCCAGGGAGATTCAGGCCGCCAAACTCGGCGTTGCTGGACACGACCAGTGTGACCAGCGGAGCGGAAAAATCGAACGGGTTCAGCACGTTGTAATTCGTGCCGCCGATGGTGGCCGTGGTTTCAGTGGGGAAGGTGACCGTGCTGTGGTTGACGGAAACGGTGCCCGGATCGGGCAGGGTGTCGAAGTTCTGCGTATAGACACTGCCGACGGAAGTGTAAGGCAGGGCGGAATAAGGCGCAGCCGGCGCCACGGTCAATGCCGCAATCGAACTGGTGACGGAACCGCCGACGGAGGTTACCACCACGTAATAATTGGTCGCGTCGGATTCCTGCACGTTACTGTCTTGGAGGGTGTCAGTTTGGGAGCCGGACCAGCGGCCGCCGTCGTTCAATGGCGTTGACCCTTGATACCATTGGAAGGTCGCGCTCAGGGGATAGGCCAGGACGCTGAAGACAGCGACGCCATTGCTGGCCGCCACCGCATTAATTGGCTCCGAGTAGATGATGGGCAGCGGATTGATGATGCTGACGGCGGCGACAAGGTTGGAGGCCGGCGAACCGACTCCATTGTTGATCACCGCGTAATAGCTGCCGGAATCGGCGGTCGAAGAGGCCTTGATGGTCAGGGTCCCGGTGGCGGTGCCGGAGAAGTCGCCGGTATCATTTAGCTGGCTGGTGGAACCCGGGCTGGCGCTTTGATACCAACTGTAGCTGAGCGGCGTGGTGCCGGAGGCGGTGAGAGGGAGGGTGACTGTGTCAAAAATGGCGTTGGTCACCTGGAGCGGCGGCACGGGCGAGACCAGGCTGGGAGCGACCGCGCTGGCGGTGACAGTCAGCGCGGCCACGGTGCTGGTCACGGCGCCATAGGTGTTGCTGACAATGACCTGGTAGGTGTTGCCGGACTGGCCCAGCGTTGGAGAGGACACCGTGTAGGTGGCCGTGGTCTGGGAGGCATCCTGCGCGCCATTGACCAGCCACTGGTAGGTGTTGGCATAAACGGCGGTCGCGGTGACGGTGAAGGACGCCGGCGTGCCGGCGACAACGGACTGGTTGGCGGGATTGCTTGTGATGGCCGGCGACAGGTTGGGGGTCCAGGCCAGGCCGCGGAAGGCGATGTTGCCGGACCAACCCGTGGCCAGCGTCACCACGTCGGCGCTCACGTCATGCACCTGGCCGTCGGTGAAGTTGAAATTATCGTCGAGGCGAACCAGCCGGTTGGAATTGGCGTAGCCGCCCCTGCCTTCCGTGGTGGTGGCAAAAACCACCGGGTTGGCGCCGCTCCAGTCCACCGCCAGCCCGAAACAGCCGGTATAGCTGCCCGGATAGATCGGCGCGCCCGTGCTGGTGTTGTTCGTCAGGGCGAAGTTGCAGGCCAGGCTCCAATTGCCGTTGACCTCGATGTACTTTTGAATGCCGTAGGTGTTGTCGGCCGTGTAGGCGATGTTCCTCTGCGGGTTCATGTCGAATCCTTCCACGTTCGGGTACTGCGCCGAGGCCGGGACCACCAGGTTCAGGAAGAAGGAGTCGCCTATCGGCAGTGTCACGGGGAACCCGCCGCCAAAGGTCTGCAGGTTGTAGATGCCCTGCGGATACTGCCCGCCGCCGTCCCCCTCCTGCAGGCTGGTGTAGAAAACGCCGTTGATGATCTTGACCTGCCGCGAACTGTTCAGGTTCTGCACGGTCACGGGCGGATCGGAAGCGGTGGGATTAAACCATTCCGTGCCGTCCAGGCTGCCGGAACCCCAAAAATTGTCCACCCCGTCGTCCGAAACCACGCCGCGGGGATTGGTCTGGGTGCCGGCCCCAAGGCCATACCAATCGCTGCCTTCGTAGGCGATGGAACTGGCGCCCGAAGCAGCAATCACGCAAATGCCGCGGTTGATGTTCAATTGCGACGGCGTGCCGGACTGGGCCAGGATGTCCCCGCCGTAGCCGCTGAAGGTCAGGCTGCTCAGGTCCTCGGACAGGGCCAGGTAACCCTCCGTGCCGGCATGGCCGTTGAACCACATCGCCCCCGGATCGTTGGTGGGGATGGCGACGGAAAAGAGCGGCCCGTTGGTGCCGGTGTTGGTGCTGGAGATGACGATGGGCGTAACCGCGGAGTATGCATCGACGAAGGTCGGCGCCTGGTGGGCGCCGGCCAGGGAGGAGGCGGCGCTGGTTCCGTTATCGCCCGCGCGCAGCACAGCAAGCCCCTGGGCGGGGAATTGGGCGTGGGCCGTGGCCGTCATCCAGCCGGCCAGCCCCGCCATCAGGGTAAGTTTACGGATTTTCATGGCATTCATAAGCAGCAACAATTTTCGCGTGATTCGTTTTCTTCTTGTTTCTTTGTTTTAGATTCCAGCCGCCCGGCAGCCGGGACGGCGCAACGACCGCCGCAAAATAAAGCAGAGCCGCGTGACAAGCCAACGACTGGCGGGTGACGATTTTGTGAATAATTATCATCACTAATTGTGTTCATTATCTTTGTCACAAGATCGTTACATGGCCGCCATCAGATCGTGACATGATTGTGCGAGCATCCCGCGTCGTTTGTTTTGATCCGTGTTGCGGAAAATTGAGCCGGCAATAAGAGTACTTGACATGAAAAGACAACGCCCTTGCGCATTCACCCTCATCGAGCTGCTGGTGGTCATTGCCATCATCGCCATCCTGGCGGCCCTCCTCCTGCCCGCCCTGGCCCGGGCCAAGGAAGACGCCAATCGCGTCGCCTGCTACAGCAATCTCAAGCAGTGGGGCCTGGCGCAAAACATGTACCTGGACGATAACAAGGGGCTTTATCCGACGACGAAAATTCTGCCCCAAGGCAGCATCACCCCGCCGGGCTACAACGGAACCACGGCCAAGGTTCCCACCTGGCTCGACCTCACCGATGTTGAATACATGGATCAGCAACGGGGCCTGACGGTTGGGAATGACGTCTGGTTTAACGCGCTCCCGCCCTACATCTCAGCCAAGCCCCTATGGCAATGGGCGGTCACCGGGCAGTCGAGCGCATTCACCACCACCAGCAAAAGCGCTTTCAAATGCCCCACCGCAGTGGTCCTTCCCCAGGATCCCACCATCCCGACCGGCCAAATCGTTTTCAATTACGCCATGAATTCCAAGGGGAGCAACGACCTCCCCGAAGGAGTGCAGATGAAGCAGCAGGACGTGCTGCATCCCGCGGCTTTTGTGATCTTTTGCGAGCCTCGCACGTTGCAGTTCGAAACCCCGTATTACGGCGCCGGGAGCGCCAATGCCGACCTTTTAGGCTCTTGCGAGTGCTATACCACCCGCTTAAGCTCCCGCCATAGCAAGGGGTCCAACCTCTGTTTTAGCGATGGCCACGTCAAATATTTCAAATACAGTTACATGTGCGTCTCATGCAACAACGATAATGCCTGCGATCCCGGCCAGCCGGACATCAACTGGAGTTGCGACGGCGTCACCTTGCCGGGCGCCAACGATTGATCCCGCCCGCGACCCCAGCCGGATGGCAGCATTGAAAGTTCCTTGATGAAATGAAGAACACTCCTTTGCGCTTTGCGGGTCGTTTCGCGCCCCTCCTGCTGGCCCTGGCCGCTGCCGTGGCGCCATTGCGCGCCGGGGCGGCGCATTATCTTGCCGCAGGCCAGCCCGACGCCGCCGTCCTGCTCGCGCCGCCGCCGTTGCCCGGTTCGCCGGAAGAGGCCGCCGACCTGGCGGAGGTTCAAGCGGTTTGCCGCGCCGCGCCCGGCAACGACGTGGCCGCCGCGATGGCGGAGAAGAAGTTCTCCGTCTTTAATTTTGCGCCGGCGGTTGGGGATTTTTTCCAGCCCGTCAAATTTCCCAGGACCGGGCAGTTTTTTGAGCGGGTGCAGAAGGACGCCGTCGAGGCGACCGACGGGGCGAAGGAGATTTGGAAACGCCCGCGCCCCTATGTCCTTGATCCAACGCTGGCGGCGGGCAAGCTTGAAAAAAGCTTCAGCTACCCCAGCGGCCACTCGACGGAATCGATGGTTTTGGCGCTGGTGCTGGCGGATTTATTCCCCGCGCGGCGCGAGGCCATCGTGGCGCAAGCCCGCCGCCTCGGCTGGCATCGCGTTGAGATTGCCCGGCATTACCCCACGGACATTTACGCCGGGCGGGTCTTTGCCCAGGCCATTGTGCGGGAGATGAAAACGAACGCCTCCTTCCAGGCGGACTTTGCCGCGGCCAGGGCGGAACTGGCGGCCCAACCGGAAGCGGCGCGCAATTAAGCGGCCACCCTACCGCGCCACTTCGAAGGCAAAGCCCTTGAGATACTCCGTCTCCGGGACCGCCGGCAGAATGGGGTGGTCGGGCGATTGGCTGAAGGCGGCCACGCGGCGCAAGACGCGGCGGGCGTCGAAGGCCGCTTCCAGAATGACGGCCTGAAACAGCGCGGCATCGACGTGGTGCGAGCAGCAAAAAGTGGCCAGGGTCCCGCCGGGCTTCAAGAGCTTCAGCGCCCGCAGATGAATTTCCTTGTAGCCGCGCATGGCGTCGTCCACAGCGGCGCGCGTGCGCGTGAAGGAGGGCGGGTCGAGGATGATGCCGTCGAATTGCGGGACGACTTTTTCGTGCGGGCGAACGGCGGTGCGGGCCTTGAGCCAATCGAAGACGTTGGCTGTTTCGAAGGAGCATCGGTCGGCCAGGCCGTTGGCCTGCGCCTGGCGGCCTGCCGCGGCCACCGCTTCTGCGCTCTGTTCCAGGCCGTGAACATGGGCCGCGCCGGCGCGGGCGCAGTGGAGCGCGAAGCCGCCCGCGAAACTGAAGCAATCCAGCACCTGCCCCTCCCGGATGAGGCCGGCGACCTTTTGGTAATTCTGCTGTTGATCGAGGTAGAGGCCCGTTTTATGGCCCGCCAGAAGGTCGGCCTCGAAGCGCAGCCCGTTAAGGTCGATTGGCACCGGCCCCTGCAACGCGCCGCTCAACAGGCCGTTGCTTTCGGGCAGCCCCTCGAATTTTCGGAAGGACGCCTCGCTCCGCTCCACCATGGCGCGAGGGGAGAGCAGGCCCTGCAGCGCTTCGACAATCATGGCCTTGCGCTGCTCCATGCCAAGCGAGGAGATTTGCAGGACCAGGACGTCGCCGTACTTGTCCACAATCAGTCCGCTCAGAAAATCGCCTTCCGCGTTGACCACGCGAAAGGAGGAGGCGCCCGGCAGATGGCGCTGCCGCACCGCCAGCGCGGCGCGAATGCGTTCGGCGAAGAAACCGCTGTTGATCTCGACCCGCTCCGGCGCCATCACCCGGACCTGGATCTTTGATTTTGAGTTAAAAAAACCCACCCCCAGGAAACGCTGGCGGTGGTCCTTGATTTGCACCAGCGCGCCATCGGCGGCGGGAGCGGTCAGGCGCAGGACGGACCCGGCAAAAATCCACGGATGCCCGGCGAGGACGCGGTCCGCCGCGCCCGGTTTCAGCAAAACAGTTGGCAAAGACGCTTGCATAAAGCGGGGAGAGTCTGCCGCCACGGCCTGGAAGGCGCAACCACGGCGGGCGGCCGGGAGTGTCCTAATTTCAATTGTTTATGGGTTGACATCGAATGAACGGCGGCCAAAGTGGCGATTGTGGCGGAAGTGAAAGGAAAGAAATGAAGGTTGCGCCCAAGAAAGTAACGGGCTGGTTCTTGGTTCTCTTGGGGGCAACCGTGGTAGTATTCCGCGAACCGATTGTATTCCCAGGACTAGAAAGGCTAGTCGGGATCGAAACTATAGTTGGGAAGGAGAATGTCGTATATCCTCCCGAAGGAGGGTATGGATTTACCAACCCAACCGCACAGATGTATTGGATTTCATCAGTCGGCGCGATTGGCGTTGCGATCTGTGCAGTTGGCATATGGCTCCTAATCCGAGCAAACAAAGACAGGAAAAATCCAAATTAGGACACTACCAGGCGGCCCGTCAATCGGGATTATCCTGGAGCCAGGTATCGACGGTGGCGGCCCATTGGTCCCAATTGGTGCCGTTGTCTTCCTGGGTGAGGAGGCCGAGCAAATCCAGCGCCTGGTCCTTGAGGGGATGGGCGCTGTTGCGGGCGATGGCCAGGAGCATGGGCAGCTTGAGGGAATTTTTACGATTGAGCAGATCGTTCATCAGCACGCCGGACACCTCGGAGGGCGTGGCCGCATTGGTCAGCATTTCGGCCGCCCCGTCGTAATGATCGTCCTGCACCATGTTGACCAGGTGTTGGGCCAGCTCCTGCTGGGCGTCAGGAGGAGCATTGGGGATCAAAGCCAGGAGTTTGTCGGCCTTGCCGTTGTCATCGTCATCGCCGAGGAGGATGTTGTCGAGCTGCTGTTCCCAATCGGCGGCGCCTTCCGGCATCGCCCGCGTCACTTTGATACGCACCGCCTCGCGCGGCCTGGGCGCAGGCTCGGGCGCGGTCTGGGCGGCCATCGGCGCCGGTGGCGGGGGCGATTGCTCGGCGGGCGGCGTGCCGGCGACGGGGGTGACGTCTCCCTGCCGGCTGAACAGCCAGCCTATCAAAGTCCCCAGCACGGCCACCAACGCCAGTACGGCCAAGGCCCGGATAACCTTGCTCATATTGCTCATGCGCCCATCTTACGATTTAACCCCGCCGGGTCAACTCGGTTGCGGCGGGCGCGCCCGGTTGTGGCGCAAATCAGTTTTTGTGCAACTTGTGTTTCTCCCTCTCTTCCACAGACTTGTGGAGGAGAGGGTCGGGGAGAAGAGGCGCTTCTTGGGAACCCCTCTCCCTGTCCCTCTCCCCGCGTGCGCGGGGCGAGGGGATTCAATTCGACACCTTTTTGGCAAAACTCTGCCAAAAACTGATTTGCGCCCGTCCGGTTGTGGCGCGTTCATTTTCCGGCCAGTTTTGGGAAAAAATCGCGCGCCGCCGCCATCGTCGCCGCGCTCAAGTCTTCCAGCGAACATTTCCTGACTTCCGCCGCGAGTTGGGAAATTTCCCGGACATGCGCGGGTTCGCATCGCTTGCCTCGAAACGGGGCCGGGGCCAGAAACGGGCAATCGGTCTCGAACATGAATTGGCCCCAGCCGGCCGCGGCCAGCGTCTCGCGCGCCTGGCGGCCGTTTTTAAAGGTGACGATGCCGGTGAAACTGACCAGCGAGCCGGCGGCCAGCACCCGGCCCAACGCCGCGGCGTCCCCGGAAAAACAGTGGAACACCCCGCGCGTCCGGCCCGCCAACGGCTGCATTTGCGCCAGTGTGTCCTCGAAGGCCTCGCGCTGGTGAATGACGCAGTTTAATCCACATTCCGCCGCCACTTCCATTTGCTGCCGGAAGATTTCCTTCTGCCGCTCCTGGTAATGGGCGAAGCCGGCCGGGCCGGGCGCATCGTTCGGATGCCGGTGATAATCCAGCCCCGTCTCGCCGATGGCCACGACCTTGGGATGGGCCGCCATCTCGCGCAAGGCGGGGCGCAAGTCGGGCGGCGCTTGCAGCGCATGGGTCGGATGCCAGCCGACGGCGGCAAACACGCCGGGAAAGCGTTCGGCAATGCGGATGGCCTGGGCGCTGCTTTCCAGGTCGGTGCCGATGGTGATGATTTTGGCGATGCCGGCGGCGGCGGCCCGCTCAATCACCTCGGGCAAATCGTCGGCAAAGTCGGGAAACCCGAGATGCGCGTGTGTGTCGTAAAAAACAGCCATGTCGCGGCCAGAGGAAAGAACCATAGCGGATGGCGGCGCCGCGCGCAAGCGGGGCGCCACATCGCGGCTTGCCCGGCTTGGGCAGGGGGTCTTAAACTGTGCCCATGATGAACGAACCGCATCCCCTCACCCAGGCCATCATCGCCGGCCGAAACAAGGAGGTCGCCGGCCTCATCGAGCAATGCCTGGCCGCCGGGGAGACGGCGGCGGAGATCGTCGAGAAGCGGCTCGTGCCGGGCATGATGACGGTCGGGGAGAAGTTCAAGCGCAACGAGATTTTCGTGCCCGACATGCTGATCGCCGGCCGGGCCATGAAGGAGGCGTTGAAGGTCCTGGAACCGCTGCTGGTCAAGGCCGAGGCCAAGCCGGAGCACACGGCGGTGATCGGGACGGTGGAAGGCGACCTGCATGACATCGGCAAAAACCTGGTGGCCATGATGTGGAGGGGCGCCAATATCCAGGTGATTGATTTGGGCGTCAACGTGCGGACGGCCAGGTTTGTCGAGGCCGTCCGGCAGCACCAGCCCCAATTGCTGGGGTTGTCCGCCTTGCTGACCACCACGATGCCCGCCATGCGCGACACGGTCAAGGCGGTGCGCGACGCGGGGCTGGCGGTCAAGGTGGTGGTGGGCGGCGCGCCGGTCACATGGGAGTTCGCCCGCGAAATCGGCGCGGACGGCTACTCGACGGACGCGGGCAGCGCCGTGGACACGGCGATGGAACTGTTGCAGAGCAAGGCGTGAGGGACGAGGCGGGCTTCCATGCGCTACCAATCCCTGGCCATTTCCGATCCGGCCGAATTGACATTCGGCCTCGCCCCCAAACCGGTGACGACGCGCAGCGGCATGGTGATCGGCGGCGGCACGGTCTATCCGGAGCTGAATTTCACGCTGCCGGCGATGGCGGTCGATGCGGGCGCCATGCCGGAGGTGCGGCGCCATTACGAACAGATCATCGAGGGCGCGCTGCGCCGCGCGGCGGAGCTGGAGGCGCCCGGCGTGGTCATCGAGTTCGAAACGCTGCCGCCCATGACGGAGCACCCGGCCTGGGGGCTGGAGATCGTGAAGATTCTGCTTGACGGCATGAGGCGCGAGCAGGAGCGCAGCGGATTGAAGAGCGCGCTGCGCATGACGCCCAACGACAACCGCGAATTCGAGCGCCCGCCGTTGCTGCGCCGGGGCCGTTATTGGGAGGCGATGCTCGAATTGTTCGAAGGCTCGGCCGCGGCGGGAGCGGAGTTGCTCAGCATCGAGTCCGTGGGCGGCAAGGAATTGCACGACGAGGCGCTGGTCAACGGCGACCTGGCGGCCAGCCTGTTCTCGCTTTGCATCCTCGGCGAGCGCGACATGCGCTTTCTCTGGACGCGCCTCCGGCAGATCGCCGACCGGCACGGCGTGATATGCGCGGGGGACACGGCCTGCGGTTTTGGCAACACGGCGATGGTGCTGGCGGAACAGAAGATGATCCCGCGCGTGTTCGCGGCGGTGGTGCGGGCCGTCAGCGCGGTCCGGTCCCTGGTGGCCTACGAGTGCGGCGCGGTCGGCCCGGGCAAGGATTGCGGTTACGAGAACCCGATTCTCAAGGCCATCACCGGTTGTCCGATGGCGATGGAAGGCAAGACCTCGGCCTGCGCGCACTTGAGTCCGATGGGCAACCTGGCCGCCGCCTGTTGCGACACGTGGTCCAACGAATCGGTGCAGAACATCAAGCTGCTGGGCGGCATGGCGCCGACCTGTTACATGGAACAACTGATCTATGATTGCCGGCTGATGAACACCGCCCGTTCGCACGGCCCGGAAGCCGCGCGGCAGCTCCAGCGCTGGCTGGTGGAATCCGACGCGGCGGCGGACCCGCAAGCGTTCATCATCTCGCCCGAATCCGCCGTGGAACTGGCGCGGGTCATTGTCGGCAGCGACTCGCATTATCACGCCGGGGCGGCGGCGGCGCGCAAGGCGGTGGAATTGCTGCGCGGCGCGCGCGCCAAAGGCCGGCTGCGCATCGCGCCCAACGAGCTGGCGTGGTTCGACACCATGCAAGCCGCGCTGGACGAGTTGCCGGAAAGCGAATCGGACTTCATCGCCCGCCAACTGACGCTGGCCGACCGCTCGCGGTTCCTCCCGGCGGAATACGGGTTGGAAGGTTGAGGGGCGAGGAGCGGCGCACAGGGGTCACACAGGGGTCAGTCCTCACTTTTTGCACTTTTGGCCTTTCGCAAGAGGTTCGACACATGGCTCCAACTGCCCATCCGCAATCGCTCCGCGATCCAAGCCAGACTCATCGTCGTTTCCGCCCGCAACCGGCCCGCCAGCTCAATCTTCTGCCGGTCGCCTTTGCGCCGCCGTGTTAATTCGTCCTCCCCCCATCCCAGCCGCTTGAGTTCCTGCCTCACGAGGCGTCGGGCTCGCTCTTCGCTGCTCTCGGCGCGGTCGCTCCCATAATGGTTGGCCGTGGCCCGCTCCGCCGCCGCCGCCAGCAGCTCCTGCCGGAATTGCTCGCCCCCCCAATACCATCCCCGCCGCATCTCCCGGTAATCGGCGCTTGGCTCTTGTTCCCTTCGCCATGCCATTTGCCGCGCGAATTGCCGCCGCCCGGCCGCGCTGTCCCTGGGGATCCCCTTCTCCCCCAGCAGCCGGTCCACCCGCAGCCAGGCGGGTCGTTTGGCCGGCGCTTGGAGGTAGGCCCCGTAGCTGCTCCAAGCAAAACTCTCCAGCGGTGCCCGCGCCGCCAGCAGCTTGGCTCGCACCGGATTCAGATGCACGTAATCGCACACCGTGCTCAAGTAGCCGCGGCCACCGCCCTCCACCAGCAAGGCCTTGTAACGCCCGGCAAACAGATGCCCGCACCCCCGGTGCCGGCGGTTGAAGCGCTGGGTGTAAACGCCCAGAAGCCACTTCATGCCCGCCACCAGGTTGGCTTCCGGCGTCTCCAGGACCAGGTGAAAATGATTGCTCATCAGGCAATAGGCGTGAATCTGCCAGCGGGTTTTGCGGCAAGCCTCCTCCAAGGTGGCCAGGAACCGCCGCCGATCCTCGTCGTCGCGGAAGATGTCGTCGCGGCGATCCCCGCGGTTGATCACGTGATAAATCGCCCCGGCATACTCGATGCGCAGCTTGCGCGGCATGCCGCCACGCTGGCAGGCCACGCTCCCGCCGTCAATGACAAAAGTGCAAAAAGTGAGGACTGACCCCTATGGAAGTAAAGCTGGCGCTGGGGGGCGGGTTACGGCAAAAGGAACGGCATGAAAATCACAATCTCTCGTCACTTGAAGAGGTATTTTGCGGCAGCGGGCGCGGCGGCGGTTTTGGGCGTCGCTCCCTTGGCATTGGCGGCGGGGCCGGCCGGAGCGGCGGCCCAGGCAAGCGCAGTCCCCGGCCGGGAACGGGTGTTGATGGATTTGGGCTGGAATTTTACGCTGGGCAACGCCACCGACCCGGCCAGGGACTTCGATCCGACGCCGGCCACCAACCTGTTCACGTATTTCGCCAAGGCGGGCTACGCCAGGGGCGCGGCGGCGCGGAATTTTGACGACCGAGGCTGGCGCACGGTCGATCTGCCGCATGATTGGGCGGTGGAATTGCCGTTCGACGAGCGGGGGAGCGGCAGCCACGGCTACAAGGCGCTGGGCCGGAATTTCCCGGAGCACAGCGTGGGCTGGTATCGGCGGTCTTTTGCCATCCCGCAATCGGACCTGGGGCGGAAGATCAGCCTGGAGTTCGACGGGGTGTTCCGGGATTGCGCGGTCTGGGTGAACGGCTTTTATCTGGGGCGCGAAGAGAGCGGTTACACGGGTTTCAGCTTTGACTTGACGGATTACCTCAATTACGGCGCCAGCAATGTGATTGCGGTGCGGGTGGACGCGTCGCTGGAGGAGGGCTGGTTTTACGAGGGGGCGGGGATTTACCGGCACGTCTGGCTGAGCAAGACCGCGCCGCTGCACGTGGCGCATTGGGGGACGTTTGTGACCACGGCGGCGGGGAAGAACGGCGCGGCCGTGACGGCGCGGGCCACGATCGCCAACGAGGGGACGAACGAGGCCGCGTTCGTGGTGCGAGAAACTATTCTTGACGCTAAGGGCAGGGAGGCGGCCAGGGCGGGGACGCGGAAGGTTTGGCTGGGGCCGGGCGCGAAGGGCGATTTCACCAACGTGCTGACGGTGACGGGGCCGAACCTGTGGTCGCCGGAAACGCCGTATCTTTACAAGCTGATCACCACCGTCTGGAGCGGCGGGACGGAGACGGACCGGTACGAGACGCCGTTCGGCATCCGCACGATTCGATTTGACGCGGACCAGGGATTTTTCCTGAACGGCAAGCGGGTGGAGTTGAAGGGGACCTGCAATCACCAGGACCATGCGGGGGTGGGGGTGGCGGTGCCGGACGAGTTGAACGCCTGGCGGGTGGCCCAGCTCAAGAAGATGGGGGCCAACGCCATCCGCACCAGCCACAACCCGCCCACGCCGGAGTTGCTGGACGCCTGCGACCGGCTGGGGATGATGGTGATGGATGAGACGCGGAGCGAGGGGATCAACGCGGCGGAGTTGGGGCAACTGGAGAGCATGATGCGCCGGGACCGCAACCATCCGTGCGTGGTGATCTGGTCGCTGGGCAACGAGGAGTTCGGCATCGAGGGCAATCCCAAGGGGACGCGGATCACGCAGACGATGCAAACGTTCGCGCAGGCCCTGGACCCGACGCGGCGTTTCACTCTGGCCATCAGCGGCGGGTGGGAGCGGGGCAGTTCCCTGAGCATCGACGTGATGGGGTTCAATTACTTCACCCACGGGGACGGCGACCGGTTTCACGCCAGGTTTCCGCGCAAGCCGTGCGTGGCGACCGAGGAAGGGAGCACCGTTTCCACGCGGGGCGTTTATGTGAAGGACGAGGCACACCAGCACCTGACCGCCTACGATACGAACCGGCCACGCTGGGGCAACCTGGCGGAGACGTCGTGGTCGCATTACGCGGCGCGGCCCTACGTGGCGGGGCTGTTCACCTGGACGGGATTCGATTACCGGGGGGAGGAGACGCCGTTTCAGTGGCCGGCGATCAGTTCGCAATTCGGCATTCTGGACACGTGCGGTTTTCCCAAGGACAATTTTTATTACTACCAGTCGTGGTACAGCGACCGGCCGGTGCTGCACCTGTTGCCGCATTGGAACTGGCCGGGGCGGGAAGGCCAGCCGATCGAGGTCTGGTGCCAGAGCAATTGCGAGGAGGTGGAGCTGTTCCTCAACGGCCGGAGCCTGGGGCGGAAGAGCATGAAGCCCAACTCGCACCTGGTTTGGACGGTCAATTACGCCCCAGGCCTCCTGCTGGCGCGCGGCTACAAGGGCGGCAAGGAGATCATCACCAGCCGGGTGGAAACGACGGGCGGGCCGGCGTCGGTGCAGCTTGGCGCGCAAAAATCGATACTGAGGGCCGACGGGGAGGACGTGGCCGTCATCACCGTGCAGGCAAACGACGCGCAGGGACGCGCCGTGCCGACGGCGTCGAACGAGATCGCCTTCGACATCGCCGGGCCGGGGCGGATCATCGGGGTGGGCAACGGCGATCCCTCCAGCCACGAACCGGACCAGTATTTGACAGGAGGCTGGAAACGGAGCCTGTTCAACGGACTGGCCCAGGTCATCGTCCGCTCAACCGCGGAGCCTGGAGAAATCATATTGACAGCGACGGCCGGGGAGCTGGCGCCGGCGGCGTTGAAGCTGCGGGCCGGCCCGTGAGCCATGCGCGCGTTGATCGTCGGTTGCGGGTACGTGGGGTTGCCGCTGGGGATTGAGCTGGCGCGGTTGGGGCACGAAGTTTGCGGCGTGACGCGCTCGGCCCGGAACCACGCCGCCCTCAAGGCCGGCGCCATCCAGCCGTTCAGCGCCGACATCACGCGCCGGGAGGAACTGGACAAGCTGCCGCTGCCGTTCGACTGGGTGGTGAACACGGCATCCTCCAGCGGGGGCGGCATCGAGGCATACCGGCAGGTCTATTGGCAGGGCACCCGGCATCTGATCGACTGGCTGGGGGCGGCGCCGCCGAAGAAATTCGTTTATACCAGCAGCACCAGCGTCTATGGCCAAACCGACGGGTCGGAGGTGACGGAAACCAGCCCGGCAGAACCGGAGGGCGAGAGCGGGCGGGTGCTGGCGGCGACCGAGAAACTGCTGCTGGAAGCGGCGCGGGAGAAGGAGTTTCCCGCCGTCATTTTGCGCGTGGCCGGCATTTACGGGCCGGAACGGGGGCATTTTTTTCTGCAATACTTGAAGGGCGAGGCGCGCCTGGCGGGCCGGGGCGAGGCGCTGATCAACATGATCCACCGGGACGACGTGGTGAATTGCATCCTGGCGGCGCTGGAGCGCGGCCGGGCGGGAGAGATTTACAACGCGGTGGATGACGAGCCGGTGACGCAGGCGGATTTTTTCCGCTGGCTCTCCGCAACGCTGGGGCGGCCCATGCCGCCGGGCGGCGGGGCAGCGGCCCCGGCGGGGCGGCAACGCGCTGTCACAAATAAAAAGGTGCTGAACCGCAAGCTCAAGGCGGAACTGGGCCAACCCTTCAAATATCCCACGTTCCGCGAGGGTTACGCGGCGGAAATCCGCCGGCTGCGGGAGGCCGGGCTGCTGTAGGGACGGCTACTGGTCCTCAATGGGCGGAATGGAACTGATGGGAATCCGGTTGGTGCTGGCATCCTGCGCCTCGCCCTTCTTGTGCTTCCGGGCTTCCTTGCGGGCCTGTTCAGCTTCCTTGGCAGCGTCCCTGGCGGCGTCCCTGGCCAGGTCCTGCTCAATCTTCATATTGCGGCGGGCTTCCTCGTTGCGGATTTCCAGTTCGGCCTGTTTGACCCCGGAAAGCTTGTTGCGCTCCTCGCTGGCCACGACGGCGGCCAGTTCGGGGGTGGGCAGGACGGTGGGCCGCATGAGCATGATGAGTTCCGTGCGCTGGTTGTTAATGGAGGAGCTTTTGAACAAATTGCCCAGCCAGGGGATGTCTTTGAGGTAAGGGACGCCGGAATCGGAGGTGCTGCGGCTGTCGCTGATGAAGCCGCCGAGGATAATGGTTTCGCCGCTGCGGACGGCGACTTTGGCGCCGGCGCGGCGCTCGGTGGTGGTGGGGACGCCGCCGACACCCTGGATCTGCACATCCGGCCCCAGTTGCTCCACGTCCGCTTTGATGTCCATGACCACCAGACCGTCGGGATTGATGAGGGGGGTGACCTGGAGGGTGATGCCGACTTCCAACTGGGTGTATTGGGAGCTGGGCCCGGAGCCATAGCCGTAGTTATAGGTGCCGGTCACGTAAGGGACGGTGTTGCCGATGAACAGATCGGCTTCGACGGCGTGCGAGGTTTGGATGCGCGGCCGGGAAAGGACATTGATGCGGCTGTTGCCGGCGACGGCCTCGAGGACCAGGTTGATGTCCTGGCCGTATTTGCCAAAGAAGCTCAGTTCGCCGCTGCCGGGCAGGCTGGTCAAGGTCTGATTAATGCCCGAGATGCTGTTCGATGAGGTGCCGTTCAGGTAGCCGGAAGCGGCGGAAGTTAAATTATTCAGGCCGCCCGTGCCGCTGAAGTTGTTGTTTTTCCCGGCGGTGGCGGCGGAGCTGATGCCCAGGCTGCTGGTTTCTGTCAAATTGATTTCCATGACGATGGCGTCGATCAGGACCTGGGCGAGCACGACATCGAGCTTGCTGATGATGATCTTGATCATCTTCATGTCCTCGTCGTTGGCGAAGACCAGGAGGGAATTGGTCCGTTCGTCGGCGATGATTTTGGTCATGCCGAAGAGCTGGAACTGGCCGGCGCCGCCGGCGGCGGCGGCGTTTTTGACGATGGAGGACAAATTCTGCTGGAAGGCGCTGCGCCCGCTGGTGGCGGCGGAGCCCAAGGCGCTGGTGCCGGAGGTGGATTGGCCGGGGAACCCGCCCATGCCGCCGCTGGCGCCGAAGCCGCCGCCGCCGACGCCGGTGCCGGTGCTTTTGAAGTTGGCGCCGGAGGTGGACTTGCCCACCGAGGAGCCGCCGCTGGCCCCCAAGGCGCTCAACGCCGAGGCGATGTCGCTGGCCAGGGCGTATTTAATGGGGATGACCTCCGGCTTGACGCTGTTGGGGGTCAGGACGTCGATCTTCTCCACCATCTCCAACATGCGGGCGACGTTTTCGGCGTAGTCGCGGAGGATGAGAGTCTGGGTGCTGGGGATGACGATGATGCTGCCCTTGGTTTTGCTGAAGGGATCCAGGGCCTTGACGAGATCGGTGGGATCGGTGTACTTGACTTGAACGATCTGGGTGACGAATTTGCCGGCTTCGGGGATGGTTTTGGCGTTGGTGGAAATCAAGCCGCCGGAGGCGGGGGCGACGGCTTCGGTGACGACCTTGGCGAATTTGTCGCCGATGGGGATGATGGTGATGCCGTTCATGCCCAGGATGGTTTCCAGGGCGACGATGGCCTCGGAGCGGGTCAGCTTGCTTTGGGTGTTGAGCACGATGGTGGTGGTGTCCGGCACGGCTTCAGGCCCGGCGGTGGCGCGCAAGAGGGTGCGTCCGACCAGGTCGGCGTAGATGTCCAGCAACTGTTTGATGGGGACGCCGGGGAAATTGTAGGTGATGTCGGCGACTTCGCCGTTCTCCCGGCCCGAAGGCGGCTTCTGGCCGGGGGCGGGGGCGGAGGTTGCGGGCGAGGGAGGCGCGGCTGCCGGAGAGGGGGCCGGGGCAGGGACGGGGAGCGCGCCTGGAACGGGCCGGGGCCTGGCGGACGCAGCCGGGTTGGCAGGCCCGTTGGTCGGCAGGACCAGGTTGGGGCGCGGCGCGAGGCGGCGTGTCGGCAGGGGCACGGGCAAATTGGTCTGGGCCGTCAGTTCCGGCGCCAGGAACAGCGCCAGGCAGAAGGATAAGAAAACTTTGCGGTTCATAAGTTTCTCCGAGGAAGTGCCGGTCCCGGCGGGCCTTTGCGTTTCGGCGCAGGCGTGGGGACGGGGCCGGGTTTGGCAGCAGGGGCGGTCTTGGGCGCGGCGGCCGGCGTTTTTGCGGCGGGGGCCGCGGCCTTGGGGGCGGGCTTGGCCGTTTGCCTGGCGTAATTGGCGCTCAGGACGGCGTCGCCCTTGAGGCGGTAGCGGTTGGCATCGGCGGTTCTGAGATTGAGTTCGCGCACGCGGATCATGGCGGGGTCGTTGCCGACGTTGAAGAGGAAATTGATCAATTGGGTTTCCTGGGTTTCAAAGCTGATTTTGACCGATTGCTCCTCGTAGAACTCGTTGGTTTCGGCATGGGCGGCAAGGGCGGGCTTGATCTCACTGACGGTGACGCCGGTTTTGATGGCCTGGTCCGAGACGGTGCGTTGCAGTTGGACCTGCTGGTTGAGAATGCCGCCGCCTTGCTGGCGCTCCAGCTTGTTCAGGATCGCGCGGTAGCCGGCGCCGGGTTCGCGGTCCTTGGAGATCTCCTTGTTCCATTTGCGGATTTGCTCGCGTGTGGCGTCGAGCTGCCGGCGGACGCGCCCCAAGTCCTTGAAGTGGGGCCAGACCAGGAGCAGGTTCAAGACGACAAACACCACCACGGCGATGATGACCACGATGCGCCGCTCCTGCGGCGTCAAATCCAACTGGTCCAGGAAGCCGTTCATTGGTGCTCGCCTCCCTTGAGGGTGCAATTGAACCGCCAGTCGCCTTTGTCGCCGTGCAGCAGGATGGTGGGCGGGGAGATGTCGGTGAAGAGAGGCTCGTGCCGGTTGGGGTCCGAGACCGAGCGCAGGGCGTCGTTGAAGTTGCCCACGTCCTCCTGGTTCCCGGCCACGACGGTGCCGCTGAGTTCCAGCCGGCCGTGCTGGAAATAGAGGTTATCGACGGTCATGCTCTCGGGCAGGTTTTCCGCCACGGATTTCCAGCAGTCCAAGGCGGCGTATTTGAGCATCTCGCGGTCCTGGAGGATTCCGATCTGCGCAATGTCGCGCTGGGAATTGGTGTAGTCCAGGCCCATGTTGGCCAGGTCCTTCTTGACGGCGTCGGTTTTGAGCTCAAAGACGTAGAGCATCCCGAAATAAAAGAGCACGCCCATGATGTAGAGGGTCACGACGGTGACCAGGCTCCGCATCCAGAGGCGGTCCACGAATTGCTGATGGTAGCGGGCCGTGAATTCCGGCGGCAGCAGGCTGGTGCTGGGAAGGTCGCTGCCGCAACGGCCGGCGCTGGACTCGGCCAGTTGTTTCGGCGAGGCCGGCGCCACAAGCGTCACCGGTTCGCCCCAGTCCTTGAAGGCGGACTGCCAAAAGCCGGCCTCCGCCGCGGACGCCACCAAATGGACTTTGGCCGGGCTGGCCAGCCAGCCCTCCAGTTCGCCGGCCCAGGCAATCTGCTCCAATTGCGTCTTCAACTGCGGGCCGCGTTCCGGCCCGGCGGGGAGATTGACCAGCGTCAGATTCTGGATCGTGCCGCCAAACCACCATACGGCCAGGGCCGGTTCCCCGGCCGCGCCGGCGAAAATCCAGACGCCCTCGTCATTGAGATGGGCGGCGAGCAACTGCTCCAGGCCGGGGGCTTCGAGCCGGTCGGGCAGAAACCCTTCCCCTTCCAACTGCCCCAGAAATTCCTCCACCGCGCTGCGGGCGGCGATGATGACGACGACCAACTGCAGGGCGTCGGGCTTGCCGGCGGGGCGCGGCAACAGATAGAAGCTCCAGACGACGTGCGTGACGGGCAGCGGGGAGAGCTTCTCCAATTGCAGTTCGATCATGGAGGCGACTTCGGCCGGGTCGCTGCTGGGCAATTGCGCGGCGCGAAAGAAGGCCTTGTCGGGCGGCAGCCAGGCGATGTTGAGTTTGCGGCGGAAGAGCGTCTCCCAATCCTTGCCGACCAGCGGGCCGGGACAGGGCTCGTTCAACAGGAGGGTCGTCTCGCTCTCAACGGCAAAGTGGCCGCTGTTGGCGGACAAGTGCCAGAGGCGCCTGCCGCCCGCGGTGCTTTGGAGGACGTTGGCGCAGTACCAGCGGGCCATCAGGGGCCTTTCCCCCAACCGGGCGGCTTGGTGTCCTCGATCAAGTTGAGGTGTTCCTCGGTTTGCGTCACGCGCAGGACTTCTTCGATGGTGGTTTGGGTGGCCCTGACCTTGATCCAGCCGTCGGACCGCAAGGTGCGCATGCCGTTCTGCATGGCCTTTTGCGCAATGGTGGAGGAAGCGGAGCGGCCCAGGATGAGGGAGCGGACTTCCTCGTCCATGAACAGCAATTCGTAAATGCCCATGCGGCCCTGGTACCCCAGTTGCCGGCAGTCCTCGCACCCGGCCCCCTTGCAGAAACGCGTGGAATCGATCTGGTCCTCGGGAAACCCAATGCGCCGCAAATAATCCCGCCCCACTTTTTGCTCGACCTTGCACTTGGGGCAGATGGTGCGGACCAGGCGCTGGGCCAGCACCGCCTCGACGGAGGAGGCGACCAGGAACGGCTCGATGCCCATGTCGATCAGGCGCGTAAAGGCGCTGGGGGCGTCGTTGGTGTGCAGCGTGCTGAAAACCAGGTGCCCGGTCAGGGCGGCGCGGATGGCGATTTCCGCCGTCTCCAGGTCGCGGATTTCCCCCACCATGATGACGTTGGGGTCCTGGCGCAGGATGTGCCGCAACCCCATGGCGAAGGTCAGCCCGATGTCGCCGCGCACCGCAATCTGGTTGATGCCTTTGAGTTCGTATTCGACCGGCTCCTCGATGGTGATGATGCGTTTGGTGATGGAATTGATCGTGGCCAGGAACGCGTAGAGGGAAGTCGATTTGCCCGAGCCGGTCGGGCCTGTCACCAGGAAAATGCCGTGCGGCTTGACGATGATTTCGCGGATGCGCGATTCCTCCGCCGGGGCAAAGCCCAGCTTTTCCAGGCCGAGGAAGATTTTGCCGCGGGTCAGCAGGCGCAACGAGACGCTTTCGCCATAAACCGTCGGCACGGTGGAGACGCGGATGTCGATTTCCTCCCCCTTGATGCGGACGTTGATGCGGCCGTCCTGGGGCAGGCGTTTCTCGGCGATGTTCATGCCGGACATCACCTTGACGCGGGAAATGAGCGCGGCCTGGAAGCGCTTCAACTGCGGCGGCATGGGCGTCTGGTGCAGGATGCCGTCGATGCGGTAGCGGATGCGCAGCTCGTCCTCGCACGGCTCAAAATGAATGTCGGTCGCCCGGTCCTTGAAGGCCTCCCAGATAATCTGATTGACAAACTTGATGACGCTGGCCTCCTGGTCGCTCTCGGTGATCTCCTTGTCCTCAACCAGCAGGTCCAGCGGCTCGTCCTCCTTGGCCATCTCGTCCAGCGTCTCCGCGCCCACCCCGTAGAATCGCTTGAGCGATTTGTCGATCTCGCCATGCGTGGCCAGGCCGTATTGGACGGGGACCTTGGCGTCGAACTGCACCGCCCCCAGCATGGCGGCGTCGAACGGATTGCTCACCGCCACGGTCAGCCGGCCATCCTCGAATTTGACCGGCAGGATGTTGTATTGGAAGGCGACCTTGGTGGAAATCTTCTTGCGCGCCTCGGCCGAGACGTCCGTTTTGCCCAGATCGATGTACGGCCAGTCCAGGGCCTTGGCCAGGTCCTGCAGAAAGGCCTCCTCCGAACTGCCCCGTTCCCGCGCCATGAACGCCATCAAGGAATCCGTGGCTCCGCCTTCCTGCGCGACACGCCAGGCCTTGTGCCACTCGTCGAATTGCTGCGGCGTGGCCAGGTTGTGCCGGGCCAGCAGACCTTTGATCGAAACAGTTGCCATCAGTCTTCCACGATTAAAACAGCGCAGGATATGAAAAGTTGCGCCAAAATCAAAGGATAAACGGGAGTTTTGCGGAAACGGGACTTTCAAGAATTTCCGGCGCAATTGGCGGTTGGCCGCTTTCCCCAAAGCGTTGACTTCTGCGCTGTCAGGATGCATAATAATTGGGATGTATGTTTAATGCGCAACAACTTAAAGACCGCATAAACAGCCAGCCATTTAAACCTTTCAGGCTTTGCCTGTCTGACGGGAAAACGTTTGACATCACAAACCACGACGCTGCTTTCGTCAAACGCAATTCCATCGAAATCGGATTGGATGCGGACCCAAATGGGCTGGCGGAACGATTCGTTGAATGCGCCATCATTCACATCACCCGCCTTGAAGACCTCGTGGCGGCGTAGTTTTGCGGTGTCTTCAGCCGCTCCTCATCCTGATCTTGTCCCTTCCGTCCCTTGGGTCACTTTTGTCCCTGAAGAATTAAGATTACGATCAGGATTAGGAGCCCGAACCCGCTGACCTAAAGGTGAGACGCCCCTTCACCCAAACAAATCCATCTGCGGCGGGGGGCCGAGCTTTTTGAGCTTCTCCAATTCCGCCCGGCGGCCCGGCCGGCGCACCTTGCCTTCCGGCGTCAGTTCCGACTCCTCCAGGTTGGACAAAATCTCCCGGGCCCGGCTGACCACCTCCCGCGGCACGCCGGCCAGGCGGGCGACCTGGATGCCGTAGCTTTTGTCCGTGGCCCCCCCCACGATCCGGCGCAGAAAGATGATTTGCTCGTTCCATTCCCGCACGGCCACGTTGAAATTCTTCACCCGCGGCAAACGCCCCGCCAGCTCCGTCAGCTCGTGATAATGGGTGGCAAAGAGCGT
>Ga0326727_10005658_pt1 | contig 35359 bp, 27 predicted proteins | sample MB2enrmetagenome_FD_207643 | JGI IMG/M metagenome (GOLD analysis project Ga0326727, IMG submission 207643) | Lab enriched peat soil microbial communities from McLean, Ithaca, NY, United States - MB29MY | ecosystem: Environmental > Terrestrial > Soil > Wetlands > Peat | place: USA: New York...
CAGAAGCATACCGTCAAGGAAGTGACCTACCACTGGCGCCACAGGACAGGCAACGACCTGATACTCCATTACTCCGTAACAGATGGGAATGCGCTTTACGAGCTTGTGTACAATGCGACAGAGCAGGTCTGGGTACTTGAAAGCATTGACGCGGACAAAGTATGAGCAAAGCTACCACCGACAGAATCATCTTAAAAACGTAGTCGACGCAATGCATAAAAACATAGTAGTTCCCCCAAAAAGTTGCTAAGCATGGCAACACCAAATCATCACGATATCCTCTATATTTCCGACAATCCATGCTTATCGCTATAATCATCCGCAAATTTCTGCTAGCGTGGACCAGATCAACTCTTTTCATGCGAGGCACAATTGAAGGCTGTAAAATGGCTGGCTGCAATCGTCCTCTGTGGAACTTTTCTATATACCACATGGATCTGCGTGGCACTCTTCCGTCTTCCTCCGGTGGCAGGACTTGCCGACCGGAAGATTAACCTGACCATCCAGGTGAAGGACGGAAGGGAAAGCTCCACCCCTTCGTAATCGGGCCGCGGAACACATGGTGGACCCCGTCGGAGAGCATCCCGACTGATTTGGAGTGGGCGGTTATCGTGGCGGAGGACGCCAACTTCTACCGGCACGAGGGGATCGACGTCACGGCGATAAGGAACGCCCTCAGATACGACCTGGAGAAGAAACGCTTCGCCCGCGGCGCCTCGACCATAACCCAGCAAGTGGCGAAGAACCTCTTTCTGCCCCGGGAAAAAACCGTCACGCGCAAGCTCGAGGAGATCTACCTCGCCAAACGGATAGAGCAGGAGCTTACCAAGGGGCGGATCCTCGAACTCTATCTGAACATCGTCGAACTGGGGCCGATGGTGTACGGGATCGGCCATGGCGCCCGCTACTATTTTGACAAGCCGGCGAGTACCCTCACCCCACGGGAGTGCGCCTTCCTCGCTGCCATGCTTCCCGGCCCGCAGAAGGTCTACAACCCATACCGGCACCTGGACTGGGTGCTGAAGCGCTCAGACATGATTCTGGGTCAGATGCGGCAAAAGGGGATACTGACCGAGGCAGAGTATCGCCATGCCCTGGTGGAGATGCCAGATATCGGAGGCATGCAGAGGAAGGTTGACAGGAGCTTCGCGGGGAAGGTGCGGAAATTCTTCAAGAACCTGTTCGGTGTTTTTCGATGAGGGGTAATAACACAACGGGGAGAGGCTGCTTTTTCTGAAAGCGGCCTCCCCATCTTTTCCAACCCGGCACTTCTGCAGGATCATCAGTCGTTATCGTGCCTGCCTCACTTTAGTTGCTTGCGCTCTCCTTTCACTGCCCGTTTCATCTCCTTCCGGTTCCAATGCTCCTCCCTACGGTACGCTTACCATTTACTCCTTGCCTTTACCTCGGGCACTGTCTCCGTAACTCTTTTAGTGCATCATTTGTGGGGTAGGCTGAAACTGGTCTCCCCCACGGTCGCGAGGGTCACAGGGTTCAGTCGTAAGGGAGGCCCTCCTCGTCGAAAGCGTAGAGTCGGCCGTTCATCCGCTAGATAGCGACTTCAACCTGGCTCGTAACCGAGCCGGCCTTCCAGAAATTGCCGAAATACCCTCCAGTCACCTGGGTGCAGCAGGTCGGGTGGAGGAACTTACTGGCAGCCTCTTCCGCAACGTAGCGCCTGGCTCGTACGAACCGGTTCCGGTAACGCACCCACCTCTGGCATGGGAGGTGAACGATTGCACCACATCCCTTCTCAGTCGAAAATGGTCCGCCAGCGCAGACCATTCCGATCGGACAGACCGAGGCCGGTACGCTAGAAGACGCCCCGCAACTCCAGCGGGACCCTCCCTTCCACCCAGGCATCGTAGTCGTGCTCCTCGTTCAGCAACGTGGCAAGCCCGAGATACGGATAACCGCTGTCGCCAAAATCAGGGGAGATATATTCCCAGAGCAGTGGGCTCGCAGTGCACGCCGGCAATGTCAGGGAGTGTCCAACTCCGCCGGCCTACCGGAGGAAATCGCGGTGCGTCAGCATGGAAACTCCATAATGCGGCATTTCCCCATGTATACCATTTCCACCTTTCCCAGCAGTCATACTTCAAGTTGGCGACGGCTGTGGTTTGCTAATGCAACGATGCCTGTCCCCAGCACTCATCGCATGTTCATGATCCACTCTCCGCCTGTCCCGGCACTTCTGGCCGCACTCCACCCGAGATTTCTGTCCTGAAGCGGATCTCGCGCTGAGGGTAAGGGATTTCGATCCCGTGCTCTCGGAACTTTTCATTGATAGCAAAGTTAAGGGCACTGATTAGGGTTGCCTTCCCATGAGTGAGAGTCGTGCTTCCAGACCCGCAGTTCCAGGTTGAGTCCGCTGTCGCCAAACTGGAGAAAGTTGACGGAGGGGGGCGGGCTATCGAGGACATCCGGATTATTCCTGGCTACCTCTTCCAAGAGCTCACTCACTCTCTTCAAGTCACTGTTGCATGCTACGGTGACTGGCACCCGGAACTGAACATCGCTGCCGGTAAGGCTCCAGTTCACGACGTTTTCCGTGACGAACTTGGAGTTGGGGATGATGATGGCGATGTTGTCATTGGTCACCACCGTCGTGCTGCGGGTGTTGATAGCTACCACGTCCCCCCCGATCCCCCCCACTTCTATCTGGTCGCCGACCGTGATGGGGCGCTCGAAAAGAATAATAAGACGGCTGATAAAATTGCTAGCGATGTTCTGGAGGCCGAAGCCGAGTCCGATTCCTACCGTGCCTGCCAGCACGTGGAGCGTGGTGAGATTGATGCCGGCGGTCTGGAGGATAATGACGACGCCGATGAAAATGACGAAATAACGGATGATGGCGGCGAGTGCCATACGGGCGCCAAGATTCAAGCTGCTTTTGGTAAGGACTTTTTCTGCAAGCCATTTCTTGATTTTTCGGGCGAACATGAAAAGGAGAACAAGGAGGACCATGAGATAGAGGACCGTCCAGATCGTCACTCTGTTCCCGCCGGCTGTGAGAAGGGTGAAGTCGAGAAGATTTCTAACTGCACTGAACCAGGACGAAACTATTTCCACAGTGCACCTCGTTGTTAAGAAATGCCAAAAACTGGGCATCAGCAGGGAAGCCGACCAACGGAACAGCCCCACTTCCTGGCTAGACGCCGGCGCTACATTATCTATTCCAGTTTTCCAAATCCCAAGCGGACGCGGATGAGCTGTTTGATGACGCCGAACAGGAAACAGTCCAGCAGCAGTGCGAATAGCATCGTCAAAACCATGATGCCTATGACCTGCGACGCGTCGTTCAATTCGTCGCATATAAACGACGCTTTACTTGATCAGTTCCGCCGAGACCCCACCGTGCCACCCCACCTTGAGCCAGCTGATGATAGGGGGGAGCGCGGCATCAGCAGAGTTTCCGCTACTATGAGAGCGGTTATCCCTTTGAGTACAACATGGTCCGCTTCTTCTACCACGAGAAGCGCGAAATCGAGTCAGGTAAGCCTCTTCCCGCAGATTGACAAGGACCGAGAATCTTTGGTAGCCTCAGAGAAAATCAGAAACTAAAAGAAGCAGAGTTGGTAATTCATAGTGCTGTACGCTTTTAACCCAGATTTAAACGGTACAAGATCGACGACTGGGTGCTTAAGCTCCTGCAATTGACACTGCACTAACACTGCCCTGCAGCGTTCGGTCGTGGAGGAGGTTCGCTTACGAGGTGATAACCCGGCTCTTCCAGAAGGGATTCATCCTCGACTTACGAGGAAAAGCGAAGTCGATCATGCTGACGGTGGAGAGGCTGAAGCTCTCCGAGAGGTTGCGTGTTGCGTTATTCAGGAAAGGTAGGAAACACTTCCTCGATTTTATCACTTGCGCAGGTTTGCCCCATCTGCTTTCTGCGCCGGCCCAGATGGATGAGTGCGGAAGAATAGAGTGTCTTCCCTTCCGCCATTTTATGCCCTGGTCGGGACATTCAATCTATCTTGCAACCCTAAGTTACGTACGCCATCATGGTCCTCGCCTGAATCCAGCCAGCCGTTGCTATAAATGGAACATTCACCTTGCGATGAAATCTGACTATGACCCTATATTAAAATCCTCTCTTTTTACTCTGTGGCAGGTAAAAAGTAGTGGCATGACAGCCCTTGACACCTGCAGCTTCCTGAAGAAACCCAAATTGGTGGAGACTAGAATCGCGAATGAGTTTACGATGTTATTATAACCTTTAGATAATCATCATTACAGGTTCCCGCTGACCGAAGCATGATCGGAGGAGTATCTATGCAGACATTAATCGATCTTTTCGAGACGTTCGAAGCGCTGGGTGATAAAACCGCCTTTGTGAACCGCACCGGCGTAAGACGGTTCGCGGTTTCCTATCAGGAATTTCATGATCTTGCCCTGAAGATGGCAAACCTCCTGGCGCAAGGCGGCGTGGCACCGGGGGAAAGGGTGCTCATATGGGGGCCCAACTCTTCCTGGTGGGCGGTGGCCTATTGGGGCATCATCATCCGTGGCGCGGTCGCCGTCCCTGTGGACTTCATGTCCGATCTGGCGCGTGCGGAATCCATCCGCAACCTCACAAGGGCCAAAGTTGTCCTGCAAAGCCGGTTCAAACCCGAGCGGTTGACCGCAGCCACCTCTATGTTGCTGGAAGACCTTCAGTACATGCTCGAAGGCACTCGGCCGATCGGCGAGCTTGCATCTGCCGCACCCGAAGATACGGTGCAGCTAATCTATACTTCCGGTACTACCGGTAATCCGAAAGGGGTCATCCTTAGCCACAAAAATCTGGTCGCCAACATGACCCAGATAAACCGGCAGATACCAATCATAACTTCCGAGTTCAGCTTCCTCTCCCTCCTCCCGTTATCCCACATGTTCGAGCAGATGGGCGGCTTTTTCACCCCGCTCTACCGTGGCGCGGCTATCGTCTACCTGCGTACCCTCAAGCCCTCCGCGATCATGGAAGCTTTGGGCGAGGAGGACATCTATGTCATCGTGTCCGTTCCCCGCCTCATGCATCTTTTAAAAACTACCATTTTGCGGGAAGTTGAGGGGAAACACCTTTCCGGAGTGTTCCGGTCATTAATCCAATTCGCACCAAAGCTTCCGAAAGTGGTGCGCCGAGTCCTCTTTTTCCCTGTACAGAAAAAGTTCGGCCGCAATTTCACCCTCTTCGTCTCAGGTGGAGCCCCCCTGGATCCAGAAGTTTTCAATTTCTGGAACAGTATGGGATTCACGCTCCTGGAAGGCTATGGCCTCACCGAATGCTCGCCCGTGCTCTGCGTCAATACCATGGAGCGCCAGGTGGCAGGTTCGGTCGGTCCACCCCTGTCGGGGGTCCAAGTAAAGATCGAGGGGAAAGAGGTCCTGGCGCGCGGGGATAACGTCTTTTCCGGGTACTACGAGAACGAGCAGGCAAGCCGTGACGCCTTCACGAAAGACGGCTGGTTTCGGACCGGCGACCTCGGGGAGATCGGCCCGGACGGTGCGCTCATGATCAAGGGGAGGGAGAAGGACCTGATCGTCACCGGTTCGGGGATCAACGTCTATCCTGACGAACTGGAAGCAGTGCTGAACAAGATCAACGGGGTGAAGGAGTCGTGCGTCATCGGCGTCGAGAGGGGAGGAGAAGAAGAGGTGCACGCCGTGCTGCTTTTGGACGGAAGTGTTTTAGCTCCAGAAGAGATCATCGGTCAGGCGAACAAGAGCTTGGACGCTCTGCACCAGATTACCGGCTACACCCTCTGGAGCGAGCCGGAATTTCCCAAGACCACGACACTAAAGATCAAAAAGTTCGCAGTTAAGGAAAAGATCAAAAAGGGACCGGAGGGAGGCAATGTAACCGTCACCCGGGACAGCATGCTCAACTTGCTCGCCAGAGTGACCGGTACCAGCGTCGCGGAGATACGCGAGGAATCCCTGCTCGTGGCCGACCTGGGTCTTACCTCCATCGACCGGCTGGAACTGGTTAATTTCCTGGAACAGGAATACCGCCTGGATATCGATGACTCCCAGATCGGGCCTAAGACGCGAGTCTCTGATCTGCGCCAGATCATCAAGAAAGGGGGAAAGCTGACCAAGTGCGACCATTTACGGTTCTGGACCAATGCTCGCTTCTTCAGAGGGCTAAGGATGGCCTGGGATGCCGTATTCTTCTACCCCTTGTTCCGAAGCTTCACCACTCTGGAGGTGCGGGGAATTGATGAGTTGGAAAAGCTGGATGGACCGGTTTTTTTCGTGGCCAACCATTTAAGCTACCTGGACCAGCCTTCCGTCATGTTTGCGCTCCCACCTAAGATCCGCTATAGAAGCGCCACTGCCGCCTGGGCTGAGTTCTTTTTCGGAGCCTACCATGGAGTCAATCTAATCTGGAGACGTTTTTGCTACGAGTACGGCACTTTGTTGCTCAACCTCTTTCCACTGCCCCAGTCACAGGGGTTTGGCGGCTCACTCAAATTCATAGGAAGGCTTGCCGATGCCGGCGTTAACATCCTGATCTTTCCTGAAGGGGCGCATTCCAGGGACGGCAAATTGCATAGATTTCAGTTGGGACTGGGTATCATGGTCAAGGAGTTGGGGATTCCAGTAGTGCCGATAAAAATCAGCGGCACCGAACAGGTTCTTCCGCCCGCGGCTAGTTTTCCAAAACGGGGACAGGTGACGGTAAGCTTCGGAGAGCCGCTACGGTTTCGTTACGAGGAGCCAGCAGACATCATAGAAAAGACGCGCCAGGCGGTGGAAAAGCTCTGAACAATCCCCCTTTGCCAGCGAAGGGACTCTCCCAGTAAGTCAGTATAGATTAGGAGGATACATCTTATGGATAATGGGCCGATCTCGCTCCCCTACCACCGCTAAGCAGTGGGCCCCTTTTGGCGGTATAGCTGCTTAACTGCGTTGACCGTCATCTCGATTCCAAAGAGCAAAGGAAAGCTTCAACTGATTCGGAGCCTTGTCAATAAGAAGCCGCTTTATATTGGCTTCCTGTTCAGTCGCAAGGTCGCGCTTCTCACCATGACGTTCTACCACGAGTGCCTTTGGCAAGGGATTCCTTGCCCTGTTTTTGGTAGCGCTGCCATACCTTGCTGGAGTGGAATACGCTTACACCAACAATTTCAGCTGTCTCGTTGTTGGTGCGGCCTGATTTCCGTAAACGGACGATCTGAAGACGTTGCGCTTCCTGTACTTCTTGACTAAAGGTTCGTGCATCGATTTTTTCCATGAACGAACTATATCAAAAACCAAGCTATATTGGTATATGTATATATAATTGCCGAGGTAACATAACTCATACGGGGTTCCTCACCACCGTTAATGGGTAATGGTATGATCCCGTCTACTGTCAAAATGACAGTAGATTTAGTATTAAGTCTGCTAATGAATTCGTGATACACTCTCCACATGAGCAACCCCAAAAAAACCAATTCCTTTTCTAAGAACGTCTGTCAGGGGGCACTGGCGCTCATAGAAGAGATAGAGAGACAGACTAAGTGCAGGAGGACAAGCAATGGGCGAGGGAAAACTACTTGAAGTATTCTACGACTACACATGCCCCTGGTGCTATCTGGGCACGGCCAACACCGACCGGCTAAGGCGGGAGCGGGGCATTGCGTTCCGCTGGACCCTGTTTCCGCTCCACCCCGAGGTTCCGGTGGAAGGGATGGATCTAGCTGAACTGTACCGAGGCCGCACCAAGCAACTGGAAGAGAGCAAGGGAAGGCTCAGGGAGACGGCGTCCGCAACTGGGCTCCCCCTGCTCCGCCGCAACCGAATCAGCAACAGCCGCCGGGCCCAGGAACTGGAGAAGTGGGCCGCAGCATTGGGCAAAGGAGATGACTACCGCCGCCAGGCGTTCCATGCATATTTTGCCGAGGGGAAAGACATCGCCCAGCTCCCGGTGTTGGAGGAGATCGCCGAGGCCGTGGGCCTCCCCCGGGATGAGGTCTGGGATGTCCTGGTCGTGGGGCTTTTTGCTGCGGCCGTGGATGGGGACTGGCTTCGGGCACGGCAGCTAGGCGTCACCGTGGTCCCCTTTTACCTCTACGGAGACGAACCACTGGTGGGTTACCGCCCCTACAAGGATTTCCTTCGGCTGGTGGACGCAAACTGACCCCTGTTTGACACGTGCACCAGGAGCCGACAACTACGTGCGGGGGTCCCATCTGCTTGGGACGCACCAAGAATGGAGCAAAGGAGACCCATCGGGGTCGAAAAGCAAGGCATTCCGGTTTTTCTTTGCTAAGCTGCGGACACCAATTACGGCAGACAAAGGAAAACGGTATGTCCGGACCGTTACGGCCTGGTAACCGATGGAAATGTAAGGGGAAGCGGATGAGAGACAAGGGGTGAAGTTCATATAAGTTCAAGCTTCACATAATCATTGCCATGTTAAACTCAGCATAAGTAACGAGTTGCGGTTAGCCATGATCACGAGTCATGCGTCAGCCATTCGCGAGGGTGGTGGCGAAACGTTGACAGGAGGCGTGCAGGCATGGCTGTTGAGCTCCGAAATCACCCATTCGGGTTTTCAAGCTTGTGACGTGGCAGGGAAGGCAACACCACCTATCGAGATATCGCTAACGGCACACCGGACCCGCGGAGTCAAGGCCCCAGAGCACGTATTCAAGCTCTTTGCACGGAAACCAGGATATCCCGGATCACGTTTCAAATTTGGTACGGTCGAGGAAAGCCAGTGGCCACAATCTCGACATGCATGCCACTGGGAAGTCGGACGGGGGCGCAATGTCTGTGAAGCGAGCGGACAAAGGTGCTCAACGGGAAGGATCCACTCAACCACCGGCGGAGTTCGTGGAGAAAAGCCCCCCCGGCAAAGGGGGAACTCTGAACAAGCGACCATGACCGGCAAACAGAGGTCGAAACTAGCGTTGTGCGTGCAATTCAGAGTCCTAGAGGACCTATCACAAATCTCTGCGTCTGACCCAAGGTAGGAGCGCGGCTTGCTGTAGCGGGAAAAGCCAAGGATTCAAGGCTGGAAATGGGAATGGGAATGGGCCAGTGCAAAAAAGCCCCGGATTTCTCCGGGGCTTTTTTGCTACCGATTGGAGTCTGGACTTAGACCCTTACTACGTTTGCGGCCTGAAGCCCTTTCGGACCCTTGGTCACTTCAAACGTTACCCTATCGCCTTCAACAAGTGATTTAAATCCGTCACCACCAATTGCGGAGAAATGACAGAATACATCTTCTCCACCATCTTCCTGCTCCAGAAAACCAAAACCCTTGCTGTCGTTAAACCATTTTACAGTACCATTTACCATGTGCTTACTTTCTCCTAATCCTTCATGTTGGTTTTATCCGGGTTAATTCCCATTTTTTAAATTTTAACAGCTTTATAGAATCAAAGTCAACTTATATTATTTTAAGCAACATTAATAATATTGTTAATAATCGGATATTATGTTGTTTAATCCATAATCAACGCAGATAATCTGTTTACATATTTTTTTAAAATCAGCCTTATATTCCTCAGCATACAATATATTATAATTGCTAATATCATATACTAGATTTTATATGAGATATCATTCTTGCTATTATATACTACATCCCCATACTATAATAAATGTTTAAGTTACCTGAATCAGTAAATTAAAGTGATTTAGAGATACTGATTACTACTAAAAGTGTTGTCTAATAAAATACAACCAATTCAACCTGTATAAGGAAGAGACAATGACAATTAAAGCCAGCAAAAGGAAAGATTGGGTAGAGTTGAGAGCAGTCCTCACCCTCCCCTCCCTCATCAGTAGCTTCGAGATCTGGAGCGTCGTTTAGGCCGAAAAACGGCGATAGCCATTCCCTTCGGAGTGCCCAAAGCCGGCAGGATATGGCTTCCCATTGTGAACTAACTTTGAACTTTTTTGACAAATGCAAATAATTATCTAACAGGTAATAGAAAAAAATACTGCGGGGATAGTCTGCGGTGTTGTCGCTCTCTCAAATGTTCAACGTATTTCCGTGTACGTCTCGCTTTTCCGCTCGCTTGCTCCGTGCATCCCACTCTCCTCATGACGTGTTTCAATAACCTGCTCATTCTCGATGTAAAGGGTAAGTAAAGTGAATATCAACATGCTCATCACGTAACATGCAATTATTAATGAAGCAAATAAATTAAAGATGGAAAGCATGATCGGCATGGGAAAATAGTCAGCTTGCGGGTATTCGTAGATGGTCTGTTAAATAGGGAAGAGATCAGGGAAGGCATGCAACCTACCTCGAATCACTCAGTCAACGCAGAGAATAAACTCACGCTGAGTTATTGTTACGGGTCATCCATCAAAGAGCCGAAATAATCGTGGTGCTCCTCCTCCGCGAGAATATCGCAGAACAATCGGTTGGTGGTCTCGTCTCCCTCTTTCCGGGTAAGTTGATTATCTCCCGGTATAGTTCGATCACCCCCTCATCATCCTTCATATCCAGGGCGATCATCTCCTTCAGGTTTTCGCCGATAGTTATCGGCTCAGGCTTGGTGGTCGGACAATCAGCCAGGTAGAGAAGACGCTCGGCGAGCTGTTCGGCCTGTTTCATTTCAGCAATGGCAATTTTCTTGAACTCTTCCTTGACCGCGAACCCCTTGTTCCTGCTCCACATGACATGCTGCCACATGTATTGAACTGAAACCTGCAGCTCTCGGGCAATCGCCTTGTTCAACAAATCCTTTAAATCCTTCGACGCCTCAGCTTGGGCATTTGTGTACCACCTCCAGTTCATGAATTGAAAAATATCTATATACAGACCTTGCCAATACGGGGGCTTTCACAGATCATATTTTATTAGTATAACATATAATTGTCGATAAATTAGACAATTGGATGCTGGCTAAAATGTCAAAAAAGACAATTCCTCAACATGTTAGAACGTAATTGCCATACCTGACAAGTCTGTGGGTATAGATTTTATGTCCAATATTCTGGTGGGATGATCTACCTGTTTACGAGGTCTGTATATACCTTTTGACACCAATTCTATTGTTAAATATAGTACCGTACCAGCTCGACTTACACCATCCCCCCGGACATAACTAATTTGACCACTTCTTCACGGCCATGCCACTTCCCATCACCTCATTCTAGTGGGGAAATAAGTCAAAACCCGAGGTGGGATTTGGTATGGTCGGGACATAGACAGCAACCAGTCTTGACTATTCTGTTCCCAACTAAGGTAGTCGCAAATATTTTTTCACAAAGTTCAGGACATCGGCAACCCAAGTCTAAGGGTAAAAAGGTCAAGACATGGGTTACCCGAACTCCTGATTATGTAATAATATTTCATGAACTGAACTCTGTATGATCAACTATTTTCCCAGTAGTTTTCCTCGCGGGTAAATCTTACTAAGAAGGCTTGTCAGCAAAATCTGTTATGGCGTAGTGGTTCAGGCAACTTGCCAAGCATGTGATATAAAGCAATTAGCAGGCATTCGGTGGATTTGAAACCATACGTTTTTCTGATAGTAAGTTTTGCTTTGAGGTTCAAACCCTAAACTGCTCCACAGGAAACATGGCTTTTCACCTTGAACCAGTTCATGATTAGTAGTTTGTGATTGCGGAGCATTAGGCCAGTATTCTTCTTTCTTATATAACTTGCACATCTCAAGATTCGCAGCCTTGTCGGCTATTCCCGAGTCATGACTGGCTCACCAATCATGACTCTCCGCAAAACCTTTTCTCTTGAAATTTCGTGTTCCAAATGATCCCTCACAAGAAAAACCATCCGAAACTGAATATACAGTTGAAGCAAATGTAGTCCCCTTCTACCATTGAAACACGATAATATTTCCCAGAAGATGTGAGAAGCATCCTGCCCTACCCCGCTCGGGAAATACTTGCCGAAACCGGAGGATACCGTATAAATCCGATTTTACTGGGGGAAACGGCCTTTTTTATTGGAAAACAGGTTTGAGATGGGTATATAATATGATTCTCGAATTGTCCTCAGCAGTCAAAATGGGTACTGCTTCTCCGAACGTTCTTCCCCTTACACGGATCTGCCGGCAATCGACGAGAACTATAATCTCTACAAGGGTTGTAACATGAAAACTATCGGATTACCCAAAAAACAGGGGCTTTACGATCCCCAGTTCGAACATGATGCCTGCGGTGTTGGTTTTGTGGCTAACATTAAGGGGGAAAAATCCCATGAAATCGTTCAGCAGGCTTTGACCATCCTGTCCAACCTTAAACATCGCGGCGCTGTCGGTTGCGAGCCCAATTCCGGCGACGGTGCCGGTATCCTCATGCAGATGCCGGACTACTTCCTACGCAAGGTCTGCGCGCAGCTGGGTACTGAACTCCCCGAAGTTGGACGTTACGGTGTCGCCATGATATTCACCTCGCCCCAGGCAGCGGACCGTAACTGCGCCCGCCATATTATGGAGCAGATAATTGTCGAAGAGGGGTTAAGGATTATTGGCTGGCGTGATGTGCCGACGGACAACTCTACCCTAGGGGGTACCGCCAAGGCGGGTGAGCCGATGGTTCGTCAGCTGTTTGTCCAGCAGAGTGCTCCCTGTAACGACGAGCAGGCGTTCAATTGCAAACTGTACATCGCCAACCAGCGCGCCATTCATGAGATCCGCGATGCCGGAGTCGACAACTTCTGGTATGTCTCCAGCTTCTCCTCCAGGACCATAATCTATAAGGGTATGCTCATGCCGGAGCAGGTCGACCAGTATTATCCAGACCTGCGTGATCCGGGTATGGTCTCAGCACTGGCAATGGTGCACTCGCGCTTCTCAACTAATACCTTCCCCAGCTGGGACCGGGCCCACCCATATCACTTCCTGGCACACAACGGTGAAATCAATACCCTGCGCGGCAACGTCAACTGGATGCATGCCCGCCAATCGCTCTTTACCAGCGAGCTGCTCGGCGACGACATCAAGAAGGTACTGCCGATCATCAATACCAATGGCTCCGATTCGGCCATGTTTGACAACTGCCTGGAACTGCTGATGATGGCCGGCCGGTCGCTCCCCCACGCGGTGATGATGATGGTGCCGGAACCGTGGGAGTGCCACGAAGGGATGAGCGAGGAGAAGAAGGCATTTTACGAGTACCACTCTTGCCTGATGGAGCCGTGGGACGGCCCGGCGGCTATTGCCTTCACTGACGGCCGCTGCATCGGCGCAGTACTGGACCGGAACGGACTTCGTCCGTCCCGTTACTATATCACCAGTGACGACCTAGTCATCATGGCCTCCGAGGCGGGTGTGCTGCCGGTGGCACCGGAAAAGGTGCTGAAGAAGGGGCGCCTGCAGCCAGGAAAAATGTTCCTGGTGGATACAGAGCAGGGTCGGATTGTGCCCGATGAGGAGATCAAGAAAGAGCTCTCCACTGCCAGGCCCTACGGCACATGGCTGAAGGAGAACCATCTGCTGCTGGAAGATCTGCCGGATGCACCCCATGTGCATGAGCCTGACCACGGTACCGTGCTCCAGCGTCAGCAGGCCTTTGGCTACACCTTCGAGGACCAACGTGTCATTCTCGGCCCCATGGTCCGGGATGGTGTCCAGCCACTGGGTTCCATGGGGACGGATACGCCGTTGGCGGTCCTTTCCGAGCAGCCCCAGCTGCTGTACAACTATTTCAAGCAGCTCTTCGCCCAGGTCACCAATCCACCCATCGACCCGATCCGCGAGGAGATCATTACCTCAACCACAACACTTATCGGTTCCGAGGCCAACCTGCTCAAACCGACGGCAGCCAGCGCCCGGATGCTCAAGCTGGAGCAGCCGATCCTCTCCAATGAGGACTTCGAAAAACTGCGTCGCCTGAACCGTCCCGGCTTCAAGACCACAACCCTGACGTTGCTTTTCAAGACAGCCGACGGTGCCAAAGGGCTGGAAAAGGCACTGGAAAGCCTCTTTAGCGCGGCGGTCAGGGCAATTGAGGCCGGCAACAACATCCTAATTCTTTCCGACCGTGGTGTTAATCAGGAATTTACCGCTATTCCTGCACTGCTGGCGGTTTCCGGTCTGCATCATCACCTGATCCGCAGCGCCACCCGTACCCGCGTCTCCCTGGTGCTGGAGTCGGGCGAGCCCCGCGAAGTGCACCACTTTGCCTTACTGCTGGGCTACGGTATCAATGCCATCAATCCTTACCTGGCCCTCGAATCTCTGGATGACATGATCCTGCAGGGGATGCTCCCCGGAATCGATCACAAGAAGGCGGTAAAAAACTACCTCAAGGCATCCATCAAAGGGGTTGTCAAGACCATGGCCAAGATGGGCATCTCCACTGTACAGAGCTACCGTGGCGCCCAGATTTTCGAAGCCGTTGGCCTGCACCAGTCAGTCATCGACACGTACTTTACCTGGACCCCGTCCCGGGTTGGTGGTACCGACCTGAGCGGCATCGCCACAGAACTGCTAGCACGGCACCGCAAGGCCTACCCGCAAAGAGTTTCCAGCGAGCCGACCCTGGATCCGGGTGGTCAGTACCAGTGGCGCAAGGATGGCGAGAAGCATCTCTTCAATCCACTCACCATTCAGTCCCTGCAAAAGGCAACCCGCACCGGCGATTACCAGGAGTTCAAGGTGTTCTCTTCGCTTATCGACGATCAGAGCACTCAGCACTACACCCTGCGCGGCCTGCTGGATTTCAAGGATGGTGTTCCAATTCCGATAGAAGAGGTTGAACCGGTCGAGGAGATTATGAAGCGCTTTAAGACTGGCGCCATGTCCTACGGCTCCATCAGTCAGGAGGCCCATGAGGCACTGGCTATCGCCATGAACCGTATCGGCGCCCGTTCCAACACAGGCGAGGGGGGCGAGGATCCGCAGCGTTTCACCTGGGCCAACGAACTAGGTGACTCCAAGAACAGCGCTATTAAACAGGTCGCCTCTGGCCGTTTTGGTGTCACCAGCAACTATCTGACCAACGCCGCCGAGATCCAGATCAAGATGGCCCAGGGCGCCAAGCCCGGTGAAGGGGGCGAGCTTCCCGGCCACAAGGTCTATCCGTGGGTTGCCAAGACCCGTCACACTACCCCCGGGGTCGGTCTCGTTTCTCCGCCGCCGCATCATGACATTTACTCCATCGAGGATTTGGCGGAGTTGATACACGACCTAAAGAACGCCAACCGCCGCGCCCGTATCAGCGTCAAGCTGGTCTCCGAGGTCGGTGTCGGCACCATTGCCGCCGGAGTTGCCAAGGCTCATGCCGATGTGGTGCTTATCAGCGGTTACGACGGTGGTACCGGCGCATCGCCGCTATCCAGCATCAAGCATGCCGGTCTACCCTGGGAGCTCGGCTTGGCCGAAACCCATCAGACCCTGGTACTGAACAACCTGCGCAGCCGAATCGTCATAGAGACTGACGGCCAGCTGAAGACCGGCCGCGATGTGGCCATCGCCGCCCTGCTGGGGGCAGAGGAGTTCGGTTTTGCCACCGCGCCGCTGGTGACTCTCGGTTGTATCATGATGCGCGTCTGCCACAGCAATACCTGTCCTACCGGGGTGGCAACCCAGGATCCTGCCCTGCGGGCCAAGTTTACCGGCAAGCCTGAGTATGTGGTTAATTACATGCGCTTTGTGGCCCAGGAGGTCAGGGAAGTCATGGCACAACTCGGTTTCCGTACCTTCAACGATATGGTCGGCCGCGCCAACATGCTTGAGCCGAAGAAGGCCATCGAACACTGGAAAGCCAAAGGGCTTGATTTCTCCAACATCCTCTACTGCCCCGATATAGGTATCAATGCAGACCGTTACTGCACCGAGGCGCAGGACCATGGTCTGGAGAAGTCCATCGACATGACCAGACTGCTGGATATCTGCAAACCGGCCATTGAGCGGGGAGAGAAGGTTTCTGCCGAGTTCTCCATCACCAACATCGACCGGGTCGTCGGCACCATCGTCGGCAACGAGATCACCCGCAGCCACGGGCCAGACGGGCTTCCCGACGGGACGGTCAACCTTCGTTTCCATGGTTCAGCCGGCCAGAGCTTCGGTGCCTTTGTCCCCCGCGGGGTCACACTGGAACTTTCTGGTGATGCCAACGATTACCTGGGCAAGGGACTTAGCGGCGGCACCATTATCGTCTATCCCCCAACCAGTTCAACCTTTTTGGCCGAAGAGAACATCATTGGCGGCAACGTCGCTTTCTACGGGGCCACTAGCGGTACCGCATACATCTGCGGTATGACCGGCGAGCGTTTCTGCGTCCGTAACTCCGGCGTCAACGCGGTCGTCGAAGGGGTCGGCGACCATGGCTGCGAGTACATGACCGGCGGTACCGTGGTCATCCTCGGTGCCACCGGTCGCAACTTTGCAGCCGGCATGAGCGGTGGTGTTGCCTACGTCCTTGACGAGCAGGGTGATTTTGCCGGCCGTTGCAACACCCAGATGATCGTCCTGGAGCAGCTTGGTGAGGAGGATATCGCCACACTGCGGGAGATGGTGACCAGCCATATGGAAAGAACGGGGAGCGCCCGTGCCGCCGCAATGTTGGCCGATTGGGAAGGGTTTATCCCCAAATTCGTCAAGGTTATGCCGATGGACTATAAACGCGTGCTGCAAGCATTGGAGAGGGCCAAGGCTGCCGGTCTCAGCGGTGATGAGGCGCTGGCCGCAGCTTTTGAGGAGAATTCTCACGATGCGGCACGGTTGGGCGGGAGCTAGCAACCCGGCCGACGTACCTTCTAATTACATCAAGAAATTCGATATAGGAAACGACCATGGGAAAACCAACAGGATTTATGGAATACCCTCGTGAGATCCCGGCAGACCGGGAGCCGCTAGAGCGAATCAACGACTGGAATGAGTTCCACCTGCATATGCCGGAGGAGAAGCTTCGCACCCAAGGTGCTCGCTGCATGGACTGCGGCATTCCGTTCTGCCATACCGGCATTTTGCTGAGCAGCATGACCACTGGCTGTCCGGTCAACAACCTGATCCCCGAGTGGAACGACCTGATCTACCAGAACCTCTGGCATCAGGCACTGGACCGTCTGCACCGTACCAACAATTTTCCCGAATTCACCGGCCGTGTCTGTCCGGCGCCCTGTGAGGGGTCCTGCACCCTCAGCATCAACGAGCCGCCGGTCACTATCAAAAACATCGAGGTCAGCATCGTCGAGCGCGGCTGGCAGCAGGGGTGGATCGTCCCCACCACGCCCAGGGTTCACACCGGTATGAAAGTCGCCGTGGTAGGCTCCGGCCCCGCCGGGCTGTCAGCCGCCGCCCAACTGAACAAGGCCGGTCATAGCGTCACGGTTTTCGAGCGTGCCGATGTCCCCGGCGGCCTGCTGATGTACGGCATCCCCAATATGAAGCTGGACAAGCATCACGTGGTGCTGCGCCGTATAAAACTGCTGGAGTCCGAAGGAATAAGCTTCGTCTGCAATACTGAAATTGGCGGCAGCGACTACCCGGTGGAGAAACTCCGCCAGGAGTTCGACGCCGTGGTCCTCGCCACCGGCGCCACCGTGCCTCGCGATCTCCCCATTGAAGGGCGTTCCCTCAATGGGATTCACTTTGCCATGGATTTCCTCACCGCTAACACCAAGGCGGTAATGAGTGAAGGATCTGAGTTTATCTCTGCCAAAGGTAAGGATGTGGTCATCATCGGCGGCGGCGATACCGGTACCGACTGTGTCGGCACCTCCCTGCGCCACGGCTGCACGACGGTTGCCCAATTGGAGATCATGCCCCAATCTCCGCAGGAGCGAGCTGCAGACAATCCTTGGCCAGAATGGCCCAAGACCCACAAGGTGGATTATGGCCAGGAGGAAGCTGCCGCCAGGTTCGGAGCTGACCCGCGCGTGTACCTGACCACGGCTACGAGGTTCGAAGGAGATGCTGACGGCAATGTTACAGCAGTCCATACCATTCAAGTCGCTTGGGAGAAGAACGACATGAAGCAGTTCATACCGAAACCGGTGCCGGGAACGGAGCAGGTCCGTCCTGCAAGCTTGGTGCTGCTGGCCATGGGTTTCCTAGGGCCGGCACAGCCGCTGCTCGAATCGCTCGGCCTGGAACGCGATTCCCACAGCAATGTCAAGGCAGATTATGATCGCTATGCCACCAACATCCCCGGGGTCTTTGCCGCTGGGGACTGCCGCCGCGGCCAGAGCTTGGTGGTCTGGGCCTTCAACGAGGGGCGCGGCGCGGCACGTGAGTGTGACCGCTACCTGATGGGGTCAACCGAGCTGCCCTGATTGATACACCATCAGCGTGGCCGGATGAGATAATAAAGGGGTTATGGCAACTGTTGTAGCCCCTTTTCATGCTATGGTGCAATTAAAGGCATAGATACGATCTTATCAAACCGCTAATCGGCTGATATTATATTGTGATTTCATAGTTATCGTATTTATCCTCGCAGGCTCACCAAACCAGACTCGAACAGAACTTGAATAACTGAGGGAGAAATGGGGTTTTTGTGTATTCAAAACAGCCACCTTTATCCCCATGACTTCTCCCTGCATCAAAAACCTCCTGAAAATCCCTCCTGCGTACCCCTACTTTCTGGGGGAGAAGATAGCACGGATTTTCTGTCCCAATGAACACGGAAACATGACCCGCTTTCTGGCCCAGGTCAGCGAGGCTCACAAGAGAGAGTTCATCGTCATGGTTCTCGATGGGGCATCATCCCACAAGTGCAAAGGCCTTGTGATTCATGAGAATGTGTCACTGGTGCTGCTGCCTTCATATGCGCCGGAGCTGAATCCGGCAGAACAAATCTGGAACGTGTTACGCTGGGACTATTTTGCTAACGAGGTCTTCGATTCACTTGATGCCGCAACCGCTCAAGCAGAATTAGGCTTAACAAAGATCGCAGCGAACACGTCAGCCGTTCGGCAACTAACCAATTGGCCGTGGATTATTGCCATCTTGAAGACATAATGGAATAAGCTAATGAAACGGGAATCTAAATGCGGTCATGCAATCGTAATTTTGGAGGGGAAAATTGGAATAGGCAATGAAGGGGCTGGGAGGTCAGACCTTGGAGAAGATCAATAGCAGCATATTGAAAAAAAGTCAGCTTACTTGGCGGTACTTAATTGTGGACACCCTGAAGGAAAGCGGCTGGACTGCAGATGATATCAATTTCCTGGGGATTAAATAATAAATGAGTCAAGTCAGGAATGCTGTGAAGATTAATCATCCCCTTAATTCAACCTGTTCAAAAATCTTTGAAAGTTCTTCTTTTTTATCAGCTTTAAGCTGGTGCAACGCTTTTAACGCAGACTCCAACAGCATATTTTTCTCGACCATATCTGTTTGATTAAATGCTGCCTCAACAAGTTCTATTACCTTTTCAATATCAACTAATTCCATATTTGCCTCCCTGACAAATTGTTTTGGAACAGAGATACTCATGCTTGGCAGTGCGGTTATGATCAGATCAAGTGTTGAGCTTCCTTTTGATCACCTCACCGAGTCTATTTCCTTTAACACACTTCCTCTCCCTTTCCCTCGGGGGTCTAAAGACTGATGACGTAGAACTATTTCACTGCATAATGTACTTCCTTGTCCTTCACAGAGTCACATATGTGTATCCAGCTCTTGAATCGTGTGGCGGACAACGCCGGCGCTGGTATGGAGTGATTCTTCCTCCTCATATGTTAGAACCGGCGGAAAGACCGCCAGCACTCCAGCCCCGCTGACCAAATGGGGGAGCGAGACAGTCACGTTGGCCCCTCCCCACGATTCGGGGATGGAGGTACAAATGGTAAGAATGGCTCGTTGATCGTGCAGGATCACGTCAATGATCCGCGCCAGTGCGCTGCCGATCCCGTAATAGGTGGCCCCTTTCCCTTCGATGATCGCGTAGGCGGCCCGGCGCACATCACGGTCGATTTTCTGCCGTTGATAGGCATCGAACTGAATCCCGCGTAATCGGCAGAAATCTGACAAAGGCATCCCTCCAACCGTCACCAGAGACCAGGTCAGCACTTCGGAATCGCCATGCTCACCCAGTACATAGCCGTGAAGATACTGCGGATCCACACCAAGGTGGCTTCCCAGGAGGGTGCGATAGCGTGCCGTATCGAGCATGGTGCCGGAGCCGAGCACTCTGCTTGACGGAACACCGAGCTCCGCCGCATAACGTGCTGCCAGGTGGGTCATCACATCGACCGGATTAGTGGCAATAACCAGTATGGCATCGGGAGCATAACTGAGAATTTCCGGCACGACCTCCCGGAACACTGCTGCGTTTCGTTGCAGAAGCTCCATCCCGCTCTCGCCCGGTTCCTGGCTGACACCAGCGGCGATTATGACTGCGCGGCAACCGTTCAGATTGTCGCAACTGCCAGCGGTTACCTTCAGTGGATGTGCAAACGGGACGGCATGGTAAATATCGTTCGCCTCTGCCCAGGCACGCTTCGGGTCTTTATCGACTAGCACAATTTCTCGGCCGACCCCCTCCATTACCATGGCGTAGGCCGCTGTCGAGCCAACAAAACCACTTCCGACGATACCGACTTTCATCATGCACCTCCCTATGGTCCTTCAATCGACGTCCGTTGCAGAGAGTCAGACGAAGTCCTTGGCCCTGTTTGCCTGCCGTGACGGCGGATTATACGCTGGGCATTGGCCAGGCCGACGCCGGGCACCTCGAACTCCTCGGAGCAGTGGAGGCCCTGGAAAAGACCAAACAGTTAGTCCGCCTATCTCATGTCAAAACCGACGCCGTTATCCCTAACGTAGAAAAGCGTTTCATCCGGATGGATGGTGACTGCCCCAATTTTGATCCTGGTCCAGCGGCGAAAGCTGCTAAACTTCAGGGCTTCGGTGATAAGGTTGACCATGACCAGCCTGAGCATCGCCGCACCCCCCCTCCACCACGGGAAAATGGGAATCTCCCAGACAACCCCCCCTTTAGCCTCTTCCACCTGCTCGGATAAGACCTCTTGCACCAGCGGGTTAAAATCGATGCTGGACTTCACCTCTCCGCCCGTAAGCCTTATGATGTTGAAATAGTTTTACCTCAACAGCTAGGTGTTAGGTGTCAGGAGTTGATCATTTAGCAGCTTTGACTTTGGTCATACCATTATTCACTCTCTTTTTAATCATCCCTTTTATCGAGACGGTCAGGGTCTTGAACGCTGGGTCACCTGAATGACTTCGAACAGGACGAGAAATCCTGCAACTGCCTGGGCCACTATGCTGCTGTTGTAGGCCCTGGTTGTTGTGCCTGTAAAAGCATTCGGTATGGCAGCCAGCAGCGCCATTGTATTTGGGAAAATCCTCGTTCCTTTCATGACATTCTCCATTTTGAAGATGTATTTAGAAGCTTTTTCTTCCTCAAGACGGCTTGAGAAAACTAGTGTTGCTCAAATGATCAAAGGCGCATTGAACAGCCTTGCGTATCTCCTCCTGGCCTTTCCCATCCACCGGCTTTAGGGCGTGGTAGAATATCCCTTCTTTACGCAGCTTGCGCATCATCGGCAGAGAAGTATCAGCGGAAACCAGGATGATGGTGAGTTGCTTATTGCACTGTTTTAACAGAGGAATCAATTCGGCAGCCGAAAGTTCGTCGAATTTGCTGCCAAGCAAAACCACCTGGGCGCTATTCTTGAGGATCCTGTCAAGAGCATTGGCTGTCGAATTGGTAACTGTGACGTTATAGCCCGCATCGATAAACGTTTCGGTCATCTGCTTACGGCAATCTACATCCTGTAATGCGATTAATAGTCCCTTCATCGTTCGAGCCTAGCTCAGTTTAGATTCAATTCAACAATCTTTTTCCGGTTGCGGGGATAGCAAACATCAAAATTAAAAAATCTACATTGGTCTTTTTCTTGTAGGTCCCAATTCAGAAATTGCCGTTGTCTTTGCCAGACCGTTCATGCTTTGATAACCAAGATGCTCAGTCGTCCCTGCTTACATGGCTCGCTCCGAGGGCTGCTTTTTGAGCTGTTTCAGAAGCCCAAGATGCCGAGATGTAAGAAGCGAGTTTTTCAGGTGCATTTGGTGAGTCAGAGAACCATAACCTATTTTCAGCAGCAGTGCATACAAGCCATTCACAATTCTCTGATCCCTGGGTTAGAATCGAAGCCGTCGTCGTGAAACCTGAAACAGTCATTGTTAAAACGCCTGTCTTGTCGTCAACCGACCAGACTCCTGAGATCGATCGAGTGTAGTTCGGCGTGGAACAGATCTTATTATCAATAGATTTTGTGAAGATTCCATCTTCATTGAACGTGATCATCCCGAAGACGGCCTCACGATTGACCACAACCTCCCCTAAGTTCGTCACCAATATGCAAGGATATGTAGCCCAGTAGAAAGTTCTTCCGCTCACGAAAGCAGTAGAAAACTTCATTGTTGCAGGAACCGATGCGGTACAGCCAAAAATCGAGATCTGTATGTTCGCAAGACTGCCAGATCCAAAATACCAAGCTTCAACAAGTCCGAAATCTGGCTTCATAAGCACCGTCGAAGTATTCCTGGAAATGCGGGTGTATATTTTGGTTGTTCCAGCCCTGTTAAACGTGACCATGACTTTGCCATCAGAAGTCAGTGCCCAGGTTCCCACTGCAGTTACCGTTGGGTCTAAACCATTCTCTGAGACGCTCGATGACTTTAGGAAAACACCATCAGCATGAAAAACGACTTTGTGGAAAGAAGATCGGTAATCCCAAACGTAAACCGGATAACTGGTGAGGTCAGTTGCAGACAATGGATACGTTGAACCAACTTGGAGAAGATCTGCTTTACCTGACGACCTGTTGTTTTTTTCTTTACTTCCGCCAAACGAAACAATAAAGATGGAAAAAACTGTAAGACTTATAATTGAGAAAATCGCCATTTTCTCGAACATATTCTCACCACTTCCATAATTACTTCCGCCGCAAGCAGTAAGGGTGAAAGAAATAAATGCGATTGTAATCATCGAAGGAATTGCCATCTTTTTCATTTCTTTATCTACCTCTCAATAGACTACTGAACAGGTGACCTTATCTAATTAAAACTGGTCTAGTTTTTGAAAAACACGCCTCTTCTAATCTCCCAAGAGATGGGAGAGCACTTGCCACCTTATTGCATAGTCTTCTTCTGGGGAGGCTGATGCGTACCGCCTCCAACTGATGCTGTATCCGTTTTGTCATCTAAAGCGCCACGCCACCCTCCGCCCAAGGCCACGAAAAGAGCTACGGTGTCCTGCAGGCGCTGGGCCTGTGCTTGGAGATAACCAATCCGCGCTTGATGAAATTGTCCATTCGCGATGAGAATCTGCAGATAATTGACAATTCCTGCCTGATAATTCACCTGGATGAGGTGGAGCGCTTCCTCAGCCGTTTTTACTGCTTGAGACTGGGCGTGCAGGGCTTCGGCGTCATGTTCCAGTGCTCGCAAGGTATCGGCAACTTGGGCAAAAGCGCTGAGCACAGTCTGTCGGTAGGTGCCCAGCGTCTGCTGGTACCCTTCAAGTGCCGCCTTTCTCATAAACCACAAAGTCCCGCCATGAAACAGGGGGGCAGATACGTCTGCACCCAGGCTCCAGAAGTTGTTACTGATGTTAAGAAGGCCATTCATCGACGAGTTGTTCTGCCCGTAGGTGCCATTCAACGTAAAACTCGGAAACAATGCAGCAGTGGTTACGCCGATTTCTGCGCTGGCGCTATGGAGCTCCGCCTCGGCGGCGAGGATATCGGGGCGTTGGCGAACCAGTTCCGAAGGAAGGGTTATCGGCAGTTCACTGGGAAGCGTGAGGTCAGACAGATCAACTTGTGGCGGAGTCCATTCCGCGGGTGCGCGACCGACCAAGGTGGCAAGGAGGTGATCGGCTTGGCTCAGCTTTTGCTTCAGGGGAGGGAGCGACGTTTCAAAAGAGGCCAGCTGACTCTGAAGGCTGAGCACGTTCGAATACGGGACCGTACCCGCTTGCACCTGCGTTTCGGTAATCCCGATCTGCTCTTTCAGTAAGCTGATAATCTGTTCGGTGGCTTTGATCTGTTCCCGGTACGCAGCCTGGGCTATAACGGTATTTACAACATTACCCAACAGCGTTTGGTAAGTGCCGAGAAATGTGGCCCTTTGCACGTCAACCTGAGCTTGCAGCCCCTCCACCGCCCTGCGCTCGCCACCGAAGACGTCGAGCGCATAACTGACCGTAGCCGAAAGGGTAAACAGATTGAAAATACTGCTGGGAGAACTTGAGCCGAAGCGGATCGGGGTGAACTTTTGCCGAGTGGCATCGAAACTGGCGTCAAGCTGGGGATAGAACACTCCGTATCCTGCCCGCAGGTTATCCTGGCTTTGACGCAGACTCGCCTGAGCCGCCTGCAGATTCGGATTGTTGTCGATTGCTACGTTAATGACGACATCTAGCTTCTTAGATTTAAACAGCCGCCACCAATCGGCTAGGACCGTTGCGCCCTTGGCAAAGTGCTGCGTCTGATTGTCTGCGGGTATGGTCGCGGTCGGCTCCGCCCCCTGGGTATAGCGGTCAACCGGGGGAGGCGTGGGGCGAACAAAATCGGGTCCCACCGCGCAACCTGTAAGGAAGATGAGCCACGACACATACATTCCCCGCATGCTCCAGATTTTAACATTTGTGCCGCTGTCAACAATGAGAGTTTTCCACCTTGGCTTGGCTGTTTGTAGATCTTGGGACATTGGACTTTCCTTCGAGAGTTTTCCCAATGGCTGATAAGCTATTCGTCAGCCCTTTGCTGGCACTCTCATTTCTCGCCAATATACACATCCACCAACTGACCGGGATAAAGATTAATGCTTTTCGGTTTCACGAACCGGAACAACACCGGCAGGACCCTGACATCAACCCTTTCGGTCCTCTGGTCCGACAACTCGATTTTCGGCGATACATATGGCTGTACCCGGACATACTCCAGCGGTATGTTGATATCCGTACCACGGATAAACATTTTCGCCGTAATCTGAGATGGCTGCGGCAATCTGTGCACGAGTATCTCATCGATATAGCATCTGACCCCTGAATACTCTTGTGCGCTACCCATGGTGAGGACCGGGTCAAGTCCCTGGGTATAGGTGTCATACGCACCCTGCGCAGATATGTAGCTGCCGACAGCTGCATTTATGGAAAGGATCACGCCGTCTGCGGGCGCTTTGATGATGTACTTGTCCAAAAGAGCACTTGACGCCATATACGCTTTGGTCAACGCGTTATACTGTTGTTCCTGGTTTCGAATATCGTAGATCCATGCTCCGGCTCTGGTGAGATCGTACTGTCTCCGGACGACTTCCAGATTTGTTTTTGCCACCTTGACGGCATTCTCTGCGTTGTCCAAGGTGTCTTTGCTCACCGATTTCGGGTCGAGTTCAAATGATTTCCGCTGCTTGTCCAGCTGGTCCTGAGCGCTTTTGAGGCCAGCGCTCGCATTCACTACCTGTGCCTTGGCAACCTCAAGCGTTTCTTTTCTCGGCTGGGCCTTGAGCTCCTCAAGGAGCGCCCGCGCTGCTTCAGCCTGAGACTTCTGTTGCGCCACCGTGGCCCTCTGCACAGAATCGTCGATCATGATAAGCGGCATTCCCCGCCGCACACTTTGCCCCTCGGCGACCAGGATTCTGGTGATAGTCCCCGGCACTTCCGGATAGATGTTGATGTTAGCGCCGCTTGTCTGGTAACTTTCTATGATACCGTTCGAATAAATCCCTTTGCCGTAAGGATTGGATGCGGGGTTGAACGCCGGGGGCGGGGGCTTTTGCTCAATGCCGAATATGTAGGCGCTCACCAAACCTGCCACCAGTCCGATAATGGCAAGGATGAATATGACCTTATTCCTCATTTTCCCCCCCTTTGTTCGATGCTGATAATTCTGCCGTCCTCCATTTTCATTATTCTATCTGCGTATTCGAAAATCCTGCTGTCGTGGGTAACGGTAATGATGCACCGCTTGTCGTTCAGGATGTTTTTCTTTACAAAATCGACAATTCTCCTTCCGGTGTCCCCGTCCAGGGAAGCGGTCGGTTCATCGAAGATCAGGATATCGGGATGACTGGCGATGGCTCGCGCTATGGCCACCCTTTGCTGTTCTCCGCCACTCAGTTTGACAGGTGGCAGAAATGCACGATCCTTCAACCCTACTATCTCCAGATACTTCATAGCCTCGTCAATGGAATCATTCCATTCTAGCTTTTTCAGAATGAGGGGAATTGCCACATTTTCGACCGTGGTCAGGCGCGGAAAGAGGTGGTAATCCTGGAACACGAATCCTACCTTGTTCAACCTGAAATCGGCGATCTGGTCGCTCGTCATGTTCCAGATATCCCTGTTCTCAACCAACACCGTACCTGAATTCGGTCTGAGAATCCCCGAGATCAGGCTTAACAGGGTAGTTTTCCCACTTCCTGACGGGCCTTCGATATAGAGCATTTCCCCAAAATAAGCATCAAAGCTTACCCCTCGCACGGCGACCGTTTTGGCATCGCCTTCGCCGAACCATTTTACCAGCTCCGTTGCCCGCATAACCAGCTCAGCCATATTATCCCCGGAAAATGTCGAAAGGCTCGATCCTGAGCACTTTCCTAACGCCGATGTAACTTGAAATACCGGCGATTATCAGGACCATAACAAAGGCAAGTCCGAGATTCATAAAAGTTATTTCTGCCGCGTATGATGGCAGCCTGAGTCTCGCGACGGTGATCAAAAGAGAAGCGAGGCCAATACCAAGACCATAGCCGGCAAGGGCGGTGAAGGTCGCCTGGAACAGGATCATGTAGATGAGTTCTTTCCCCTTTGCCCCGATCGCCTTTAACGCCCCAAATCTTTCCAGGTTCTCCAGGATGAAGGTATAGAAGGTTTGCCCCGATATGGAAAGTCCGACGATGAAACTAATCACCGTCATGATAAGAACATTGGTACCGACGCCGGTCTGGTACTTGTAGAAGTTGGATGTCTTCTGGATGAATTCGTCCTTGGTAAATGCCTCGTAGCCGAGCGCCTTAACCTGCTTTTTGATGAACGGAATGGTATCATTGCTCTTCGGCTCAATCAGAATGTACGCGGAGGTGAATCTTGTGGAAGGGATGTACTGGAGTGCCCTGTTATACGTCGTGTAAAGGGTTGGAAGGCCAAAAAGACTGTTGGTGGAGACCTTGGCGATACCGACGATGACTCCGCGATGGTCGTTTATTTCAAATTCCGTACCGACTCGGGGATTCTCGAGCTTGGGATATTCCGAGTCTTTTACCACCACAAAGGCATTCTCCGCATAGAGGTCCTCGATTTGCCCTTCAATGAGGTCGGGCCGTCCACACAAACTGGAGTCATCGAGCCCGAGAACAGTCACCGATTGATAGACGCCGCTTCGCAGCTTCACCAGAGCCGCGGCGGAATAGAGCGGCACGGCATATTTGACGCCGTTTATGCTCCGCACCGCGTCTAGTATGTAATCGGGCATCGGAATGCTGTTCGCCGGCGAATTTACCGCAGGGTCCATCACCCACATCTTGGCGCCTACGTTGTAGACGGTTGCTGATGAATGGTGGAGGATGCCGGCGAACATGGATGTCATCATGACCATCAGAAAGACCGCAAAGGTGATCCCGACCAGGAGAGCGGTGAATTTTCCCTTGTCGTTCACTAACAGTTTGTAAGCGATTTTAAGGATGCCCTTCACTGATTATGTCCTCTTTTCGACGGTTATTTGCATTGTACCGCCGAGTTCCGGGATTCGTTGAAGAGGCTGTGCATCGAAACAGATCGTCTGCAACTAGCAGATATTGCACAGCCCCAGGCAGCAAGTTTCAACAAGTCCAGAATCAATCTTCATACAGTCAACCGCGGCGTTTTCAGTTATCCCGACGCGTGTGTGTTCTGTTGTTCCCATGGAGGTCAGGACGATCCTGACTCTACCGTTGGAAGTCAGAGCCCAGGTTCCGACAGGTGTATTGGCTGAACCTCGCCTTTCATAGTGACAGTTGGGGGAGCCATTAGCGTACCGTCTGGAACCAAGACCAACTAGTAGAAGGAAGGTTGGGATCTGAAAATGTTAAACGGGTATCCGGCTAATTTGACACAATTCTATAAAGATGTTTCCCATTTTCTGCTTATTTTGTTTGGAAATAAAACTCTACCAAATCAATTCAAATCCGAAAAACTTTCCCAATCTGCTCTCCTCCCCCATGAAATCTACGTGCAACAATTTCCAAAAGAACCGAGTTATTATTCAAAAGGCAAGGAATTCGAATAGATGTTTATATTAAATTTTATACCAACAAGATGCTTTTGGCCATAGAATTAGATATAACTTTTGCTGACATGATCTTTTTGTCGAAGCTGGTGAAGCGGCCTTTCCCCTTGGGGAAAATCAACGGTTCGAGATTGCCGCTCCTGTCGCGGGAATGCAAATATTTAGGTTCCCAAATCTCCCTTGATTTTTTTATTGAAGATCATAAAACTCCTCTGGGCGGTATTACAAGCGCTGACAATGTTTTTCAAAGAGCTAAAGGTAAATGCGGAGCAGTTGAGTTTGCCAGACAAGGTGCGTATAATTGCCGCTCACGCTTTTAGGAAATTGATTGGTCCGCTACCAGGTCTGTCGGCCCTGCCAGCACCGTCTACAGGCTAGAATGCAACCAACTGCCGTTTTTAGGTTTATATATCCAACACTTGCGCTACTGCATAATTCGGTGGTATCGATATGTATATGTGGACATGGTCGGGGCATAAATGCCCCTCCAAAACCACACTTTCGCGCTGACGCGCCAATTCACGAAAAGTTTCCAAGGTGTCTGCGTACGTTTCCATAGGGGACTTTTCGCCAGCATTTCGGAATCAAAAAAATGTGGTACTTGCACTCCAATGCAGAATGGCATAAACTTTCAACGTTGTTCAATGGAAGCCTTCTATTCTGTAAACTTTGAGCAGTTCACAGTAGGAGGCTTTCATTTTATCCTGGAACTGTCAAACTTTTGAGGTCCCCCTGCAAAACGGGGGGGGTTCGCGTTGTACTAAGTATCAGATATGATTTAATTAATTATGAGAAGCAAAGAATTGACATTTTTGTTGAATCTGCTATGTTTCCCCAAAATCAACTGTGGTGCCAACTTGGAAAGCATTTAGACCGAAGATTTTCTGTGAAACGCTTTCTTTACTCAACTTTGACTTCGCTCTCAGCAGCTAAAAAAAACGAACAGGCCAATGGAAGAAGTCAAAAGGGAGAAACAAACCAATTAATACCAATGATTCCATGAATGATTTTGTAAAAAATTAGCCTAAAGCAGTTTCTTGGCCCAGCCATTTAGCTGGTTTAATTGGGCTTAGCCAGTGCCAGCCGAATAATTGCCAGAACCTGCTCGGATATCGGCAACGTTTTTGCCCTGTTGCAACTCAATCTGAACTACCGGAGCATCAAAATGCGATTGTCAGCTGCATGTAGCCTGGCATATTGCCCAAAATGCTCAGTAAAACCACAATTGGATCTCCTTCATGACAATTACCAGCATGAAAACCAAAATGACCCTTGCCGTTTTCCTGATGGTTGTCTTCTTGATGTCGGTGACCGCCATCACCGCAATGTTCTACTTCGAGAAGAAATTCAAACAAAGCATTTCGCGTGATCAGTTTGCGCTGCTTGGCTCCTTTGCCACCCAGATTGACGAGAGGATTTTTGATTCCCTGGCAGACCTCGATACATTGGCCGATTCGATTACACCCGCTTTACTCGCTAACCATGACCAGGCACAGCGCTTTCTTGACTCACAGAAGGAGCATCTGGTGTTTTTCGACAACTCCTTGTTTCTCTTTTCCAAAACCGGGAGTCTGGTTGCCGCAAGTCCCGGGGAAATGAACCTTATCGGCAAAGACAATACCTTCCACGAATATTTCAAAAAAACAGTCGCAACGGGGAAAATCATTGTTTCACCTCCCTTCGCATTCATCCAAAAGAAAAGTTATCCGATCATCTTGTTCACCGTACCCGTATATGACGTCAAGAACAATATAATTGCAGTCCTAGGTGGTAGCGCCAATCTGCAGAAACAGCATTATTTACGGTCGCTGGCCGCCCTCAAGTTAGGCCATAACGGGTTTCTCACCATGTACGACACAACCCGGACCGTCCTTATGCATCCCGACAGGTCGAGAGTTCTTCAGCAAGTATCACCCGGAACCAACCAATTGCTGGACAAAGCACTGGCTGGATTTGAGGGGACCGAGGAAACCTCGACGCTTTACAGCATGCCGGTTCTCAGTTCTGTAAAGCGTCTTAAGTCAACTGACTGGGTCCTTGTAGTCAGCTACCCGCTAGTTGACGCGTATGCGCCTTTGTACACCACCAGGAAGTACTTACTGGCAGGCTCACTTGCTGCTGGGCTCCTCTCGTTGATGATCGTTTGGCCGCTCATGAAGTACCTGACTAGGCCGTTGCTGGCGTTCACCAGGCATCTGGAGCAAATGCCGACCATGGAGGGGGGGGACCAGCTGGTCCCGATACATTCCAATGATGAGATCGGCATCCTGGTTAAGACATTCAACCGGATGATGATCGAACTGGGGCAGCAGAAATCAGCATTGAAAGAACAAAAGGAATTTGCGGAAAATCTCGTCCTGAATTCATCCGTGCCGACCTTCGTCATTGATCCGCAACACAAGATCCTGATCTGGAACAAGGCCTGTGAAGAGTTGACCGGTGTGAAAGTCGCCGATATCATCGGCACCGACAGGCACTGGTCCGCTTTCTGCGAGAAAAAATTGCCTTCTTTGGCGGATGTGATTATCGACGGCAGTTACGAAACTCTATCGTTACTGGACATGAAATGTGAACGTTCAGATCTCTTCAGTGCCGGCTGGCACTGTGAAGGGTGGTACGAGCAGGTGAGCGGCCTCAGGAGATATGTTCTTCTCGATGCGGCACCCATTTACAACGACAAGAGTGAATTGATTGCCGCCATTGAAACGATCAGGGATATCTCCGAGTTGAAAAAAGCCGAACAGGATCTCGAATGTTCCCGGGACTTCTACCTCACGCTGTTTGAAAACTTTCCTGCCCTTATCTGGCGCTCCGGAACCAACGCCAAGTTTAATTACTTCAACCAGACCTGGCTTGAATTCACCGGCCGCACACTAGAGCGGGAACTTGGTGATGGTTGGACAGAGGGAGTTCACCCTGAAGACCTCGCTTTCTGCATAGCTACCTACCTCGATGCTTTCCATGCCCGCAAACCTTTCGAGATGGAATACCGCCTGTGCAGACATGACGGAGAATACCGCTGGATCATTAACATGGGAAGGCCGTTCAACGGTCTGGATGGGAATTTCGCCGGCTATATAGGAACCTGCTACGACGTGACCGACCGGGAAGAAGCGGCAAACAAGATTCGTAAATTGTCGCACGCCATTGAGCAAAGTCCCAATTCGATAGTGATCGCAACCCTGGACGGAACAATCGAATACGCTAATCCCAGAACCATCGAGACTTCAGGTTATTCCGTTGAAGAACTCGTTGGGCAAAACTTAAAGCTTCTTTATCCATCCGAAGGTGCTTATGAAGTTGAACTAGCCATGCGCAAGATGTTAACACAGGGAAACGAATGGCGTGGAGAACTTCCCGGCTGGGGGAAAGGTGGTAAAAACTTCTGGGAACACCTGACGCTTTCGCCAATCAAGAATCAGGATGGGAGGATTACCCATATAGTAGGCATAAGAGAGGACATCACCCAACGGAAACAGGCTGCGAAAGCGTTAAATGAATCGGAAGAACGATACCGGCAGCTGTTTGAAAGCAATCCTCATCCCATGTGGGCCCATGACCTCGAAACTCTTGCTTTTCTAGCGGTAAACGAAGCAGCGGTTCGACGCTATGGCTATTCAAGGGAAGAATTCAGCGTTATGACCATCAAGGACATATGGTCTCCGGAAGAAATACCGGCCCTGATTGGAAATGACGCAAATGTAACTAAAGGAATAGATGAATCCGGCGTCTGGCATCACAGAACCAAGGGCGGCGCTATCATTCTTGTCGAAATTACCTCGCATACCTTGAATTTTGCCGGTAGGGAAGCGACAATAGTCCTAGCTAATGATGTAACCGAAAAAAAGCGGTCCGAAGAAGAAAAAATTGCGCTAGAACATCAGCTCAGGCAATCTCAAAAGATGGAGGCTGTTGGAACCCTGGCTGGCGGCATAGCCCACGACTTCAACAATTTACTTACCGGCATCATTGGATACTCGGACCTGATGCAGATGGAGATGGAAAAAAATAACCCCATGCAGCAAATGGTAAGTCAGATACTTTTGGCATCGCAGCGGGCAGTCGATCTTACCAGTAGCCTGCTTGCATACAGCAGTAAACAGATCAGTAACCCATATTCGGTCGGGCTGAATTTCGTCATAATCAACATTGAAAAACTCCTGAGGCGGTTGATCCCTGAAAACATTGGATTCAAAACCATGCTCACTGAAGAAGACCTGACCATCATGGCAGACCCGGTCCAGGTGGAACAGGTCCTGATGAATCTCGTCACCAACGCTCGGGATGCAATGCCCGATGGCGGGGTATTGCGAACTACAACAGAGCCGGTAATGTTGGATCGGGATTTCATTGAAGCTCACGGCTATGGAACCGCTGGCCCCTACGCCCTCTTGACGGTTGCTGATACAGGCAAAGGCATGGACAAAAAAACCATGGATAGGATTTTCGAGCCGTTTTTCACCACGAAGGAAGTAGGAAAGGGAACCGGACTCGGGCTTTCCATCGTGTATGGCATAGTTAAACAGCATAACGGGTTTATCAAATGTTATAGTGAGCCAGGGCACGGGACGGTCTTTCGAATTTACCTGCCACTGATCGATGAACCGGCACATAATGTAATCAATGTGACCGATAATGATCTTGCGGGAGGGAATGAAACCATTCTCCTCGTCGATGATGACATAGGTGTCCGCGATATGATACAAGAACTGCTCGAAAGATATGGTTATACGGTGATCAAGGCAATTGACGGTGAAGATGCGGTTCAGAAATTTAAGGTGTTTCACAATGACGTGGATTTGGTTATCCTTGATGTGATCATGCCGAAAATGAATGGGAAAGAAGTGTACAACATGATTTCGGCAATATCCCCCAGCGTTAGAGTGCTCTTCATAAGCGGATATACCGCAGACATCATAAACGGCAATTTTGTTGTTGACGATAGATGTTCTTTTGTATCTAAGCCCATTTCAGCCAACAAGTTACTTAGCAAGGTACGAGAAGTATTGGTCAGAAACTGTCAATAACTTTGAGACTTATCCTGCGAATTTAGTGTAGTGTAGCGACATTTGAGTGCAGCTAAACGATTTATCCACATGGGGACGGCACGACGAGCGCATCTGGCGGGCGCATCATGCCTAGCTTGCTTAGCTCGCTACCCCCTTCGGACAAATCAGCTGCTATCACCTTCGGTATGTTGATCCAAGCTGCCTCGGGGGCAGGTTGAGGTGTTGGCATTTTCTTCACGAATCGTTCCGGATGAGCCGTATAGGCAGCGCTTGGCACCAGTTGCCGTTCTTTGATTATTATTTCTGCTTTGCCATAATGGAGAGCCTCAGGCGTCAACAGGCTGATGCTGGTGTGATGATGTTCCTGGTTGTACCAGGGAAATAACGTCTGACAAAGCGACCGGCCACCCTGGATGCTGCCAAAACGACTTGGAAACTCTGGGCGATATTTCAGGGTGTTGAACTGAGCTTCAGAGTAGGGATTGTCGTCGCTGGTGTACGGTCTAGAGTGGGTTTTGCTTATTCCCAGATCTGCCAGGAGGAGGGCCACCGGCTTGGATTTCATCGAAGAGCCTCGATCGGCGTGATCTGTTAACTGACCTCTTACGATGCCCTGCTTCGCAGCGGTTTCCCTGATCAGCCACTCGGCCAGCAATGATAGTTCGCAGGTGGCAACCATCCAGCCGACTACATAGCGGCTGAAGATATCGAGGGTCACGTAGAGGTAGAAGTAGCTCCACTTCTGGGGTCCCCGCAATTTGGTGATATCCCACGACCAAATCTGGTTGGGGCTGGTTGCCAGGAGTTCCGGTTTCACATCGATGGGGTGGCTCAGTTGGTTCCTGCGCTCTTTCACCTCGCTGTTTTTCTCGAGAATCCGGTACATGGTTCGGATGGAGCAGAGATAGCGCCCTTCGTCCAAAAGAGTTGCATACACCTCGGTGCCTTGTCTTGAAATCAATAAGAATGGAGAATGTCGAGCACCTCCAGTTCTTCTACCATAGTAAGTACGCGTGGCGGCGCAGGACGTTTTTCCGCACCACTGGCGCTGACTTGTTCATTGCACGCTGGCGATAGAGGCCGGCACGAGAAAAGCCGATGGCTTCGCAAACAGGCTTGGTCCCCACATCAGGGGCTAGCTTCTCGACAGCTTCCATTAGTCGTTCTCGCTTTCTTCTGGGGTCTCCAGGGGGATCCCCAGGATCTGCGAAATTTTTTTTGAATATCGATGATCAATTCCGCATGTTTGAGACGCTTGGTAAGGCGCGTATTTTCCTTGAGAAGGCGCTCTACCTCAACGGCCATTGGATCTGGGACAGTGGTTTTACGGCCCCTCTGTTTAGGCTTCAGAGCTGCCAGAGTCCCTTCATCCCGCTGACGGCGCCATGTCGTGAGGTTGGAAGAATAGAGTCCTTCCCGGCGCAACAGCGCCCCCATGCTTCCAGGTCCCGTGCACTGGTCGGCCTTGCGTAGGATCTCAAGTTTGTACTCCGCCGTAAAACGTCTGCGCACTGGTTTCTCTGGCACTTCCGGGTTTGGCGGCATCACAGCCAACCGCTGATCAGGCTGGGTCGAGTTTTCGGAGTCCATCTCTGTGACAACATTCGCCCTACGGGCTCCTGCAATAACCGGGATGCTCTTAACATTGTTGATGGTCATTATCCTTTCTTACCTCCCCACCCTCTACAGTAATCTATTGGGGGGTAAATGTCTCAGTTATATTGACACAGAGGGGATGCTGCATACAAGTAGCTATTAAGCTCAAGGCTCGCCGTTAGTGAGAACCTCTCCATTACACAAATCAAGGGAGAAGAGTGTCCATATTTAACGGCAAAAGCCAACTATATAATTTTCAAAGATCATTTTTTCTTCTTGACAGGATGAAAATAGAATGTCCTCTACAGGGAGGAGGCCAGAGGATCATCCTGGTTAACTACTTAAAGAATGGTAGGAATTTTCAGAGCACCTTTTTAACAATTAAATAAATTATGGTAAAATCTGGTAGGAGGTGGCCCTAAGGCCACCCCCTCCCAACGGAACGGCTCGTACCGGCCAGGTAAGCCGCTCTTCGATTAGTGATTAACAGCTGCTTCACAAGGCTTCTTCGTGAAGTCGTTGAGAAATATCAGGCCTTGCGTCCTAAACCATTCGAGATTCATAACAAACCGAACCTCTTTACGGTCCACAGATTGCCATCTGTTCATCTTGA
>Ga0326727_10005659_pt1 | contig 35357 bp, 31 predicted proteins | sample MB2enrmetagenome_FD_207643 | JGI IMG/M metagenome (GOLD analysis project Ga0326727, IMG submission 207643) | Lab enriched peat soil microbial communities from McLean, Ithaca, NY, United States - MB29MY | ecosystem: Environmental > Terrestrial > Soil > Wetlands > Peat | place: USA: New York...
TCTGGACGGTGCGCGGTGCCAACGCCATCATCGCTCTCCGCTGCACTCGCCTCAGCGGAAAGTTCGAGGACTACTGGGCGTCCCGTTCACTGGCCGCCTGAATCGCCCACTTTTATGTCGTGCACCCCTACGGCACGGCAGTGGGTTAGGTTCCGAGTGGCGTCGCCCCGGCGGAGGAGCGCGCGCGGTTCAGATCGGCGAGACGCCGAATCAGCCAACCGGCAACGCCGGCTTACCACTTCTTTTTTGGCAACCAGGATTTGTGCTTTTCGGGACTCCATGCGAATCCCGCCGCTGACATCGCGTCGCGCCAGTCTGTTTTCGCGAGCCTAATCGCGTCGGTCAGCCTGTCCAGGCTGCCGTGGCTCGCCTTTAGCACAGAAAAACGAAGGCGATCCATTTCGGTCTCGTTCGCCGCGGCATAAAGGTTGTGGCCACAGTCGCGCAGGAGAAGAGCCCGCACTGTTTCCTGTTGCGTCGGGTCGAACAGCAGCGCTATCCGCTTCTCCGTTTCCTCACTGAGGGGTGGTCCTCCAGGGCGCCCGCCATCTCCAGCGGACCCGTCGGAGCTCACCTCAGGATGGCCGGTGAGATCGCCCGGCTGCGGGATCACAATGACCGTGTTCCGATACACAGACAGCAGTACGAGCCCGAGGAACGCCAGGCCCAAGGCTGCAAACCGCAACCAGTTTGCAAACAGACCGACGACGACTGAGTTTGCAGCGATCGCCGCCGCAATACCGAGCAGAATCGTCGCCCCGCCAACCACTCGCAGGGCTCCCCACTTGCGAGTCAACGAGCGTGGTTGATCTTCCATCCATGCACATTCTCGCATGCGTGGCTCGTGGCTTGCCAAGGGAACAACATCCCGGCAGAAGCGGTTCGCGGAAGGATGCGTAGGAGCTCCATCTGGAGGTATCACGCGCGGAAGTGGTTCGGCACCGGCTCGGGAACCGGCCAAATACCTACCGCACCACTATGTTGACCAGCTTGTCGGGCACGGTAACGATCTTCACGATCTGCTTGCCGGCCAGGAATGGCTGCACTTTTTCGTCGGCCTGGGCGCGCGCTTCCAGTTCGGCGGCGGGCGTGCCGAAGGGGGCGTGGAACCGCGAGCGCAGCTTGCCGTTCACCTGGACCACGATTTCGGCCTCGTCGTCCTTGGCCAGTTCGGGGTCGAACGCCGGCCAGGGCTGGCGGAAGACCGGGCCTTCCCGGCCCAGTTCCTCCCAGATTTCCTGGCTCAGGTACGGGGCGAACGGCGCCAGCACCAGGGCCAGTTTCTCGACGACTTCCTGCAGCGCCGCGCCGGAGAGCCGCGCCTCTTCGTCGGTGAGTACGTTCATCAGCTCCATGACGCTGGCGATGCAGGTGTTGAAGTGCCAGCGGGTTTCGAAATCCTCGGTGATTTTGCGCAGCATCTGGTGCAGCTTGCGCAGCACCTTACGGTCGGCCGGCCCCGGCGCGGCGTCGCCAAAGCGGTCCACGCTGCGCGTCACGAAGCGGTAGACGCGGCCGAGGAAGCGGTAGATGCCCTCGGCGCCTTCCTTGCGCCAGTCCACTTCCTTTTCGGGCGGGGCGGCGAAGAGCACGAACATGCGCGCGGTGTCGGCGCCGAACTGATCGGCCAGCCCGTCGGCGCCCACCACGTTGCCCTTGTTCTTGGACATTTTGGCGCCCTCGGCGATCACCATGCCCTGCGTAAACAGGCGCCGCGCCGGCTCGCGGTTCGAGATCAGGCCGATGTCGCGCATCACCTTGGTAAAGAAGCGCGAGTAAATCAGGTGCAGAATGGCGTGCTCCACGCCGCCGATGTACTGGTCGATCTCGAACCAGTAGGCGATCTTGGCGGGGTCGAACGGCGCTTCGGAATTGTGCGCGTCGCAGTAGCGGTAGAAATACCAGGACGAATCGATGAAGGTGTCCATGGTATCGGTTTCGCGCCGCGCCGCGCCGCCGCATTTGGGGCAATTCACGTTGACGAACTCGGGCACGCCTTCGAGCGGCGAACGGCCGGTACCGGTGATTTCGATGCGCTCCGGCAGCACCACCGGAAGCTGATCGTCGGGCACCGGAACCACGCCGCACGCCGGGCAGTGGATCATGGGGATGGGCGTGCCCCAGTAGCGCTGGCGGGAGATGCCCCAGTCCTTGATGCGGAAAGTGATGGCGGCCTTGCCGAAGCCGTGCTCCTCGGCGTGGGCGGCCATTTTGCGGCGCGCTTCCTCGCTCGGGAGACCCGACCACGGGCCGGAGTTCTCCACCACCCCGTAGTCCGTGAACGCCGTCTCCATGCCGGGTTCCACGGCCAGCGCGCCATCCACCGGCCGTATGACGGGGCGCACGGCGATCCCGTACTTGCGGCAGAATTCGAAGTCGCGCTGGTCGTGCGCCGGCACCGCCATGATGGCGCCGGTGCCGTAGCCCATGAGCACGAAATTGCCGACCCAGATGGGCGCGCGCTCGCCGGAATAGGGATTGACGGCGTAGCGGCCGGTGAAGAAGCCTTCCTTTTCGATGTCGCCGGGGTCGCGGTTGGCGCGCGCATCCACCATGGCCTTGGCGCGGGCCTGGCCCGCGGCGTCGAGGAGCCGTTCGTTGAGCGCATGTTCCGGCGCGAGGATCACGCAGGTGGCGCCGTAGATGGTGTCGACGCGGGTGGTGAAGACGCGGATGGGTTCGCCGGTTTCCTCCAGGCGGAAATCCACCTCCGCGCCTTCCGAGCGGCCGATCCAGTTGCGCTGCATGGTGAGGACGCGCTCCGGCCAGCCCTCCTCGAGCTGGCTCATATCGTCCAGCAGCCGGTCGGCATAGGCGCTGATTTTCAGGAACCACTGCACCAGCGCGCGCTGTTCCACGGGGGTTTCTTCATGGCGCCAGCAGCAGCCCTCCACCACCTGTTCGTTGGCCAGCACGGTGGCGCACCGGGGGCACCAGTTGAGCAGGGCTTCCTTGCGGTAGGCTAGGCCGCGCTCGAACATGCGCAGGAAGAACCACTGGTTCCAGCGGTAGTATTCGGGCTCGCAGGTGGAGATCTCGCGGTCCCAGTCGTAGCTGAAGGCGAAGCGGCGATGGGTGGTCTTCATGGCCGCGATGTTCTGGAGCGTCCACTCGCGCGGCGGCATGCGGTTCTTGATGGCCGCGTTTTCGGCGGGCAGCCCGAAAGCGTCCCAGCCCATGGGATGGAGCACGTTGAAACCGCGCATCCACTTGTAGCGCGCCAGGGCGTCGCCGATGGAGTAATTGCGGATGTGCCCGATGTGCAGCATGCCGCTGGGGTAGGGCAGCATTTCGAGCACGTAGAACTTGGGCCGGGAGGAGTTTTCCTCGGCTTTGTAGAAGCTGGCATTCTGCCAACGCTCGTGCCACTTGAGTTCGATCTGGTTATGGTCGTACGGCTTTTCGGGCATAGGGATGCGGCAAAGGGGGCTGGATTCCATCGTAGCAAGCGGGGCGGGGCGGCGGGTTGCGGGGCCGACACCTGCGTGCGATGGAGAAGATAAAGGGGGCAGCCAAAGCGCATTTCCCGTTCCTTCCCGGGGCCGACCGCTCAACGATGGCGCACAGCCGCATGGCCGCGAAGATCGGCGGGTACGTAAACTGTTTGCAGCAGAAACTCTATCAGCGGAAGTACCCCGGCATGCGGTTCTTCCAGGTGGCGGCCGTGACCGAAACCCGGTTACGGGCGGGGAGCCATGGCACGGTCGGCTGACAACCACTGACGGTGATGGACTTTCGACGATCCATAGGTGTGAGCCTGAATAAGTTCCGCTGGAATTAAAGCGGCTTTACCCTGGAACCGAACGGAACAACGAACGGAGCTCGCCTACACAATCGGACGTTTCGTCGGGAGAGGCGTCTCGAAGGCCATCGCCGTCGCGTCCAGATACCCAGTGCGGCATGTTCGCAAACCTTCCTTGGAAATATCTGTTACGCAGCAAGCTTCGCGCCGGTCACGTCAATGTGTCGCGATAACTCCTTCACGGATTTCGGCGTCTCCGCGATTTCGCCCGCGTCCGCAAGGGCTGCAACGTCGTTCACGAAACTCGACTTGCTAGACCGCCATGAGTATTACGATTGACGCTGCTTCACGGGAATTCTGAAGCGGTATATACTGTGCTACATATGGAACCCTCCCTAAGGCCTCAGCCGCTCATTTCGGAGATTCTGCCCGGACTCACGGTGATTAGCTTGGCCGTTGCCTCATCGCCGTACGGATCTCAGGTTACAAATCTCCTGAAGTCCCAAAATTCAGGCTGGATTGCCGTAGCCGGCGCCGGGGTCGTCTTATGCTCCTGGATCGTTGGAACGGCGCTTGATTCGGTACGGAACGTCTTTGAGGAGTTCATCGACTGGAAGATAGCGCGCGTCGATTGGGACTTTCTGTTCAAGGCTCCCGCAGATGACATACGGAAGCTTGAGGATAGTTTTCTAGCCTACTACTTTCTGGATGGGAACTACGTCGTTGGATCTCTTTTGCTGGCCGTGCTGGCCCTGACTGGCCAGATTGCCTTGTGGTGGTGGGTACCGCCAGCACTTGGGGTCGTCTTTGGTCTCGATGCCATTTCGCTCCGACGAGAAATAAAGAGGCTTATCGACGACTTTAACCGTTCCAGGTCGCCGCAATCGCTGCCCCACAAAGGAGTGTTTGCACGATTGCGCCCGTCCACGGTCCACTTGGGTGGTGTGGGCGTCTTTGCCATCAGGGATATCCCAAAGGGCACGTATGTTTTTGAGCCGGACGACGATGATATGGTGTGGATTGACAAATCGGTTGCGGATGGGCTTCCAAGCCCATTAAGAAAGATGTACGAAGATTTCCCCGTGCTCCGTGATGGGGAATTCGGGTGCCCATCCAACTTCAACCGAATGACTATCGCTTGGCACGTCAATGCCTCAAAGCAACCCAACCTCAAGTGCGATCCCAACTACAAGTTCTATGCCAGCCGGGACATCAACGCCGAGGAAGAACTGACTGCGGATTACGACGAGTACAGCGACGCGGTTTCTCAGGCGTGACCCTTCGATGTTGGCCCAGGGGCGGAGCCCGCGCGTGAAGCGCCATGCCCCTCTCCGAAGGTGCGAGTTTCGAGACGAAAGCCGGAGGCCCCGAAATCAAGGCTTCCGCCATGTCACTTGCCCCGCGGTTACCGTCTTGGTAACCTAGGAGTGGTGAGGATCATCAGCAAGGCGGCGATTACCGAATTCACCAAGGCGCGCCGGGACGCGTTGGAGCCGCTGCTGCACTGGCACAGCGTGACCAGGCACGCGGCCTGGAGTCACCCGGTTGACGTTCGGGCCAGTTTTCCCCACGCCGATACCGTGGGCGTTTTCACGGTATTCAATATTGGCGGAAACAAGTACCGGCTCGTCTCGGTGATCAAGTACCGGTGGCAAGTGGTCTACATCCGCAACATCCTCACACACGCAGAATACGATGGGGGGAAATGGAAACTATGAGCGCAACGCTGCTTGACGAACGTCAATACCGGAAGCTCCTCGATGAAACCCTGCCCGTTGTCATTCGAACGGCGGCGGAGTACGATCGGCTGCTCGCCACCGCGGGCGCCCTCATGGAGAAGCCGGAAGATGAGATTTCCGAGGAGGAAGGACGGCTTCTGGAATTGCTCAGCATTCTAATCGAGGAGTATGAGAACCGCGCGCACCCGCTCCCCAAGGCCGAGCCGCACAAGATGTTGGCCTATCTGCTCGAAGAGAAGGGCATGAAGCCAAGCGACCTCTGGACCGTGCTGCCCAAGAGCCGTGTGTCGGAAATCCTGAGCGGGAAACGCGGCATCAGCAAAGCCCAGGCCAGGCAACTGGCCGAAATCCTCCGCGTGCCCGTCGACCTGTTTTTGTAGCAGGCCTGCCTGCCCGCGCGCGGGCCGCCAGCGTCACTCCTCCGCCGCTTCCTCGGGCGGCTCGAACCCGTCCAGCAACTCCGGATTCCGCGCGAACCGCTTCAGCGCCCGCAGGATATCGCCGGTGCGGAAGCCGGCGTGCAGCAGCCGGCGATAGGCCGACGCCACGTCCTTGTCCGCCTGGAAAAGCCCGTCGCGCGCCGCCAGCCGGTACTTGCGCCGGATCCACTCCTCGATCAGCGCGGTCTCGTCCACGTCCCGATACACCTCGCGGACGGTCTTTTCCGCCAGCGCCGGGGCCACCCGCCGCTGGCGCAGATCGCGCTCCACGCGCGACCCGCCCAGCTTTTCGTTGGCCAGGCGCGCGGCGGCGTAGCTCTCGGCATAGCGCTGGTCGTTCAGATAACCGTGATCCTTCAGGCGCTCCAGGATGCCGTCCACGTCGCCGGGGTGCTCCGCGCGCCGGCCCAGCTTCTGGCGCAATTCGCCGGTGGAATGGGCGCGCCCGGAAAGGGCCTTCAGGGCGTAGGCCCACAGGCCGGCGGAGTCCAGAAGCCGCGGCTTGCGTTCTTGCATGTGGGGTTATCCTATGCGGAGTATACTGGAAAATAGCAAAAGCCATGTGTCCCTTGAAGAAAAAGGAACATGGCGTTGAAAAGGAGGAACCATGGACTCAAAAGGGCTTTCCAGCTTTTTGCTGGGGCTTGGGGTGGGCATCGGCATCGGCATTCTGTTCGCGCCCAAGTCGGGAAAGGAAACCCGCCAACTGATCAAGGACAAGACCGACGAAGGGGCGGAGTTTCTGAGGCAGCGGAGCACCGAGATCAAGAAGTCGGCGTCGGAGTGGGTGGACCGGGGCAAGGAAGCCATCAGCCGCCAGAGGGAAACGCTGGCGGATGCCGTGGAAGCCGGCCGCCAGGCGTACCGGGAGCACACCGCCCCCGCGCCGCCGGAAGCCGCCGCCGAGTAAGCCGCGCCGGGCCGGGGGCACTATCTCATGACGGAAGGATTGTTTCGCATCGTAGTGGCGGCAGGCGTTGTGCTGGCGTTTCTGGCCACCCTAGTGCAGGCCGTCGCAGCGGTTTACATATACCGTGCGATCCGCGGGATCGGGAACAAAGCCGCGCCCGTGATGGAGAAAGCCCAGCCGGCCATCGAACGCCTCATGCCCATCCTCGACCGGGTCGAATCCGCCATCGAGAAGGCCGGCCCGGTGATCGAGAAGATCGGCGTGGTGGCCGACAAAACCGGACCCGTCATCGAGCGGATCGGCCCGCTGATGGACAGGGCCGGACCGGTGGTGGATAAGATCGGCCCCGCCCTGGAGCAGACCGCGCCGGTGCTCCAGCGGCTCGGCCCGGCGGTGGAACAGGCCGGCCGGGTTCTGGAGAACGCCAACCAGTTGCTGACGGAGACGCGCCCGCGGATCGTCCAGATCTCCGACGACATGGTGAGCATTGCCAAGTCCGGCCGCCAGCAGGTCGACCGCGCCGGCGAGGTTCTGCGCGACGCCGGCAACCGCGCGCTGGCCCGCCTGGAGCAGATCGACCGCACCGTGGAGAGCACCGTGGGCCAGGTGGAGCAGGCCGGCGATGCCGTAAGGCGCGCCGTCATGACCCCGGTCCGCGAGGTTAACGGCATTGCCGCCGGCATATCCGCCGCGGTTTCCACGCTGGTTCACCATTCGCGCCGCCCGCAGATCGACGAGGCGACGCAGGACGAAGAGATGTTCATCTAGCGCCTTTCTCAGGGCGAAAACCCGGGGACTTACGGCGCCGTCCACGCGGCGGGATGCGGATGGGCGCTCTCACGAAAAACTGCCCCGCCTTGGGACGGAGCCGGTGTCTGCCGGAACGCCACCTGGCGCGATGCACGGCCGCAAGGACGGGCGCGGGAAAGCGGTCTGGCATCCGGTCATGGCGGTGGGGGTGCGCGGTTCGCGGGCCATTGAGAGAGCCGCTTACGAAAACGTGGCCTTTCGCTATCCGGCGGTCGGCGCGCATGAAAACGCTGTGTGGGGACAAGGGAAGCGCGGCGACCAGTTGCCCGGGGAGTTGGCTGCCGCCGCGCGGGCTGCGCGGGATCTCTCGGCGCCGCCGGACGGAGGCCGATCGAGCCGGAAGGAGAAGTTTCCGGCGAGGGCACCGCGGGGGCTGGAGAAGGTGCGGGGAGAGTGGGGCCCGATTTGCGCCGCATTCAACCTCCGCAAGCTGTTTCTCTACGGACCGCCGCCGAGGCGGCCAGCCGCGCTATCGCCGGGCTTCGTCCGCGAAGGCGGCGCTCCCATCCGGCCGGAACACGAATCGCAGCAGCCGCGTGCGCGGGCCGCTCTCGCCTCCGGCCGCCGGCTGGAATTTCCAGCGCCGCGCCGCCTCCAGGGACACCCGGTCGAAATACTTGCCCCCCGACCGCGAGTCGAGTTGCGCGTCCACCACCGCGCCCGAGGGATCGACTGCGACCCGCACGCTCACCTCCACCACGCCGTGAATGGTCGCCAGATATTCCGCCGGTACCGGTGGCATGTAGCGCTCCACTACGTCTCCGGCCGGGCCGCCGGCCGCAACGCGGGGGCCAGGTGCGGCCACCGCGGGCTTGGGGGCCGGCGCCGCGGGCAAGGGAACGGCCACGGGCGTGCGCGCAGCCGCGGTTGCGCGGCCGCCCGGCTCGGCAACCGGTTTCTCTCGCACCGCGGCCGGCGCCGGGTGCGCGGGCGTTGCGGGCTCGGACGAACGAAACGAACTCACCAGGTGGATGCCCGCCAGGAGCGCCACAGCCATCATGACTCCCGCCAGCACGGCTCCCATCAGCCACAGAGCATACTTCGGCGGCTTAGCTGCCGGCCGGGCTGCCCGCGGCTCCGCCGCTTTGGACGCCGCGCCCGCCGCCGCCTCCAGTGGCGGCTTGGCCGGCTCGGGCCGGTCCGGCTGCAAGGCCAGTGAGACGTCCGCCAGGGAGCAGCGCAGGCGCGGGTCCCGCCGCAGACACCGGCGGGCGATGTCGAGGAATGGCGCAGCCAGCGTCTCCGGCACGGGCGGATCGTTCGCCGCGCCAGGGTTCCAGGCGGGCGCGCGTTGCGTCAACGCCTCCACCGCCAGCATGCCCAGCCACCAGACATCCGTGGCCGGCGTCACGCCGGAGCGGCTCTCGGGCGGGTCGCTCGCGTGAGGCTCCCACAGGTTACCGCCCGGCTCGCCGATCCGCAGCAGCCCGTCGCTGGAGATCTTCACCCGGTCGCCGGCCGCCATCACGTTGGCGGGAGTCAGGCGGCCGTGCACGAAGCCTTCGGCGTGAACGTAGGCGAGCGTCTCCGCCACGGACAGCAGCATTTCGCGCGCCTCGGCGGGCGTGAGCGGGCGGGTGGGAATCACCTGCGACAGGTCTTCGTCGCCCGGCTCCATGACCGCGTAGGCGAAGCCGGAGCCGTCGATCCGGCAGGTTCCGAATTGCAGGATGGAAAGCAACCCGGGGTGCGAGAGCCTGGCCGCGAACTCCCGCCGCAATACCCAGGCGCCGGCCGTGCCCGTATCGGCCGGCGCCAGTTTGATGGCGGCCTTGCGCGGCGTTTCCTCGCCGGATTCCGTCAGGAACACGGCGCTGTGTCCGCTCCCTCCCAGGTATTGGCGCAAGTGGAATCGCCCATCGATGACGCGGCCTTCCCACTGCTTCGGTTGCAATGTGACCATCTCCTGGAAAGCAAATGGACCAGTCTCAATCTTACCAGCAAGCCATAGTTTTCCTTCACGGACAACTTGCAGTCAATGCCACCTCCCCCCAGTGGGGGGTAACGCGGGCGGCGGAGGTACGTCCAGGAAAATGCGGGGACCGGCGAAACTGTCCCACGGCGCACGCCGCTCGGCGAGGGCTCCGATTCGGCCGCTCCGCCGCGTGGGCAGTTCCGTCTCTCCCCGAGGTTTTCGCGCCGTCCGCGGGCTCGCGCCCTAGAACGGCACGTCGTCGTCCGTGATCCCCTGGTTGAACTCGTCGGGAGGCGTGGACGGCGCCGGGGTGGCGGCGGGCTGCGGCCGCGGCGCGGAGCGCGGCATGGATACCGGACGCGGCTGCTGGTCGAACTCTCCCGGAGGCCCGCCCGAATCGCCGCGGCCGCCCAGCAGGATCAGGTCGTCCACCACCACCTCGGTGGTGTACCGCTTCTGGCCGTCCTTGTCTTCCCAACTGCGGGTTTGCAGCCGGCCCTCCACGTACACCTGCTTTCCCTTGAGCAGATAATTGGAGACGTTCTCTGAGCGCCACATGACCACGCGGTGCCACTCGGTCTCCTCCTTCCACTCGCCCGATTGTTGGTCTTTCCAGCGCCGGGATGTGGCCAACGTGAAATTCGTGACCGCAACCCCGGACTGCGTGAACTTGGTCTCGGCGTCCTTGCCGAGATGCCCAAGCAAAATGACTTTGTTGACGCTTCGGGATGCCATAACACCCTGCACTGTAGCACAGGTCGCGGCGCGCGGCTTCGGCGCCTCACAGCGCGGGACACGACGCCACCGCCGAGCGGGCATCGGTCTTGGGAAAGTAGGGCGACACGTCGGCCAGCGATTCCTCCAGCAGGCTGCGGGACACGGCGCACGCTCCGCCGGCCACCGCCGCCAGGTGGCGCCAGGCCACCGCGTCGGCGCGCATGTCTGTGGCGATGCCGGCGTTCAGGGCGCTGGAGAACTCGTCCTCGGCGCGAGAGAAATCCCGGCGGCGGTAAAGCAGGATGCCGCGATAGAGGTGGGCTTCCCCGCTGACCAGGTCCGCGGAGCCGGCATACGCCATGCGCGCCGCCAGGTTGTAATCCGCCGAGGCCGCTTCCGCCTGCCCCGCCTGCTCCTTGGCGCGCGCTCTCAGGTAACAGGCGCGTGCGTTGCGGGGCTCCGCCTCTAGCGCCGCGTCCAGCGCCAGAATCGCCGCCGCCGCCTCGCCGGCCAGCAGCCGCGCGCCGCCCAGTTCGGCCAGCGCCGCTCCCATGGCCGGCTGGGGACCGAGCCGCGCCATCCAGTCGCCGGGCCAGCGCGCCTGCCGGGCGCGCCACAAGTCCACCGACGCGCCGTATTCGATGGCGGCGTCGCGATAGCGTCCCTCCGCGAAAGCCCGCTTTCCCTTGGCCCAGTGCGTCCAGAAGGAGTCCGGCTGGTCGGCGAAATAGCGCGCGGCTTCACCCGCTTCGCCGCGCTCCAGCGCCATCCATCCCAGCCATTCCCGTCCGGCGCGGAAGACCGCCTGGCAGGCGCTCGGGCCCATCAGTTCCGGCGAGCACGTATTCCTGGCCACGCCCACCATCATTTCGTCCCGCGTGCCGCCATCCTCCGCCTTGGCTTCCAGCCGGGCGATGCCGCCAAGCGCCATCAGCACGGATGGGCCGGGCTCGGCCGGCGCGGCTTTGGCCGGACCCAGCCGCGCCGGCCAGGTGGCCACGGCCTGGTCGAAAGCCGCCGCGGCATCGCGGAATCCGGCGGGGTTTTCCCCCAGCGCCGCCGCCATCAGGGCGCACCAGCCTTTGCGGTAGTGGATCAGCGGGGATGCCTCTCGCGGCGCCACCGCCAGCAGGGCCGCCTGGTCCTGCACGCACTGGATGGCATCGGCCAGTTGCGGCTCGGCGGAGACGGCGGCGCGGTCGAATGCCGACTTGGCCTTGTGCTCCAGCGCGGCTTGCTGGTCGTCCGCCCCCGCCGCCAGCCCCGCGGCCAGCAGCGCGAGAATTCCCGCCTTCGTCACGCTTCTCTTATAGCACTTAGCTGGCCGTGAGGCGCGGGCCATTCGCCAACGGCGCGGAAAGCCGGGCGTGGATGAGTTCAGGCCCGGCGCGCGGCGGCGGGTCGTCAGCCCGCCCCGCACCGGCAAATTCTACTTGGTAAAAATCGTCACGTCCACGTTCATGCCGGGCCGCAGGATAAAGCCGTCCTGATGGTCCACCAGGATCTTCACCGGAATCCTCTGCACCACCTTCACGAAGTTCCCGGTGGCGTTCTCGGGCGGCAGCAGGCTGAGGCGCGAGCCGGTGGCGCCGGCGATGGAATCCACACGCCCCCCCACGCTTTTGCCGTACATGTCCACGTGAATTTCGGCGCGCAGGCCGGGATGCACGTCGGCCAGTTGGGTCTCCTTGAAATTGGCCGTCACCCAGGTATCCTGCAGCGGGATGAGGGCCATCAGGCCCTGTCCGGGCTGCACGATCTGGCCCTGCTCCACGCTCTTGCGCGTGACCACGCCGTCGATGGAGGCGGTCACGGTGGCATAGCTCAGTTGCAGTTCGGCGGCTTCCAGGTTGGCGCGCGCGGCCTCCACCGCGGCCAGGGCCGTCCCCACGTCGGAGGTGCGTATGGGCACTTCGCGCAGGTTGGCTTTGGAGTTCTCCACTCCGGCTTCGGCCTGGCTGACGCGCGTCTGGGCCGTCTCCAGCGCCGCCTTGCGGATGGCCGCTTCGTTCTGCGCCGAGGTCAGCTTCTCCCGCGCCGCATCCAGCTCGCCTTGCGCCACCCGGGCGGCCGCCACGTACGCGTCGTACTGCAGTTGCGAGATCTCCGCCTTGTCGGCCAGGGGCTTCATGCGCGCCAGGTCGGCCTGGGCGCGCTCCTGGCTGGCCTGCTTGGTGCGCACGTTGGCTTCGGCGTACGCCATGTCGGCCCCGGAGGCCTGCTCCCAGGCCGCTTTGGCGCGCTCCACTTCCGCCCGCGCGCCGGCCAACTGGGCGTCCGCCGACTGCGTCCCCGATTGGGTGGTCTCGCTGGTCCACGGCACTACCAGGCGCGCCGACTGCACCTGGCTCTCGGCCTGCGCCAGGGCCGCCCTGGCCTGCTCCACGCGGGCCTGGAAATCGCGCGGGTCGATGCGCACCAGCACGTCCCCGGCCTTCACCGGCTGGTTGTCCGTCACCAGCACCTCGACCACGTTCCCCGCCACCTTGGCCGCCACCGCGCTGATGTGGCCATCCACCTCGGCGTCGTCCGAGGACACCCTGTCGCGGTAGTGATAGTACATCCACACGCCGGCCGCCGCGGCAACCGCCAGCAACACCAGGAACGCCGCGATCTTCGGGCCGCTTCTCCCGCGCTGCGGCGCTTCGGCATCCGCCAACTCCGCCGGGTTTTGCGCTGTTGTAGACACTGTCGTCATTTCCTTTCCGTCATTCGATTACCATGGGCCCGCGGGCCGGCCGGATCTTCTTCATCATGAGCATCAGCGGAATAACCGTCAGAAACACCACCGCCATCATCGCAAACGCATCCGCGAACGCCAGCATGCCGGAGTGGCGCAGCACCGAGCCGTACAGCATTCCCTGGGCCTGCGCGGCGGCGTCCGGCAGGGTCGCTCCGCGCAGGTGAACCAGTTGCGCCATGCCGCCTAGCGCGTCGCGATAGCCCGCGTCGTAGGGCGTGAGGTGCTCCACCAGGCGCTGCTGGTGAAACAACGCGCGCCGCGCCAGCATGGTGGTCACGCTGGCGATGCCCACGCTCCCGCCGATGTTGCGCGCCAGGTTGAAGAGCCCGGTGGCGTAGTTGGTGCGCTCCTTGGGAACGTAGGCGAACGCCACCGCGCTGATGGGCACGAACAGGAACGGCATGCCGGCGCTCTGCACGATGCGCGACCACAACGCCGTGCCGAAATCGATGTCGAGGGTGAAGCGCGACATCAGCAGCAGCCCGAGGCTCGAGATCAGCACGCCGAACACCACCAGGTAGCGCGCCTGAAACTTCCGCATCAGCAGGCCCACCATGGGCAGCATAACGATCACCACCAGCCCCGCCGGAGAAAGCGCCAGCCCGCTCAGCATGGCCGTGTAGCCCAGCAGCGTCTGCATGAACATGGGCAGCAGCGCGGTGCTCGCGTACATCACGAACCCCAGCACCAGCATGGAGAGCGTGGCCAGGGTGAAATTGCGGTCCTTCAAAACGTGGAAATCGATGATGGGGTGCTCGTGCCGCAGCTCCCAGAACACCACCGCGACCAGCGAGACCACCATCACCGCCGTGAACGCCACGATGTAATTCGACGCGAACCAGTCGTTCTTCTGGCCTTCGTCCATCACCACTTCGAGCGAGCCCAGCCCCAGCGCCAGCAGCCCGAAGCCCAGGTAATCGATCTTCAGGCCCTGGGCGAATCCCTTGCGCACCATGTAGGGCGGATCGTGAACCAAAAACGACGTCAGCGCCAGCGACAGGATGCCCACCGGTATGTTGATGTAGAAGATCCATCGCCAGGTGTAGTTATCCGTGATCCAGCCGCCCAGCGTGGGCCCGATCACCGGCGCCAGCACCACCCCCATGCCGAATATGGCCATTGCCATGCCGTGCTTCTCGCGCGGGAAGCTTTCCACCAGAATGGCCTGCGAGATGGGCTGCAAGGCCCCGCCGCCCAGCCCCTGCAGCACCCGGAAAAACACCAGCGCTCCCAGGGTGGGCGCGAAACCGCACAGAAACGAGCTGACGGTGAACACCGCCACGCAGATCATGTAGAACCGCTTGCGGCCCATCAGCATGGAAAACCACCCGCCCATGGGCAGGATGATGGCGTTGGCCACCAGGTAGGAGGTCAGCACCCAGGTGGCTTCGTCCATGCTGCTCGAGAGGTTGCCGGCGATGTTGGTCAGCGAGACGTTGGCCACGCTGGTGTCCAGCACCTCCATGAAGACCGCCAGCATCACCGTCCCGGCGACGATCCACGGGTTGACGCCGCTGTGCGACCAGTCCCCCCGGTCGTCGCGCAGATGGGCGCTATTTTCCGTAAGCCGCCTCCATCTGCCCCATGGCGTGGGCCACGTCGGCGCGCGCCTGGTTGAAGCGGTAGAGCGCCGCGATCTGGTTGTCGCTGGCGCGCGCCAGCGAATCCTGCGCCGAAATCACTTCGATGTTGTTGGCCACGCCCGCCTGAAAGCGGTCGCGCGCCTGCTCCACTTCCTGCTTGGAGAGCTCCACGCCCAGGTTGGCCACCTCCACCTCGCTGCGCGCGGCGTCGAACTGCGCCACCGCGGTCTTCACTTCCAGCGCGATGCGGTTGCGCGCCTCCCGCTCCCGCTCGTGAAGCTGGCGGATGGCCAGGTCGGCCTTGGCCTGTTCCGCCTGGATGAGCCCGCCGGTGAACAGCGGGATATCCAGGTTGGCCTGGTACTGGTAAGTCGGAATCACCGAGTTGGGAGTCAGCCCCTGCTCCACCCAGAAGCCGCTGAAGGAGAACCTGGGCAGTTTCATCTCGCCGGCCGCCTTCAGGCCCAGTTGCGCCTGTGCCTCTTCGGTGGCGATCTGCTTAAGCTCGGGGCGCGCGGTGTAGGCCTGGTCCAGGGTGCGGTCGAGCGAAATCCCGGGCGTTTCGAAGAAGCTGGTTCCATCGGCCAGTTCGATCTTCCGCTGCGGATCGACGCTCAGCAGCCGCCCCAGCGCGAACAGCGAGGTTTCCAGTTGGGTCCGCGCCACGATGCTGCGCTGCTTCTCGTTCTGCAGTTGCACGTTGGCGCGCAGGGTGTCGATGCCGGTGCCCACGCCGTTCTTCTGCAGGTCGGCCGCCTGGTCGTACAGCGCCTGGGCCAGTTCCACGCGCGATTGCGCCGCGGCCGTCTCCGCCAGCGCCCGCTGCGTGCCCAGGTACTGCGACACCACCAGCAGCACGCTCTGCTCGCGCGAGGTGCGCTCTCCAGCGCGGCTGGCCTCGACCCCCAGCTTGGATCCCTGGTAGCGGCGCCACAGGGTGAGATCGAAGATGGGCGCTTCGACTCCGATGCCGGCCTGGAACACGTTGAATGGCCCCACGTGCTCGGGGTAACCGGGGAACGGCAGCCCCAGTTGCGCCGGCAGGTTGTAGCGGCGGCGGGTCTCCGAAACGTTGCCGCCGGCCTGGGGGAGCAGCCCGGAGCGCGCCACCAGCCGGTCCTCGTCCGCCTGGGATACGTCGAGGTTGGCCAGAATTACGAGCGGATTCTGCTGCAGGGCCAGCCGGACCGCCTCTTTGAGGGTCAGCCGCAGCGGAGCGTCGGCCGCCGCCGGGGCCTGTTGGGCCAGCCCCGTGCCGGCCAACGCCAGAAGCAGAGGGACCACTGGAGCCATCCGTTTGTGGAACATGTCACTGGGGGAAATGGCATGTGCCATTCCGAACGCAAGTGGCTGATCCTATGGGAAAAGCCCGTCCGAAAGGTGCCAATATTTCGGCACCCGGCCCAAATAGTGTCGGGAGCGCGGGGGGGAGCGGAATTTCGCCCTCATGGGGGATTTCCCCCATGGCGGCGGGACCGGGGCGTCATTGCCGCTCGGGAGGATGCAGCAGCGGGATGACCTCCCGCCTTCCGCGCCGGTACACCCGGAAATCGGCCAAGTCCGTGGTAATCACGGGATAACGCGGGTGCAACTCGCTCAGCCGGATCAGGCAAAGGTCCGCCAGGTCGGGCTTGCGGTCGGCGTACCGCGCCGCCAGTTCCGCCAACCGCCCGGCGTGCTCGCTCATGGTGAACGCGCTGCGGACCAGCCCGTCGCGCAGGAAGGCCAGCACCAGGGCGCTGCTGCCGAGGTGAAATGCCGTCTCGGCCAGCACGGCTTCGCATGTGAGCAGCGGCTCGGAAACTCCCGCGGCGATCTCCACCGCCCAGGCATGGTGAAAGTCGTTGCGGTTACCAAACGCCACCAGGAAACCGGTATCCGCGATCGCCTTCATTTCCGGGAGAATCCCTTGCGGGTGGAAAGGTCCGCGGGTCCGGCGACCGCCCCGGCCAGCCGGAGGAACGGGCACTCGGCCGAGTCCCGCGCCTTCTCGAGTTCCTGCCGGATGATGCGGCCCTTGGGGACACCCGTGCGGCGAGCGGTGTGATTCAGCCACTCGGCGAGGTCGTCGGGGAGGCGGACGGAAACCGTATTACTCATCTGCACGAATTGTAACACAGAAGGCCGAAGGCCAGGCGGCCGCCCCAGCATCATTCCACGCGATCTCGCCAATAGCCGGGGCGCCGGCGCCCGTGGGCTACGGCCAGGATCTCCATACCCTCCGGCGTCTCCCGGAAAACAATGAAGTATGGAAATCGGTCGAGCACCACCCTGCGCGTGCCTGAAACGTATTCGGGGAACTGTCCCGGCTGGTCTCCAATCCGTTCGACCGCGTGGTCAAGCTCGGCCAGAAACATCTCCGCGGCCCGCAAACTGCGCTGCCGGTACCACTCCATGGCGGCTTGGGCTTCCTCGAAAGCTGAAGGATGGATTCGAACCAATGCCCGGCTCACCGAACCGCTTGGGACCGGAGGCGGCGCCGCGCCTCGTCCCAAGGGATGAGAGCTACTGCCCCGCTATCGACCTGCTGAACGCGGCGGCGGATCTCCTCGCGCCAGGCTTCTTCCGCGCCTGGGTCGCTCCCCTGATCCAGGCTGCCGATCAGGGAGTCGATGAGCGCGCCACGCGCCTCGGGCGGCAGGGCTAGCGCGTCCTTCAGCACTTCGGCCGCGTCCCGTTCCATGAACCCATTCTAACGCCCGCCCCAATCCCCAGGAACTTTTTCCCCATTTCCGGTTTCCAATCCCCCGAATGCCTCCCATAAGCGTATTATGGGAAGCAGGGAGAACGCATGCTCGAAATCTGCAACCTCACCAAGCGGTACAGCGGCATACCGGCCGTCGAGGACGTCAGCTTCACCCTTCAGCCGGGCGAAATCCTGGGCTACGTGGGACCCAACGGCGCCGGCAAGAGCACCACCGTCAAAATGATCGTCGGCCTGCTGGCGCCGAGCGACGGCCGGATACTGTACCGCGGACGCAGCGTCCTCGACGATCTGCCCGGCTTCCAGGCGCGCCTCGGGTATGTCCCTGAGGAACCGCAGCTCTATCCGCACCTCTCCGGCCGCGAGTACCTGCAACTGGCCGGACGCCTGCGCGGCCTGGCGCGCCGGGTGCTGGAGCCCAAAATCGACGAGTTCCTGCGCCTTTTCTCGCTCTGGGAGGATCGCGACATCCCCCTCTCGGCCTACTCGAAAGGCATGCGGCAGAAGATCCTGCTCTCCGCCGCCCTGCTGCACAATCCCGAAATCCTGATCCTCGACGAACCGCTGTCGGGCCTGGACGTGACCGCGGCGCTGGTGCTTCGCGACCTGCTCGGCGAACTGGCGGGGATGGGCCGCATGATCCTTTACAGCTCGCACGTGCTGGACGTGCTGGAGAAGGTCTGCTCGCGGGTGATCATCCTCAACAAGGGCCGGGTGGTGGCGCACGATACCATCGAACGGCTGCGCGCCACGCTGCACGAATCCTCGCTGGAGGGCGTCTTCAGCCAGCTCACCCGCGAGCGGGATCACCATGCCGTGGCGGGCCGCATCCTGGAGGCGATGCAGGCATGAAGTGGCTGGCGGAAACCCACGGCGTGAAGTTCGAGCTGGTGCGGCATTTTCTGGCGCGCATGCTGGAGGGCGAATGGGCCGGCGTGCCCGGCCAGTGGCGGCAGGTGGCCATCGGGCTGACCTCGCTGTTCCTGCCCGCCGGCGCGCTGCTGATGGGCGGAGGGAAGCGCGGCTCGGGCGTTTCCAGTGAACTCGGCCTGCTGACGCTGCTGTGCTCGATCACCGGCATGATCGCCCTGATGGAATGGCAGGCGCTGTTTCCGAGCGCGCGCGACTACCTGGCGCTGGCTTCCCTGCCGGTGCGCTCGCGCCAGGTTTTCGCGGCCCGCTTCTCCACCGTGTTGCTGTTCTCGGCCGGCCTGGTGGCCGCGCTCAACCTGACTCCCAGCCTGCTCGCGCCCACCGAATTCGGCGGCGGATGGCACACCGGCGCGAGCTGGCTGCGGCAAGTGGAGGCGCAAGCGGCGGCCTCGGGAGTGGCTTGTTTCTTCACGTTTTTCGCCATCGTGGCGCTGGAGGGCGTGCTGCTCAACCTGCTCCCCGGCGCCTGGTTCGCGCGCGTTTCGGCCTGGGTGCAAGGAATGCTGGCGGGGGTGTTCCTGCTGGGCGGCCTGTACAGTTGGAGCATCCAGGACTGGGAGCCCGCGCTGGTCAAGAAGCTGCCGGAGTTCGGCCAATGGCTGCCGCCAGTATGGTTCACGGGCTTGCACCAATCGCTGGTGGGCGCGCACGACCCGTTTTTCGCCGCCATGCGCGCCCGCGGCCTCGGCGCCGCCGGGATCGCCCTGGCGCTGACCGTGCTCGCCTACCTGGCCAGCTTCGGGCGCTATCGCAAGCTGCTGGTGGAGACGCCCGTCCGCATGGCGTCGGCGCGCACCTGGCCCTGGAGCCTGTCGCGTCTGCTGGCCCGCTCGCCGCGCCGCGTGGCGGTCGTCGATTTCATGGCCAAGACGCTGGCCCGCAGCCGCGCCCACCGCGCCATCTGGCTGGCCTACGTGGGCGGCGCCGCCGCCATCGTGCTGAACAGTTCGGTGGTGGATGGGGCTCTCTTTCTGGGCGCCCACGCGGTGCGGAAGGCCCTTCAGTTCGCGGTGCTCTTCTGGCCGCTGGCCTGCTCGGTGGTGCTGATCAGCGGATTCCGCCACGTCGTATCCATCCCCGCAGAACTGCGCTCCAACTGGATTTTCCGCATGAACGAAAGCCAGGGCCGCAGGGAGTGGATGTCGGCCGTGGAGCGCTTCACGGTGGCCTACGCCATCGCGCCCGTTTACCTGCTGCTGTTCCCGGTCGCGGTGCGCGTGCTGGGCTGGCCCATGACCCTTCGCATGACCGCGCTGCAGGTGCTGGTGTCGCTGAGCATTTTCGAAATGCTCTTCCATAGCTGGCAGTCTCTTCCCTTCACCTGCAGTTACCTGCCGGGGAAGCGGCCGCTGGTGGAGATCGTGGCGGCGTACCTGGTCGCGCTGTGCGCCGGCGTGCCCCTGGCTTCGGTGTTGATCGCCAGCGCCGCCAACGCCGGCGGGAGGCTGCCCGGCCTGTATCTCGGATACCTGGCCTTTTTCGCCGCGGTCTGGTGGATCGCGCGCCGCCGCCGCCGCGAGGGCTGGGGCGAAGCTCCGCTCCTTTATGAAGATCTGCCGCAAGTGGTCTTCGATCTCGGCATCCGGGAGATGAGCTGGGCGCGAACCCACGGCCAACCCCAGCCCGAGGCCGCCGCGCAGGCTCAACAGGCCGATCCTCAGGAACCCGCCGCGGGCGGCGGAGGGTCCGCTGGATCCGGCGGGACGCCGCCGCATGCAGACCGCTCCCCTACGGCCGCGCCGCCGATCACCGCCGCGAAGGCGCGGGAGCGGCTGATTCTCCCCCAGTTCCTGGGCGCCGCCATCGAGCGCCTGCGCGCGCTTTTCCGCCGCCGCCAACTGGACCGCGATCTGGAAGACGAACTGCAATTCCACCTGGCCATGCGCGCCGGGCAAACCGGCGATCCCGCCCAGGCGCGCCGCCAGTTCGGCAACCTCACCGCCCTCAAGGAAACCTGCCGCGATATCTGGACCTTCACCTGGATCGAAACCTTTTTGCAAGACCTGCGCTATGCCCTGCGCCAACTGCGCCTGCATCCCGGTTTCACGGCGGTGGCCGCGCTCACCCTGGCGCTGGGAATCGGCGCCACCACGGCCATCTTCAGCGTGCTCGATACGGTGGTCGAGCAGCCGCGCTCCTGGGTGCGGACGGCCGGGCTCGCGATTGTGCTCGAACCCGCGCCCGGCGGGCATTTCGGCAACCCGCTCACGCCCGCCGACATGGAAGACATCCGCCGCGGCGCGCCCTCGCTCGAAAGCCTGGCCGCGTGGAAGCTCGAGGCCACCAACATCGTGGACGCGGGCGGGGAGCCCATGCGCGCGGAAGCGGCGCGCGTCACCAGGAACTTCTTCGACGTGATGGGCGTCCAGCCCGCGCTCGGCCGCGCCTTCCAGCCCGGCGAAGACCAGCCCGGCCGCGACCGCGAGGTCGTGCTCAGCGACGACCTGTGGCGGCGCCGCTTCGGCGCCGACCCGCGCATCCTGGGCCGGACCATTCGCGTCAATGGCCGCGATTGCACGGTGGTCGGCGTGATGCCGCCCAAGTTCCGCTTCCCGGCGGCCTGGCGCGACCTGTGGACGCCGCTCGCACTCCCGCCCGGCCTGCGCGATTCGCGCTCCCAGAAGGTTTTGGAAGCAGCCGGCCGCCTCGAACCCGGCCGCACCGTCGAGCAGCTTGCCGCCGAACTGCGGGCCATCGGCGAGCGCCTCGCAAAACAGTACCCCGAAACCAACCGGGGCCGGCGGTTCGCGCCCTGGACGCTCGGCCGCTACATGGGGGGCGATTACCTGCCGGTGTACCTGTCGATGATCCGGGCGGCGTCGCTTTTCGTACTGCTGATCGCCTGCGGGAACGTGGCCAACCTGCAACTGGCGCGCGCCATGGGACGGTGGCGCGAGGTGGCCGTGCGCACCGCGCTGGGCGCCGGACGGCGGCGCATTGTGCGCCAACTGCTCACCGAGAGCCTGGTGCTGGCCATGGCCGCGGGCGGGTTGGGCCTGCTGTTTGCCAGGTGGGCGCTGGCCCTGATCAAGGCCGGCGTCCCCGCCGAAATGCGCCATTACATGCCCACCTGGCAGGACATCGGCCTCAATCCGCACGCGCTCTTGCTGGCGCTGGGCGCGGCCGTCGCCAGCGGCATGCTGGCTGGATTGCTGCCGGCGTGGCGCTCGTCGCGGCCCAACCTGGTGGAGGCTTTGAAGGAAGCGGGGCGTGGAACCGGCGGAGGGGGCCGCCATCGCCTGCGCATGGCGCTGGTGGCGGGCCAGATGGCGCTGGCGGTGATGCTGCTGGTGGGCGCCGGCCTGATGGTCCGCAGTTTCCGCGCCCTGGCCACCGGGCAGCCCAATCTCGACCCGGCTTCGCTGCTCACCATGCGCATTTCGCTGGACGACAGCCGCTACCACGGCGACGCCGCCGTCTCGGGTTTCTACCGCGACATTTTGGCGCGCATCGCCGCGCTTCCCGGCGTGCGCGCGGCCGCGGTGGTGACCGCGCTGCCCTACAGCCGCACCGCGAGCTGGTCGCCGTTCTCGATCGATGGCCGCGCGCCGGAGCGCGGTACTGCGCCCACGGCGATGGTGCAATCCGCCAGCCCGGATTATTTCCGCGCGCTGGCCATCCCCTTGCGCGCCGGCCGCCTGCTGGGCGAGGCCGACACCGCCGGCGCGCCGCCTGCCGCCGTGATCGGCGAGCGCATGGCGCGGCGCTGGTGGCCCACCGGTCCGCTCCCCATCGGCCAGCGCATCCGCCTGGGCGCGGCGCCGGCCGCGTGGGTCGCGATTGTGGGCGTGGTGGGCGACATTCACCAGAGCGCCCTGGAGCATTCGATGCCGGAAATCGTGTACCTCCCCGAAGCGCAATCGCCCAGGCCGGCCATGAATGTCGCCGTGCGCACTTCGGGCGACGCGCTGCGCATGGCCCCGGCGGTCGCCGCCGCGGTGCGCGCCGTGGACCCCGAGCAGCCCATCGAAAACTTGGCCACGCTGGACGGCCTGCTGCACCAGGAGATCTTCGTGTTCTCCTACATGGCCTGGCTGATGGGCGTCCTGGGCGTGGTGGCGCTGGTGCTGGCGGTGGTGGGGGTTTACGGCGTGATGTCGTACCTGGTTTCGCGGCAGACCCACGAAATCGGCGTCCGGATTGCCCTGGGCGCGCCGCGCGGCCGGGTGATCGGCGCGATTCTCGGCCGCGGGATGCTGGCCGTGGGCATCGGACTGGCCATCGGCCTGCTGCCCGCCTACGGCCTGGCGCGGTTGGTAGCTTTCGCCCTCTGGCGTGTCAACCCCGCCGGACTGGCGACCTTCGCCGGCATTCCTTTGCTGCTGGCGCTGGCCGCCGCCCTGGCCATTTACATCCCCGCCCGTCGGGCCGTGGCGACCGATCCGATGGCGGCGCTGCGGGTGGAGTAGGACGAGGCGCGGGGCACGAAGGCAGGATGCTGCATTCCTGGCCTGGAGCGAGGTACCATCGTCTCAGTGCTGACCAGCCTCCGAGTCAAGAACTTTAAACGCCTGGATGACGTTGAGATTGAACTGGGCAAGACCGTGGTGTTCGTCGGGCCCAACAATTCGGGCAAGACGACGGCTCTGCAAGCGCTCGCTCTGTGGGAAGCCGGTCTCCGGAAGTGGGTGGAGAAGCGCTCCGCGAAGGATACCCCCGAGAAGCGGCCCGGCGTAACCATCAATCGGCGGGATCTGATTGCCGTGCCCGTGCCGGATACCAATCTCCTGTGGCGGGACTTGCACGTCCGGGCCACCCAACGGAGGAATGGGAAGCTCACCGACACCAGGAACATTCGGATCGACATCCTTGTCTCCGGCGTAACGGATGGTAAGCCGTGGGAATGCGGGTTCGAGTTCGACTACGCCAATCAGGAGTCGTTCTATTGCCGCCCGTTGCGGATGAGCGAGGAGCCACAACCAGCCCGCATGGCGGTCCCGGTGTTGGCAGCGTCTGTCAACGTGGCCTTTTTGCCTCCGATGTCCGGGATGGCGGCGACGGAAGACCGCCTCCAGGACGGGGCCGTCAACGTGCGAATCGGCGAAGGACGCACGGCCGAGGTCCTCCGCAACCTCTGCTTCGTTATTTCTTCCGCTCCCGATCAGACCTGTTGGACGGCGTTGGTCTCCCAAATCGAGAAGCTCTTCGGCGTGACGCTGAACCCGCCGCAGTTTATCCAGGAGAGAGGCCAGATCACGATGTCCTATCGCGAGAAGGAGACCGAACTGGATCTGGTCTCCTCGGGACGGGGCCTGCAGCAGACTTTGCTGCTGCTGGCGCATCTTTACACCCACCCGAAGTCCGTCTTGCTGCTTGACGAACCGGACGCCCACCTTGAGATTCTGCGGCAGCGGCAGATCTATCGGATTCTGACCGAGACGGCCGAGGCCCAGGGGTGCCAGGTGATCGCCGCCAGCCACTCCGAAGTCCTCCTCGACGAAGCCGCCGAACGCGACATGGTAGTGGCCTTCGTCGGGAAACCGCACCGCATCGACAACCGCACCAACCAGGTACTCAAATCGCTACGCGCCATTGGCTTCGATCAATACTACCAGGCGGAACAAACCGGGTGGGTTCTGTATCTGGAGGGCTCCACGGATCTGGCGGTTCTTCAGGGATTCGCAGAGCTGTTGGACCATCCCGCTAAAGGGCTCCTGGAACGACCATTCGTCCACTACGTCGCGAATCAACCGTCCAAGGCCAGGGACCACTTCTTCGGACTGAGGGAGGCGAAGCCGGACCTTGTTGGCGCGGCAATATTCGACTCAATCGCACATGAGTTGAGCGATAGCGGGCCGCTTTTTCAGGTGAAATGGCGCCGCCGCGAGATCGAGAACTACCTCTGCAATCCGCAAACCCTGCTCGCATATTCGGAACATATCGAAGGCGATCCCGGCGAGTTGTTCGAGGGAGCGCTCCGCGACAATCAGAGGGTGGCGATGCAGAAAGCCATCGCCGAAGTGTCCGCGGCGCTGAAGGTGCTGGGACGGCCGGATCCCTTTGGCCCGGAAGTGAAGGCTAGCGACGATTTTCTCGGACCGCTGTTTCAAAGCTACTTTGAAAAGCTGGGCCTACGCAATCTCATGCAGAAGACGAACTACCATGTCCTCACGAAGTTCGTCCCCAGAGAGTGCACCGATCCCGAAATCGTCGAGAAACTGGACCTCATCGTCATGGTAGCCGGACAGGCCAGGCCGCTGGCGTGAGATTTGCATCCCGCCGCCGGACCGTGGCGTCATAGTGGTAGCCGGGTTGAGCCATCTTGAAGATCCTTGCGGCGCTATTCCTCGGGGCACTCTGCGTGCCGGTCCACGCCGGGCCGCCGTTTAAAACCGACGACCCGGAGCCGGTGGACCTGGGCCACCTGGAGGCTTACCTTTTCTCGCTGGGCGGCTCCGTTCCGGGCGACTTCTCGGGATTGGGGCCGGCGGTCGAGTTCAACTACGGCATTTTACCCGATACGCAGTTCCATATCATCGTCCCCTACGCTTTCGACCTCCCGGCGGACGCGCCCGCCCAGGGCGGTCCGGGCGACATCGAGATCGGCGTCAAGTACCGCTTCGTCCACGAAACCAGCCGGATGCCGCAGATCGGCATCTTCCCCTTCGTGGAAGTCCCCAGCGGCAATGCCAATAAGGGGCTGGGCGCCGGACACGCGCAGGTCTACCTGCCGGTGTGGGCGCAAAAGAGCTGGGGGCCGTGGACCACCTACGGCGGCTACGGATGGTGGCGGAATCCCGGCCCCGGCAACCGCAACTGGAGCTACCTGGGCTGGCTGGTGCAACGCGACCTGGGCAAGCGGCTGACCCTGGGCGTGGAGGCCACTCACAATACGGCCTCCACCACCGGCGCGCGGGCGTCCACCGGTTTCGACACGGGCGGCCAGGTGAATCTGACCGAAAAGCACCACATTCTTTTCAGCGTGGGCCGCAGCGTGGCGGGCCAGCGCCAGTCCTACTTCTACCTGGGCTACCAGTTCACCACCGGGACTTTCGGCAACCTGGGCGACTGGCTGCACCATCGCCCACTGCACGCATGAGGAACCCGCGGATGCTTCGAAAGCTCGAACCCCTGGATGCCATACGTTACGTGGTGGGGATCGTGTTTCTCACCGAAGGCCTGCTCAAGTACATCCATCCGCAAGATCTCGGCGCCGGCCGTTTTGCCCGCATCGGCCTGCCGTGGCCCGCCGCGCTGGCGCCGTTCGTGGGCGCGGTCGAAATCTCGGGCGGCGTGCTGCTGCTCCTGAACCTGGCGCCGGGGTACGCCGCCGCGGCGCTGCTGGCGGTGATTTCCACGGCGCTGCTTTCGACCAAGCTGCCGGTGCTGCTGGGCCGTCCCGTGGGGCCTTTCACGCTCATGAAGGCTCCCTACTATGGCGTGTTCGGTTTCCTGCACGAGGCGCGCACCGATCTGGCCATGTTCGCCGGCACGCTGGCCCTGGTTTGGCGCCATTGGATGGGAAGAAGAGCGGGGTGATGCGGCGGGTGTGGGGGATGGACGGGACCGTCCACGCGGCCCCGCGCCCTGGTTCGCTGCGCCGCTCCGCCACGCCCGCCTTGCGACAGTCTCGCCAGTCCCGTCCACACAGCCCAGCGACCTGGTTCGCTGCGCCGCTCTGCCACGCCCGCCTTGCGACAGTCTCGGCGCCACTGTCCACGCCGCCCAGCGCCCTGGCCGGCTGCGTCGCTCTGCCACGCCCGCCTTGCGACAGTCTCGCCAGTCCCGTCCACACAGCCCAGCGACCTGGCCCGCCGCGCCGCTCTGCCACGCCCGCCTTGCGACAGTCTCGGCGGTCCCGTCCACGCCGCCCGGCGCCCTGGCCGGCCGCTCCGTTCCGCCGTGCGCGCCTTGGGGCAGTCTCGCCAGTCCCATCCACGCCGCCCAGCGCCCTGGCCGGCTGCGCCGCTCTGGCGTGCCCGCCTTGCGACAGTCTCGCCAGTCCCCGGGTCCTCGCCGATAGGCGGATTTGCGAGGGGGTGCGATGGAAAACGGTGGTTGAGCGGGGCGTTTTGTGCAATTTGCACAAAATGCGGCGCCTAAGCCCTTTGTTTCAGATTATTTTTGTGCAAATTGCACAAATCCTGGGAAATTTGGCGATGGCCAGTTTCCAAAACGGGCGGCGGAGCACAGTTTGCCAGCCGCGGACCTGGCCGCCATAGCCATCCGCGTGAGACCCTGGAACCGGGAGAAACCATGCGAACACTCCGATTGCTTACACCGCCGATGACCGGCAGCGACGTCTCCGCGTGGCAACAATTTCTGACGGCACAGGGGATGCTGAGCGGCGCGGTGGACGGCGTTTTCGGGCCGGCTACCGATCGCGCCACGCGCGATTACCAGGCCGGCCGCGGCCTGGCGGCGGACGGCGTGGTGGGCCTGGGAACCTACGCGCAGGCGGTGCACGACGGCTTCGCGGGCGCGGCGCCGGGAATGGACGCCAGCGTGGACTGCGTGCCCTTCGCCGGCGGCATCCTGGCGGCGGGCATGAAGTTCGTGGCCCGCTACTATTCCAGGTTCGCCGACAAGGCCATCACCCGCGCCGAGGCCCTGGCTCTATCGCAAGCCGGCCTGCAGTTGGCCGCCGTCTACCAGGACACCGCCAACGACATCCAGTATTTCAGCGCGGCACTGGGGCAGCAGAGCGCGGCCACGGCGCTCGATCAGGCCGCCGCCGTGGGCCAGCCGGCGGGAAGCGCTGTCTATTTCGCGGCCGATTTCGACCCCACGCCGGAACAACTGAGCGGTCCCGTGGCGGACCACTTCCAGGCCGTGGCCCAGGCCTTTGCGGCGGCGCCCACACGGTACGCGGTGGGGGTTTACGGGTCGGGGCTGGCCTGCCGCACCATGCGCGATGCGGGACTGGCGGCCTTCACCTGGCTGTCCGGATCCGCGGGCTATCGCGAGTCGGAGAGCTTCCGGCCGGAGGCCAACCTGGTGCAGATCGCGCCCAGCCGCACGATCTGCGGCGGGCAATTGTCGATTGACGACGATGTGGCGCAGACCGCCGCGTTCGGGGCGTTTCGGGTGGTGTGACGGCGGGACCGGGCGCGCGGTTCGGAACAGGGCGACGGTTTTCGCGATTAGTCCCGGCCGGCGTAGAGTTCGGCGATCTGCTCGCGGAAGTTCTCGATCACGCGCGTGCGCCGGACCTTCATGGTGGCCGTCAGCTCGCCATCCACGATGGAGAAGTCGCGCGGAAGCACGCGGTACTTGCGGACCTGCTCGAAGGGCGCCAGGTGCTTGTTGACCCGCCCCACGGCGCGGTGAATCTCGGAGAGCACCGGCGCGGCCTGGGTCAGTTCGGCGGGCGGGCGGCCGGCAAACGGCTCCATCCCCTTGAGCGCCATGGCGGCGCTGTCGTTGATGGTGAACAGGGCCGTCAGGTACGGCAGGCGGTCGCCGATGAGGAGCACCTGGCTGACCAGCGGCTCCATCTTGAAGAGCATCTCCACGCGCGTGGGATAGATCTTCTTGCCGGTCGAGGAAACGATCAGCTCCTTCTTGCGCCCGGTGATGAAGACGTAGCCGTCCGGGTCGATATGCGCAATGTCGCCGGTGTGCAGCCAGCCGTCGCGGAGCACTTCGGCGGTGGTGGCCGGGTCCTTCCAGTAGCCGCTGAAAAGGCACGGGCCGCTGATCAGCAGTTCGCCATCCGGGGCGATGTGGGCCTCGACTCCGGGGAGCAGTTTGCCGATGCTGCCCGGCCGGGGGCTGGCGATGGGGTTGAAGGTGGCCACGCCGCCTTCGGTGAGGCCATAACCTTCCACCAGCGGCATGCCGATAGCTTCATAGAACTCGGCCAGGTCCTTGCCCAGGGGCGCGGCGCCGCTGGCGGCCACGCGGAGGCGTCCGCCAAACCGCGCGCGCACCTTGCGGAACAGCAGCCGGTCGGCCAGCGCCAGCGGACCGCGTATGCGCCAGGGCACGGGCTTGCCCGCGCGGCGGTAACGGGATGCGGCCAGGGCCAGCGCCAGCCCGGCGTAGAAGGCTCTGCGGGCGGCGGCGGGACGTTTGCGCAGTTCCGTGCACACCGTGGTGTAAATGCGCTCCCACATGCGCGGCGGCGCCAGCAGAATGGTGGGCCGCACTTTGCGGATTTCCTGCGGCAGCTTGAGCAGGCTCTCGGAAAACGTCACCGTCACGCCGCAGCGGATGGTCAGAAACTCCATCACCACGCGCTGCGCGATGTGGGCGCTGGGCAGGAAGGCCACGGTGGCGTCATCCGGTCCCATGGGCAGCACCGCCGGCCCCATATCGATGTTGGAAACGATGGCGTGGTGGGTCACCAGCGCCATCTTGGGCTCGCCGGTGGCGCCGCTGGTGAGATACAGGACGGCCGGGTCGAAGGGTGAAACGCCGGCCAGGATGCTGTCCAGGAACTGCGGGCCGGCGGCCATGGCCTGGCGCCCCAGGCTGCGCAGCGATTCCAGGGTGAGCGCGCCATCGGCTTCGCCGGTGAGCAGGATCCAGTGCCGCACCGGGGCGTCGCGCAGCGTGGCCAGCGCCTTGGGGTCTTCGACGAAGGCGGCCACCGCGCCGGCGGCGCCGATGGTCCGCACCAGGTCGGCCGGCGGGTAACTGGGATACAGGGCGGCGGCGATGGAGCCGTTGGCCAGCGTCCCCAGGTCGGCCAGGTAGAACTCCAGGCGGGTATCCGAGTGCAGGGCCACCACGTCGCCCTTGCCTACGCCCAGCGACCGCAACCCGGCGGCGATTTCCCCGGCGGCCTCCCGGTACTGGTTCCAGGAATAGGTGAGGTAGCCTGCATCGGCGCCCCCGGGCCCGGGCGGAAGCGGCTGGTGGAGCGCGGGGCGGTCGCCATATACGCGGGCGGTTTCCTCGAGGACCTGGAAGATGGTTCTGGGTGTCACTTCCTGAACTGTAGCAAGACAGGCCCGCGTTTGTCAGGTGGCCGGCGCCGGGGCGGACGCGAGCCGGGCACAATCCAGCCGGGCGATTCGCTTCCGGCCGCCCGGCCAATCCGCGGGCCCTGTCCGGATTCCGGTAAGGCGCCAATCCGTTGACCGGCAGAATCGAACCGGGCGGCTGTTGGTCGCAGCCTGCGAGCCTTGCATGGAAATTATGTAGAAACTCCAGCGGCGGCCGAAGCTCGCCCGGTGGCCCGGTGAACCCCACTCAGTCCGGCTTGGCTTGCCGCTCCACTCCGCGCCATCTTGCCGGACCCAATCCGGCGGGATACAAAGGTTTCCTTTTTGGCTCCTAAGGGCCATGGGATTCAGCCGGCGCTGGAACTAAGATGAGTCACATGAGTACCCGGCGCAGCGGCTGGATTTGTCCGCTCTGCTTTTCTCTGGTTTCCGGATTCGCCCAGCTTGGCGGCCCCGTCCGGCGGGCGGAATCTCCAGCATCCGTTTCGCCTGGCGGCGAGAATCGCCGCATCACCCTCGATGTTGTCGTGACCGGCAAGTCCGGCCAGCCGCGCGCCGGTCTCGAACAGCGGGACTTCACGCTGTTGGACAACCACCAGCCCCGGCAGATCGTGTCGTTTCAGGCCATCGGGGGTGGGACCGCGACAGCGGATGCGCCCGTCGAAGTCATCCTCGTCATCGATGAAATCAACGCTTCGTTCGTAATCGTGGCCTCCCAGCGGGAAGAGATCGAAAAGTTCCTGCGGCGCGACGGCGGGGAGCTTCGACAGCCGGTATCGGTCGTCTTCCTTTCCGAATCGGGACCGGCCGCCACCGAATCTTCCCGCGATGGGAACGCCGTGATTGCCGAAATGAAGCAGAGACAATCCGGCCTGCGCACACTTGGCAAGGCGCAAGGCGGTTACGGCGGCGGCGAGCGGGCGCTGTTGTCTGTAGACAGTATCCAGCGGTTCGCCGCCTATGAAGCGGCGATCCCCGGGCGAAAACTCGTGGTTTGGATCAGTCCGGGTTGGCCCTTCGGAGGTTCCGGTCCGAACAGGGTAGACCAGAGGCAGCAGCTTTTCGACTCCATCGTCAACCTTTCCGACGCGCTGGAACGGGCGCGCATTACGCTTTACCACGTCGATCCGTTGGGGGCGGCGGAAGCGGGCGAATCCCGGACCTGGTTCTACGAGCACTTCCCACCACCCGTGAAGACAGCGGCACAGGCGGATTATGGCGCCCTGGCGCTGCACGTTCTGGCGCACCAGAGCGGAGGCCGGGTTCTCTATGCAGGTAACGATGTGGCCGGCGAGATTGCAGCCTGTGTCGCCGACGCGAATGCCTTCTACGTGCTCTCCTTTGACGGCGTTGCCGGGGAGACGCCCAACCAGTACCATGCGCTCGAGATCAGGTTGGGCAAGCCTGGATTAACGGCGCGCACGCGATCCGGATACTACGCGCAGCCGGAGATTGCGCAGTAACCATGGCTGCATGCTCCGGCACGGAACCCGGCGAGCCGGACTACCGGCTTACGGGACAATACCGCTGCGTAGTGGCGGCTTGAAGACCCGCTGTCGCCGGCGCGGCCTACAGCCCCGGAGCATTTCCGCCGATCTGCAAGGTGAACGTACAAGGGGGACGTGGCATGTCGGCGTGGACCATAGGCAGGAAGATCTCCTGCGGGTTTCTGGCAGTTCTGCTGCTGGCTCTGTCGGTGGAGTCGTTCGCTCTGTGGATGACGAATCGTGCGGCCAATAACGTAGTCTGGGTCGAGTCTCTGCCGGAAACGGAGCTGGCTACCGGGATCGAACGCGAGCTTCTCAACGCGAGGATCCACTTCATCTATTTCGTGACAATTCAAAAGGAGGGTTCTCTCGAAAAGGGATGGGAGAGATTTCGCAACGCCCAGCAGGCCTTGCCGAAACTGCAGGAACTCGTGAACCGCTCCGATGCTTTCGCCGGCATCCGTCCGGATGTCGAACAGCTCTCGCGCGACTTCAACACCTACCAGCCGGCGCTGGAGCACATTATCGACGTGGTACAAAAGGGCCAGAATCGCGGCCCGGAGTTCGCGGGCCTGATAAGCGAGTGGGCGCGGCTGGGCGGCGCGATGGTGGACGCCGCGGCACGCCTCGGCCGGCATGGCAGCCAGGCCACCGGCGATTCGGCAAAGCAAGCGGCCGCGCAAATGCACAAGGTCACCTACGCGCTGGCCGCCGCCTCCGCCGCGGGTTTGCTCCTCGGCGTGACGCTGGCATTCCTGCTGACGCTCAACATCACTCGCGCTCTGCGAAGAATCGTCCTGGAGCTAGGCGACGCGGCCCGCCAGGTCGCGGGCGGGGCGTCTCAGATCTCGGGAGCGGCGCAATCTTTGGCCCAGGGGGCGTCCGAACAGGCGGCATCGCTCGAAGAGACCTCGGCCTCGACCGAACAGATCAATTCCATGGCCAGCCAGAATGCCCAGAACTCCAAATCGGCCGCCGATAATGTGGTGGAGGCGTCCCGGCGCATCGAGGAGGCCAACCGGAACCTGGAGCAAATGGTGGTTTCCATGAATGAAATCAACGTCTCCAGCGGCCAGATCTCCAGGATCATCAAGGTGATCGATGAGATCGCCTTCCAAACCAATATTCTGGCGCTGAACGCAGCCGTGGAAGCGGCGCGGGCGGGGCAGGCGGGCCTGGGATTCGCCGTGGTGGCCGATGAAGTGAGGAACCTGGCGCAACGCTCGGCCCAGGCGGCGAAGGATACGGCCGGACTGATCGAAGGGTCCATCGCCAAATCGAATGACGGCAAGGCCAAGCTGGACCAGGTGGCCACGGCGGTCCTCTCGATTACCGAAAGCGCCGGCAAAGCCAAGACGCTGGTGGACGAAGTGAAACTGGGCAGCGAGGAACAGGCCCGCGGGATCGAACAGATTTCGAAAGCCGTTGCGCAGATCGAGCACGTCACGCAGTCCACCGCGGCACAGGCCGAGAAAAGCGCCACCGCGAGCAGGGAACTGTCAACCCACGCCCAGGCGATCAACCTGGTGGTGCTCCGGCTTGGCGCCATGATTACCGGCGATCGCGAGACCAGCGTACACGATCAGATCCAGCTCGCTCTATCGGCGCATGCCGCCTGGAAGCAACGGTTGATGGAGGCCGCCGAAAAACAAACCAGCGCGGTAGCGGCCGATACGGCGCGGCTGGACGACCAGTGCGCTTTCGGCAAATGGCTCCACGGCTCGACGCTCGGCCGCGCGGCGAAGCGGACTGGTCATTACCGGCAGTGCCTGGAACTCCATCGCCGGTTCCATGCCGCCGCTGGAGACGTGCTGGCGCTGGCTCTGGCAGGCAAAAAAGAAGAAGCCCACCGGGCCATGGCTCCGGGCAGCGAGTTTGCCCGGATCTCGGAATCTCTGGCTTCAGCCCTGATGGCGTGGGACACGGCGGCGACCGCAAAGGGCTGAGGCCGGTTGCGCGGCGCTATTCTGGTATCGGGGAGGGCCACCCGATGGAACAGAATTCCAAGCGCCGGCGGCTTCGGGATCTTGTACACCGCGAACTGAGCCGGATACGCAACCGGAAAAAGCCGGAGGCCGAGCCGGAAGATCCCTACGCCTACGTCGGCGCTCCCAAAAAGCCGCGGCCGCCCCAGCGCGGCGCCGCTCGCGCCGAGCCGCTGGATTGAGCCGCGCGTTGGACCAACTTGGTCCAACTCCGCGCACAGCGTCTCTGTGTTTTCAGCAACATGCAGACTCCAATTGGACCAACTTGGTCCAACCTCGCCCGGCCGTCTGCTAGCATGAACTTGGTATGCGGCGCGCTCTGGCTCTTCTCGTCCTGGCGGCATCCTCGCTCCCGGCGGCCGACTGGTATCTCTTCTCCTCCTTCCGCGAGAACGGCCAAACCGGCGTCTTCCTGGCGCTCAGTTCCGACGGCCGCACCTGGACCCCGCTGAACGGGAATCGGCCCTGGCTTCCGCCCGATTACCCCGGCGAACTCATGCGCGACCCCTGGATCGGCCAGGGTCCCGACGGCGTCTGGCACATGGTCTGGACCTGGGGCTGGACCCGCCAAGAGACCGGCGGCAAGCTGATCGTCGGCCACGCCAGCTCCACCGACCTCGTTCACTGGTCGCCCCAGCAGGAGATCCCCGTCCTCGAAAACGAACCGCTGGCCCGGAACGCCTGGGCGCCCGAAGCCGTCTGGGACCCGGCCCGCAACCAATGGCTCATTTTCTGGTCCACCACCATCCCCGGCCGGTTCCCGGAATCCGACGCCACCGGCGACGGCGGCTACAACCACCGCCTCTATTCCACCACCACCCGCGACTGGAAGACTTTCACGCCCTCGCGCCTGCTCTTCGATCCCGGCTTCAACTGCATCGACGCCACCATGGTCCACGACGGCGCGCGCTGGGTGATGGTGTTCAAGGATGAGCGGAAATCCCCGCTGCAGAAGAAGCTGCGCCTGGCCTTCGCCGATTCCCCCTCCGGCCCGTGGAGCGGCGCGACCGATCCCTTCACCCGCGATTGGGTGGAAGGCCCCACCGTGGCGCGCGTGGGCAACGAGTGGTGGATCTACTTCGACCACTACACCCAGCCGCAGGGCGTCGGCGCCGTCCGCACCACCGATTGGAAGACCTTCCAGGACATCTCGAACCTCCTCACGTTCCCCGCCGATCACCGCCACGGCACCGTGGTCCGCATCCCCGAGGCGCTGGCACAAAACCTGCGCAGCGCGCCGCGTCCAAAGTAATCGACATGCATTCCCTGCCCGCCGATCTCCGTTTCGCCGCGCGCACCTGGCGCAAGCGTCCGGTGCTGGTCGCAGCCGCCGTGCTGACCCTGGCCCTGGGCACCGGCGCCAACACCGCCATTTTCAGCGTGATCCACCGCGTCGTGCTGCGCCCGCTGCCCTACCCGCAGCCCGGCCGCCTGGTGCAGATCTGGAGCGCCGGCGTGGATGCCCGCGGCCGTCTCGACCCCGCCGGCAAGGGGCTCACCTGGAGCGCCACTGTCGATCGCTGGCGCCAGGCGGACACGGCCTTCGACTCCATCGCCTGCTACCGCGCCTGGAACTTCAGCGCCGCCGCCTCCGCCGGACAGCCCGAGCGCCTCTTCGCCGCCGCCGTGTCGCCCGAGTTTTTCGCCACCCTGGGCATCTCCCCGGCCATGGGCCGCGCGTTCTCGGCCGAAGAGGTCGCGCCCGGCCGCGACGACGTGGTCGTCTTGAGCGACGGCCTTTGGCGCCGCCTTTTTCAGGCGTCCCCATCCGCGCTCGGCGCAACCGTAGTGGTGGATGGCGTGCCGCGCACCGTCATCGGCGTCATGCCGCCGGGCGTCCGCATTCTGGCGGCGTCCATGCGTGAAGATCCGGATCTCTACGCGCCCATCTCCACCGTCTACCGCGGCGTGCTTCGCGGCAGCGGCGCCGATGTCATCGGCCGCATCAAGCCCGGAATCGCGCTGGCCGCCGCGCAGGCCGAGCTCGATAGCATGTCCCGGAAACTGCCCGCGGAAGGCCGCCGCCCCGTGCAGGGCGTCCGGCTGGTGCCGCTGCGGGATGAAGTGGCCAGCAAGGTCCGCCCCATGCTGCTGATCCTGTTCGCCGCCACCGGCTGCGTGCTGCTGATCGCGGCAGCCAACCTGGCCAATCTCACCCTCGCCCACATCGCCGCGCGGCAAAAGGAACTGGCCGTGCGGACGGCGCTGGGCGCATCCCGCGCGCGCATCGTGCGCCAGGTGCTCACCGAATCGGTGGCGCTTTCCGTCGCCGGCGGCGCCGCCGGGCTGCTGCTCTCGGGCTGGCTGGTGAGAGCGCTCACCGGCCTCTATCCCGGCACGCTGCCCCGCTTGGATTCGCTCGACCCGTCGCCCGCGGTCTTCCTGTTCAGCCTGGGGCTGGCGCTGCTCACCGGCCTGCTGGCCGGCATCTTCCCCGCCTGGCAATTCTCCCGCGCCAACTTCCACGACGGCCTCAAGGACGGCGGCGCGCTGTCGCACCGTTCCCACCGCGGCTCTGCGTTTCGTGCCGCGCTGGTGGCCGCGCAGGTGGCCGCCACCTTCGTGCTGCTGATTGCGACCGGGCTGCTGCTGCGCAGTTTCCTGCTGCTGCGCGCGGTCGATCCGGGCTATCGCCCGTAATCCGTCCGTAGCGCGGGCGGACTTTTCGAGGAGGCGATGCAGGTTGTAGCCTGGTCGGCGCTTATGGCTTTTGGGACGGCGCGCTGGCACTGCGATGGGCGCACCGAATGGGTGCTG
>Ga0326727_10005660_pt1 | contig 35353 bp, 40 predicted proteins | sample MB2enrmetagenome_FD_207643 | JGI IMG/M metagenome (GOLD analysis project Ga0326727, IMG submission 207643) | Lab enriched peat soil microbial communities from McLean, Ithaca, NY, United States - MB29MY | ecosystem: Environmental > Terrestrial > Soil > Wetlands > Peat | place: USA: New York...
GAATGTCGATCAGGCCGTATTCGTCCCGCGCCTTCCGGATGGCCGCTTCCACGGCTGCGTAGTTGCGGACATCGCCCGCGAGGCCCAGGGCCGCGCCTCCGCTCGAGCGTATCCCTTCCGCCGCGCGACCATTCCGCGCGGAGTACTGAAAGAGTGCCTGCGGACGGAGCCGGAGAGGCTCGTCCACAACTACGCTGTGGCGAACGTCGGCGCGTTGATGTCGGGAGCCAACAATAACGGTTTGCAATCGGCCGACGGCATCACCGTGGTGTTCATTGCAACCGGCCGGGACGCGGCCAACGTCGCCGAGTCTTCGGCCGGGATTGTGTTCGCTGAGGTGACCTCCACTGGGGATTTGTAAGTTACAATCACGATTCCGTCACTCATCGTGGCGAGTCATGGAGGCGGCACGGGTTTGCCCACCCAGCGCGAGTGCCTCGAAATCCTCGGCTGCTACGGCATGGGAAAGGTAAACAAGCTGGCCGAGATCATCGGCGGGGCGGTGCTGGCGGACGAGATCTCGCCGGCCGGAGCGATTGCGTCCGACGACTGGGCGCCGAGCCACGAAAAGTTGGGCCGCAACCGCTGATCGGCAACTGCCTCGAAACACAAACAATCTTGACTGAGCCTGAATCCCGAAGTTGAGCGATAGTTGTCCTTTCGGCGTGGCTCTGGCAGCCTTGGTTCCTCACAAGTCAGGATGCTGTCCAGCAAGGGGATTCGTGACTCCCCAAAAGTAGCTGGATCAAGTGGGAGGGCGGCTCTCTTCTTCATCACGAGCGGGACGCATTTTGGGGGATTTCGCCAGTTTGCATAATCTTTCAGTGACGGCCGCTCAGCCAATGCCGCGGGCAACACGAGAGCCGGTCTTAACGCAATCGCGCCGGGAGTTGATGGGCTACCGGACTTTCCGCTTCAGGGCTAGCTCGAGGTTGGCGCGCGCCTGGGTATCGCCCGGGTGAAGGGATAAAGCTCTTCGGAATTCTTCAATGGCCCGATCCCACTGCCCTTTCTGGGAATAGATGGCTCCAAGATCGTAGTACGCCTCGGCGCATCCGGGTTCGATCCGCGCCGCCTCCTGGAACTCGCGCACGGCGTCGTCCAGGAGTCCCCGTTGCACGTACAGGGAGGCCAGATTTACGTTCACCTTGCAGCCGGGACGTAAGGCTGCGCATTTGCGGTAGCACCATAACGCTTCGTCCACGGCTCTGCGTTGATAATAGATCTCTCCCAGGTTCTTGTACGGCTCGAAGCGGTCAGGCTTGAGGCGGACGGCCTCCTTGAACTGTGAGATAGCGGAGTCCATGTCGCCCTTGAGGTACAAAGCATAGCCAAAGTCATTCCGGAGAACGGCATCGTCCGGCTTGAGTGGCAGGGCCAGGCGGTATTCAGCGATGGCCTCATCAAGCGCGCCAAGGTCAACATCCACTTCCGCCAGATTCTGGTGGCCATCGGCGTAGTCCGGTTGCAGCCGCACAGAGATGAGGAGTTCGGCGCGGGCTTCGGCGAAGCGCTTTTTTCCCGCCAGCGCCACCCCGAGCTGGTTGTGCATTTCGAACGCTGTCGGCGATTCTTGCACCGCGTTAGCATCCAGATCGAACTCGTTATTCCACACTTGAGCGCGAACAGCGGTCCGGACCACAAACAGCGCTATCAGCGCCACGAGCAAACCCGTTGCCAGCCGCCTCTTCCTCAGCTTCAGCAGCAAGCAGGCAATCAGCCAGCAGAATCCCAGGGAAGGTAGATAGAGATAGCGCTCGGTGAATACGTTGAGGCCGACGCCGTGGATGTAGAGCGCGGGAAGCAGAGTCAGGAACACCCACGCAATGGAGAACCATTGTCTGTTTCCGGATCGCCAGAGCTTCCACATGGCCCAGCCCAATGCGGCCTCAGCCGCAAAGGCGAGCGACACGCGCGGGTCGAAAACGGACCGACTCGGCTCGAAGACGTAAAAGGCGTTCAGCCGGATAGGCGCCGCCAGCTTCCACCAATACTGGCCGACCAGGGCGATGACCGAGAGCCAGAATTGGTACACGGTTATTTCGGGAAACTGGTACAGAGGGGCAAGCCCTCTCAGCGCGTGGAAACGCGCGGCCAGGCACACGCCCGCCGGTATGAGATACCAAGCCAGAGGCCGCATGGCGTCCACAAACCGCTTCTTCAAATGCAGACATCCGTACGCCATCAGCACGAGCGGAAGCGTGTACGCCATCTCCTTCGATAACAGGGAGACAGAAAACGCCAGTACCGAGGCAATCCTCCACCATAAAGCGCGCCCGGGCGTTTCTTCCGCTTTAAGGTAGAAGCAAAAGGCGAGCAGGTAAAAGCAGGTGAAGATCAATTCGGGGAGAGCGGCGATCCAGGCCACCGCCTCGGTATGGACCGGATGCACGGCAAAAATCAGACCCGCGATCAACGCCATGCGGGATGTCCTGAACAGGCGGAGCGTCAGCAGATAAACCAGTACTGCGTCCAAGACATGGAATATGACGTTTAGCAGGTGGAAGGCGCCGGCTTGTAGTCCGGCCAGATGGTAGACCAGGGCGTACATCACGTACATGATGGGGCGGTAGTAGTTGGCGACCGCGTGGGAGTAAAGCAAATCCCAGACGCCGCTGGTAAAAAACCGCGGGATGGAATGCAGATTTTTTAAAGCTTCGTTCTTGACGATTTGCGCGGAGTCGTCCCAGACAAATCCGGCGCGAAGCGTTCCGGCGAAGACGGCAAAAGCGAGGAATGCAATCAGGACGACGTGCCAAAGTACAGCCCGGTCCGCTGCGGAAGGTTCAGGGAGTGCTTCCGCCACCGGCCCGGTTCTCGAGTTTTCCGCGGCCTTTGTGCGCGCCCCCCGTGGGACCGATTTCGTTTTCGGACGGATCGCCTTGGCAGGAGCGCGCGACTGCGTCTTCATCGCGGCATAGTATAGCACTGACGGCTCCGGAGATTCAGGCAAAACAGGCCGATTTGTGGGGAAAGCCTTTCTCGTTGCGTATTCCCTATCGCTTTTTCCGTTCCAGCGCGGCCAGGAGGCAATGGGCGAAGCTGTTTTTCCTGTGGAATCGGGTCCATGTGAATCAGCGTTCCGGGAGATTGTGAATACGGATTCCGGGGCGATGTAAGCAGCCTCCAATAACAGGTGGAGGAGAAACGACAAGGGAAGCGGCGAGATCACGCCGGCTGCCCTATTCGTTGCCGTCCCCGGCGCCAGCACGTATCCCTTTGCCCGGGCCACCTCAGCCAGGACCTGGCGAACGCACCGGCTGCCACGTCGGCGCGTTGGATTACTTCCAAGGTTCCCGAAGCTCGCCGTTCCCGATAATTCCCGCACCGGCGTCGATCGCGCCTGCCGGTACGAACCGGACCTGAACCGCACGCATCCCGACATGGCGCTGCATTACGGCGTGGCCGTCATGCCGGCGCGCCCGTATAAACCTCGGGACAAGGCCAAGGTTGAAAATGCAGTTCTGCCGGCCGAACGTTGGGTGATCGCCGCCTTGCGCCAGCGGAAGTTCTTCTGGCTGGCCGGCCTGAACGAAGGCATCGACGAGTTAGTGGAGAAACTGAATCACCAGCCCTTCCGAAAACGGGAAGGTTCGCGCGCCAGCCTGTTTGCTGAACTGGACTGCCCCGCTTTGCAGCCGTTGCCCGGCGAGCGCTACGCGATGAGATCGAGACTGTTCTGTATTCCGAGGAAGGAAGCGGCCGCGGCGCTCCCCGGGAAAATGATCGAGTCACGGATAAGGCTTCCCGGAGCAGGCCGTCGCCGGCCTCCGGTTCCTTCGCCAGCTTGACCTGATCCCCTGGAGCGGGGTTGTATCCCCGCTTCAGTCCCGCGCCGCCGGGAACAGGTTGCGCGACCCCAGCAGCGACTGGCCGCCATCACAGACGCAAATCGCGCCGGTGATGTACCCGGCCGCATCCGAGCAAAGGAACAGCGCCAGGTCGGCGATTTCATCCTTCGTTCCGAAGCGCCCCAGCGGGACGGTGGCTATCGTCTGTTTCCGCAGGTCTTCGGTGGGAGCGAGCCTCCGCATCCCTTCCGTATCGTCGATGGGGCCCGGCGAAATCACGTTGACGCGCACGCCCGCCGCGCTCCATTCGATCGCCAGCGTCTTCGAGAAGCTGTCGATGCCCGCTTTGGCCGCGCCGACATGCGCCTGGTAAGGAGTCGGCATGAAGGCGAAGGTGGCCGACATGTTGACGATCGACGCGCCCGGCTTGCGCAGGTGCTCGAAGACCGCCCGGCACGTGTTGAAGGTGCCGAGCAGATCGATATCCACCACCGCTTTGAATCCGTTGGCAGTCATGGCCGTGATCGGGGCGGGAAAGTTGCCCGCCGCGCCGCATAGCAGAATGTCGATCAGGCCGTATTCGTCCCGCGCCTTCCGGATGGCCGCTTCCACGGCTGCGTAGTTGCGGACATCGCCCGCGAGGCCCAGGGCCGCGCCTCCGCTCGAGCGTATCCCTTCCGCCGCGCGGTCCAGTTTCTCCTGGGTCCGCCCCATCAGCGCCACTTTGGCGCCGTGTTCGGCGAAGCGCTCCGCAATCCGCAGGTTGATGCCGCTGCCTCCACCCGTCAAAAAGGCGACCTTGCCCGCAAGCAGATGATCTCGAAATATGTGCGCCATGCGACTTTCTCCGTGATGCACAGTAGCATATCGAGACGCGCCCGGATGATGGCGCATCATCTTTGCGACAATAGGAAAAACGCCGCGCCGCGCGGCGGTTCGGAGGGGCTGCTTCGATGGCGAAACCTGTCCTGCTCACTGTGGACGACGACCCGGAGGTGTTGCGCGCGGTGGCGCGCGACCTGCGCCGAAGATACGCCGACCGGTATCGCGTGCTCTCCGCCGCATCGGGATTGGCGGCGCTCGATCTGCTCAAGAAGATCGAGCAGCGCAATGAGCCCGTGGCGCTGTTCCTGGTGGATCACCGCATGCCGCAAATGAACGGCGTCGAGTTCCTGACCCGTGTGAAACCGCTATACCCCGACGCGAAGCGCGTGCTGTTGACCGCCTATGCGGATACCGACGCGGCGATTCGCGCCATCAACGATGTCAAGCTGCATCATTACCTGCTGAAGCCGTGGGATCCGCCGGAGCAGGGTCTCTATCCGGTGCTCGACGATCTGTTGGACGACTGGATGGCGTCCTACCGCCCGGCCTTTGAAGGCGTCCGCGTGCTCGGAACGCGCTGGTCGCCGCGCGCTTATGAAATGCGTGAGTTCCTGGCGCGGAACCAGGTGCCCTATCAGTGGGTGGACGTGGAGGCGGCGGAGCGCGACCCGGAGGTGCGGCGGCTGGTCGATTCGCTCGGGTCCGGGGCGCAGCTTCCGGTCGTGCTGTTTCCCGACGGGCCACCGCTCGCCGATCCCACGCCCGCCGAGATCGCCGATCGCGTCGGCCTGCGCGTGCGGCCGAACACCGATTTCTATGACGTCGTGATCGCCGGGGGCGGCCCGGCCGGCCTGGCCGCCGCGGTTTACGGCGCATCGGAGGGCCTCAAGACGGTCATCGTGGAGCGCGAGGCGCCCGGCGGGCAGGCCGGCCTCAGCGCGAGCATCGAGAACTATCTTGGCTTCCCCTCCGGACTGAGCGGCGCCGACCTCGCGCGCCGCGCCGTAGCGCAGGCTCGACGCTTCGGAGCGGAGATCCTGTCGCCGCAGGAGGCCGTCGGCGTTCGCACCGGGCAGCCTTACCGCTTCGTGAAGCTCGCCGATGGCTCCGAGCTTTCCTGTCACGTACTCCTGATCGCGACCGGCGTGCAGTGGCGCAAGCTGGATGTGCCGGGCATGGATCGCCTGCAGGGCGCCGGCGTGTACTACGGCGCGGGCTCAACCGAAGCGCTCTCCTGCAAGGACGAGGATGTCTTCATCGTGGGCGGCGCCAATTCGGCGGCTCAGGCGGCGCTGAATTTCGCTGCGTATGCCCGCAAGGTCACGATGCTCGTGCGCGGCGAGTCCTTAACGGCAACGATGTCGAAATACCTGATCGACGAGATCGAAAAGACCGCCAAAATCGAGGTGCGCTTCGGGGTGACCGTGGCTGCCGTTCACGGGGAGACCCGCCTCGAGTCTGTCTCGATTCACTGCTCCGCGACCGGTTCCACAGAGGGCGTGCCCGCATGCAACCTGTTCATCTTTATCGGGGCCGAGCCGCGCACCGAGTGGCTGGATGGCTTCGTCGAACGCGATTCCCGGGGGTTCATCCTCACCGGACCCGACCTGATGCACAACGGCGAGCGGCCGAAGGGCTGGTCTCTCGGGCGCGATCCCGGCCTGCTCGAAACTAATGTTCCGGGGGTGTTCGCGGTGGGCGACGTCCGGCATGGCTCCGTCAAACGTGTGGCGTCCAGCGTCGGAGAGGGCTCCATCGCGATTCAGTTCGTGCATCAGTACCTGAGCAAGGTGTGACATGGGACCAGGCACAAAAACTCTCGCGGACGCCTTACGCGCGGTGCCCACTTTTTCCGATCTCGATTCGGATGCCATCGAGTGGCTCGCGTCGCACATGACCGTGGTGCACGCCGCAGCCGGCGAAGTGGTTACCCGCGAAGGATCGCCAGCCGACCGGATGATGGTTGTACTTGAGGGCGAGCTCCGGGGCCGGCGCGAGGGAGAAGCCGGCGACGACTGGGTGGTCACGATGCGCGCGGGCCAGGTTTCGGGGATGCTGCCGTATTCGCGCCTGACCGAGTTTCCGCTGACGATCCGGTCAGTTGTCGACGCGCGCATCGCCGAGCTGCCCAAGCAAATGTTTCCCGAGATGCTCGCGCGCATTCCCACGCTCGGCCAGCGCCTGGTGAATGTGATGTCGGACCGCATACGCGAGACTGCGAGGTCCCAGGAGCAGCGGCAGAAGCTCGCCGCGCTCGGCAAACTGTCCGCGGGTCTCGCGCACGAGCTGAACAATCCCGCGGCGGCGGCCCGGCGCGCCGCGGGGAACCTGCGCGAAGCGATCGAAGCACTGCGCGCGGCGAACCGCCGGCTGGATGAGTTTGCTTTCGCGCCCGCTCAGCGAGACTGTCTGGCGCGGCTCGATCAGCAGCTCGCAACCAGGCCAGCCCCGGACGAGGACGCGCTCGAACGCAGCGATCGGGAAGAGGCGCTGGCCGCATGGCTCGAAAGGCGCGCTGTTCCGGACTTCCGGGAACTCGCGGCGTCTCTGGCCGACGCGGGCCTCGAGACCTCCGCGCTCGAGGAGATCGATCGCTGCTTTCCGGGTGAGCTCCTGGGCGCGGTGGTTACGCGCCTTTCCGCCTCCCTGGTCGCCGGCCGCCTCGCCGATGAGATCGAGAACAGCACCGGCCGGATCTCGGAGCTGGTTCGGGCCATCAAGGAATACTCCTACATGGATCAGGCGCCCGAGCAGGAGATCGACATCCACCAGGGAATCGAAAGCACGCTCATCATGCTCCGCCACCGGCTCAAGCAGGGCATCACGGTGATCCGTGAGTTCGACCGGACGCTGCCGCGTATCTGTGCCCGGGGCAGCGAGCTGAATCAGGTCTGGACCAATCTGATCGATAACGCGATCGACGCGATGGGCGGCAAGGGCGAGCTACGTATCCGCACCGCGCGCGAGCTCGATAGGGCGGTGGTCGAGATTCGCGACAACGGTCCGGGAATTCCGCTCGAGATCCGCGACCGGATCTTCGAGCCGTTCTTCACGACGAAGAATGTCGGAGACGGCACCGGGCTCGGCCTCGATGCCGTGTATCGCATCGTCGAAAACCATCACGGCGAGGTCCGCGTGGAGTCGCGCCCCGGCGACACGCGCTTTCGCGTGCTGCTGCCGTTCAGCCAGCCGCGAGCCAGCGGCCCGGCGTGAGTTATCGCTTCAGCGCATAGTCGATTGCTTCGCGCATCCAGGCCAGGCCCCGCAGGATCTGTCCCGTGTCCTCGAAACCATAGGAGAGCCGAAGCTGGCGCCGTCCCCGATCCACCAGATCGCCGCGCGGGTGAACGCAATACTCGCCGGGAACATAGATAACGCGGGGAGGCACTTCGCCGCCCGAGCGGTCGATGTCCGCGTGGCCGGTCGTGCGCGTCAGGTATTTGAAGAAGTCCGAGGACTGGTGGGTCTCGATGCGTTCGAACGTCAGATAGTAATAAAACCCGGCGCTGCCGCCGCGGCACTCCGCGAGAAACGGTCCCAGGCTGCGCTCGATCCCCGCCCGCACCGCCAATGCTTTCTCCCGGTACGCGGCGTTCACGATGCGCAGTTGTTCCGCGATGCGGGTGTCGAGCAGGTAGCTCGCCATCTCCTGAATGAAAAGCGGCGCACTGAACCCGGCGTCACTGGTCTTCTGCACCATCGCACTCATCAGCGGACCGTCCGGGCCGAGCAGATACCCGATGCGCAGCGCCGGAGCCAGCACCTTGGACAGCGTGCCGACTTCGTAGGCGATGCCTGCTTCATCTACCGGCAACACCGACACGAAAGGCTCCGCGCCGGGATCGTGCAGCAGCAGCTCGTAGGCCAGATCGAAGAAAATCGGAATGCGCCGGCCCTGCTTCCGCGACAACCCGGCCGCAACTTCGAGCAAGGCCCGGCGGCGCGCATTGGACAGAACCGTACACGACGGATTGTTTACCGTGACGACGTAGAAGAAGGCAATGCCGTCAGCCCTGCCGCCCAGTTCACGCAGCTTGCGATCGAGGGCCGCCAGGTCGATGCCCTCCCGATCCTCGGGCACCGCCAGCACTTCGAAACCCTTGCGTTCCAGGGCGTCGGAGTAGATGTAGTACGTAGGATCGGAGGTGACGACGATTCCGGGCTCAAGCACCTCGGCCAGACCGTCGAGCAAACTCGTGGCGCCGCACGGGCCGATGATCAAACGCTTGCGCTCGAGCGTGGCGTCATCCAGATTCCCGATCCTGAGGTCCCTCAGGAACCGGCGTATGGAAGCCGCCAGATTCGGCGAGCCTTCCGGACCGCCGTAGTTGAACGCCTGCCGGTACCTGAGGCGGTCCTTCACGACGGCTTCGAGCGCCGCGCTCAAATCGTCAACGGGAATCGTCCTCTCGTTCACGTAGCCGACGCCGAGGTTGATGTCCACGCCATCGCGAAACCCACCGGCGAACGCCGCCATCATCCGGTTGACCGGCGACGGCCGGGTTGACGCCTCGCCGTAGCGCGACAGGCGCTCAATCATAGATGATGACGCCCTCGACGACGCGGTGGATCACGCCGCCCGGGCTGGGGCTGTCCGGATTCAGGCCCAGCCTCAGGCCCAGGTGAAACGCCAGCAACTGCGGAAAAACGATTTCGGCCGGCGTGCGCAGATAGTCCGCCAAGCCGGACGCGCCCGTGGTCACGACTTCATCAAACAGCCCCGCCTCGCCATCCGCGGCGCCGAGCGCGATCAGCCGCCCGAGCTTTTTCGCCCTCAGTTCCTTGACGAGATCGATCTCGTAACGCCGCCGTGCCGGGTCCGAGGACAGGATCGCGAGCACCAGTGTGTCCGGCTGGACGAAGCTCATGGGCCCGTGCCGGAGGCCGAGGTAGGTCTCGGCAAGCGCGGCGATCCGCCCCGCCGTGCTCTCGATAACCTTGAGTGCGGCCTCCCGCGCCACGCCGAACAGCGGGGAAGAGGCCAGGACTACGGCCCGCGGCGGCGGGTTCTGCGCGATCGCACGCGCTTTGGCTTCGTGCTCTTCCAGGCGGGCCTCCCATCCCCCGCAGAGCGCCGGCAGGACCGAGGCGACCTCGTCCGGCCGGGCCAGCGCGAGCCCGCCCATCACGAGGTTCGAGAACGAGCTGGTCATCACCAGGCTGCGGTCGTTGGTGCGCGGATCGAGCAGGATGGCCTCGATGCCCTGCCAGGTGGCGAGCCTGCCTTGCGGGTTCGCGGTCAGGGCGATGTGTCTTACGCCTGGTAGAGCCCGCCGGATCTTCTCGACCAGCGCGACACTTTCCGGAGAGTCGCCCGAACGCGCCAGCGAAATCAACACGCCTTCCGGGCCGAGGTATTGCGGGAAATCGAGCAGCAACTCGGTGGAGGGAACGGCGCGCGAGCCCGGCCAGGCCGCTTCGATCGCCATCGCCGCGTAGGCCGAACTCCCGGCGCCGGTCAACACCGGATTGACGATCCCGCCAACTCCGGACGCGCGCACGCGCCCGACCGTATCCGCCCAGATCCCGGGCTGCTGAAAAATCTCTCCGTGGGTGTGAATTCCCGGCTCTGCCATGGTTGAAAGAACCAGCGTAGCACTGGAGTTCGGCGGTGCCGCATCCTCTTTCGCTTGCGGCATTGCTGGCGATGTGATATCCATAGACATAAGTTCCGATCTACCGCCCGGCTCCCATATTTAGAGCCCCGCGAAGTGTGTTCATTGAATTTTTCTTAATAAAAGGAGTGGCTTGCTATGGAGCCCGGCAACCGCAGATTGATCCGACCGGCCCTGGTGGAAGTCAAGGATCAGCCCAACCCGACTCGGCGCACTGCCAGCGCCCCGAAGAAGATCGTCCCGCCCGAGCAGACGAACGCGGAAAATTTCTACTACGTCAAGCAAATGCAGACGAAGACGCCGATGGTCATCGTGCTTCAGGACGGGGAAGTCGTCGAAGGGATGATCGAATGGTACGACAAGAGCTGCCTGAAGATTCACCGCGATAACGGTCCCAACCTTTTACTGTATAAGCCGAGCATCAAGTACATGTACAAGGCCTAGTACCTCGACCGCGTGATGCGTTGCTACCGCTCCCTTACGGTCGCGGCTCAGTTACAGGTAGATGCCGCTACCGTAAAGAAACGGACTTCACGGTCGCGGACCTAGCAGTAACTTGGGCCGCGGCTACTTACCTGTACGCGCTTTCCGCTCCAGGCGATACTTACGCCGCTGTCCTGCCTCCTCGTAGCGGCGTTTTTCCTCGTCGGTCTCGGGAATTACAGGCGGGGCCGGGGTGCGGTTCCCCTCTTCGTCAATCGCCACGAAAGTCACGTAGGCCGAGGAAGTCTGCCTGCGCTCGCCTGAGACGAGGTCTTCCACGAACACCTTCACTCCAACTTCCATCGACGTCCGAAACACGCGGTTTACGCATGACTTGAGAGTGATGAGCTGCCCGATGTGTACCGGGTGGATGAATCTCATGTCGTCAACCGAAACTGTAACGACGGGGCGGCGTGCGTGGCGCATGGCGGCGAGCGCGCCGGCCATGTCCACCAGGTGCATGACCCGTCCGCCGAGGAGGTACCCCAGCGGGTTCGCATCGTTCGGCAGAGCGATTTCGGAGTACTCGGATACCGACTCGCGCACGGGTCGCGGCTCGAGCGAGCACGGGTGGCGGATCAGGTCGAATTTTGGGAAATGGCTGGAAGGTGGGTTCACGGTGTATGTCTTATGGCAGGTATATTAGCATGATGGACCGTCTGGAAACCCTCAAGCAGATCGTCGCTCAGAATCCCGCGGACACGTTCGCCCGCTATGGGCTGGCGATGGAGCATGCGAGGGCCGGCCAGTTTGCCGAAGCGCTCGCGCAGTACGAAGCGATCCTGGGAGTGAAGCCGGGCTATGTCGCGGCCTGGTACCAGGGTGGCCAGGCGCTGGAGCGGCTCGGCCGCCGCGAGGATGCGAAACAGTTTTACCGGCGGGGCATCGAGGCGACCACCAAATCCGGCGACGGCCACGCCCGCGACCAGTTCGAAGCGGCGCTCGACACCCTCGGCTGACGGCCAGGCCAAACGGGCGCCACCTTGTCAAACGAAGCCGCAGTGCGGTTTCTTCTTGACCTTCAAATCATGGTAAATAGTCCTTAGGGGGCGGGGATGCCGTCGGATTGCGGAGCAACCCGGCTCGTGGAGGGACACTCATGAAAGACAAGAGGGGCGGGGTCCGGGTGCTGGCCGGTACACGCAAGGGCGCGTTCGTTCTGACCTCGAACGCGAAGCGTGAACGCTGGGACATCACTGGCCCCCACTTCGCCGGGTGGGAGATCTACCATATCAAGGGATCGCCCGCGGACCCGAATCGGCTGTACGCGTCGCAGTCCAGCAGTTGGTTCGGGCAATTGATTCAGCGATCCAACGACGGCGGCAAGACCTGGGAGCCGGTGGACAACAAATTCGTGTACGACGGCGTCCCCGGCACTCACCAGTGGTACGATGGCACAGCGCACCCCTGGGAGTTCAAGCGCGTGTGGCACGTGGAGCCGTCGCTCACCGATCCGGACACTGTGTACGCAGGGGTCGAAGACGCCGCCCTGTTCCGCTCGAAGGACGGCGGGAAGAGTTGGCAGGAACTCCCCGGGCTGCGCGGCCACGAGTCAGGGCCCCGTTGGCATCCGGGTGCCGGGGGGATGTGCCTGCACACGATCCTTCAGGATCCCGCCGACCCGGGGCGAATCTTCATCGCCATCTCGGCCGCGGGCGCCTTCCGTAGCGACGACGCCGGCGAGACCTGGCGGCCGATCAACCGTGGACTGAAGTCTGAGTACATCCCCGACCCGACTGCCGAGGTCGGCCACTGCGTTCACCGCATCGCTATGCACCCGTCGCGTCCGGATGTGCTGTTCATGCAGAAGCACTGGGACGTCATGCGCAGTGACGACGCCGGCGACTCCTGGCACGAGGTCAGTGGGAACCTGCCGACCGACTTCGGCTTCGCGATCGACGTGCACGCGCACGAGCCGGAAACCATCTACGTCGTCCCGATCAAGAGCGATTCGGAGCACTTTCCGCCCGAGGGAAAGCTGCGCGTGTACCGCAGCCGGACCGGCGGAAACGAGTGGGAGGCGCTCACTAACGGTCTGCCGCAAAGCGACTGCTACGTCAACGTGCTGCGCGACGCGATGGCGGTCGATTCGCTCGATTCCTGCGGCGTGTATTTCGGCACCACCGGCGGGCAGGTGTACGCATCGGCCGATGCCGGAGACACCTGGAGCCCCATCGTCCGGGATCTCCCGGCCGTGCTTTCCGTCGAGGTCCAGACGCTCGAATGATCCGAGTCATCCTCCCGGCGCATTTGCGAACGCTGGCGCGCGCCGAGGGCGGCGAGGTGCGGCTCGCCGTCGAGGGGCCAGCCACGCAGCGCTCGGTTCTCGACGCGCTGGAGGTCTGCTATCCGATGCTGCGCGGTACCATCCGTGACCAGGTCACGGAAGAGCGCCGGCCGTTCGTGCGGTTCTTCGCCTGCGAGCAGGACCTGTCTCACGAGTCGCCGGACGCCCCGCTGCCCGAAGCGGTCGCCTCCGGCGCGGAGCCCTTTTTGATCGTCGGAGCCATCGCCGGCGGTTAGGCGCGATTTCTCAACCACCCACTCAGGAGCGGGCTATGCAGTTGAATCCGTATCTCACTTTCAACGGGCGGTGCGAAGAGGCGTTTCGGTTCTATGAATGGTGTCTCGGCGGCAAAATCGTGACAATGATGGCCTATGCGGGCACGCCCACGGAGGGACATGTGCCACCTGAATGGCGCAACAAAATTCTTCACGCCCGTTTGGTTGTCGGCGACGAGGTCTTGATGGGTTGTGACACTCCGCCGGAGCACTATGAACAGCCAAAGGGGTTCGCCGTGTTGCTCGAGATGAAGGAGCCGGCCGACGCGGAGCGCATATTTCAGGCATTGTCAGATAACGGGAAGGTGCAGATGCCGCTCCAGCAGACCTTCTGGGCTGCCCGATTCGCCATGCTGGTCGATCAATTCAGCGTGCCGTGGATGATCAACTGTGGCGGGGCGGCCTGATCGTATGAGATTGGCTGGTGAGATCCTGCTCCAGGGCGGGTAGGTCTTCGCGTGCCAGCAGGACGCGGATCGACCGCGCCGTCCCCGGCGTTCGCTCAATCAGTCCCTTGGCTTCGAGCGTCAGCACCATCTGGTGCACGGACGGCGGCGTGACCTTGAAGTAAGCTTGCATATCGGCTTCGGCGGGCGGTATGCCATGCAGCGTGATGTAAGCGAAATGAATGCTAGGTATTGGCCCTGTTTTTCGGTGTACGCCACTGCATGCCCACTCGTTGGTTGCCGCCGTCTCATGCCTCTGGTCCCGATATGCCTAGACTCACTGTTTCGAACAAGCGGGCGGTGGCGGGGCATCTTTGATCGCCGGGAACGACGCGCTCGAGGTCAGGCCCGTCGACAACACGCCATCAAAGCCGGGAATCGGCGCCGCGCTCTCGGAGAGCACGATACCGCGCCGCTCTCCTCCGCTGGAGCCGTGTTTGTGGGGCCTGCAGCCATCTCCCATGTTGTTCCAGGCATCGCCGCCTTTGTCAGTGACTAATAGCGAAACGGTCTGTTCGGCTGGCAGCAGCATCGCCATCAGGGGATACGATCCGACTTCTGCAATGAGCTTCTTGGAGGCGTGGACATTACCAACCAGCGCAATTACGAGCGCATTCGCATGGTGATCGGCCGCGGCAATCAAAGCTGATGCCATGCGCTGTTCGCCCTGCCCAGGCGATTCGCCGGGACGGCTATCGGCAAACGCCACGACCTCAGAGATCTGTCCTTTCAGCCTCATTACGCGCAGCGCCTCGAGAAGCAGCAGCATCGCCTGACTCGATCTTCCGTCGAACACATTCCAGCCCCATGATGCGAAGAGCGCCCCGGTCGCGGCCTCATGGTTTTCCGGAGCCATGAATGCGTCAATTGCCTTCTGTTCATCAGTGCCGCGCTCAATCCCTACCACGAGTGGCCGTTTGCCCGAGGTGGCGTCACAGACGAGATCGCGAAAGAGCGCTGGAGATTCACTCGTTCCGTGCATCTCGCCGACCAGGACGAAGCGGAGATTGGGTCTGGACCACAGCGTAGCGGCTCCGGGCAGCGGTTCGCACCCCGGAAGCGTGCCCGCATGTCCGATCATGGCAATGGATAGGGCAGCCAGTGTCGCACCGAAGGTGCTCAGCCTAAGCGATGGTGACATTATAATAATGCCTCTGCGCGGCGGTCAGGCGTGCAGACACACCATGCGTCCCGAGGAGTCGGGACGCGGCACGCAGGAGTGCGTCGCAGGAGTGCGTGCGCCACACGCACTACCTTAGAACGGCACGTCGTCGTCGGTGATCGGGCCGCTGCCCGGCGCGGGTCTGTCCTCGGCCGGTGCGGCGGGCACGCGCTGCGGGCCGCGCGGCGCCGCCGGCATGGGGGCCTCGGAGCCGGCGCCGGCCCCTTCGCCGCCGCGACTGCTCAACAGCAGCACGTCCTCGGCGACCACTTCCGTGAAGAAGACCTTCTTGCCGTCCTTGTCTTCGTAGCTCCGGGTTTGCAGGCGCCCTTCAACGTAGACCTGCTTGCCCTTCGTCAGATAGTTGGCCAGGTTCTCCGACCGCCATAGCACGATGTTGTGCCAGTCGGTTTCTTCTTTCCATTCTCCGGTCTGCTGGTCCTTCCAGCGGCGGCTCGTCGCCACGCTGAATGTGGTCTTCGCGGTTCCGCCGGTCGTGAACTTCGTTTCGGCGTCCCTGCCCAAATGTCCTACCAAAATGACCTTGTTGACGCTTCTGGATGCCATGATCCCTTGCACTGTAACACGATTCGGACCTGCTTTTGCTGCGCGCCAGGGAGCGGTGGCGCCGGCGCACCGGATGCCGCCCCGACTACAGCGCGCATCCTGATGATGCGCCTGCCGTTTGTGCCCAAGAAAGCCATCTTTTCAGACCCGTTGCGGTGTAGAATGAGACTCGGACTGCGTGGCCCGGTTGACGGATGTAAGCGATGTTTCCATTCAGGCTCTTCGCTGACGCTTGCGCCCTCCTCGTGCCGGGCCTTGTTCTGTCCAACTGTCCCGTCCTCGAAGGCCAAACCCTGATGCACGGCGCCTCGCCTGGGGCCACGGTCCGGATGGTTCCGACGGATTGGTCCGTTCTGGAAACTCAGGAACCTCGGAAGGATCTGCCCTGCTCGGTGACCCCGGCCGCACCGGTCGTCGGTTTCGACCTCCGGTTCCATGCCGGCTATGCAGTCTCGATTCCTCTTAAAGATCTCACTGGCGGCGACAAACTCACCACGATCTTTCGGGTTCTCCCCAAAGACCTCAAGGAGGATGCATCGTACTTCGCCCAGGAGACCCGGGTGCCTTCTATCGAGGCGGATGCTTCCGGCAACGCCTACCTCGAAGGCGCCTTCGACTTGGGAGCGGGCCGCTATCACGTGGATTGGCTCATGCGGGACCATACCGGCCAGGTCTGCTCGTTCTATTGGGATACGGATGCGGTGCTACCGGCCAAGGATAAGCAGATCCACCTGACCTTGGCGCCCGGTTCCGTCGAGCCCGCCGAAACCGAGCCGTTCAAGGACGATCCCCCGGTCGAACGTGCCCAGGGAGATTTGCTCGATGTGAAAATCCTGATTAACTTTGCCCCCCAAGATGAACATTCCGCGGGTCTTTTTCAGCCGGATACCACTGCGTTGGTCTCTATTCTGCGGGGCATCTCCCGGGAGCCGCGGATCGGCAAGTTTTCCGTGGTCGCCTTCAATCTTCAGGAGGAGCGGGTCCTCTACCGCCAGGAGCGTGGGAACTACATCGATTTTCCGGCTTTGGGTGAGGCGCTGCGTACGATGCACCTCGGGACGATCGACATAAAGCGGCTTAGTACAAAAAACGGCGAAACGGAATTCCTCACTCAACTCATCCAACAGGAGTTGGGGGGTGAGGATCGTCCGGATGCGTTGATCTTCGCCGGTCCCAAGGCGCTACTCGAGGAGAGTGTGCCCCGCGATTCGCTGAAGGAGGTTGGCGACATCGAGTATCCGGTCTTTTATATGAACTACAACGTGGAGCCCCAGGCCGTACCGTGGAGGGATGCGATCGGGCGTACCGTGAAGTTCTTCCGGGGTTCCGAGTTTACGATCAGTAAGCCTAGGGATCTCTGGTCGGCCATGACGGATATGGTCTCGAAGACTGTGAAGTTCAGAAGCACTCGGAGGACGGCCGGTCCGGCTTCGCGATGATTATGCGATATCGTTTGGCGTTGCTGAGCGCGGTGCTGACGGTGGGAGCTCTGCCGCAATTCGGGCAGATCGTGGGCGTGGAGCGCCTCGCGCCATACGTGCCTTCCCCGCAGCCGATCGTGGAGCGGATGCTCGAGCTGGCGGAATTGAAGCCGGACGAGGTGGTCTACGACCTCGGTTGCGGCGACGGCCGCATTCTGATCACGGCGGCCCGCGATTTCCAGGCGAAAGCCGTGGGGGTCGAGCTCGACGGCAGGCTGGTGAAGCAAGCCCGGGATCAGGTGAACAGGCTGGGGCTCGCCGACCGGGTGAGCGTGATCCAGGGAGACCTGATGAAGGTGGACCTGAAGCCGGCGGATGTCGTGACGGTCTATCTGCTGACGAGTGTGAATGACAGGTTGAAGCCCGCGTTTGAGAACTCTCTCCGGAAGGGTGCTCGCGTGGTTTCGCACGACTTCAGGATTCGCGGCTGGAAGCCCGCGCGGGTCGAGACAGTCCGGGCGTCGAACCGCGACCACACCATCTACCTCTATGTAATGCCGCCGCGGAAAGATTAGCGGTTACGGCCGATAGCGCTCGCCGGCGCTCGCGGCTCTGATTGGGGGCCCGGCCGCGTGGGGGCGCGGTTCTCTCCAGATGCCAGACTTCGACGTCGTGGGCGTGGGCCTGAATGCCACCGACACCCTTCTGATTCTTCCCTCTTTTCCGGCTTACGGCGGGAAACTCGCCTACGAAGACGAAATCCTCAGCCCCGGCGGCCAGGTTGCGACCGCGCTCGTCGCGTGCGCGCGTCTGGGTCTTCGCGTCAAATACATCGGAACGGTCGGCGATGACGAGCGCGGACGCATGCAGATCGAGAGCCTGTCTGGTTCGGGCATCAACCTGGATTCCCTACAGGTCCGGCGCGGCGTTTCCAGCCAATCCGCGTACATTCTGATCGACCGCACCACCGGCGAGCGGACCGTTCTCTGGCACCGCCCGGAGGAGCTGCGGCTGGCTGCCGGCGAGATCCGGCCCGAGGAGATCGCCTGCGCGCGGCTGCTGCACATCGATGGGCACGACACGCTGGCGGTTGGGCGGGCGGCCGAGATCGCGCGCCGCGCTTCGATTCCGGTCAGCGTGGATATCGATACCGTCTACCACGGCTTCGAGCGCGTTCTCCCGTACGTAGACTACCTGGTTGCCAGCGCGGAGTTCCCGCCGGCCTGGACGAACGAGCCCGACCCCTTCAAGGCGCTCGAGCGGATTCAAGAGGAATACGGGATGTACCTGGCGGGAATGACGCTGGGGGCTCACGGCGCGCTGGCGCGCGTCGGGGGGCGCTTCATTTATTCGCCGGGCTTTGTCGTGGAGTGTGTCGATACGACCGGAGCCGGGGACGTGTTCCACGGGGCTTTCTGCTATGCTGTTTTGCAGCAAGTGCCGATGCTCGAAGCGCTCGAGTTCTCCAATGCGATGGCGGCGCTGAATTCGACGGCGCTCGGAGCGCGAGGGGGTATTTCGACCGCATCCGAGGGCCGCGAGCTCATTCGCCGGGGCGAGCGCCGCCGGCATCCCGATTTCGCGACGCGCGCCTGCCGCGCTTGAACGCATGATTCCCCTCCGAGATACCGAGCGCAGCTCCTCGCCGCCGATCGCGACGGTCTTGCTGATCGTGGCCAATGCGGTCGCGTTTTTCTATGAGTTGTCGCTCGACCCGTTTTCCCGCAATCACCTGATCGCCGTCTATGGACTGGTGCCTGACCATTTGCGCTACGCGTCTCTAGTGACCTCGATGTTCCTGCACGGCGGCTGGATGCACATCATCGGGAACATGTGGTTCCTCTGGGTTTTCGGCGACAACGTGGAAGACATCCTCGGCCACGGGCAATACCTGCTGTTTTATTTCCTGTGCGGGATCGCGGCGGGCCTTACGCAAGCGATGGTCAACGCGGATTCCCCCCTGCCGACGATCGGGGCCAGCGGCGCCATCGCGGGCGTGATGGGGGCCTACCTGGTCAGGTTCCCGCACTCGCGCATCCTGACGCTCATTCCGATTTTCTTTTTCCTCACCACCTACGAGCTGCCCGCGGCCTTCCTGCTCCTCTACTGGTTCATCATCCAATTTTTCAGCGGCGTCGGCTCGGTGGCGTATTCGCACGCGTCGGAGGGAGGCACCGCGTGGTTTGCACACGTCGGCGGGTTCCTCACCGGAATCGTTCTGGTTTCGATTATGCCGAAGCGGCCGCCGCACTGGCGGCGCAGCCGCCTGGCTTGGTAGATGGCCGGCGATCCTATGGTCCCCGCCCTCGACCTAGTCGCGATCGCCGCGCATCCCGACGATGTCGAGCAGACCTGCGGCGGCACGTTGATCCGAATGGCGCAGGCCGGATATCGTACCGGCGTGCTGGACCTCACCGCCGGCGACATGGGAACGCGCGGGAGTCCCGGGATCCGGCTGACCGAATCGGACGCGGCGGCGAAGCACCTGATGCTGGCGTGGCGCGGCAACCTGCGTTTCCCCGATGCGCGCCTGGAGAATACGTTAGCCGCGCGGATGTCGCTGGCGGTGGAGATCCGGCGGCTGCGGCCGCGCGTGGTGATTCTCCCGTATTGGGAGGCGCGCCACCCGGACCACTACCGCGCGGGAGAGATGGCCTATGAGGCGTGCTTCCTGGCCGGACTCAGGAAGCTCGACCCCTCGACCGAGCCGCACCGTCCGTTCAAGCTGATCTACTCCTCGCTCTACGCGAACGTGGCACCCTCGTTCGTCGTGGACATCTCGGCACAGTTCGAGCGCCGCATGGACGCGTTGCTCGCCTACGAGTCGCAGTACGGGGGCGGCGAAGCGAGCGAGGTTTTTGCGGCGAGGGAAGAGGTCCGCGAGCGGCTGGCGGCGATCGCCCGGTTCTACGGCAACCTCATCGGCGTGCGCTACGGCGAGCCCTTCGTCGTGAAAGAGACCCTGCGCGTCGATGACGTTGTCTCCCTGGCCGTCCGCAGCCTCTGAAGCGCGGCGGACTCTGATCGGAGCCGCGAGCGTGAGGGCCCGTGAAAAGATCCGGGGGACGCGCCTGCGCGCACCGTAACGCGCCGTTCCACATGGGAGCCCGGAGCATCCCCGGTTTTTCATAGGCCGCGCAGCAGCGCCAAAGCCACCTGCGGCGATGCGTTGGCCTGTGTCGCGGATGCGCCCGAGGGGTGCTGCTCCATGCTCCCGGAGATGAGGATCGCCAGTTGAGCGGCTTCGGCGGGATCGTTCGTGCCTGGGGCCGCTTGGGCAAGGGGCAAGGCGGCTCCGCTCCTCGAGAGCTCGGCGAGATCGGCGCTGTGGCTGGAGGCTGGCGGCGGGGAGCCTCCCGCAGCCCGCTCTTGAACGCTGCGGCTGGTCGGGTTGGTTTGTTCGCGAGCGGACGCGGCGCTCGTATCCGGTGGGATACTCAATGGCATACACGGATTCCTTTCAATTTCCGAGGGCTTGCTTGGACAGCCTTCGTGAACTTATCGGCAGCCCCGGCGGAATCTTGAGAGAGTTTTCATATCAGCCGACGCCCGAGGGTGGACTTGAACGTCTGCGGGGCTCCAGCCCCGCTTTCGGAAGACCTTAGCTCGCGGTGGGGCGGTCCTTTGCGTCCGGGGCGAAGCGCGTCAGGCCGGCCGAAAGCGCCAACTGCGTCAGACCGGCGATGTTGTTGACGCCGATCTTCTTCATCATCGTCTTCCGGTAGCTGCGCACGGTCTGCAGCCCGAGGTCGAGCATGACGGCGATTTCCTTGCTGGTCTTGCCTTCGGCCACCAGCCGCAGCACTTGCAACTCGCGTGGCGAAAGCGTCTCGAGCACCGGCGGCAGCGCCTTCGATTCCAGGTCGCCGCGTTGGATTCGGGTCTGAACGCGATCGGCGACCTCCGCGCAAAGGTAGAATCCGCCTTTGGCGACGGTGCGCAGAGCGTCCAGCAGATCGTCCGAAGACGCGTTTTTGAGGACGAACGCGCGCGCACCCGAGCGGATCGCTCCGACAACGGAACTCTCATCGTCGTACATCGAGAGGATGACCACCTTGCTCTCGGGACAGTGCCGCATGATCTCGATGGTGGCTTCGATTCCGTTCAGTCCGGGCAACCCGATGTCCATCAACACCAGGTCGGGATGCGCCTTCTTACAGAAGTGCACCGCCTCGGCTCCGTTTTCAGCCTCTCCGACGACTTTGAATTCATCGCGCCGCTCGAGGATGGACTTGATGCCGTCGCGAAAGATCTTGTGGTCATCAACGAGCAGAATTTGATACGCCATTCGTCTTCGGTCTCAGTGGACGGCTTAACCCCGGCTCCCGGCAGCCGGATTGCCAGGCAAATTGGCCGTCCGAAAAATTGCCTTCACAATTGTACCCTTTTCCGGGGCACTGGCAACCGAAAACCGCAGACCGGAATGGGTCGCGTGGTAACGCATCAGGTGCAAACCAAGACCTCTGGCGTCTTCTACCTGCCGTCCCGGAGAGAAACCGGCTCCATCATCCCGGACCTCCAGGGCCACCCCCTGTTTGCCCGGCTTCACCACCACTTCGATGCGTGCCGCCCCGGAGTGCTGGACTGCATTCTCGAGAGCCTGCTCGCCAATCTTGTAAAGCGCCGTGGCCGTATCCAGGGGCAGCCGCACCGAAGAATCGAACATCAGGCGTATGAAACCTGGAAAGTCCTTGCGGTATCGTCCCACCAGGCGGTCCAGGGCGAACTGGAGCCCGGTCCGCTGCACGATGGAAGGGTTCAGCTCGTAGCTGAGGTCGCGAACCTGCGTCACCGCCTGTTCCAGCACCTTCTGGATATCCAGAATGCGCCGGGAACAGCCGGCTACGTTTTCGTTGAGATCCATGCGCAGCAGGTCCAACTGGAGACCGATCGCGCTCAGCACCTGGCCGACGTCGTCGTGCAAAATACGGGAGACACGCTCTCCGTCTTGCTCCCGGGCGTGCATGACACTGACCAGGAGATTCGCCAAGGACCGCTGTTCCTCTATCGCCATCGCCGTCGCGTGGGCGGAGTATTCCGGTTCCTTTCGATTCTATTTTACTTCTTTCTTCCCAATACCTTACGCACGGCTGCCGCTAGCTTAGGCGCGCCTGGCCCCTACGCGCGCGGCACTCACCACCCGGACAGCGGGATTCTCGCGCGCTCTGAACCAACCTCCCGAACGCGTCTCGCGCCGCCATGGAGCATCATGACCCGAGTTTCTCCGCCGGCTGCACGGCCACGAGCGTTCTTACGCCCAGTCAGGGGGGCCAAGCTCGCTACAGGTCGAGGCCGCCCCGGCGAAAGCCGCCCGCATTTCCTCTTCGTTTTGGATACCTTGATCGAATGCCGAGACTCCCGATGTTAGCATAGGCTCTTCGTTGTAATACTAGCGCGGGCGGATCTCCGCACGGTCAACGCGCCCTCTGTGCTCCGTAGCTTCGGGGTATTTCACGGTCTTTTCCAATTATTCTCGTCTTGGTGATCCCGCCGACCCAGCGGGGAGCGAGGCGGCGCGGCGTGGCGTCTTGAACGCTTGTAGGACCTTCCGGAAACCCTGGCAGCCAGGAACGCGAGCGCCGGCGTGAGCCAACGCGAGTTCAGCAGCCGGCGCGGCGATTGCGATCGAGAGCGGTGGCCAATCATCTTAAAATGCGGGACTTGCCGCTCAGGCACGATTCCGGGAGGCCGAGCTTGCGTCCTTTGCGCTCGCGGAGCTTTCGCCGCCGGCTTCCCCCAAGCTCCGGGGAGTATCACCCTGACGCATCGCAACGTGGGTTGCGCGCCAACTGTTTCCCAGAGCCATGGCAGGTTGCCCCGGCTGTCAAGTCTTCCCAGAAGGGCATCGCGCACGCGGCGCCTTTCATCCGTCGGCTTCGGCTCCGGCGCGTCCGGATTTTTTTCGAGTGAGACCGGAAACTTCTGTTTCCCGGCGCGAATCTAACCAGCAGTGTTGTGCACTATTTAGGTGTGGCCGTCGAATTGACGCTTCCTAGATGACGCCGGCCCGTGGGGTGCCGCTCTCCGGGGACCGGTCAGCGGCGGAAACTCAGAGGGGGAACGAGATGAAAGCTACCGTCACCTTTAGCTTGGCGACGCTACTCGCGCTTCCGGCGGCGAGTTGCGCGCAGGAGCGGCCCGCAGCGGGCCGCGATTCGACCCAGGATTCCCGGGCACAAGCCGGCCAAAACCGCTCCGGCGGCGACCAAGGCAAACTGCCCGACGCCGACCAGTCTCCCCGCCGGCTCGAATCGGTCACCTGGAACTCAGTGACGCACGAACTTACCTGGATCATTTCGAGAGGCGAAAAGAAGGATGGCACCAGCTATAAGGCGCTCGGATCGCAGAACTACCTCATCAACATGGACGACGCAACCATGAGCTTCAGCGGTGAGATGCGCCGCTTTAGCAGAGAGGAAGCGGCGAACGTTTCCGTGCTGATGGATCTGATCGCCAAGTACGCCATAGACTCGACGATCTGGTGGGACGATGGACAGGGAGAGCCGGTGAAAGGCAACGGCAAAGGAACGAAGGAGCCGGAAAAGCCTCGCCAGCACGATCGCGACGAGGATGACTCTTCGACGCTGCACGTTGCCGATCAGAGCGGAGCCGGCGGGCCAGGCATCAACTCATACGAGCTGCATCTCAAGATTCGTCAAATGGAGAGGGAGTTGGAGGATTTGAAGCGGTTGCAGACAATGCTCGGCAGCCGTGTACAGTTCGCCAGCTACTCGACCCAAGCCCAGTGAGCTCCCGGTAGGGTCAGGCCCGCTTCTCCGGCGCAAACAGGCGGACAATCGGTTCCGGGACGCGCAGCACGCCCAGCAGCTTGAACCGCCGCCGCACTTTGGGGGCGTCGTCCTCCGGGCGTGTGCTTGCGTCGTAATACGCTAGCAAGTCCCATTCGTCGTAATCGATCGCCCTGGCGTATTGCCGGATGTAGCTGGTGCTGAAGACTCCTCCCGGTAGCAAGTCGAATTCGGATTGTTCGATCGCCTCGAGATACCGCGTCGAGATCTTCGTGTGGGTCGCGATTTCAGCGAGGCTGATTCCCTTGCGTTTCCGTATCGTAGAGAGATCCGGAAGCGCCGCGACCATAGATGCCGTGGTGCCGATTGGCATGGTGTTACACCTGGACAATTCTTCGGCTGAACTAAGCCGGACCTTTAATGTTATGCCTGGGATAGTGAAAAATAGCCACCCCTGACAGCAACCTTTTTAGAGGGGTTTCAACGGCTACATTGCGGGTAGGCTCCACTCAGGCCGATCGGCCGCCGATCACCGAGCTAGCCGGGGGATCTTCGCGCTGGGGACCTTTTTTGTGCACGGGGGCCTCAACAAGCTTCCGAATCCTTTCTGCCAGCACGTCGAGCGCGAACGGCTTGCGCAGGAAACCAAAGCCCTTGTCCCGAATATGATGCTGAACGACATCAATTTCGCATTGCCCCGACATGTACAGGACGCGCACGTTTGGGAGGATGGAGGACACACGCTCAGACAACTGGATGCCATCCATCACCGGCATCACGATATCTGTCAGGAGCAGATCGATGCTGGGACCGAGCCGCTCGCAGATTCCCAGTGCCTCCTGTCCATCCCGGGCTTCGAGAACGCGATAGCCCTGCCGCTCCAGGGCGTTCTTTACCAGCGACCGGATGAGCGGCTCATCATCGGCCACGAGGACGGTTCCAGGCATCGCTGCCTTTATATCCCCATTGAAGACAAAAAGCAATCATAATTAACAAATCCTAATATTTCGCCTCGCGGTGATCTTCCGGCGCCGGTGATGGATTCTGGAGCGGCTCAGGGATGGATGACTGCGACAGTAGAAGGGCGCGGCAAAGCATCCGGGCCAACCACCCGAGCCGTGCCCCAGCCAGCTTCGGCAAGGGAATCCGAATCGGAAGCCGTGAACACCAGTTGATAGCTTTCTTCATCCCCAGGAGGGACCGGCGGCTTCCCCGGTGATGCCGCGACGGTGGCCAGGTACCTGAGAATCGTATAGACATCGCCCATCTCCGGCACGGAAATGTCGAACTGCTGGGTCCGAAAGCGAAGACGGGCGCCACGTCCGGCCACACGCCAAGCCAGGAACGCGCAGGCGTCCACGGCGAGATCGAACCAATCGCAGCTTCCGGCGGGCACGTCGAGGTCGAGAAAAAGCTCGAGGAGGCGCTCCTGCTCGCGAGCGAACTCGCGCACCTGGAGCTCGCCGGTGTGCGCGCTGGCCTTCCAGTCCACGTGGCGGGCGCTTTCCAGCGCTTCGTAGGGACGGATACGATGGAAGTCGTGCCCGCGGCCGCGAGTCTGGGTGGCGAGGTCGCCTTCCACGGCGCCGAGCAGCTCTTCGAAGCCGGGCTGCGGGTCCACCGAGGGGTAAACCAGGATGTCGCGCCGCAGCGTGACGTCGGTGCGCCGCTCGATGAAGCCGAACGGAAAGCTGGTCGAGAATTGGAAGCCGCTCTCGCGATGCACGCCCCGGCGATGGAAACAGACTTCCACCGTCTCGTCAAGCACCGCCCCGCCGGGAATCACCGGGAAGTAAATCGTGGTAAGCAGGCTTTCGTTGGAACCCCCGAGGTGCACGGAGAAGGACGGCACCCACCTCTTGGCATTGCGTACGTAGATACGGCCGGCCAGCTTACGCCGCGCCGCGATATGTTCGGGCAGCGCGAAGTCCAACTCCAGGCCGGCGAGAGACAGGCGGCTGACGAAGCCCGAGACCAGCAGGGTGGAAAGCATGGCGGCGACGATCAGGAACAGCAGATTGTTCGCCGACGCCGCGGCGGCGATGCCCACCAGGAGCATCGCCAGCGTGAACAGAGCGCCGCCGTAAGTTACCCGCTGCCGGAATCTGCGCCTGGCGTAGGATCTGAGACGGTCGAACATGGGCGGCCTTTTTGCACCCTCGACCGCATCATGTCACAATCAGATGATTCATGAGTACCGTCCCCGACACCACCACCCCTGACACCGGACCGCGCCTCAAGCGCGCGCTGGGCCTGTGGGATCTCGTGCTTTACGGGATCATCGTCATCCAGCCGACCGCGCCCATGCCGATCTTCGGCGTGATCATGGATAAGGCGCACGGCCACGCGGTCACAACGATTATGCTGGCCATGGTCGCGATGTTGTTTACCGCGATCAGCTACGGCCGCATGGCCGCGGTCTATCCCAGCGCGGGATCGGCATTCACCTACGTGGGCCGCGAGATTCACCCGGCTCTCGGCTACGTAACCGGCTGGAGCATGGCCATGGATTATATGATCAACCCCTTGATCTGCACGATCTGGTGCAGCCAGGCGGTAATCCAGGATCCACTGCTCTCGAAGGCGCTGCCGGCGATTCCGTATTGGGGCTGGGCCGCGTTCTTCGCCCTGCTGTTCACGGGTTTGAACCTCCGTGGGATCAAATCGTCGGCGCGCACGAACTCGGTGCTCGCGGCCGGCATGGGAGTGGTCATCGTAATTTTCCTGCTGGTGGTGATCCGCTACATTTTCGGGCTGCCGGCTCAGGCGGCGTCCTTCTATACCCGGCCCTTTTACGATCCGCACACGTTCACGGCGCACAGAGTGCTGACCGGCACGTCCCTGGCCGCGCTGACGTACATGGGGTTCGACGGCATTTCGACGCTCTCCGAGGAGGTTCGCGATCCGCGCAAGAATATCCTGCGCGCGACGGTGCTGACCTGCGTGGTGACGGGCGTGCTTGCATCGATCGAGGTCTACGCGGCGCAACTGGTCTGGCCGGCGGGCCGCGGCTTCGGCGATCAGCCGGAGACGGCCTATGCGCAGGTCGGCAACCTGATTTCCGGACCCTGGCTGGCGACGCTGGTCAATCTGACGCTGCTGATTGCGACCATCGGATCGGGCATGGGCTCGCAGCTTGGCGCGGGGCGGCTGCTGTACGGCATGGGACGCGGGAACGCTCTGCCGAAAAAGTTCTTCGGCGCCATTTCCAGGAGGACCAACATCCCACGGAACAATATCCTTTTGGTCGGCGGCCTGTGCTTCCTCGGCGCCATGACCCTCACCTATGACCTCGGCGCGCAGATGCTGAACTTCGGCGCCTTTATCGCGTTCATGGGAGTGAACGCGGCGGCGTTCACGCGCTATTGGCTGCGCGCCGAACGAAGGGGCTGGACGGATTTCGCGTCGCCGGTGGCCGGCTTCGTATTCTGTCTGATCATCTTTTTGAGCTTGCAGCCGCCCGCAAAGATCTGGGGCGCGACCTGGATGGGGTTGGGCATCCTCTACGGTGCGATCCGGACCAAAGGCTTCCGGAGCGCGCTGGTGAGCTTCGACGTGCCCACGGAATAAGGACTGGCGGGCCGCGCTATTCCGCGCGCGGGCACGCCGTGTCCATGCGGTATGTAATTCCTTCCAAATGTGTGAAACTCCTGCCGGTCCAGGCCGTGCTTTGGCCTTGTGAATGGGTGCGCTCCTTCATATGGCCCACTCCTTGCAAGGGTAAACAACATGCGGCTGAGCATGCGTCTCACTTTGTCCCTGGTAGCGGGCGTGGCGGTGGTTTCGCTGGGTCTGGCGCTATATCAAGCCCAAGCGGAGCGGCACGGCTTGCGGCGTGAACTGGAACGGCGCGCGCTGGTGATGGCCGAGAGCCTGGGGAGATCCGCGGCGCCGCTGGTCGAAGCGAACTCCACGCGCGCACTCCAGCGGCTGGTCGTGCAATTCCAGAATCATGAGCGCCTGGCCGGCGTGGCTGTCTACGGCGCGCAGGGGCAGCCGCTGGCCACGACTTTCGGCCTCGAAGAACTCGAAACGGCGGGGGCCGGGGCCTTGCGGCGAGCGTTCGAGCCGGGCGGCGGGAACGGAGCGTTCTTCCGCGGGGGCGGAAAAACGATGCACGTGGTGGCGCTAACGGTTAGCGGCGAGGCCGGGCCCGCCGGAAAGCTGGTCATTTTTCAGGACGCAGGCTACATCGACGCCCAGGAAGCCTCGCTTTGGCGGCGCGCGCTGGCCGGCGTGGCGGCGCAGACATTGATGATTGTGTGCGCGACGCTGCTGATTCTGCGCTGGAGTTTGCGGCGTCCCGTGGCGCGCCTCGAGAAGTGGCTGGGCGATCTGCGGCGCGGCAAGGTGTCGGAAGTTCCGGAGTTGCCCGAGGAAGCGGCTTTCGAGCCGCTAAAGCGCGAGGCGGCGCGCCTGGCAACGACGCTCACTGCCGCGCGCGCCGCGGCCGAAGAAGAAGCGCGCCTGCGGGATGCCGGCGAATCGCAGTGGACCGAGAAGCGCCTGCGAGCCTTCATCCAATCCAGGCTCGAAAACAGCCGCCTGTTCGTGGTCTCGAACCGCGAGCCGTATGAGCACATGCGGCGCGGCGGCGCGGTGGAATGCTCCGTCCCGGCAAGCGGCTTGGTTACGGCGATGGAACCCGTCCTGCGCGCGTCGGATGGAATCTGGATCGCGCAAGGCACCGGCGATGCCGATCGGGAGACCGTGGACAAGCGCGGGCACGTGCGCGTTCCGCCGGAGAACCCGCAGTACACTCTACGCCGGGTGTGGCTGACGCCTGAAGAGGAAAAGGGATTCTATTCCGGATTTGCCAACGAAGGGCTCTGGCCGCTCTGCCACATCGCGCACACGCGGCCGATTTTCCGCTCCCAGGACTGGGAGTTCTATCGCACGGTCAACCAGCGGTTCGCCGATGCGCTATTGGAAGAGATCGCCGGTGAAGCCAACCCGGTGGTGCTGGCGCAGGACTACCATTTCGCGCTGCTGCCGCGAATGATCAAGGCGGCGAGGCCGGACGCCCGGGTGGCGATTTTCTGGCACATCCCGTGGCCGAATCCGGAGGCCTTCGGCATCTGCCCGTGGCAGGCGGAGTTGCTGGAAGGGCTGCTGGGGGCGGACCTGGTGGGATTCCACGTGCAGGCGCACTGCAATAACTTTCTGGATACGGTGGACCGGCTTCTGGAATCCCGCATCGACCGGGAGCGGTTCGCGGTGGACCGCGGCGGGCGGTTCACCTACGTGCGGCCGTTTCCGATCAGCGTGCCCTTCGGAGCGGAGGCGGCCAGGCCGGGACCGGGCGAATCGGTCTACCGGGAACGGGTGGAACTGCTGCGGGCGGCGGGTGTCGAGGCGCCGATGATGGGCGTGGGCGTCGATCGCATCGATTACACGAAAGGAATTCCGGAGCGCTTTCGGGCTCTCAAAACTTTTTTCGAGAAATATCCGGGCTATGCGGGGCAGTTCACTTTTGTGCAGATCGGCGCGCCCAGCCGCACGAACATACAGCGCTACCACGATCTGATGGACGAAGTGACGGAGGAAGCCGAACGCATCAACCGGCGGTTCCGGAGCAACGGATGGAAGCGGATCGTGTTGCTCGCGCGCCACCACAGCCACGAGCAGATCCTGCCGTACTACCGCGCGGCGGATGTGTGCCTGGTGACCTCGCTGCACGACGGCATGAACCTGGTGGCGAAAGAGTACGTGGCCGCCCGCGGCGACGAGCAGGGCGTACTGATTCTCAGCCGTTTTGCGGGCGCCAGCCACGAGCTGGCGGACGCTCTACCGGTGAACCCGTACGACGAGGAGGGGCTGGCGGATGCGATTCACCGGGCGCTCGCGATGCCGCCCGAGGAGCGCCGGGCGCGCATGTCGCGTATGCGCGCGTACGTGCGCGAGCACAACGTCTACCGTTGGGCGGGCACGCTGATCGCGGAGCTTGCGGCCATTCGGCTGAAGACGCCGGAAGAGGACGGGTACGGGCAGCCGGTGGAATCGGAGTTGGCGTCTTTGGCCGCGGAAAGGTGAAGGTTGCGCCTATGCGCTACCTGCTGGAGAACTGGAACGTGGTGGGGCTGCGGCTGCGGAACGCGAAGGCGATCGCGCTGTTCCTGGATTTCGACGGCACGCTGGCGCCGTTGCGGGCGCGGCCGGAGGAGGCGCACCTGCCAGCAGCGGCGCGGCGCGTTCTGCGGCGGCTATCCGGGCGGCCGCGGGTGCGGATCTGGGTGATCAGCGGGAGACGGCAGGTGGACGTTTGCGAGCGCGTGGCCGTGCCCGGGGTACGCTGCCTGGGATTGTACGGCTCGGAGAATGGCGAACTGCCGAGGCTGGACCAGGAAACCCTGCGGGTGCTGGCGGAGGCCAAGAGCGAGCTGGCCGGGCGGCTCGGCCACACGGCGGGTTTGTGGATTGAAGACAAGTGCGCGACCTTCGCGCTGCACTACCGCGGGGCGGCGCCGGCAGCGGTAGGGCGGGCGCACCGGGCGCTCGAAGAAGTGCGCGGCCGGTTCAGCCGCTGGCTGCGTGTAGCCGGGGGAGACCGCGTCTGGGAAGTGATGCCGCGGGAACTGCCGGGAAAGGGCGACGCGGTTCGCCGGTGTTTGCGCCGCCCCGCGCTCGCGGTCTATATCGGCGATGACACAGCCGACGAGACCGCATTCGCGGCGTTTTCGCAAGGCATCACGGTTTGCGTCGGTCCGGCGCGGCAGACGCGCGCCGGCTTTCGCCTGCGTAATCCGGCGGAGGTGCGCCGGGCTTTGGAAAAACTAGACCAGGAGGTTCAATGAAAACCGCGGAGGCTCCGTTCGGATTCGTCGTCGCATCGTATCTGACACGCATAAACAATCAGCAGGCGTCCAGCCTGAGCGAGCTGCGCGCGGGCCTGGATCAGGCCAGCGACGCTTCCATCTTCTACCACACGTTCCAGAGCCTGGGGCGGTACCACTTTCTGGCCGAAAGCTTCTCCAACGACTTCGCGCAATGGGTGCTGGCGGCGCTCAATCGCCCGATCCTGGCCGAGTGGCTGGGCGGGCTGGATATTCGTGATTACGTCTCGCTGGCGGAGCTTAGGGGCGACCTGCGGCGGCTGACCACGGACTATTGCGATGCCCACCCGCAAGAGGCCGGCGTCTCGGCCTTCGAGCCATTCTATTTTTGCGAGAGCGTGGAAGTTGCCGTGCCGCTTGAATGGGAGGCCCGCACCCTGGAGGAGTTTCGCAACTGCCTGCTGCGCCTGAGCCACTCGTCCTTCTACTACCACTTCATCGCTTCACGGCTCCGCTTGCAGTTGCGCACGAACGATTTTTCCCAGTGGCTGTCCGGCAGCCTGGGGGCGGACGACCTGGCGCGGCGCGTGAACCGCATCGACATCTACACCAACACGCTCGACAGCGCGCGGGACGAAATGGTGCATCTGATCGGCCAGGAGGCCGGGCGGCAATGATCGCATCGCCTTCCGGGCTGGACCGCTACGTGCCTTTGTTGGGCAACGACGTGGAGGAGCTGCGCGCGCTGGCGCGTCCGCTGGCCGGCGCGGAAGTACTGATGGTCAATTCGACGGCGGTGGGAGGCGGCGTCGCGGAGCTGCTGCGCCGGTTAGTGCCGCTCATGCAGGAGCTCGATCTGCGGGTGAACTGGGACGTGTTCGCGGGCGGCAAGGATTTCTTCGCGGTCACCAAAGCCTTTCACAATGCGCTGCATGGCGGTCCGTTCCACGCGGGGCCGGAAGCTTTCGAGATCTTTCGTTCCTACAGCGAACGGAACCTGCAGCACCTGCGCCGGGACCGGGAGTTCGTGGTCATTCACGACCCGCAACCGGTGGCGCTGATCGAGGGCCGGCCGGCTCACACGGGTCACTGGGTCTGGCGTTGCCACATCGATCTCTCCCATCCGAACCAGGCGGTGTGGGAGTTCCTGGAACCGTGGGTGGCGCGCTACGATGCGACGATTTTTTCGTCGCCCTCCTTCGCGCGGCAGTTGGCGTCCCCCCAGTACCTGTTCTACCCGTCGATCGATCCGCTCGCCGATAAGAACCGCACGCTGGAGCCGGCCTTCGTGCACTCGGTGATGGCGCGCTACGGGATCGACCCGGAGCGGACCTTGCTGGTGCAGATTTCGCGCTTCGACCGGCTCAAGGATCCGGTTGGAGTGGTGCGCGCTTATCGCATCGTGAAACGGTACTTCGATTGCCAACTGGTGCTGGCGGGCGGGACGGCGGACGACGATCCGGAAGGATCGGCGGTCCTCGAAGAAACGCGCGAGGCGGCCGCGGGCGATCCCGAAATCCACATTCTGGAATTGCCTCCGGCGAGCGATCTGGAAGTAAACGCCCTGCAGTCGGCGGCTACCATCGTCATTCAGAAAAGCCTGCGGGAAGGGTTTGGGCTCACCGTTGCGGAAGCGCTATGGAAGAAGAAGCCCGTGGTGGCGTCGGCCACCGGCGGCATTCCCACTCAAGTAGTGCACAGGTATACCGGGATGCTGGCGCATTCGGTGGAAGGCACGGCCTACCAGATTCGCTACCTGCTGGCGCATCCGGAGCTGGCGTCACGGCTGGGCGCGCAAGGCCATGAGCACGTGCGCGAGCAGTTTCTCATCACCAGCAACGTGAAGCGCTATCTGTCCTTGTTCCTGCACCTTCGCGGGAAGTAGCGTCTTGTCAGTTTCCGGCCGCTCCGGATTGCGCCTTCAGTTCATGGCAGCAGCTTGGGACACCCAGCAGCTTCAGAATGCTCATCGCCGGGCACCAGTTCGTGAACGCGGACTGGAAGAGGTTCAGGCCGGCGAAGGCCGTCAAGTAATACCACTTCGCGCTCACGAAGTAGCCCAGCTCCAGGCTCAGGAGCACAAAGGAACCGGCTATCAGGCGGAAGTAACGATCCACAGTCACAAGGTGATTGGTTTCATTGGGGTTCAAGTGAAGGGATGCAATCCGGAAATTTTGGTGACGCAGTTTGTCACCTTTTTCTCCGAAGCGAATCTCCGATGGTGGAGTCCTACTATGGAAGCTATCGTCCAGTACGTAGACGGCGTGAAGTTCGAGGCCACGGCGAGCGGCCACAGGGTGATCTGCGACCAGCCGTCCTCGAATGGCGGCGCGGATGCCGGGATGACCCCGCCCGAATTCTTGCTGACATCGCTCGGAACGTGCGCCGGATTTTATGCGGTGCAGTATCTCCGGACCCGGTCCCTGCCCGCGGACGGCCTCACGGTTCACGTTACGGCGGAGAAGGCTCTCGGCCCGGCGCGGCTGACGTCTTTCCGGATCGATTTCCGGGTTCCGGGCCTCAGCGATGAGCGCCACAAGGAGGGGGTGCTCCGGGCCGCCAGGAGTTGCCTGATTCACAACACGCTGATGGCCCCGCCGCGGATCGAGTTGACGGTAAATGCGGAGGCGGCGGTAAATGCATAGTATCCGCGGGGCTGAAACCCCACGCGGGATCAAGCAAGCCTTCCCTCCTGGGTCCGCTACAATGCAAGCGGGGAGCCCACTTGGCAGCGACCGACGCCACGCTCGAACTCACGCTCGCGCGCGACTTAATGGACGGGAAGCCGGAAGCATTCGACCGGTTCGTCAGTTACTTCCGGCCGAGGATCTTCCACTATGCGCAGATGATCTGCGGAAGCCGCGAAGACGCCGAAGAGGTCACGCAGGACGCGCTGATGAAGGTGTTCAGCAACTTCGATCAGCTCCGGGAACCGGAGCGGGTGAAGGCCTGGGTCTTGCGGATCGCGCGGAACGGCTGCCTGATGAAACGCCGCAAGAGCGTCTTCGCGCCCACCCAGGAGCTGTCGCTCGACGAGTTTCTTCCGAACGCCGGTCAGGATGGCGGGCGGCGTCTCGAGATCGCGGACTGGTCGGCGCTGCCGGACGACCAGGTTCTGCGCGGCGAGCTGCGCGGCATCGTCCGCCAGGCGATCGAGGAATTGCCGGAGATTTACCGACCCGTGATTCTATTGCGCGATGTTGAGGAGCTGTCCACCCAGGAGGCAGCCGAGGTATTGGATGTGAAGCAGGAAGTGATCAAAACGAGGCTGCACCGGGCGCGGCTCGCAGTTCGTCAGAGGCTCGATGAGTATTTGAGAACCGTGCAGGCCGCCGGGACGAAGGAGCGGTAGGGATGGCGCACCAGCATCATCAGAACTGCAAGGATGTTTTCGCCCTGCTGTCGGAGTATCTCGATCGGGAGTTGACCGTCGAGAGCTGTGAGGAGATCGAGGCGCACCTGGCGGACTGCCCACCCTGCATCGAGTTTTTGAACAGCCTCAGGCGCACGGTCGGCTTGTGCAAGAGCTGCGCGCCCGCCGAGCCGCCCCCGCCGCTGGCTCCCGAGGTGCGGGAGAAAATGCTCGCCGCCTATCAGACCTATCTCGCCGGCAACAAACAGAAATAGCCGCTGATTCTGCAGGGGTGGCTGTTTGGCCGCAAGAATAGCCTCCCGTGGGGAGGGTACGGTCGCTCTAGTACTGCTGCTAGTCCCATTTTGGAGCGGATGCCTTGATTTTTCCCCTTTCGGGCTTAGACTTCTATATAAGACAAAAAAGTCTCCAAACATGGAGGTGGACTAATTGAAACCAAAACGATTGCACTCGGTTTTGATGCCGGTCCTCGCCCTCTGCGTGTGCAGCTTGCCGGCGATGGCCGGCGTGGTGTTCTCTGACCTGGGTCCCGCGGACAACGTCTATGATTGTTGCGATGGATGGACGGTGAGCGGCTCAGGAACCATCGGCGACAGCTATACCTCTGCGAACCTGTTCACTGTTGCGGGCAGCGGCAGCTTTTCCGTGACCGAGATCGATCTCGCCGTGGGCGACATAACAACTCCCGATACGTTTTACGCCGGCATTTGGACAGACACCGACGGCGCCCCGGGAACCCAGCTAGCCGACGCTTACTGGAGCCCCCTGTACGCCACCACGATCTTCGGAAACTGCTGCGGCTTGGTTTCCATCACCGGCATTACGGGAGTGGACCTGAACGGTGGTCAACAGTATTTCATGATTCTCGGTCCGTTGAGCACTTCCGACGATAGTTGGAACGCCTGGAATCAAAACACCCAGGGTGTGAACGGCGACGTCCAATATTCTCTGAATGGAGGTGTCACCTGGACCGACTACGGCAGCTCAACGCTGGGCACTTTTGACGTCCTCGGCAACGCGACCATTCCGGAGCCCGGCTCCCCTGCTCCTGTTTGGAACCGGATTGATCGGAATCCTGGGTGCCTGGCGCCGCAAGCTAAACCGCTAAGGGCCTGTCGCTCCAACAACTCCCTGACGGTCGCGGCTCGGTAACGCGCTTTGAAACCGAGCCGCGCTCTGCAGAGGTTATTGCCTCATCACCTTGAACTGGTCTGCACGATCCAATCCCAGGCACGCTCCTGCAAACGGCGTGGAAAGCGATTGATGTCGAACGGCGTTTCGAACTGCAACGCCTTTTCGGCGCCCAGCAGCCGGTAGATCCCCTTGGATGCTTCGACCTCGCGCCGCACGTCCGCGATGCGGGCGTAACGGTCCAGCGTCGGCGCGACGAGCAGGACGGGCGTCGGAGCGGCCAGCGCCAGCACCTCGTCGAAATCGAAAGGCAAGCGGTCCTCGTGGCCGACGAAGAACCCCAACCGCGGCACGAGGCCGTGAAGATGCGAATAGTGCCGGATGCCCTCGGTCCCTTTGTCTGCGGTGTCCAGGCGCAGGGGATCGAAACCGCAGACGGAGACCAACCCTTTGAT
>Ga0326727_10005661_pt1 | contig 35350 bp, 24 predicted proteins | sample MB2enrmetagenome_FD_207643 | JGI IMG/M metagenome (GOLD analysis project Ga0326727, IMG submission 207643) | Lab enriched peat soil microbial communities from McLean, Ithaca, NY, United States - MB29MY | ecosystem: Environmental > Terrestrial > Soil > Wetlands > Peat | place: USA: New York...
TTTACGCCGCCAATTGCTCCAATTGCCACCGAGCCGACATGCGGGGCACGCCGCCGGAGTTCCCTTCCCTGGTCGGACTGGGAAAGAAGTACAAGCAAGAGGAGATCGCCAAGGTCATTCGGGAGGGGCGCGGCCGTATGCCGAGCTTCGCCTACCTCAGGAAGAGCGTGATCGAGGCGATGGCCCGGTTCCTCGCCACGGGCGAAGACATCGAGTTCGCAACACCCTTAACTGAGCAGCTACCGAAACCACTCAAGTATACGCACGATGGGTACAACAAATTCCTTGACGCGGAAGGTTACCCTGCCGTCGCACCACCCTGGGGAACGCTTAACGCCATTGACCTCAACACCGGCACCTACGTCTGGAAAAAGCCCTTTGGCGAGTTTCCTGAATTGGTCGCGAAGGGAATGCCCAACACCGGCAGCGAGAACTACGGCGGGCCGCTCGTGACCGCAGGCGGGCTTCTGTTTGTCGCCGCCACCAATCATGACCGCAAGATCCACGCCTTTGATAAGACGACCGGTGAGTTGCTTTGGGAGAATGTTCTGCCCGCCGCCGGCAATGCTACCCCCGCAACTTATGAAGTAAACGGCAGGCAGTATGTGGTGATAGCGGCGGGAGGGGGTAAGTGGGGTTCGCCTTCCGGAGGGACGTACGTGGCGTTCGCTCTTCCACAGCAGTAGTAAGTCGTTCGTTGTCCGTGGTCCGTGGTCTCGAATTCTCGGATTCGTGGGGCCAAACCGCAAGCCGTTGCGGAAAATGGGTGTCGATGGCAACTGACAACGGACTACGGACGACTGGCAGCTTACGACGCATTCATCACCTTCTCAAACGCCGCCTTGAACTTCTCCATATCTTCGCGCGAGCCTACCGTGACGCGGACACGCGTTGGCCAGACAGGCCAGACTCTCCCGATGTAGACGTTTTCCCTGGCCATGGCCGCCACGAATTCCTGCCCCGGACGCTTGACATCCACCATAAACTTGTTCGAGACCGAGGGAATAAACGAGTAGTTCTTTCTGGTCATCCAATCGAAGACGTCGTTGCGGATGTCAGCGATAATCTTGCGGCGCTCGGGGACCACATTCTTGGCGCAGAGACTGGCGGTGGCTCCCACCATGGCGGTGACGGGCATGGTCGGCATGCCGTACTCTTTCAGTTTCACCAGCAGGTCGGGGCGGCCGAGCGCCGCTCCGGCTCGAAGGCCCGCCATGCCGTAGATCTTGGAGAAAGTGCGCAACATAATCACGTCTTTATCCGCGGCAACCAGTCCCACTGACGAAGGTTCCCCGCTGATGTGGATGTAGGCTTCGTCGATCATCACCACCGAGCCGGCCGGCTTGTTGGCCACCAGCCATTCGATATCCGACTTGCTGGTGAGGGTTCCGGTGGGATTATTCGGATTACAGACGTAAATGAGCCCGGCGTCCGGCGAGGCCGCCGCCATGGCCTTCACATCGTGCGAATAATCCGGGCTCAGAGGGACGTGGATGACCGGCGCGCCGATGAAGCTCGCCGCCTTCTCGGGCGCTTCGTAGCTTGGATCGGCGATCACGAGCGGCCGCGCGGGAGAAGTATGGGCCAGCACGGCGCGATGCAACGGGTCGCTCGAGCCCGGGAACGCCATGGCGTAAGAAGGTTGCAGGCTCTCCTGCTCCGCCAGGGTCCGAGCCATCTTGAAGCCCTCATCCCACATATATCGCCCGCACTTCTGTACCACGTTGTGAATGGCCTCGGCAGCTTCCGGGCACGGGCCCATGGGGTTCTCGTTGGCGTTCAGTTTTGTTGCATCTGGCGGTATGGGGCCGATGTCAGATAATTGCGCCAAAGCCGATTCGTTGTAAAACGGCAAAGCGGCTGCGGCCCCCAGCAACAACGACAGGCGTGTGAAGTCGCGGCGGGAGAAACCGCGCCGCAGAAATTCGCGTTCCCTTCCTTTTGGCAGGTCAACAACCATCGTCGCACCTCCTTAGCTTTACTGCACGTTCACCGGGATATTGAGCGTGTGGGTAACGGTGGCGCCACTGATGGTACTGGTGCCCGTTACCGTGACAGTGTAACTCCCCGTAGGAGTGCCGGGGCTGCTCTGAGAAGTCGTGCTGCCGCCACCGCCGCAAGCGACGAAACCTGCGGCCAGCATCGCAAAGACGAGCAGGCCGAAGGCCAGCTTCACCCGGCGGTGCTTTCCAGCCGCAATCAGCAGGAGGATCCAAGCAAACAGCAGAACTCCCGCTCCCGGCAGGAACCAGCGCGGACGGTTCGGCAGGCGCAACGCAGCGGATGGGGCCGTGGTGGCCACAGTCAACTGCGAGCCTGTGCCGCCCGGGGTAAGCGAGCTGGTGGTCAGGCTGCAAGTGCTATAAGTCATCGTAGCTTGCAGCGCACAAGTGATGCTCACCGTGCCGGTGAAACCATTGATGCCGCCTGCCGAAACAGTTGTGCTCCCGGATTGGCCCGGCGACGTAATCGTAAAGCTGCTCGGCGAGGCGCTCAAGTTAAAGTCGGATGTGGCCGTGATAGTTACCGTGGCCGGCGACGAGGTGGAATTCCCGTAGTTCACATCGCCGCTGTACTGAGCGGTGATACTCGCGTTGGCCGTGAAGGAAGTCGAGAGGGTTGCGGTCAGCGATGCGGGAACACCCGTGATCGAGCCAGCAGCATAGGTGTAGGCCGGCGTGCCACTGATCTGGGTACTCCCGTTGAAGAACGCCACGCTGCCCGTCGGCGCAAGTCCCAGGCTGCTGGTGTTCACGGTAGCGGCCAAGGTTACGGTAGCGCCGGAGGCGACGTTTGACGGGGAAGCCGCCAAGGTGGTACCGGTAGTAGCTTTGGTGATCGTAACCCCAACGGGGTTGGACGTGCTCGTATTGTAGCTGTTGTTCGGCGAGACCGGGTGCGGTTCGTAGTTGGCAACCAGGGAGTCCGTGCCCACTGGAAGTTGGATGAACTGATCTTCGGCATTCCCTTGGCTGTTCAAGTTGTACGTCCCTGGCGTGTTACCCGAGGGCGCGCCCACGTCTGCTGTGGGTGGCATGCTGCTCCCGTTGAGCGTCACCGTTACCTGCCCAGAAGGACATTGATACGTGGGAACGGTGGGGGCGCCGCTGGAGTTGGGGGGAGCGCATAGATTACCCAAGCTGTTTGTCACGTCCATGCGCAGAAAGTAATTGGTTAAAAGGTAGCCGGAACAGTTGATGGTGTTCCCATAGGTAAAAGAACCTGTGGTGACATAGGTGAAGTTCTCACTGCAATCCTGGATCGCTAGTTGCAGGACCGTCGTGCTGTTCTCCGGGGCCACGGTGACCTGGACTGGAGAAGAAGTGCTCGCCGCATGAGTTCCGTCGCCCGCGTAACGCGCCGTCACGCCATAGGTTCCGCCAGGCAGCATCGTCGTGGTCCCAGAAACGGAGCCGTTGGACAAGGTGGCGAAATCAATGCCGAGATTGCAGGGAGTTGACGTGCACGAGGCGTTGTAGCCGGCCGGCCCGCCGAGCAGCGAGACATCGCCGGTGGAGGCTGAAGGACTGACGCTGACCGCGATGTTCACCGGCTGGCCATGCGGAATGGTAGACAACGTGTAGCCCGCCGGCGCAGTGACCGTGAGTGTCGTCGTCGTGGGCGTGAAGCTGACCGTATTCCACTGTGAGACCAGGTTCGCCGCATTCACCGTGCCCAACCCGGTCGCCAGGTCATAGCCGGCGTTGGTTGTCCAAGCCGCTTGGCCGCTGTCGTTGACAAGGATGCCGTAACCGGTGCCGGCAATCGATTGATCGCTGCAGTTGGACGAGTCAGCCACGCAGGCTACCGAGTTGTTGCCGGTCTGCGTGTCGTAGAAGACGCAACTCGAACCACTGGCCGTGGGAGCCATGGCCGCGGTCGAGGCACAGCTCGCGCCGCTCTTTGCCGCCAGCGGGTACAGAACGTAGTTGGCGACGCCCTGTGGGCCGTACTTCTGGTTGACCAGCGCCATGATGCCGCCGAAGACTTGCACGGCTACGGAGGTTCCCCCCACGCCGGAGAAATTCACCCCGCTCGCGGTTTCAACACAGGAGCTTTCGCCGGGCGTGCCCAAGTCGGCCTCACAAATCACATAGAAGCTATTGGTGTAGCCGTCACCCGCATACAGCGAGACATCCGGCACATCACGTTCTTGATCATTGGGCACCCCGGTTCCCGACTGCCATGAAGGCTTGGAATATCCGGAAACGCACTCTGTCTCCTCCTGTCCTTCCACATCAATGGTCGTGGATGAGGTACAGTTGCTTTCTCCCCCGCCTCCGCCGGTCAGGTCCGAGCCCGTGTCGGAAACCCCAGACAAGCAGCCATTCACTGACCCGGAATTGGCGCAGGAATCATTCCACGCCATTTCGGGAATGTACGACATGGCAGAGGCTAGGGTGGTCGAGTTGTTTGACGAAGACCAGTAGGTAGACCAGGTGTTTGCATCGTTGAAATCCGTCCCGCCAACGGCAACGTTGAACGGTGTGGATGCGTTGCCGGTCACGTTCAAGCCGTATTGCGCCGCATCGACACCAGTCATCGCATAGATGTCGCAAGCTGCGGAGCCTTCGTCGCCCGCCGCCTCGAGTATGGTAATTCCTTGCGCCGCCCCTTGTTCCCACAAGGTACTGTAAAAAGCATTGCCGCCATTGCCGAGATAAGCTTCGCAAGCGCCGTAGCTCTCGGTCATCACCGGCGCCAGGTTGTTGTCAATGATGTAAAGGGCAGAGAGATCGATGCCGGCGGTAACCTCGGTGCCTTCCGAAACAACAAAGGCGATGGTGGCAGATGGTGCAATCGCGCCGCTCCATTCGATGTCGGTGTCCGATTCAGTCTCGTCTCCCGTTCCGGAGAGGATACCAGGGTCGGGGCCGTTCAAGCAGATGCCGAGCGGAATGTTGAATGAAGTCCCGTTGACGATAGTCCCGGTAACGGGAGTGCATGGGGAATTGGCAGGCGCGGACAACGACGGAAGCCCGAACAGGCTCCGAAAGTCAGCCACATCGTTAGGGTCGATGTTGGTCTGGCCCACTACGGCGATCGTCTGCCCCGTGCCATTGGTGCCGGCGCTCCAGAGCGGCGAAACGTTGTAAATCGTGCCAAAATCCGTCGGGCCGAGCGCGTAGTAGTTCGTCCCGTTGCTGCTCACCGTCAGCATTGGCTGCACTTTCCCGGTGCTTTTCGACTTAGTAAAGGGGCCCAGTTGGCGGTGCATTGGCTTCTTGGGGAAATTGTTCAGCGAGGCAAAACCCGCCACCACGGGCGTCAGGGCGGCGGGAATCTGCGGATCGCTGGAATTCGCCCAGTGCTCTTCGCCGTTCACCACATACTTGTGGATCTCCGTATGCAGGGCCTGCCGCACCGCGCCCGCCGTACCGGAGAACTCAATCACCGTGCGGCCCGCTGCCACACGATTGACTTGGAAGCCTTGTGACGTAAGCCAATCCGTCACCGCCTGAATATCGGCATCGGCAGGGCCGAACTGCCGGCCAAACAGCTCGGGAGTAAGCCACATGTGATAGTTGGGGGACGACTTGGTTTGCTGTGCGTCCAGAAGTTGTCGCAGCGCGGTCTCCTGCTCAGTCGAGCGCTTCAGGACCAGCAACATGCGTCCCGTGGCCAGGCTGTCGGGCGCCGCCCCTTGGTCGAATTCGGGACGCGCCAGCGGGTGCGTGTTCCCTCGCAGCGTAACCCGGTTTTCAGGATCCACAGCCTGCGTCACGCGCGCCGGCACGACGTCCCTATGTTGCCCTCTAGAGATCAAAGAGAATGAAACAACTATTGCGCATACCAATGCGGCACGTACCCCAATTGCCCTTGCCTTTCTCATGCTTCCTCCCATGATCCATCCTGTCGGTTTCAGTCTTTTGGAGCCGTTCTTCGGCTGGATCACTCACAGCCTCCAATGACCTACTGAAGGTGTCCAATATTGTAAAGGATTTCCGTCCGATCCACTAACTTTTCACCACTCCCTCGTTCGGGATTCCCGTCCCACCTGCGAAAAGTTCCAAAAATCGGTTCTGCTTCGGGAAACCTGCCCCCAGTATTGATGCAGAATCCTCGCGACGAGATTTCCGCACGCGGGTGGGCCGATGGGCAGATGGGCAAGTCGGCCCCGCGAAAGCGGGGGCCGATTGTCAGTCCAATGGATTCCCGCTTGCGCGGGAATGACGTTGTTTTCGAAAGAGCCGCTGGCGACGAGGAATCCTGCTCTATCTTGAGAAGAGAATACTCGTTGCTTTGAAATGCGCGTTACCGCAAACGCTCCAAGGGAGAGAGCTGTGGTTCTGCCTTCTGCCTTCTGCCTTCTGCTTTCTGCTTTCTGCCTTGTCTCTCCGTGCTATTATCTTACGCGCATGCCCGAACAGCCATATCCTCGCGTAGCAGCTTTTCACACGGCGCTGGAATTGGCGAACCATCTCAAGCGGCTGGGATGGGACCTGCCTGTGGACGAGGCGATTCTCTCCGCCCCAGCTTCGCCGCTCGCCGCCCCTATTGTGGTGCCCTGGCTGAAGGGAGAGCGCCGCGTCGGAAACCGCTTTGCCGTGCAGCCCATGGAAGGCTGGGACGCCCAGCCGGATGGCGCACCTTCGGACCTAACCCGCCGGCGCTGGATGCGGTTCGCAGTGAGCGGCGCCAAATTGCTCTGGGGATGCGAAGCCGTGGCGGTGCTTCCCGAAGCGCGGGCCAACCCACGTCAATTGCTTTTGAACGAGCGAACCGCGCCAGCCCTGGCGGAGTTGCGCCGCCAGATGATCGAGGCCCACCGCGAGCGCTTTGGCGAGACCGGCGACCTTATCATCGGCCTGCAGCTTACGCACTCCGGACGTTTCTGCCGGCCGCGCGAGGAAGGGCGTCTGGAGCCGATCATTGCCTATCACCATCCGATTCTCGACATCAAGTACCCAGCCTGCGTCAACGTGCCGGCGGTTTCTGATGAGGAGCTGATCCGCATCGTTGGGGCGTTCGGCCGGGCAGCGCGTTTGGCCCAAGAGAGCGGCTTTGATTTTGTAGACCTGAAGCAATGCCACGGCTACCTCGGGCACGAACTCTTGAGCGCTTATCATCGCCCTGGTCCCTATGGGGGCTCATTTGACAATCGCACCCGCTTCTTGCGCGGTCTGGTGGATGCCGTTCGCACCTCGGCCCCCGGAATCGAGATCGGCGTCCGTCTGAGCGCCTATGACTCGGTTCCGTTCGTGCCGGATGCTCAAACGAAGCGGGGCGTACCGGCCGGTACTCCCGGCCGACAGCCCTATACCTGGGGCTTTGGAGTGGACCCGCAAAACCCGGTTCGATCGGACCTTGGGGAGGCGAGGCGTGTGCTGACCCTCCTGAGTTCATTGAATGTGCATCTGGTGAACATCAGCGCCGGCAGCCCCTATTACTCCCCGCATTTGCAGCGGCCGGCCCTGTTTCCGCCGGTCGACGCTTATCTGCCTCCCGAAGACCCGCTCCAGGGTGCGATCCGGATGTGGGCCGCGGCTGCGGAGTTGAAGGCTTCTGTACCCGAATTGTTCTTTGTCTCCTCAGGCGGAACGTATCTTCAAGAATACCTCCCGCACTTCGCGCAAGCGGTGGTGAGGGCGGGGTGGACGGATTTCGTCGGCTTGGGCCGGATGATGCTGGCCTACCCGGAGTTTCCTGCTGACGTCCTCGAGAAAGGCCGGCTGGATCGAAAGAAAATCTGCCGAACTTTCAGCGACTGCACCAATGGCCCGCGGCAGGGGCTCATCTCGGGATGCTACCCGCTCGACCCATTCTACAAAGGGCGTCCGGAGGCGAAGGAACTACAAGAGAAGAAAGCACAAATGGCCAAACCTCCGGCGGCCGGGGGGCAGGTTCCTCAGCCCCCGAGCCCAGCCGCTCGGAAGGTCGAGGAACGGATTGCGGCGGCGGCGGTAGGCCAACCCGTGGCTCTCGTCACCGGCGCTTCGCGCGGAATCGGGCGCGGCATCGCGATTGAGCTGGCGCGCCGGGGTTTCGGCGTTGCCATCAACTACGTCCAAAGCCGCGAGTCGGCCATCGAATGCGCGGCGCTGTGCGAGCAGGCAGCGCTGGAAAGCACACCCGCCGTTCCGAAGACCAGCGTTTCGCCGCGCTTCGGAGTTTTCCGAGCGGATATCTCAAACGCCTCGGATCGCACCGGCCTGTTGCAAGCGGTTCAGGAACGCTTCGGCTGGATCGATCTCCTGGTTAACAACGCCGGTGTAGCCCCGCAGGCGAGACTCGATTTACTACAAGCCGGCGAAGAGAGTTTTGACCGGCTGATGAACATCAATGTGCGCGGGCCGTATTTCCTCACCCAGGCGCTGGCGAATCTCTGGATTCGAGGTTTAGGCTCGAGACCGCAGAAAAGCCGCAAGCCGAAGATCGTCAATATCTCGTCGGTCTCCGCCTACGCCCCCAGTGTGAACCGCGGCGATTATTGCATGAGCAAGGCCGCGCTCTCCATGATGACGCAACTCTTTGCCGCGCGTCTGGCCGAGTACGGAATCAACGTGTACGAGATCCGCCCTGGGATTGTGCTTACGGACATGACAGGCCCTGTGAAAGCGAAGTACGATGCCATGATTGCCGAAGGCTTGATGCCCCTCGCTCGATGGGGAACCCCGGAAGATGTGGGCCGCGCCGTGGCCGCCATCGCCGAGGGCCGTTTGCCCTACTCCACCGGCGAAGTCATCAACGTGGACGGCGGCTTTCACGTGCGGCGGCTTTAAACCTGCGTAGGGGCAACCCTTGTGGTTGCCCACCGGGCGACATCGAGGGCCGTCCCTACAATTCCACCATGATCCGCGTCGACTCAGAACTCACGCCAGAAAAACTCCGGCCTCGAATCGAACGCCTCTTCGAAGTGTCCGCCGGAAAAATCCGCGCCATCGAAAAGACCTTCGACGCGACGCGCGGATCACCCGTCCTTACCATTCGGGGCGTCTACGCGGCGCGCGAGTGGACTGATTGGACGCAGGGCTTCCTGTACGGTTCCGCACTCCTCCAGTACGACGCCACGGGCGACGATTGGTTCCTCGACTACGGACGCCGCAACACCCTGGAGCGCATGACACCGCACCTCACCCACACCGGCGTGCACGATCACGGGTTCAACTGCGTCAGCACTTACGGCAATCTGCTGCGCCTCGCTTCCGAAGGAAAGACTGCGGCCAGCCCTGACGAGCGCCGCTATTACGCCCTGGCGCTGAAGGTGAGCGGCGCGGTGCAGGCGGCGCGGTGGTCGCAAATCCACGACGGCCGGGGCTTCGTCTATTCTTTCAACGGCCCGCACTCGCTCTTCGCAGACACCATCCGCTCCCTGCGCTCACTGGCTCTCGCGCACCGCCTGGGACATGTGCTGGCGGGCGAGAATGACCGGCGCATTTCCCTCTTGGAACGCCTCGTGCATCATGCCGCGGTGACGGCGGAGTTTTCAGTCTATTACGGTGAAGGTCGAGACGTGTACGACGTGCGCGGGCGCGTGGCGCACGAGTCGGTTTTCGGCAACGGTATTTACCGTTGCCCCGCGACCCAGCAGGGATATTCGCCGTTCACCACCTGGACGCGCGGCCTGGCCTGGATCATGTGCGGCTTCGCGGAAGAACTCGAGTTTCTCCAGACGCTTTCCGAGGAGGAATTAGAACCGCTGGGCGGGCGTGAGAGTGTTCAAAGCATGATGCTCCGCGCCGGTCAAGCCACTTGCGACTACTACCTCGAGCAAGCCGCGCAAGACGGCATCCCCTACTGGGATACCGGGGCGCCGCAACTTTGTAAGCTAGATGACTGGGCTAATAAACCGGCCGATCCCTGCAACGACTTCGAGCCGGTGGATAGCTCGGCGGCCGCCATCGCCGCGCAGGGACTCTGGCGCCTGGGAAATTATCTTCAAGGGCGCCACGAAAACGCCGAGCAGGCGGTTGGCTATCGCCAGGCCGCCCTCACCATCGCGAATACGCTCTTTGACGAGCCTTACCTTTCGAGTAAGCCACAGCACCAGGGTTTGATCCTGCACTCCGTCTACCACCGCCCCCGCGGCTGGGACTACATCCCACCCGGCCGCCACAGCCCCTGCGGAGAGTCTTCCCTGTGGGGCGACTATCACGCTCGCGAATTGGCGCTGTTGCTGCAGCGCGAAGCAAAGGGCGAATCCTACCTGACCTTCTTCTCCGTGTAGCGGGGACGTTGTCCCCTGGTCCGTCGTTCGTCGAGGTCCCCACATCGGTTTGCCGGTCCGGTGGCACGGGCATCCTGCCCGTGAGCGGCCACAGCCAAGATGGCCGTGCCACGACAAGCTGAGTGAAAGCGCTAATCCGTCGAGAACGGCGTGCAGCAACCCGGCCAACTGGGCTTCGACGGGGTAGTGCCGGGGTTGGTGTAGCCGACTCCCGAGCCTTGACTTCGTCTTCGCAAATTGTGCTGTTTTTGCTCCTTTCAGGCTCTGATTTGTGCGAAATTGCACGCAAAACGCGCATAATTTGCAGCATTCAAAATAGCTATGTCATTTGTTTTAAAGTACTTATTCAGTTCGTTCCCACTATTTTTCATTTTTTGTGGTTCCCTACATTCCCCCATAGCCGCGACCCTTCAGCGTCTCTTGCGCCCCGGCGCACCCAGGCGGTCGCCTACGACAATGTGTCCAGAAAAACACCACCATAGTAGGCTATCACAAGTCCTCGAGGCTGTCAAGCGGAAAATGTGAAAAATGTGAAAAGGGTCGAAATGTCGTTCAGGCAAGGCGTCGAGGAGTCCAGGAGTCGAGAAGTCGGAGGCAGAAGCGCAGTCCGGTCATTCTGACCGCAGACCTGGGCCGGACGGCCATCGTGCGCCTTCCGGTTCCATAAACCGGAAACACGCAGGAGCCCAATGCTGCGCGTTGCTCTGAAAATCGTGGCGCGGGCGTCCCGCTCCCGCGCACGGGCAGAGCCTGTCCTGAGCGGAGCGAAGGAATGCCCGTGCCACAGCGGGCGAGACGCCCGCAACAAATCCGTCCACCCTCGTGTGATTTTCATTGTTTCTGGGTGCCCGTCAGCCGACGGGCATGAGCGACTGCTTTGAAAATACTCGTGGTTGTGTTGTACACTCGGGACAGGAGAGTAGACGTGCCGGTGAAATGGAAGGACTACATCGCAAGCGACCCCGAGATTCTGCGCGGGAAGCCACTCGTCAAGGGTACGCGCATCCCGGTGAGTCTGGTCTTAGGATACCTGGCTGCGGGCCAGAGCGCCGAGCAGATTATCGCTGAATTCCCCGATTTGACCTGTGACCAGATTGCGGCGTGCCTGGATTACGCCCGCGACCTCTCGGAATTCACTGTGGAGGTCTGATGGCGCTGCGATTCTTCGCAGACCATTGTGTTTCCAACCAAATCATCGCTGCGCTGCAAGAGGCTGGGCATGAAGTCATCCGCCTGAAAGACGTCCTTCCTACCGAGTCCGCGGATGGCCTCGTCGCCGCCAAAGCCCAACAGTTGGACGCAATCCTGCTTTCTTTGAATGGCGACTTCGCGGATATTGTCACTTATCCGCCCGCTCAGTTCAAAAGTATCGTCGCCCTTCAGGTCTTGAACCGCCCTCAAGCCACTCCCGCCCTGATCGTGAAGCTGGTCGCCTTCCTTTTGACTCATCCTTCCCAGCCGTACTACGCGGGTAAGTTGATCATTGTGGAGCCGCACAGGGTGAGGGTCCGGGTATGAGAGCGAAACGGCGTCAGGAAAGAAGCCAGGAATGTAGCTGAAACGCTTACCTGACGCTGTTTTCCCTTCGTTTTTCCCTCAGAACTCCCACGCCACACCGGCCTCGGGCAGAATGGGCAACATGCTCATGAATTGCAAGTTTGCTTGACCGGTAGAGGGATTGTATCCGTTAAAGTTGTCGAAACGAGGGTTGGCGCGATCGAGCATGTTGATCACTTCAGCGTACAAACTAAGTTTCCAACGGTCAAAGGTCCAGTTTTTGTTGATGCGCGCGTCCGTACGCGCGTAAGCGCTACCGTAAACCGCGTTACGAGCGCTCGAGAGATAATACAATCCGTGCTGGAGGCGGTAAAACCCTGGCAAGGGCATGCCAGTTCCGTAGACCGAACGTAGGCTCAGGCTGACCGTGGGTCGGAGGCGATAACCCAGACAGGCGTTCATGCTGTGCCGCTGATCCTGGTCCGCCGGGAAGGAGATGGCGGCTTCCTGGTCATGCAGTCGGGAGTAGCCGAGGCTGTAGGAAACCCAACCAGTAAGGCGATTGGTGCTGCGCCGCTGCAGAAAAATCTGCACGCCCCGTGCATAACCGTCCAGCGCGTTGTCTATCGGGGGATTGAGGGGTGGATTGTAGATGCTTCCTCCAATCAAGCGTGGTTCGAAAAACGAGCGGAAAAGGAGATCGCGATCGCGCCGGTTGTAGAACTCCAGGCGCAGCCGTGTGCGGTCGCCCAGACGTTGTTCGACGGCAGCAACAGAGCTGTTCGCGCGCTCGGGTAAAAGGCGGCGGCCGCCGAGCGACGAGAACGCCCAGTTCGGATCCGGCTCTTGGGCGTATTGGCCAAAACCGAGGCTCGAACGAGTGGATTGCCACGGGAGGATCGTCAGCGTCGCTTGCGGTAACACTGTTTGGACCTTATCAACTCCGTATTCATCCCAACGCACTCCCGTAGTGAGGGTGACTCGGCCACGGGCGGCTTTCCAGATCTGCTCGCCGTAACCACCCATGCGCAGAGCCGTACCGCGATAATCATTCTCTACCAGCACACCGTAAGGAAGGTCAGTATACTGAAACGTGCGGGACAGCCCGTCATCACGAATGCGTCGCATGGACCATCCGAAGTTGAACGAGTCGGTCGAATGCCACATCCAGGCGGCATCGGAGTTCCATACCCATTCACCATACTGCCCGCGGTCGTAATTCCAACCGATCTGATTCTCATCCTTAATCGCTTCCCGCATCCACGCCACGTGGTTCGTCGCGAGGAAGCGCGCGCTTGGCGTATAGCTCCATCGCAAGTTAGCCAGGCTGTAGTGGTAATTGCTCTGCTTCAAATCATAGTTGTCCGCGGCGCTGAGGTCCTTGTCCCGGTTTACGCTGGAATAGCCGTCTATGAAAGAACAGCTCGCCTTGTTCTTCTTGCCAAGATTATAACTAACCTTGCCTTGGTCATCGAACATGCCGAAGGCATACGGCGACAAGTCGGGTGAAGTTCGATCGACGATGTATTGGAAATAGCTCTTGCGCACAGCGAGAATCCAATTGCCCGCACGATCCTTTCCAAGCGGTCCTTCACCTAACCCGCTAGCGTCCGCGGCGCCAACGGTGATGTGGAAGGAAGGTTTCACTCCGCTGCTTTCGCGGGTCTGGGCATCGACGGCTCCGGCGGTGGCAGAAGCATAGAGGGAGGGAAACACCCCAGGTTGAAGGTCCGCATGTTCGAGCATCTCACCGTTGATCACTGTGATTGTCGGCGTGCCCCCTTCGTAATCTGCCATATGATACGGCTGGTGCAGAAGAACCCCATCCAGGTAAAGGCCGATGCGGCTGTAGTCTGCGGCGCGCAGAGATAGGCGGCTGGTGAAGTCGTCGTCGGAAGTGACTCCGGGAAGGGCCTGGACCGCTCGTAGCGGATCGTCGGGAAGGGCGCTGGCGAACATCTTCGCATCGCCACCGCTCAAGCTTATTTCTGAAGGACTTTCGACGCGAGGGGTGCCAAAGGGATCCGCTGTCACTAGCCGATGTCTTTTGTTTTAGATTTTCGGGAGTGAACGCCACAGTTCCCGAGTCATCTTGCTTTCCAGCCGCTCGCGAGCTTGTTAGTTCCCCGGATTCCGGAGCGGACGCGGGCACGTCTTTTCGATCTCCGCCATCCGGTTTCTGCAATTGTGCCTGGTCGCGAGCTCCAGGAACACGGGTAACAGGGGTGGGAACTTGAATTGACGCTTTCGCTCCTCGAACCGGATGTTTCCCTCTCCTCCGGACATCTGCTTTCGCCGACGGGTCAACCTTCGAGGAATTTCTGTCGTTCTCAGAGGGCGTCTTCTTGGCCTCGTCAGCGCTCGCTTCTGGAACTGGAATTCCCGCCATTGCACTGTACAGCAATAACCCAACGAGTAAGACCTCCCCACGCATTGACATCAGTTTTCCTCCGCCCAATGGGCAGCATGCCCACGCTTCTAGATTTGGTACTTCTTAGATCGGCCAATCAGGCGGAACCCTTAAGGGCGCGGAGGCCATCAGAAATAAAACGGTTCTATGAATCGGGAGAGAAAGCGTGTCTGGAAGCTGTGAAAAAATCAACGAAAGGCAAAAATATGCACGCGCTGTCATTCTGAGCGAAGCGAAGAATCTCGCTCTGAATTCCTTCGCCATCAGCCACTTCCATCGGCAGAGCGAGATCCTTGCGGAGTTTATCCTGAGCGGGCCAGAGCGAGATCCTTCGCTTCGCTTAGGATGACAGCGAAGGACTCAGAACGACGGGCTGGCTGATTTTTTCACACCTTCCAGGTACTGTTTTTTTTGGGGTGCAGTCGGGGCCTCTGGATGCCAAAGGCGGTCAGAGTTTTCGCGGCCACTTGCGGGCGCCCTGGAACACGCGGAGGATTTCGACAACGTTATTGCGCACGCGGTAGGGGACCAGGTAAGGGGTATCGGCAACAACCAACTCGCGAGTGCCCTCGACGCGCCCGGGGCGGCCCAGGCCGGGATGCCGAGCAAGCAGTTCGACGGTCCGCGCGATGGTGTCGACCAGGCGGGCAGCGGCGGCGGGATTATCGAGGGCGACGAAGGCCGCCGCGGCATCAAGGTTGGCGAGGGCACGTCTTAGCCAGCGGATCCCGAGCGGCCTATCGGGCACGGCCCCTCCGCTTCGGGCTCGTCCACTTCTTCAAGACGCGGCGGACGTCTTCCGGTGAGGCAAACTCGTCCCGGTCGGCTTCCGCCAACGCCTTCCGGGTTTCCAGGATTTGCCACTCGTTCACCTTCACGTACTCACGAATGGCTTCGGTGGCCACATACGAACGGCTGCGGCGCTGCGCTTTCGCCAACCGGTCAAGCCGCTCGCGCAGGCCGGGCTCCAAGCGCAATGTCACTACCGGAATCGTTGCCATGAGGCACCTCGAACACAACTGAATACGCTGTATTCTACCACGGCGCAGTCCTCTGCGCCTCCGCGGTGAAATCCTCCTCGAATGGCAGGCCTTGCGCTACCGGGCAGCCCAAAAGCATACGGCGATTGAGGCAAGGGTGAGAGCAGTAAAGATGGGAATGATGACCCGGCCGAGCGGACGCCCGCCGGTCACCAATGCGATTCCGCCCTTGGCGAGAGTGTTGCTGGCGCAGGAGGCAATAATGGCGGCGTTGGCCGTACCGGGCGCGAGAGTTTTCACGGAGGCGAGTTGCGCGGCGGAGATGATGAAAGCGTCGGGGTTCACCAGGCCCGCGAGAACGCTGGTCACATAGATCCCGGAAGTTCCGAAGTACTCGTAGCCGGCCTTGGACGCAAACATCACCACGGCAAAGATGAGCGCAAACTTGATGGCGCTCCACAAGTCCATGGGATTCTTCACGTGCAGCGCCGCCTCTCGTTCACTGGTCCTTCGCTCCCAAAGAAAGATGGCGATTCCGGTGCCCAACACGAACGGAACGGCCATAGGCAGAGCTAATGACTTTGCCAGGCCACGATCGACCACCACGGCAATGATGTACATGCGAATGAACATAATCGTGGAGGCGATGGTGATCCCCAGGGCGAAATACCTGGCGAGAGATTCCCCTTCCGTGCGCGCCTGGTGGGAAAGGCCGAAAGTGGCCGCGGTGCTCGAGGCGATACCCCCCAGGAGGCCGGTCACAGCAATTCCCTGCCTCGCCCCCAGGAATCGCATCAGAACATAGCCGACCATGCTCAGCGCCGAGATCAGCACCACCACCCACCAGATGAGGCGCGGGTTCAGGACCTGGAACGGCCCAAACGCGTGGTTGGGAAGGAGAGGCAGAATGATGACGCTGACTACCCCAAACTTCAGGATGGCGTAAATCTCATCTTCCTGGATAGCCTCGGCCAAATGGTGCAGCGGGGCTTTGATGGAAAGTAATAACGTCGCCACGACGGCGAAGATAGCCGCCGGGACGACGTAACCCAGGGCCGATAGCGCACCAAAAACATAGGCCAGCAGCGCCATAAACTCCGTCGTGGCGCCCTTGTTCGACCCCTGTGACCTTACGAGGTAGGCGGCTACGGCCACTGCGCTGACTCCCGCCAGGCCCACGGGCAGCATCCACTTCTCTCCCGACTGTGCCGCCAGAGCGCAAAGAAAACCGAAAAGGGTGATAAGAGGGAAAGTCCTTATCCCCGCGAACCAGGGAAGGTCTTTGTGGGCATGCTCGCGCTCGACGCCGATTAACAACCCCATGAGCAGCGCCATAGCGCCGTTAAAGGCAATCTGTGTGTAGCTCTGCATCGGGCCAAAACTACCTGGGGAAGAAGAACATCAACCAGCCCAGCACAACCGCGGTGCCCACAAACGCGCCAAAAACCTTCGCGCCGTAAACAAACCGCTCGCGGGGCGTATCCTTGGCCAGAACTCCGAATACTACAGAGACCAGGAAGGAGAATATAACGAGAGCCGGAAAGTGTGTCAAAGCCATTCTAATTATTGAGTCATTTTTCCATTGAGTCATTGTGCCAATGAATCAATGACCCGATGATTCAATGATCCAATTCCTTACGCCTTTCTTCCCATGGCGATGTCAAAGCAATCCAAAACCGCAAGGACGTTGAGCATGCCTGCGGCCACCAGATAGGCCGTGCCAAAGTCAGAACTGACGAAGAACAGGTCGCCGCCCCCGTAGCCGAAGAACCTCGCAGCGGGCAACGCCAAGCCCACGCACAATTCGCCGTAGTGGCCCAGGACTTCAAGATAAGAGGCGGCACTGGTCGAGAAGATTTGCCCCTGCATCGCCAGACCCAGCGCGAACATGATCATGATCGAGGCGAAAAGGATCAGCGCCCGCCACCGCCTTCCCACCAGCAGGTGGCCCAATCCCGGGACCAACCAGGCTGCGACGCACAGCCGCACGAGTGTGAAGGTGGGTGGGTGGCCCGGGGAAACTTTGGCCTTTTCAGGGGCACGATCTGCGGCGATAACTTTTCCGGCCATAGTTCTAAGTCACACGCCAAGCGCGGGATCCTGACGAACTACTAAACAAACAAGTTAACACACTTGAAGGGGCGGGTACAAGAATTGGAGATGGTCGGTGGTATCCCAATTTCGGTTTAGCGCCCCGACCACCCCGTTTCCAGAAGAACGACCTATCACACGTTTCTCCCCCACCGAAGCTAGCCTAGAATCGGAACCAGGGCGGTCTGCACCTCGCCGGTCACGCGCGCGCTCGCCTGCTCAACAAACATGTTCACCTCGCTGCGCACACCGAACTCCTCGAGGTAAATGCCGGGCTCGATCGAGAAACAAATTCCGGGAATGATGGGCCGCGTGTCGCGGGTTTCGAAGTTATCGATGTTGGCTCCGTTGGCATGAACATCCTCGCCGATGGAGTGTCCCGTCCGATGCACGAAGTAAGGCCCGTATCCGCGGCGCGTGATAACCTGGCGCGCCACATCATCCACTTCGCAGCCGTGAATGGTCCGCCCGCTCTTCATTGCAGCCTGCACGAAATCAATGGCGGCATCCCGAGCTTCTTTCACGATCTCGAAGACGTCAACAAAGCGGCGCGGAATTTCCGCGCCTACGAAACCCGTCCAGGTGATATCGAAATAGACCGCGCCAGGCCGGTTCATCTTTCCCCAGACGTCCAGCAGCACAAAATCATTAGCGCCAATCGATGCCGAGTTCTCGCGCTCCGGCATATAGTGAGGGTTCGCGGAGTTTCGGTTGACCGCCGCCACGGGCCCTTCGTCCGTGATCACGCCGCCCGCGTCAAAGACGCGACGCATTTCCTGCTGCACGTCGTACTCGCTGATTCCCTTTCCGGACCGCACCGCCCCGCGGATCGCGGCGAAACCCGCCCTTACCGCGGCGTGCACCACCTTGCCCGCCTCCAAGTGCGAGGCCAGGGCATCTTCCGACCATCGCGCCTCGAACAATTGCACCAGGTCGGCCGATGAGATCACTTCCACCCCTAAACTCCTCACCAGCTCAATCGTTCCGGCATCGACAAGGCCCACGTACGGGATATTGTTAAGAGGCGAATACTGCATGGCAATACGCTTCTTGCCATTCAGAATTTCCTTAAGCCCTTCGTGTTGTTCCTTCCAGGTAGAGTACTGAATCTCATGGCCCGGCAAACCGTCCAGGTTGTGCCGCTCCACGCGATGAATAAGCTTGCCGGGATCGCCCTCGGCCGGAATCAAGTAAAACCACCGGCGCGTACACATCGGCGGATTAATCTTCAGCACGCGGTAAGCAATGGGGTCGCGCCGATGGTGGTCGTAAAACAACCAACCGTCCAGGCCGTTCTCGCGAAGCGTTGATTGAATCAGTTCGAGATCCATGGTCCCTCGCTTGATGAGCCCAGCGAATCACTGTGGCACATCTTCCTGTGGCGCGGGCATTCCTTCGCTGCGCTCAGGACAGGCTCTGCCCGCGCATTTGCTGGGGTGGGACGCCCCAGCGACAGCGGCCGAGACGGCCGCGCCACATCGGGCGTCGTCACCCGCATATGCTCGTCACTCGTCACTCATCACTCGTAACTGTTCTTTGAAAAACGGCTTCCATTGTTCTTCGCGCGGCGGCGCGGTCAGCAAGCTCACACCGACCAAGCATATCAGCGAAGCCGCCAGCGCAGGAAAAATCATGGGGACACGCGCATCCAACCCCAACACCTTCCACATCACCGCCACTCCCGTGCCGGCGCCAATCGAACTCAGGCCGCCGGCGGTGGTGGTACGCTTCCAAAAGAAGGCCGCCACGATGGCGGGCGTCAGTCCTGCCCCGTAGACATCGTAAGCATAGACTGCTGTGGCAAGGACCGAGGGTTGAAAACTCTGCGCGAGCGCGATCAGTCCGAGAACCGCCACGGTCGCGCGTGAAAGCAACAGCAAGGTCCGGTCGCTCGCGCCTTTCCAGTACAAGCGTTGGAAAACATCGTGGACAACGTTGGTGGCGGGCGAAAACAGGTAGTTGTTTCCGGTAGAAAGCACCTTGGCAAACACGGCGCCGAGAAATATGGCCCCTACCAGCGGTGGGACTCCATGGCGTGCGGCGTACGGCACGATCCCCCAAGCCGGAACCCCGCCGGATTCGATGTCAGTGCGGAACAGCACTCCCCCCACCATGGCCAAAAGCACGATGACTGTTTCAAGAAACAATGTCCCAACGATCCAACCGACCACCGAAAGGCGTGCGTCACGTTCGCTGCGGGCTGAAAAGAACTTCTGGTAAGAACTCTGATTTCCCACCATAAGCGTGAAAGTGGGAAAGAAAAAACCAAGCACTTCGCCCCACGTCATGCCGCCCCGAAGCGTGAAGTGTTCGGGCGGCAACGCAGTATGCAAGGCGCTCCAACCGCCTACGCGGTGGAGCATCGCCGGCAAGGCGATGATGCATCCAGCCGTGACGAGCAGCCCAATGGCCACGTCCGTATATGCCACCGACGACATTCCCGCCAGCGCTGTAAACAAAATCACAAATCCGGCCAAAATGAACGTGCCTGTCCTCTCGCTGACTCCGAAGGCGAGATTCAGAATTCGTCCGCCTCCGCGGAACTGATAACTGACGATGGCGGTGTAGGAGACAATAATGCACAACGTGCCCAAAACGCGCGCAATGGGACTGTACCGGACCTCTAGGAGATCCGGAACGGTGTACTGTGCGAAGGCCCGCGCGCGCCCGGCAATGAAATAGACCACCAACAAGCCGGCCCAGCCTCCCGCCGGCAGCCATAGGGAAGCCAAGCCTCTGCGATAAGCGAACTCCGCACCACCGAAAAGGCTGCCCGCTCCGATCCACGAGCATAAGAGGGTGAAGACCAGCACCGCCGCCGAAAGCTTGCGGTCCGCCACCATGAAATCCGCATGGCTCTTGAGCTTTACCATGCGCGTGATGCTTACCGTGAGCAAGACGAGCACGATCAGGGATAAGGCTATGGCGTAGAGCATGGGCGGCGGTCAGTCACCGGTTTTCAGTTGTGAATTATCCGTTGTTGCGGCGGAGACTCATGGAACCCCCGCCTGGCAGTACGCCTGAGAGTGTAACACGAGCCCCAGAAGGGTGGGTACAGCGGGTAGCTTCCACCGATAGCAGTACGGACGCCATTTGGACTTTCTGTCTCTTGATAGGTACAAAAAAGTAGGCTATGATATTGGCGCGCGGTCGGGGCTGGTCCACATTGTGGGGTGGACATTGTGTTGCCCTGAGGCCGGCGTTGCGCTGACCTTCGGGTAAGCATTCCCGGCAATCGCTATCAACCTGCTGACACGAGGGTTCTCGCTACGAGAATTCCGGGAACAAAGCGAGAATGTCTATGAAAACAAAGGATGAGGTCAAAAAGTCGCTGGCTGGCGCAGACGTTGATTTGAACGTCTGCGATGCGCCGAAGGCGCAGTTCGCTCATTTTGGCACTCCTGCCCTGACCTGTCCCTTCGGGACATCGCAGACCCCACACATCGGGGTCTGCGGCGGCCGGCCTGAAGGGCGGCGCCATGAGAATTGGCGGAACAAAGCGGGAATGTCTGTGAAAACAGAAGGATGGAAAACGTCCTAAGCGTCTGGTAGAGTTTCACGCCTCGGACCGCAGGGAGCGATAGAACGATGTGCCTGTATCAGGAAGGCTTCCTGTTGGGCTCTGGGTGAAGGTGGTGCCGGAATGATGAACAGAATTTCCTCTTACTCTCATCGCGTGGCTACTGCGTTGCGACTCCGCGGCCCCCTAGTCGGGGATGTGCGGGCCCGGACTCTGCACGGCCTTATAGTCGGACTGCTGCTTTACGTCTGGATCGTGCATATCCCGATCATTGTGCCGTTATTCGTGACGAGGAAAGCCGGCTCCACGCTTGAGAGCCTTTACCTCACGCTGATTTATGGAATCACCCTGGTGCTCCTGCGCCGTGGCTCGCTGCGGCTCGCCAGCGTCTTATTTTTGGCGGGAACCTGGGCGGCGGCCACGGTATTCATCGTCCTGGATGGCGGAATACACAGTACCGCGCTCGCGCATTACGTAATTCTGCCTATTCTGGCGGCCTGGCTGTTAGGAACCGCTGCGGCGGGAGCGATGACGGCAGTGTGTCTGGGCAGTTCTCTGGTGTTGGCAGCCCTGCAACAGAGCGGCCTTGCGCTGCCTCGCTATTTTCCAGGCGTGCCTCTCACGAACTGGAGTTCCGCAGCGATGGCGACCCTTGAGGCAGTGGTCCCGGTTCTCTTCGTTCTGAGCGCTCTCGGCGAGGCCCTCGAAAAACGCCGTGGGGCGGAGGAAGCACTCCGCCAAGCGAATGAAAAGTTGGAAAAGCGCGTGCTGGAGCGCACGGCTCAGCTAGAAGAAGCCAATGATTTCTTGCAGATCCATCTGGGCGAACAGAAACGCCTGGAGGCAGGCTTGGAACTGGCGGCGCGCTTCCCGGGCGAGAATCCAACCCCGGTGATGCGCCTTGGCCATGGACACCTCGTGGATTTCGCCAATCCTGCCGCCCAGGCGCTGTTGAGGTCGCTGGGTTGCGATGTTGCGGGCGAAGCTCCGGCCCAGATCGCGGAGCCGGCCGTGGCAGCCTTAAAGGCCGGAGTCCCCCGCCAGATCGAGCAAACGTACGCGGACCGAACATATCTGTTTAGCCTTGCCCCGATTCCACAATGGAATTACGTCAATCTCTACGCCACAGATATTACGGAGCGCAAGCGGGCGGAAGAGGCCCTGCGCAAGCGCGAAGAGGAAAACCGTCTCCTCGCCGACCTCCTGGAAAACTCCGATCAGCCCTTCGCAGTCGGCTATCCGGATGGGCGCCTCGGAATCCTCAATGGAGCGTTTGAACGCCTGACCGGCTTTAACCGGGCGGAACTAACGACAATGGATTGGGCGCGCGCGCTTACCCCATCCGAGTGGCGAGAAATCGAACGCGCCAAGCTCGACGAACTTCACCTCGCGGGTCAACCGGTCCGTTATGAGAAGGAGTATCTTCGCAAGGATGGCTCGCGCGTCCCGATCGAGCTTCTTGTTCATCTCCGCAGGAATGATGAGGGACAGCCTTCCTTCTACTATTCTTTCCTCACCGACCTTACCGAGCGCAAGCAGGCGGAGGAAGCCCTCCGGGAGAGCGAAACCCGGGAGCGAGCGAGGGCAGCGGAATTCGAGGCCCTGATGGAAGCCGTGCCGGTGGGCATTTTCATTTCGCAAGATACCGAGTGTCGCTGGATGAGCGGCAATCAAGCGGCTTACGATCTGTTGCGAAGGCCGCGCGGCAGCAATCTCTCGAAGGCGGGGCCGGAGAACGAGAAACCCATGAACTTCCGGGCGATGAGAAACGGGAAGGAGATTCCGCTGGCTGATTTGGCGATGCCGAAGGCGGCTGCGACCGGCCAAGCGTTCCGGAATCAAGAAATGGACTTTGAATTCGAGGATGGAGATACCGTGAACGTCCTCGGCAACGTCGTACCGCTGCTGGACGAGAAGGGAGGCCCACGCGGTGTCGTTGGTGCGTTCCTCGACGTCACCGGGCTCAAGCGGGCCGAGGACGCGCTGCGCGAAAGCGAGGAGCGGTTCCGGGGGCTCTCCGAGGCCATGCCGCAGATCGTCTGGACCGCGGACGCCGCAGGCGCCCGCGACTATTACAACCCGAGAGCGCTCGAGTACGGAGGCGCGAGCCTGAGCAACCTAACCGGCTGGAACTGGACATCCATCATCCATCCGGAGGACCGGGAGGCGACGCTCGACGCCTGGCGCCAGGCAATCGCAACCGAGCAGATTTATGAAATCGAGCACCGGCTGCGCCGCGCCGACGGGGAGTTCCGCTGGCACTTGACCCGCGCCGTGCCACTTCGAAACGAACAAGCGGCAGTGATCCAATGGATCGGTACGGCCACCGACATTCATGACCGGAAGATGGCCGAGCAGGAACTCGAGCGGCGCGTTGCGGAACGTACGGCGGAATTGCGCGAGTCGCAGGCTTTGACGAATGCGATTGTTGAAAGTACATCTGATTTCATTTGGACTGTCGATCCAGAACGTTTTGGCCTTCTGACCTTTAACGCGGGCCTTAGCGAACACTTTCTCAGGCGCGGGGTGCGCCTCCAGAAGGGCATGGGTCCGGAGGAAGCGTTTGCAGATCAGGAGCTCGCCGCCCGATGGCGCGGTATGTATCAGAAAGCCCTCGCGGACGGCTCCTATACTACCGAGTACAATTCTCCAACCGCCGGCTTCATGCTGGCGACTGTCAATCTCCTTAAACGCGATGGGAAAGTATTCGCGATATCCGTGTTCGGCAAGGACATCACCGAGCGCAAGCAGGCGGAGACGGCGCTGCAAAATGTTCAGGCGAGACTCACCGCCTTGCTCGAAAGCACGGATGACCTGATATGGTCGGTGGACCTCGAACACAGGCTGCTCACGTTTAATAAAGCCTTGGAGAGGAACATCGGACAGAACTACGGAATCCGGGCAGCGTTGGGGATGGGGCCGGAGGATTTGCTTACGCCAGCCAGAGCGACTTGGTGGCCCCAGGCGTACGAGCGCGCTTTGTCAGAAGGCCCATACCGAGTTGAGTATCCGCTGCTTGACGACCGGACTTTGGAATTATCTTTCAATCCAATTGTCGAGGCTAACCGTAAGACTGGCGTGGCAGTTTTCGGCAAGGACATCACCGAGCGTGTGCGGGCTGAGAAAGCGCTGCAAGAGAGTGAAGAGGCTTTTCGTGCGCTGGCTGAGTCGATGCCGCAGATGGTCTGGATGTGCACGCCCGATGGCTTGAACGTCTACTTCAATCAACGCTGGGTGGATTACACCGGGCTGAGTCTGCAAGAAAGTTATGGTAGAGGCTGGAACACCCCCTTCCATCCCGACGACAAGCAGCCCGCTTGGCAGGCCTGGAACCATGCGGTCGAGACCGGTGACACGTACAACATCGAGTGCCGCTTGCGGCGGGCTGACGGCATCTACCGCTGGTTTCTCACCCGTGGAGTGCCTTTGCGCGAATCCACGGGGAACGTCGTCAAGTGGTTCGGGACCTGCACCGATATCGACGACTTGAAGCGGGCTGAGGCGGAGCTGCACCGCCTCAACCGGGCGCTGCGCGCGCTCAGCGCAACTGACCAAGCGATGGTCCGCGCTCAGGACGAATCGGAATTGCTGCAGGAAACTTGCCGGATTCTAGTGGACGAGGGCGGTTATCGCATGGCCTGGGTGGGCTTCGCCGAGCAGGACGAGGAGAAGACGGTGCGACTGGTCACCCATGCGGGAATCAACGAAGGCTACTTGGAGACAGTGAAGATTACCTGGGCTGACACGGAGCGGGGACGCGGGCCGACGGGGACTGCCATCCGCACGGGCCGACCCACAGTTTGCCAGAACATGTTGGAAGACCCGCGAATTGCCCCTTGGCGAGAGGAAGCAGCCCGCAGGGGCTACGCATCCTCCTGCGCCCTTCCGTTAGTCGTGGGCGGCAAGCCCATTGGGGCACTGACTGTTTACTCCGCCGTTCCCGACGCATTCGATGCCGCGGAGGCGGACCTGCTTGTCCAGTTTGGGGCAGACGTCGCCTTTGGTCTCGAGTCGCTGCGCACCCGCGCCGAGCGGCACAGGGCAATGGAAGCGCTTCAAAAGAGTGAGGCGCGCTATAGGACCTTCATCTCGCACACCTCCGACGCCGTTTGGCGTATCGAAATGGCAGAACCTCTTCCCATCGATTTGCCCGTGGATGAAAGCTTAAAGCGGCTGTTCGAGCAGGGCCACATGGCCGAGTGCAATCCAGCCTATGCCGCCATCTACGGATGCTCCGATGCGGAACAACTAATCGGAAAACGGCTCGGGGAATTAGTTCCGACTTGGGAAGAGGCCAGGATCGATTCATTCCGAAGCATGGCCCGAGGCGGTTTCCAAACTCGGACTATCGAGCTTCGAGCGCGTGACGCGAGGGGCAAATTCAAGGATCTGCTCCGAACGGAGATTCCGATTGTAGAGAACGGTCTACTCCTGCGTTTCTGGGGCATGACGCGCGACATTACGGAGCACAAACAAAGGGAAATGGAACTGCGCCGGCTGAACCGGGCGCTTCGTATCCTCAGTTCGAGTAACCAAGCCCTGGTACGCGCTGAGGCCGAGTCGCAACTGCCGCAGGAAATCTGCCGGATTTTGGTGGAAGAAGGCGGGTATCGGATGGCCTGGATGGGCTTTGCCGAACATGACGCGGAGAAGACGTTGCGCCCGGTCGCGTCTGCGGGGATTGACGAAGGATACTTGGCGTCCGTGAAACTCACCTGGGCTGATACGGAGCGGGGGCAGGGACCGGGTGGCGTCGCCATTCGCACAGGCCAACCTGCGGTCTGCAACAACATACCGGAGGACCCGCAATTTGCCCTTTGGCGGGAAGACGCGCTGCGGAGGGGTTACGCTTCAACCTGCGTGCTTCCGATAACTCTGCATGACAAATCCATTGCAGTCTTGGCCGCTTATTCTCCGGTTCCGGACGCCTTTGATGCAGCGGAAGTAAAGCTGCTGGTGGAATTAGCGGACGATATCGCCTACGGCTTTCACGTACTGCACACACGCGCCGAGCGCCAGCAGACCATGGAAACTCTCGAGAAACACAGCGCTCAATTGGCGGAGCAGGCCAGACTGCTGGAACTTGCGCCGGTCGCCGTGCTGGTCCGGGACTTGGAGAGCCGGGTTACCTACTGGAATCGCGGGGCGGAGGAGATTTATGGCTGGACCAGCGCAGAGGCTTCAGGAAAGGTCACTCACAACTTGCTGCAGACGAAGTTTCCAGAGCCGTTGGACGAAATGGAAGCGAAAATCTTCTCTGGGGTTACCTGGCAAGGTGAACTCACTCATCACAAGCGCACCGGGGAGGAGGTCGTGGTGGTCAGCCGCCAAGTCCTGCGGCGCGACAAACAGGGGAAGCCCACGGGATACCTCGAAATTAACCTCGATATCAGCGCGCGCAAACAGGCGGAGGAGGCCCTCAAGGCCGAGCGGCAACGGTTCTTCTCGGTTCTGGAAACACTGCCGCCGATGATCTGCCTGCTGACACCGGATTATCACGTCGCCTTTGCCAATCGGTCCTTCCGCGAGAGGTTCGGCGAGTCGCAGGGGCGTCGCTGTTACGACTATTGCTTCGGGCAATCCTCACCCTGCGAGTTCTGCGAAACCTACGATGTGCTGAAGACCGGCCAGCCGCATCATTGGGAAGTAGACTGTCCAGACGGCAGCGTGATTGACGTTTACGACTTTCCGTTCACGGACGTGGATGGGACGCCCATGATTCTCGAGATGGACATCGACATTACCGAAGCCAGGAGGGCTAAGGAGGCGTTCGAGAAGGCCAACGCGTACAACCGCAGCCTGCTGGAGGCCAGCCTCGATCCGTTGGTGACCATCTCGCCCAACGGGAAAATCACTGACGTCAACAGGGCTGCCGAGAAGGTCACGGGCCGTTTGCGCGAAGAACTCATCGGGGCCGACTTCTCCGACTACTTCACTGACCCGGAGAAAGCGCGCTTGGGTTATCAGCAGGTGTTCAAGGAAGGTTTGGTGCAAGACTACGAACTTGAGGTAAGGCGCCGGGATGGATCCACCACGCCAGTCCTTTACAACGCCTCGGTTTATCGCGACCAGGGCGGCGAAGTGGTCGGCGTCTTCGCCGCCGCGCGCGACATCACCACTCGCAAGCGGGCCGAGGAAGAAGTCCGCAGGCTCAACGAGGAGTTGGAACAGCGCGTCCGGTTGCGTACAGCGCAACTCGAAGCGTCGAACAAGGAAATCGAGTCTTTCTCCTATTCGGTTTCCCATGATTTACGCGCACCTTTGCGGGCGATGGACGGATTCTCCCGCATCCTGCTGGAGGAGTACCGGTCCGAGCTTCCGTCGAAAGCGCAGAGATACCTCGACTTCGTTCGGGAGGGCGCGTCCCACATGGGAAATCTTATTGATGGCCTGCTGGCTCTTTCGCGCCTGGGTCGCCAGGAGCTGAAGAGGAGGCCTGTGGAGGTCGCGGAGATCGTGAGGCAGTCCATGGACGACCTTAAGGCGGACGCGGAAGGGAGCTCCGCCGAGTTCGTTGTGGGAAGTTTGCCTTCCTGCGATGCTGATCCGCTGCTGCTCAGGCAGGTGTTCGTAAACTTGCTGTCCAACGCGCTTAAGTTTTCGCGGAAACAGGAGAAAGTTCGGATTGAAGTCGGGGCGCTGAGGGCCCCTGAGGCGGCACAGGCGCCAGAGCCCGTGCGACGGTTACTGGACCCACATTCCTGGGTCTACTTCGTGCGCGACAACGGAGTGGGCTTCGATATGCGCTACGCTGACAAGCTCTTCGGAGTGTTTCAGCGGCTCCACCGGCAGGAGGATTTCAAAGGCACCGGCATCGGCCTGGCAACCGTCCAGCAAATCATTCACAGGCATGGCGGCCGGGTATGGGCCGAAGCCGAGGTCGGGAAAGGCGCAACCTTCTACTTCACCGTCGGCGAGACAATGGGAGAGACGAATAACTCCCACTCCGGCTCGCCAGAATAAGGTGGCGCAAACCGGTTTTCCAAGGTCTGCGGCAATTCGATTGCCGCGAAATCGCGGAACTCACTCAGAGCTGCAGGTAGGTTCGCAGGTCGGGGTCGGAGCGTACTTTCCAGATGTGCCCGTCGAGCCAATAGTGAAGCAGGCCTGGAGCGGCGAAGAAGGAGAAGACCACCTGGTTGCGGATGTTAATGGGCATCAAACTGAATTGCTGCTTCAGGACTAACCGTGGGACAACGTCAAAGATGATGGCATAGAGTGCGGCACAGGCGACGTAGGTCATCCACCGGCTGTTGATCAGGGTTGCCAGCCCGAAGCGGCGCGCTTGCCCGGATTCATGCCCGTATTTGTTCTGGTTGAAGAACCATACCAGCCGATGGTACTGAACATTGTGGTAAATCGTGACGGCAGCGTAGACGCCCAAAAGCGGCATGGCGCTGCGAAAGAGCAGGTAATTCACAGGAACCGCCGCAGCGAAAAGGAACTGTTTCGGCCAATTGAGCGACAGCCCTTGCCGCCATTTCTGAATCTGGCGGAGCAGATAGAGAGTGACAACTGCTACGGTAACGCTCAGCAGCGTGTACTGGTAAATGGCGCCGAGCCTGGTGGGAATTGGGAAAGGCAGCAATTCCGCCGCTTCCCGGCTGTGCAGGGGATAAGTCAGGAATGGGTAATAGAAGGCGACGGCGAAGGCCACCTTATCAAGCCGCATGTCCACGGGACCGAAGTCACGGTTCTTCTTCTTGTACATCATCATGAAGCCGTAATGCTGCTTGAAAATGTGATAGTAGCCCCACAGTTCGGTGGCCAACTCCAACCAGTCGCCCAGGTGGAGCAGGATGAGCACCGGTCCCACGGCGAAGAAGAACGCCATGCTTCCCCAGAGCCAACGTCCGCGGCGCGCGCGCTCCTCGGCGTCAAAGTAAGTCCGCGAAATCGTGGCAAAACCGTGGGTCTCATCGAAGACAATTGCCCATACCGCCACCAGCAGCAAAAGCGGGACGTGAGTGAAACGCCACAAGGCCCAGAAGGCATAGGCCGAAGCAGCCCCGCCCAAGGTGAACCAGAGCAAATCAGTTCGCTCCGAGATAATCCAGCCTGTTCTAGCCGGAGTGGTCTTGCTTTGGGCCGGAGCTTCGAGTGCTGCCGACGCCATGTTCGAGCCTCCCTTCAAAGCAACTGATGCAAGCGGTTGACCGGATCGTAAGAGCTGCCGCGGCACTCCTGCAGTCTTCTTCCGGAAGCCAAACTCAATGGCCAACAGCAGGGGACAACCTGCTTCTTTATCGCCTGGTGCGATCCCTCGTGAACGTATCCTTGTGTTGAAGCCCTCAGAAGAATAGATGCCGGCGGGCGAATAGAGGTTCGATGGCGTTGTCAAGAATTGGGTGGGACGCGGCGCGCGAAGAAAAGCAGATCCTTCGCTGCGCTCAGGATGACATGTCATTCTGAGCGCAGCGAAGAATCTGCATTTGGTTGCGGCCTACTGCGGGTGCTCGGTGCGGCCACGCAGCAGGTCGATGGCGTGAGGCAAAAGCTCGATGATGCTTTCGAGCGATTCGCAGGCGCCGCGTGGGCTGCCTGGGAGATTGACGATCAGCTTACCCTTGCGCACTCCCACAATCCCGCGCGCCAGAGCTGCCATGTGAGTCTTCTTGACCCCCTCGGCGCGCATCAGTTCGGCGAGGCCCGGAACCTGCTTCTCAACCACCGCTCGCGTGGCCTCCGGAGTGACGTCGCGCGGCCCAAGCCCGGTGCCGCCGGACGTGAAGACGGCATCACAATCGTCTTCTTCCGTCCAGGCCACGAGCGCGGTTTGAATGCGGCCCTCATCATCAGGCAGCACATCGAGCGCCTCGACCAGCCAGCCTCGCTTCTCCAGCAGTTCGCGCACCGCCGGACCGGAGCGGTCCTCACGCCTGCCGCCCGCCGCGGCATCGCTGAGAACAAGGATTTTGGCGCGAAGTGACATAGGAGATTTCAGCTTTCAGCTTTCAGCCGTCAGCTTTCAGCGACCAGAAACGTCTCACCTCTGTCATGCTGAGCGCAGCGAAGCATCCCCGCAGTTGTCCGGGAGCAACTACCGAGATCCTTCGCTTCGCTCAGAGTCTGTGATTTTTTTGGATTTTTGGCCATTTTCGAGCACTTAACTCATTTGTTATCAATGGCACTTTTCGGCAACATTCAAAAAAATCACGCTCTCTCAGGATGACACACCGTTGTCCGCCTTCCGTCTTCAACGGAGCGCTTGCCGTTCAGAATTGCCTGCTGAGAACTGATAGCTGACGGCTGACAGCTACCTGGCCGGGTACGCGCCGCTCTTCCCTCCGCTCTTTTCCAGGAGCCTGACATAAGTGATCTCGATCCCCTTGTCGATGGCCTTGCACATGTCATAGACCGTGAGAGCCGCGACAGCCACCGCCGTGAGCGCTTCCATCTCAACCCCGGTCGGGCCGGTTGTGCTCACCACCGAGGAGATGACCACACCATGCTTGTTGAAAGCGGCTTGCACATCAATATGGCTCAACCAGAGCGGGTGGCAAAGGGGAATCAGTTCCGCCGTCCGTTTGGCGGCGCTGATCCCGGCTATTCGCGCGATTTCAAGCGGATTTCCTTTGGGATTTCGTTTCACAGTTCGCAGCGTGCGGGAATTCATTTTCACCAGCGCACTCGCGGAAGCCCGGCGCAGCGTGGGAGGCTTGCCGGAAACATCCACCATGCGGATGCGGCCGGAGGAATCGTAGTGTGTGAGCGTTTTCGGCATACCGTGCTCCTCAATGAGAGAAGCTGTCCGTTGTCCGTTGTCAGTTAGCTTGGCGACTTCATCATTCTCATTCTGACTCCTGAATTCTGACTCCTGCTCGTCACTTATCACTCGTCACTCGTCACTGTGTTTTCGGCATTACGTCAACCCAATCCCCAGCCGCCAAATCCGTCTGGTCGGGGTGAATCACCAAGAAACAATTGGCCGCGGCGACCCCCACCAGGTCCCCGGAACCCTGCCAGCCCACGGGCTCTACAACCGGTTCGCGGTCCCGCATCTGGACGCACGCCGGTATGAACATGGTCAGGCCCAATTTCTGGCGTCGGGGCTTTGCCAGGCGAGCGCGGAGAAAAACCGGAGGCTCGAAAGCCGCTCCACTTAACAGGGCGAGTGCGGGGCGGACAAACAACTCGAACGTGACGAAAGTGGAAACCGGATTACCGGGAAGGCCAAAGAAGAAAAGGCCTCGAACCCGGCCAAAAACCAGAGGCTTGCCGGGACGGATCGCCGTTCCCTGGAAATAGAATTCCGCTCCCAGTTCGGCCAGGACCTCTTCCACCAGATCAAACTTACCCATCGACACGCCGCCACTCAACAGCAGCAAGTCAGAGTTCAGCCCTCGTTCGATCATCTCTTTGAGGAGGTCCTCGCGATCCGGAGCGATACCCAGTTGCAGCGGCACGCCAGCTGCGGATTTAATCTGGGCGGCCAGTGCCGCGGCGTTGCTGTTTCGAACTTGAAACCATTGCGGCGGCTGCTCGATGGGCACCACTTCGTCGCCCGTCGGTAGAATCGCCACGCAGGGCTTTCGGTAAACGGCGACGGTTGCCTTGCCCACCGAGGCCAGCAGACCGACCTCCGCAGCTTGCAGGCGTCTGCCGCACCCCAAGATTCGCGCACCCTGTGCCGCTTCACTCCCGCGAAGCACGATGTTTTCCCGCGGCTGAACGCTGCGCTGGACTTCGATATCGCTGCCGCGCGAAACGGTGTGTTCAACCATCACCACGGCGTCCGCACCCTCGGGCAAGGGAGCCCCCGTCATGATCGAGACGCATTGGCCGGGGCGCACCTCGCCCTCAAACCATCGGCCCGCAGGCACTTCGCCCACGCACCGAAGCACGGCAGGCAGTGCGATGAGATCGGCAGCACGCACGGCATAGCCATCGCGAATGGCGCGATGAAAAGGGGGCAGGTCGCGGTCCGCGGTGACGTCCTCTGCCAAAACCCGGCAGAGCGCCTGGTCTAAGGGGACGGTCTCCGCTCCAGGCACGCGATTCGCAGCGCGGATTCTGTCGTGGACAAGAGATAAGGCCTGCTCGTAGGTGACTACCATGCAAGGTGCCTGCAAGTGGAGGATAGGGTCAGCCGAGGGGATAGGCGGTCCTCTCTTCCCGTGCAATTGACCCCTCACCCGACCCCCGACGGCTGATGAAAGCGGCGTCGTGGGCCACCCTCTCCCCCGGGAGAAAGCTATGCGGCTACGAAGGACGCGCGATGAGGGCCGCAAATCGGCTGTCTTCGAGCCAGAGAGCCTGGTCGCGTTCCGGGCCGGTCGAGACCATGGCGATCTCCACGCCTGCCTGAGCGGATAGGAATCGCAAATATTCCTTGGCCTTCTGCGGCAGCTTGGAAAAGTCCTTAACGCCGAAGGTCGATTCGAGCCAGCCCGGCAAGACGCAGTACTGGACTTGCACCTTCTCCAGGATGTCGACGTCCTGGGGGAATTCCGTAAACCGCTTGCCCTCGTATTCGTACGCCACGCCCACGGGAATCTCGGCAAGGTTATCCAGAATGTCGAGTTTGGTGATGATGAGCGCCTGAAGGTAATTCACACGGACGCTATAGCGGGCCGCCGGCACGTCAAACCAACCGCAGCGCCGCGGCCGCCCGGTGACGGCGCCGTACTCGCCTCCGCGTTCGCGAATCTTCTCACCTTCCGGGCCTTTGGCCTCGGTGGGAAAGGGGCCGCTTCCCACCCGCGTTGCATAAGCCTTCGACACGCCCACCGCGGACTGGATACGCGTCGGTCCTACGCCCGTGCCCGTGCAGGCGCCGCCCGCCGAAGCGCTCGAGGAAGTCACGAAAGGATAAGTACCGTGATCCAGATCCAGGAGCGTGCCCTGCGCGCCCTCGAACAGCACCCGCTTACCGCGATCCATCTCAGCGTTCAAATACGCAGAAACATCGGCAAGAAAGGGGACGATGTGCGGCGCGGCTTGCAGGCACTGGTCAGCCACCGCGACCGGATCAAGCGCCGTGCCTCCGAACAACGCGGAGGCAATGCGGTTCTTCTCTGCGACGACCTCGCAGCAGCGGCGGCGAAACAACTCCGGGTGGCGAAGGTCGCCGGCCCGCAGCCCGCGGCGGCCGGCCTTGTCCTCGTAAGTGGGGCCGATTCCTTTGGCCGTCGTCCCAATCTTCCCCACGCCTCGCGCCTCTTCCGCGGCGACTTCGTGAGCCCGATGGTACGGCAGAATCAGGTGCGCCCGATCGCTGATGAGCAAGCGCCCATCCACTCGCACGCCGTTTCCTTCCACGGCTTTGATCTCGCGAAGCAGGGCCTCGGGATCCACCACAACTCCATTCCCAATAACCGCCGTCTTGTCCGGCCGCACGATGCCTGTGGGGAGAAGCTGGAGAATGAACTTCTTGCCGCAAACGTAAACCGTGTGGCCCGCATTCGCGCCTCCCTGATATCGAGCCACGATGTCGAAGTGCTCCGCCAAAGTATCGACAACTTTGCCTTTGCCTTCGTCGCCCCATTGAGCGCCCACCACAACCACATTTGCTGGCATATCGGTCCCTTGGAATAGTGACGAGTGACCAGTGACGAGTGACGAGCGGGCAGATCTTGTTGTGCTCGTCACTCGTCACTCGTCACTGGTCACTGCCTTTCACAGGTGCTTGTCGAGCATTTTGATGATGGCCTCTTTCGATGCGGCGCCGGCAATTTGCTCCCGGATTTGACCGCTCTTGAAAAGAAGCAGAGTGGGAACTCCTCGGATCCTGTACTGGCTGGTCAACGACTGGTTTTCGTCCACATTGAGTTTTCCAACCTTGGCGCGGCCGACATACGCCTCGGCAACCGCGTTGACGGCCGGCTCCATCATGCGGCAGGGCGCACACCACGTGGCCCAGAAATCCACCAGAACCGGCTGATCGGATTTCAAAACTTCCTGTTCAAAGTTCTTCTCGGAGAACTCCAAGATATTACCACCTGCCATCGTATCAATCCTCCCCCAATAAGTGCTGCCTGGCCCACTAGGCGTTCGACGTTTCGGCCACGGGTTCAAGAGCGGCCTTTCGCGCCTGCAGCGTTCGATAGATCTCCAAATACTGCTCGGCCGACCTTCCCCACGAGAAGTCCTTACGCATCCCGTTATTCACCAGTTGGCGCCAGACGTCGGGCTGGTGATAGGCGGCGATGGCCTGCTCGACGGCACCGAGCAGCGCCGCGCCTGTGTACTCGCTAAACTTAAAGCCTGTGCCTGACTTGCCGTCAAAGGCCTCGATCGTATCATCCAGTCCGCCGGTGGCGCGCACGATGGGCACCGTCCCATATTTCAAGCTGTAAATCTGGTTCAAGCCGCAGGGTTCGTATCGCGAGGGCATCAAGAACATGTCGGAGCCTGCTTCAATCTGGTGAGCTAGCGTATTGTCGTACGCTACTGCCACCAGAAATCTGTCGGGATACCGGGAGGCCATGACCCGGAAAAGCTCCTCGTAGACGGGGTCGCCGGTGCCCAGCGCGACGATGTAGATATCCAACGCCGCAAGCCGCTCCGCGACCTCCGCAATGAGGTCGAAGCCCTTCTGGGGCGCAAAACGGGAGACGATGCCCAAGACCGGCCGTTCGAGCATGGGCGATCTCACCCCCATCCTTTCAAGCAACGCTTTCTTGCAAACCCTCTTGCCGCTCATGCTCCCCGGGCTGAAGTGCGCTGGAATCAGCTTATCGGTAGAAGGATCCCAGAGGTCGTAATCCACGCCGTTCAAGATGCCTTGCAGGCGATCTCTGCGCGAACGAAAGACACCTTCCAGGCCGCTGCCGAACTCCTTGGTCTGGATCTCCTGGGCGTATTTCCTGCTCACCGTGGTAATGAAATCCGAAAAGACGATTCCGCCTTTCAGGAGATTGACCTTCCCGTAGTATTCGAGGAAATCCATCGTGAACAGATCTTTGCCCAACGAAATCTGCGGCAGGATAGTCGCCGGGAAAAGCCCCGGGTACCCCACGTTATGGATGGTGAAAACCACGGAGGTGTTGCGGAAGAATTCGTCCTCGTGGTAGAGGTTGCGCAAATCGATGGGGACTTGGGCCGTTTGCCAGTCGTGGCAATGGATGATATCCGGCGGCGGCGCCGAGCGCTTCATCAGCTCCAGTGCCGCAAGGCTAAAAGCCGCAAAGCGTTCGGCGTTGTCGGGATAATCCTCGCCATCCTCCTGGTACAAGCCCGGGCGGTCGAAAAAGGATGGGCATTCGACCAGATACGTTTGGACGTTGTCTGCCGCACCGGCGTCCTGAATCGAGGCAAACTTGAACCCGTCACCCAGCGGGAGCGTCAGACTCTGCATGGTGGGTTCGGGCTTGCCCGGCTTGGTCATCCGGTAGCGAGGCAGCACAACCTCGAGTTGGTGCCCCAGTTTTGCCAGAGCTTTTGGCAGCGCCCCCACGACGTCGGCCAACCCGCCGGTCTTCGAAAAAGGCACACCTTCAGAAGCTACAAAGACGATTCGCAATCACTTACCCTCTCTGCTAATGGTTTGGAGATTTCAGGTCCTGCCGCGCCTCCCTCAGCTAAGTTAGAGGATGCTCCGTAAGGTTGTCAAGCACCGCCAGCCCGGTTGCTAGAACCACTTAGGCACAGAGAAGGACCCGTTCTGCTCAGATCTCTGTACCTCCGTGTCTCTGTGGTGAAGGATGCGTTGGGCACCCAAAAGCAGCTCCATCTTCGGTTCG
>Ga0326727_10005663_pt1 | contig 35345 bp, 27 predicted proteins | sample MB2enrmetagenome_FD_207643 | JGI IMG/M metagenome (GOLD analysis project Ga0326727, IMG submission 207643) | Lab enriched peat soil microbial communities from McLean, Ithaca, NY, United States - MB29MY | ecosystem: Environmental > Terrestrial > Soil > Wetlands > Peat | place: USA: New York...
CCGCCGAAAAGGAACTTTACGTTTTGTCATCCGCAGAACAGTAAAATAGTCCCGGCGGTATGTCCCGAAAGAAGTGCGAAAAGCTTAGTAGCGTAAGGGGATGCTTACTTGAAAAGGTGCGCCCTAGCCGACTCGCGACCTGAACCCCGTTAGCGGAACCGACAGCGCCAACGGCGGCTGGCTCCGGCGACTTGTTGGGCTCAGGTAGCATGCTCATGCAGCTCGGCCGTGCACCCGGCACCCAAGCCGGGCAAATAATGATCATCTTGCACGACAAGACCGATGAGTTCCGAGCCGCCCGCCTTGCGGATGAACTCAACAGCCTGGACTGACAATCGCCACCGATGCCCCGCCTCTGGCACCTCGAAGACCATCCCGCGCGCGGCGCGCCCTTCCAGCACTCTGCCAGCAAAGACAAACCGATCAGGCTCGACGGCGAATGAGTCCTCTATGGCAAAGCGGTTCATATTACGACGCCCAACAGTATGTTTGGGAGAAAGTCATGGGAGGAAAGACCAAGCGGGGAGAGCGGTTATCACACTGAGCTGCCGACGTTTGCAGCAGCGATTCTCCAGGCGCAAAGACAAAACCATGCAGGGACGCTGCTCCGCGCCGCAGCCCGGTGACTCCGGGTCCCGAGTGCCGAAGCTCAGCATTGCCACCTGAAGGGAACCGCTCATTTCGTATCCGATGATAGGGAGGTGGCAGCGACCCGTCAAGTTGGAACTGCGCAGAAGAAAACCCCGCCCCCTTTCGCCCAGCCCGCAAAGCTCGCTTTGAAAGGGCCGCCGTTTGCGTATAAGGGCATAACCGCTAGCCGCCCGCGATCGCACCTATGGTCAGGAAGGGCTCGGCTCCAGTGGCGACGGACTGCGGCAAAGCGGTGTCGGGCGATTCATGGAGCATCTTGATCCCGGACACCGGCGCATCGGGTCAAACCGAACGCTTCTGCCGCGCACTCATCCCCCGCCCTGAAAGCATTCAGACCAGGCGCTGCCAACGCGAGCTTGCCTCTGGAGGACTTTTAGAGTAAACTAAATACATTGACCGATTGGCATCGGCCCAAGCTTGGCCGGGGTCGAGGGCCACCGGTCTGAAGTATCCCATGTCGAAGTCTGAATGAACGAACCACGCGCCAGCGAGGAGCCCAGGCCGCCCAAAGCGGCCTGCCGGCGTAAGGTGCGTCGCCGCCGCTGCCTGGGCTGCCCGTTCTGCGCGCCCTCGGGCAAGTGCCTTGACCCGAGGCCCAGGAGCGGCCGTTGCGGGGACTGGGTCTTCTATCTCCGGCACGGAAAACAGTTCCGGCGGCTGGACGTCAAGCCGCGCGACCCGCGCACCCCCAGCCAGCGTTACTGGCGCGAGCGCCTGGCCGCCGCCTCCCAGCGTTACAGCGCGGCACTGACCTAGGCGGAGCAGGATGCCTGCATCGCCGCGGGAGCCAAGCGGCGCAGCCGGAAACGGCTGGGCCAATGCGGTCCGCTCACCGGGCAGCAGCATTGGGTGGGCACCGAATGCGCGCGGCAGCCCGAAGGCGGCGCGCCAGAAGCGCAAATCGCGAGCAACCCCCTGCCAACAAAGGGGATTTCGACATCCACATGGGAGCCGCACCGGGATACCTCCCTAGTGGCACCGTGTCAGCACCGTGGAACCACGCGGCGCGCAAGCCGCCAAGGGGCTAAAGCCGAAGTCCTCAGCCCGAAACCCGAAGCGAGTCTCCCTGCCCGGGATCCGGAAGCCTCAAATCTCCCAGGCACAATGCTTTGGGACAGTTCCTGTTTAGGCTTTCGGGCGTCTTTCGGCCTTCGGAATGCGGAGTTGCTCTTTCCGCGTCCGCGCGTGCCCGCGGGCTGCGCCCCGCGGCGCGAGGTTTTCCGCTGGGAGCACGGCCCACCCGGCCCGGCACGCTCGACTCTCAGCCCCTAACCGTTTACAGATCCCGAACCCGGTGCAAGTGCCTGCAAGTGATCCAGTGATCTGAATACGCATGAAGCGTAATATCAGCGCTGTACAAGCGGGTCGGCCCATATTGCCCAAGAGTTGTGATTGTGACCTTCACCGCCTTCGGTGCGGAGTTCGAGTTGTTCAACGCCCGGGATGTCGAGGTGAAGCGTCTCCTTTTGACCGGGGCGGAGGATTCTTGAACGGAAGAGTTCCTTGCCATCGCCGAGGACGATGAAGACGGCGGAGCCCTGGTCGGCGGCCCCGTCACGGAGGCCGCAGGCGGCAGTGAAGGTCTTCCACTTTCCGCCCAGCGGGAAGATGAATGCGGAAGTTGAGTGAGCGTAAAGGCCTTTGTCGAAGACTTCACCATTGATCTTGAGGAGCAGTCCTTGCCACTGGCCCCGGGTGAACCAGTAGCGGTTGCGCGCGACTTTGCCCCAGCCGACTTCGGCCTTGGACCAGCGGGCGTCGGAGAGAAATACGCGGGCGGATTTATTCGTGACGAGGTCCACGGGTTCGGGGGCGGGATCACGCATGGCGCGAAGGAGGCGCAAGCGACGACGGGCTTCTTCCGTGGGAGCGGCGGCTATGGCTTCTTCGGTGAGGAGTTCTTCGGCTTGGGCGGGGTTGCGCATGAGCGTTTGCTCGGCGGCGTTCACGATCCAGTTGTTCAATTCCGCAATATCGGGCTCGCCCTTTTCATCGCACGTAAAAGTCAACTTTTCGCGCACCTCGGCGCCATTCACGAGCAGACAGCCGAGGTGGAGGTTCCATGCCGGCGCCTTGAGGTGGTTGAGTTCAACGATGAATTTCCCCTCATCATCGGCAACGGCACAGAAGGTCATTGCGCCATGATCATCGTTCCGGGCGGTAATCGGCCAGACGCTGGCGATGATGGCGCAAGGCGGTGTGGAAGCGCGGACGCGCCCCGTGAGACGCAACGTGCCTTTTTCCGCGGACGCAGTGAGAGTCTCGAAGACAGCGTCAACGGGCTGCCAGCGGGCTTTGTCCGACTGTGTAATGAGCGGGTGGGCGGCGAAGCGGAGAGCGGTGGCGAGCGAAAGATAGGATGGACTCTGGCCGCCCCAGAGGTTTTCGCGGTAGTGGAGATTTCCGCCGCCCATGAGGGCGACGCCGGGTGCTTCGGCGGGGCCGCCGTTATCGTGCGGAAAGCCGAGGCCGTGGCCGAGTTCGTGCGCGAGACCGCCGAGATACCACGAGTTGAACTTGGCGACGGTCATCTTCATGCGGTCGTAAGCGTGCTCCTTGAAAACGAACGGTACGTCCTTTTGCGTGAGCAGCGGCGGATCGAGCAGATCGCAATCGGCGACGTGGCAGAGGCCGTGGCGATGGTTGCTCCATCCGGCCCCATAGTAGGGCGCGTTGAAAACAAAACGCCCGTCCGCCTCACGCTCACAGAGGCCGTAAAAGATCAGCACATAATCGCGCTCGGGATCGAATTTCCCTGCGAGCGCCTCGCGCACTTCGCTCCACGTCTCATCGCCGGAGTTATAGTTGTAATGCGCTGCTGGCTGCTGGCCGCGGACAACGTGGATGACGAGCTTCCCGTCTTTGCGCTCAAATGGCAGCCCGCCGGTTTTCACTCCGAATCGTTGCTCCATGCCCTCGCGGTAAAATGCACTGATGTCGGTCAGGCTACGGTCGAGACGCGCGGCGAAATCCGGCAGCGGCTCACGATCTGCGGCGTGGAAGTAAACGACGCGGACGAAAGCGCCGCTCGGCTTTTCTCCGGCGTGAAACGCGGCGATGCGCTTTAGCGCAGCGTCCATGATGGGATTTGCGCCGGCACCAAGCGAACTGCCCGTGATGAACAGAACTAGCAGTAGAAAGAAGCGTGGCATCTGGCCTTTCGATGAATCAGGCATAGTTTCAGACAAAGCGTTCTGAGTCGCCTTCGTAAAGGTGAAGCGCCGTGATGAGCTGTTTGTTGTTGTTCATGCAAACCACCCGGCAGCCTTTCTCCCACGCTGAGGAGAGCGCGGGCAGTAATAAGGCCGCAAGAATGGCGATGATGGCAATCACGACCAGCAGTTCAACCAGTGTGAACCCGATCGTCCGACGGCGGGAACCTGTTCTCATGCCTATGTTCACACAATGATATTACGGAACCCGGATGCGAGGTTGCGCGCTACGCCGAACAGTGTTCTTTGTACAAAGTCATGGGAGCAAAGACCAAGCGGGGAGAGGGCTATCCCACTGACCTGCCGACACTTGCAGCAACAATTCTCAAGGCACAAAGACAAAACCGTGCAGGGACGCTGCTCCGCGCCGCAGCCCGGCTGCTCCGGGTCCCGAGTGCCGAAGCTCAGCATTGCCACCTCACGGGAACCGCTCATTTCATATCCGATGGTAGGGAGGTGCCAGCGACCCTTCAAGTTGGAACTGCGCAGAAGAAATCCCCGCCCGCTCCGCAAAGCTCGTTTTGAAAGGGCTGCCGATTGCGTATAACGGCGTAATCGCTAGCCGCCCGCGATCGCGCCTATGATGAGGAAGGGCTCGTCTCCCGTGACGACGGCCTGCGGCAACGCGGTGTCGGGCGGCTCATGGGACAAGTCCTCCTCACAGGCGAAGAACCTTACAAAGGGACGGCGGCGCAAGGTGACGTGGTCGCGCATCGTGCCGCGGAGCACGGGGTAGGCGGCTTCGAGGGCGTCGAGGACCGAGCCCAACGTGGGCCGGCCCTGAATCTGGAGCTGCACCTCGCCATCCACGCGGGCCAGCGTCCGCAAGTGGACGGGCAGCAGGACGCGAATCATGACAACGTCTGCACGGACACCGACAGCACGGCAGGAAGGTCGCGGACGATGGGCTTCCAGGAGTCCCCGGCATCGGCGGAAGCATAGACCTGCCCGCCAGTGGTGCCGAAGTACACGCCGCAGTTATCCAGCGAGTCCACCGCCATCGCGTCGCGCAAGACGTTCACGTAGCAATCCTTCTGCGGCAGGCCCCGGCTGAGGGGTTCCCATTCGTTCCCGCCCGTGCGGCTGCGATAGACGCGCAGCTTGCCGTCCGGCGGGAAGTGCTCCGAGTCGCTCTTGATGGGGACGACGTATATGGTCTCCGGCTCGTGCGCGTGAACCTCGATGGGGAAGCCGAAGTCGGTGGGCAGGTTGCCGCTGACCTCTTTCCAGGAAGCTCCGGCGTCGTCGCTGCGCATCACGTCCCAATGCTTCTGCATGAACAGGACGCCCGGGCGCGACGGATGCATGGCGATGCAGTGGACGCAGTGGCCGACCTCGGCATCCGGGTCTGGAAGCTGGTAGGGAGATACAAGGCCGCGGTTGGCCGGGCGCCAGGTCTTGCCGCCGTCATCGGTGACGAACACACCGGCAGCCGAGATGGCGACAAAAAGGCGGTTCGGGTTGCTGGGATCGAGAACGATCGTATGCAGGCACATTCCGCCCGCGCCCGGCTGCCAGAGGTGCCCCTTGGCGCTGCGCAGCCCGGGAAGCTCCTCCCACGTCTGGCCGCCGTTGGTAGTGCGGAACAGGGCCGCATCTTCCACCCCGGCATAGACGGTATCCGGATCGCTCAGCGACGGTTCGAGGTGCCACACGCGCTTGAACTCCCAGGGATGCTGCGTGCCATCGTACCACATGTGAGTGCCGGGAACACCGTCATAGACGAACTTATCGCCCACCGGGTTCCAGGTCTTGCCGCCGTCGTCCGAGCGCTGGATCTTCTGCCCGAACCAGCCGCTGGTCTGCGACGCATACAGCCGATTGGGGTCAACCGGCGAGCCTTTGACGTGGTAGATCTCCCAGCCTGCAAAATGCGGGCCGCTGACGTCCCATCGTTCGCGCTTGCCGTCCGAACTGAGGACGAAGGCGCCCTTCCGTGTGCCAACCAATACTCGCACTGCGCTCATGTTTTATGAAGTACCTTGCTTCCTCTTATAGCTCAGGTCGGCGGCAAGTTCAAACGGGGGCGGAAGGTAATCCCTTGCCCGAAGACGCAGCGTTGCTGATATTGTGTGGTAGGCTGTTCCTGATATTGTTTCTACCACTCTCGGTCAGACGGAAATGAAACCGCAGCGCGTTCGCTCAACCCATCGGGCACTGTGGGCGACTTGCGCCTGCGTTCTCCTGCCTTGGCTCGGCTGCCTGGGGCAGGAAACGACGGCCTACCATCAGCGAGCCGACCAGGCGCTTCAAAGCTTCCTGCTTAAGTTCTGGAACGGCGGCGCTCAATACCTGCAAGGGACTTACCCGACCAACAGCGGTTTGACCGGCTATTGGACTTACGCGAACGGCTGGGATGCGCTCATGGATGGAGTGGAACGGACCGGCAGCGAGCAGTATGCGGGCCTGATCGAGAGCTTCTACGAGGGCCAAAACGCGAGCGGCTGGACGGACGGGTATTATGATGATGAGTGCTGGATGACCATGGCCCTCAGCCGTGCCTACGACCTGACAGGCGTTTCCAAGTACCTCACCCAGGCCACCAATCTATACGCCGACATCATGACCGGCTGGGACACGTCCTGCTGCGGCGCCGCCCCAGGGGGCCTTTGGTGGGACAAAGCCCATACCCAAAAGAACACCGCTGCCAACGCCGGGGCCGCACTGGCGGGCGCGCGCCTCTACCAGCGCACGGGCAACCCCGCTTACCTCACCTTTGCCCAGCAGGTCTATTCTTACTGGTACGCAAACATGGTTAACCAAAGCACCTTCCAGGTCTGCGACCATATCAATGTGACGAACGGCACCAAGGTCTGGTGGCGCTTCACCTACAATGAAGGGCTGATGATCGGCGCCAGTGTGGAACTGAATGAAGCGACCGGGTCCGCCAGTTACCTGGCCATTGCCAACGACATCGCCGGCTTCATGGTCAACAACGAGGTGACCTCTACTGCTTACGGCCTCGTGCTCTACGACGGCAGCAACACGGCTTGCAGCGGCGACTGCCATGAATTCAAGGGACCGGCCTACCGTTACCTGATGCGCCTTTACGCTAAGGACACTACGAAGACGCAGTATTACAATGTCCTGAAGGCAAGCGCCAACGCCCTTTGGAACCTGGCGCTGAACTCGACCTCGACCGTCTTCGCCGTCAACTGGGCGGGCCCCAGCCAGGCTGCCGTTGACGAGGCCCAGGACAACGCAGCCAGCATCGCCCTGAGCCGGTTCGCCCAGCAATATGGCCCCTATCCCGGCTCGGGCACCCCGCCAAACCAATACGAGGCCGAGAACGCCACCTTGCACAATCTCAGCCTGGAGGCCCTCTACGGCCCGTTCACAGGCTGGGGCTACATCACCGATTGGAACGCCAACGGCCAGTCCGTTGACTTCAACGTCACATGCACTGCTGCCGGCGCTCATACCCTCGCCTTCCGCTACGCCGCGGGCGCCGGCGACGCCAGCCGGCTCATCACCGTCAACGGGGCCAATACGGTCCGGAACCAAAGCTTCCCAGGCACCGGCTCCTGGAATTCCTACTCCACTAACACCGTGGCCTGCACGCTCCCCGCCGGAGCCAGCACCATCTCCGTGATCTACGAATCGTCCTACGGCAGCGCCAATTACCTCAACCTCGACAACCTCGTCATCGGCGGCGATCCACCCGAGGGCATCCGAATTACCAGCATCAGCTTCCCCTCCCCGGGGCAGGCCCTCCTGGCCTGGGACACCATCAGTGGCCGGAGCTATCGCGTCCAGTTCTGTGCTGCGGCAGCAAACGGGACGTGGACCAACCTGGGCGCGCCGATCCTGGCCACCAACTCGACCACCAGCGCCGACTACAGTCTCAGCGGCACCAAAGGGTTCTGGCGCATCGTCGAGCCCTAATCAGAGGATTCTCCATGCGAATCAGCGTTTCGTCCATTCCTGAATTACCGAGCATGCGATAGTTAAACGTTTAACAGAGCATTTACTCCTGCCCCCGCCGGGCTGATGTTGGCTTGGGGTGGCCGGTTGCGGATATAGAATGATGGAACTAGTTGGCCTATCAACCTAAGCACCTCCGAATACACATGAAACTCACCACACTTCTCTCGCTCACAGCCCCGTCGTCCATCGGATCAGTCTTTGCCCGGAGGATTCTGACATCCTCACTCCTGGGGGCGGTCTGCTTAACGCTCGGGCTTGGCCGCGCCTCGGCGGCGAACCTGATTTGGGACCCCCTCGGCAATAACGGAGGAGCCGGCAGCGGCAATTGGGATACCACGTCCGGGAACACGGTCTGGTGGAACGGCACCAGCGACGTGCTTTGGAGTCAAACCAGCACCACCTCGCCCAGCCAAGGCGCCACATTCAACGGCCCGGACGCAGCGCCGGGCACATATGCGGTCTCGCTGGATGCCGGCCAAATCGCCGTCAACAGCCTCATCATCAACAACAACGGGTACACCTTTTCCGGCGCCAACCCCATTTACGTCGGCACCAGCGACATTTTGTCCGTCGCCGCCGGCAAGACGGTGACGTTCAACTGCCCTATGGCAGGAAGCGCCACTAGTCCGGCTTGGGAGCTAGGCAGCGGATCCACGATGAACGTTGGGGGCAGTCTCACCACATCCCAACAGCTCCGTATGGGGGGTCCTGCTAATAGCGCCTTCTATTTGAATGGTCCTGCTAGCGCCATTGCGATCCCGTATATTCTCGCCCCCGTTTATGTGACCGGCGGTTCATTTTCGACGTCCGGCAACTTCTTTATCGCTTATCCTTCTTTGGGGTACTCCACCGGCACTCTCACGGTCAGCGGGGGAACGGTCTCAGAAAATGGCGGCATATTCATGATAGCGCGCGCCGGCGGACAAGGGACTCTTACAATCCAAACCGGCGGTACCGTGAATGTGGGGACCACCAAAACAGAACCCTTGGCCATCAGCTATGACGGCAATGCTGCCAACGTTGGCACACTCAACATGCAAGGTGGGGTTTTGAATGTGGGTGCCTCCGGCTTCCAATCAAGCCAGCTTCTCTTCTTCGACAGCGGTGCGGCTGCAGCGGGCTCAACGGCAGTCGTAAATCAAACGGGCGGCACGATCGCCGCTTGGGGGGGAATTGTTTTCGGGCTGAACGGTGGCGCCGCAGGCTCCTCGGCTACGTTCATTCAGTCGGGCGGAACCCTCGACGTTGGTCCAAATGGCATCACCAAGGGCGCGGCTTATAACGGCACCTTGGGCATCACGCTCTCCGGGGGCACCGTGGGTGACCTGGCATTGCCGGGTTGGTCCTCATCCCTGCCGATAACTCTTGGCACGGCCAACGGCAATATCACCTTCAATTGCGCGAATACCATTACACTATCCGGTGCGCTCACGGGCGCTGGCGGGCTGTACGTGACGGGCGGCACGCTGGCTTTGAACGGGGCCAACAATTATTCCGGGAGCACCGTGGTCAGCAACGGCACACTGGCAGTGGCAACGAGTCCTTCTCCGACAAGCGGCTCCGTTACCCTGGATGGTTCGACAGGATCGCCCACGGTTACGGTGAACAGCACCCCAGGAGCTTCCTGGTCCATCGGCGGCCCGCTCGCTTTCACCAATGGCACGACGACGCTGAGTATTCAATTTGGCGCGCTTCCGCTCAGCCCCTCGGTGGCGCCGCTCCAGGTCAGCGGCGATGTCGCTTTCACGGCCACGCCCAATCTGAGCATAGGTGGCGCAGCAATTGCCAAGGGAACTTATCCACTAATTAAGTACACCGGCACGACCACCGGCACTCTGCCGACCGTGACAACGTGGACAGGAACTGCCACCGCGGGCTCCATCGTCAACAATGCTGGCACCAAGACGATTTCCTTGGTGGTCACGGGTTCCAGCATCACTGCGCCCCTCTACTGGGCGGTCGCTAGTAATACCTGGGACACCACCACACCCAATTGGAAGCAGTCTGGTGCGCCTGCCGATTATACGGACGGCGATGCGGTGATTTTTGACGACTCGGCGAGCGGGTCTTCGCCTATTACGGTTACCTTGAACACCACCGTTAATCCGACCTCTGTGACATTCAACAACACGGCGAAAAGCTACGCTCTTGCGGGAGCCGGTGGCATCACCGGGTCCGGGGTTTTGGCGTTGCTGGGCAGCGGGACGGTGACGCTCAACGGCACGAACAGCTACAGCGGCGGCACGGTGATCAGCGCCGGCCAGTTGAACATCAACAACGGCGGGGACGCCATCAACGGCACCGCCATCGGCACGGGACCGCTGACCAACAATGCGGGCGCGAAGATTGATAATACCAGCGGAGCCGACATAACGCTGCAGACCAACATCCTCGAATACTGGAACGGCAACTTCACCTATTTGGGCTCCTCCAACAGCTTCAACACCGGCTCGGGTAGCGTGACTTTGGGCAACAGCCTTTCGCTTGCGGTGAACTCAAACACCTTCACGGTGGGTGGCTCGATTTCTGACAATGGGCTTAATTATGCGCTGACCAAAACCGGCAATGGCACATTGACGCTGCCCGTTGACAACTTTTTTGAAGGCGGCTTGATCCTTTCCTCCGGCCAACTGAATCTTGGCGTTCCTAACGCCGCCGGTCAAGGCGTTTTGACCATCACCGGCGGTGCGTTTGATAACATCAGCGGCGTGGAATTCACTTTGGCGGCGAGTTCTCACGTTTGGGGGGGCAACTTCAGCTTTCTCGGCAGCGCCAACCTGGACCTTCGAGGGAATGTGGTTATTCCCAACGGGCTCGGAAACATTACCGTGAACATGGTCAGCAACACGCTGAGCACCAGTGGTGACATTGTTAACAACAACACCCGGGTGGTTAAAACCGGCAATGGCACTTGGGAAATGGGCGGTCCGGCAGGGGGGGCACAGAGTCTCGGATTGGTGGTCAGTGCAGGTCAGGTTAACCTGAATAAATCGGGAGGCCAAGCCATTCAGGGCGGCAACAACGTCGGCCTGACGGTCCAAACCGGTGCGGTGGTGCTCGACGAGAGCAACTACCAGATTCACTCCGATACCGCCGTCCCCATCCCGATTGTGTTGTCGGGTGGCGTGTGGGACTTGAACGGACACAATGAAAACGTGGACGAGCTCTCAATTTCCGGGGGCGGCACCCTGCGCAATGGCGCTCCTACCAGCACGTCCACCATTACCACCATCTCCGGTTACACGGCCATGCTCAGCGGCGCTAACTGCCAATTCGACGTAACAGCACCAGACGGCACATTGAACTTCAATGGCGCTCTCGGCGGCAGCGGGTCACTGGTGAAGGTCGGATTGGGGCTGCTGAACCTGAACAGCAATAATACCTACACGGGCAACACCACCGTCAGCAATGGCACTTTGGCCCTTGCTTTCCCTTGCCTGGCGAACGCTTCGACGGTGACGGTTGCCACCAATGCCATCTTGCAGTTGAACTTCGCGGTAACGAACACGGTCGGCGCCCTCGTCCTGAATGGGGTAAGCCAGCCTTTGGGCATCTACAATGCCGCCAACACACCGGCCTATCTCGCCGGCACGGGGAGCCTGCTGATTGGAATCCCGACAAACCCCACCAACATCACCTTCAGCGTCAGCGCCAACACGCTCTCGCTGTCATGGCCATCAACCTACGTCGGTTGGATTCTCCAGACCAACAGCATTAACGTGGGCGTGAGCAACGACTGGTATGATGTGCCCGGCTCGAGCACCAACAACCAGCTCGCGTTCCCCATGAACAATCCGGCGGTCTCGAACGAGTTCTTCCGCCTGCGCTATCCGTAGCCGCCAGGCTAGCCCTTGCGCGTCAGCCGGTATTCGGTGGGCGAAGCCTCATTTACCGCCTTGAAGACCCGGGAGAAATAGAAGGGATCGTCGTATCCCAGCGAGGCGGCGATTCTCTTGATCGGCAGGCTGGTTGTATCGAGCAACTGCCGGGCCCAGTGCATCCGCAGGCGGATGACGTAATCCGTTGGCGTGTAGCCGGTGAATTGCTTGAAGAGCGCCGTGTAGTGCGAAGGTGAAAAGTTGGCCAGCGAAGCCAGTGTCGAGACGTGCAACGGCTCCTCCAGGTGCTGTTTCATGTAGGCGATGGTTTGGTTGATCCTCTGCTTGGGGTCCGGGTCCCCGCGCCATCTCTCCTGCCGGCGCCAGATCATCACCCCGAGCAAATGCGCCAGCGCCTGCGACGCAAATAGCAGCCGGGCCGGCGTGTAACCATGCTCGAGGATAGCCAGCACTTCCTCGAGCAGCGTCAGCAGTTGGGCATCTTCTCCCAGGTAAATCACCGGATGCTCTGGCGTCACCCCCAGCTCGCCCAGGAAGAAGGCGACGTTGGCGCCCGCCGCATGGATCCAAGAAATCGTCCACGGATCCTCCTCATGGGCCCCATACGCGTGCGGGGTGGCAGGCGGAACCACCAGCAGGTCGCCAGCCTGAACCGCATGACGCTGGCCCCCCGATTCGCACCATCCCTGCCCCTGCGTGCAGTAGATGAAAATCGCCTGGTCCACGCCCACGCTCCGCTCCATGAAATGCCCGGACGCTTTGGGGAAGTATCCGGCATCGGTTGGCAGCAGGTGGCGTAGCAGCACATGCTGCATCGCACTGGCCACGACCGTCCGCGGCAGCTCGACGATCCGCTGTCCGGGGAAGCCTTCCGGTTTTGGCTGCCGATCCATATCGCCCCGCTTTTACACCAAGACTGGAGTTTTGTCCATGCGCTCCTCACGACCCGCTGGACGCGCATCCCTAAATCCTGCAACACAGAGAATCTCGATGTCTGGAGCGCGGACATTCGTGTCCGCAACGCGGGGTTGTTCAACACTCAGGCGGACAAGAATGTCCGCGCTCCGGCTACAGTTCCTATAGGACGACCAAGGCGGAAGCTGGCAGATAACGTTAACGCCGTTCGGTCGTCCGTACAGAACCCGAAGGCATAGTAGAATAAGCAATGCTGCTGAATCTCGGGTGAAGGAACACCCGAAAATGGTTCAAAACCCGCCATTCCTGGGGTGAGCGGGGACCCCCCATTGGTAAGCCAGCGGTAAGCCAGCGGTAAGCCAGTGGTAGGCCGGTAGTAAGCCATCAGCAAGCCTCGGGCATGAAAAGGCGCGGAGTATCAAACAAGCTTATGGGTTCCAAGCGAAGTTCGGCGGCGCAAGGCTATCGGCGAGGCCCGGGCGGGCCCGGGAGCAGGATGGAGGAACGGACGCCTTGGTGGGGCCCGCCTACCTGAGCTTGACGCTCCGCAGCGACCGCGGCGATGCCGCTAACCGGTGCTTGCAATCCGCCAGAAGCCGTTCCATGCTGGCTGTGCGGCATTTGCAAGGCGCGCCGCTACTCGCGCCTGACGTAACGTAATGAGCACATTACCGGATAACGAACTAGACTTAGACAAACTCTTCCTCCCCGCCTGGGCGCAAGAGCCTTCTGCCTCGAAATACGCCCAATATGAGGGCGGAGACGACCGCCCTGACCGTCGCGGCGACCGCGACCGTCGTGGCCCTCGTCCGCCCCGCCGCGACGGCGGCCCCGGAGGGAGACGGGATGACCGGCGTCCGCGCAGCGACAACCGCGGTGGGCTCCGGCCCGGCGGGGGTCCCGGGAGACCCGAAGGCGGCGACAGGCCGGGTTTCCGGCGGGGTGGGAGGCCGGAGTTCGATCGTTCGCAGCCGCGCGAGCGCTTCCAGCCGCTGCCGCTGCCCGAGATTGATCTCAGCCTGCGGCCCGAGGAGAAGGGGGTGGAGTCGCTGGCACGGCAGATCAAGATGAGCGGCCGCGCCTATCCCCTGTTCGACATCGCGCAGATGATCTTGCAGAAGCCGGAGCGGCACACGGTCGTATTCAGCGTGAAAAAGGGTGCCGACGGCAAACCGGTCCAGCCGCTGTTTGTCTGCGCGCTCGACGATACGCTTTGGCTTTCCGAGGACGAGGCTGTCGGGCACGTGTTGAAGAAGCATTTCGCGACATTCTACCAGACCGACCGCACGGCGACCGAGCCACCCAAGGGCAAATACACCTTCGTGGCGCAATGCGGGATGAGCGGCGTCATCCTGGGTCCGCCCAATCATCACGATTACCAGAATGCGCTGCGCAAGCTGCACGCGGAACGGTTCTCGCGGATGCCGTTCGATGTCTATAAGGCAAGGGTAAAGATTGTGCGCGACGAAGAGGTCGTCAAGAAATGGGTGGATGACCAAAGCTGGAAGACCGAGTTTGTGTGCCTGAATCTGCCCGAGGCGGTCCGGCTGGAGAATATGGAGGCGGTGGAAAAGCATTTCCGCGAGACGCACAAGGATAACATCATCAAGCCGGTGGATTCGCATACGCTGAACGGGGGGGTGGCGCGGAATCTGCGCAGCCCGGACCTGGTCCGCCTCGTGCGCAGCGTCTGGGAGGACCAGCGGCGGTTCCCATTGCAGATTGCAACGGTCCTGAGCCAGCAGTTCGCGGGGCACGGGCTTCAGTTCTTCAAGGTAAACAAGACCCTCACGCACGTCAGCGTGGCCCGGCCGCACTACCTCGATATGGCGGAGACGCCGGTCTCGGAAGGGGTGAAGCAGATCGTTGATTACATTAACGCGCATCCCAAGAGCAACCGGCGGTCGTTAATCGAGGCATTGGCGCCATCGCCGGCCGCGCCCCCGGCGGCACCGGCTACAGCCGAGGCTCCGGCGGCGCCCGCGCCCGAGAGCGCACAGCCGACCCCGGAACAGACTGCGGTGATTGCGGATTTACATTGGCTGGTCCACCAGGGCCACGTCATTGAGTTCGCGAACGGCATCCTGGAGACGGCCAAGAAGCCGCTCCCGAGACCGCCGAAGCCGGAGGCCAAGCCGGTCGAGCAGCCCGCTGAGCCCGCGCCGCAACCCGAGGTTGTGCCCGCGGCCGAGGCAGCCCCGGCCGAACCGGAGGTGGCGTCCGCGCCTGCACCAGTCGCCGACGCTCTGCCTTCGGAACTCGTGAAACCCGCGGCGGAGGCCCCGGCAGTTGAGCCGGAAAAGGCTCCTGCGCCCGCTCCCGTCACCGAGGCGCCCCCTGCTGCGGTGAACGAGAATCCGGCTGTGCCAGTGGCGGCTCCAGTTGAATCGCCATCCTGATCGCCATTCTCGGCAGGGGCGTTAGGGCACGCACGACACACAGCGCACGACCGTTTAATCGTCACACATTATGGCATTTAGCAAACTAGGCCTCTCAAACCCGGTTCTTCAGGGCGTGAAAGCCATGGGCTACATAGAGCCGACGCCCATTCAGCTCCGCGCCATACCGCTCGTTCTGGCCGGGCAGGATCTGATCGGCAGCGCCCAGACGGGAACCGGCAAGACGGCGGCATTTGCGCTGCCCATCCTTTCGCGGCTCGGCCAGCACAGCCCGCAGACGCGGGTGCTGGTGCTGGAGCCAACACGCGAATTGGCGGCCCAGGTCGAGACGGCGATTCATGACTTCGCGCGGTTCACAAACCTGCGCACGGTGGTGATGTTCGGCGGCGTAGGCTACGGGAAGCAGAAGGATGCCCTGAAGAACGGGGTGGATATCATCGTGGCCACGCCGGGCCGCTTGCTCGATCACCTGCAGCAGGGGACCTGCCGGCTGGACCATGTCCAGTTCCTCGTTCTCGACGAGGCGGACCGGATGCTCGACATGGGCTTTCTGCCCGATGTCCGCCGCATCCTTGACCGCTGCCCGCGCAACCGGCACACGTCGCTTTTCTCCGCCACCATCCCGCCCGAGATCGGGACGCTGATCCAGTGGGCGATGAAGAACCCACAAACCGTGGAAATCGGCCTCCGCCGCTCGCCCAAGGATACCGTTAAGCACGTGATCTACCCGGTAGCCGACTCGCAGAAGGCCGACCTGTTGCTGGAGTTGCTCAAGCGCGTGAAGTACGAATCGGTAATCGTGTTCTGCCGCACCAAGCATGGGGCGGACCGCGTGGCGCACCTGCTCAAGCGGAACAACCATGCCGTCGCCGTGCTCCATTCAAACCGCACGCAGCGTGAGCGGGAACAAGCGTTGCAAGGGTTCCGCGAGGGTCGCTACGAGGCGCTGGTCGCCACCGACATCGCGGCGCGGGGGCTGGATATCACGGCCGTGAGCCATGTCGTCAACTACGACGTGCCCCAGCATCCGGAGGATTACATTCACCGCATCGGACGCACCGGCCGCATGGAAGCGACGGGCGACGCGTTTACGCTGATGGTGGCCGAGGATATCCGGCACGTGAATGCGATTGAGCGGTTCATCAGCATGAAGATCGAACGGGTGAAACTGGAGAACTTTGACTATAAGTACACGGCGCTGTTCGAGGAAGGCAAGCCGGGCCGGCCGCAAGGCGGGGGTGGCGTCCGCGGCGCGCGCGTGCGGGGCGGGTATTTTTACGGGCCGTCACGCCGTCGGCGGTAGCCGGAGTTTTCCGCCGGTAATCGGGACCGGACGCCTGCGGACTATCCGACGCGGAAGGAGATCTTCACGATGAAGTCCCGGCTAAAGCTGTGCTGCAAGCGTTCCAGGATTTCCTTGCGGCGGTAGCGCACAATCTCGCTGAGCCATACGCTGCTGTCCACCGTGACAAACAGGGTGCCCTTGCGAAGGCCGGTCGGCTGGGCATGGGCGGCAATGTTCGGGTCAAGCAGGTTGTTCCAGACTTTGACGACCTCGGCTTCCGTCCGGCGGCGGTCCAGGCCCAGGCCCGCCAGCACGCGTGACATCACGGCATTGGCCGGCTGGGCGCGCAAGGCTTGCGCGCGTTCGAGAGGAGCGAGATCAATACCCCGCCATTGAGCAACGACGCGTTGGCGCGCTGTCACCTTGCCTGGGCCAAGCGGCCGGATGTGGCGGTAGGGAGGGGGAAGCATTGGGCCCTGGAAGGTTAAATGAGTTGAAGCGTCAAAAGAGTTAACCCGAGAAATCCGCTCGCTGCTTCATGTCAGTCATGTGGGCAAGTTAACTCATTCAATCTGGGTAACTCATTCACTCCGTAGGCTCGGGGTGTTCATCCAGCACGAGCACGCCATGGGGCGGCAGGTCGTAATTGCCGGAGAAGGTGTTCCCCGTCAGGAAATCGTGCATGGGCTTGTAGAACTGAATGCGCAGAGGCGCGTTCTGGTGGTTGAGCAGGAAGAAAACCTTCGTATCGTCCTTCTGGCGCATGCTCACCTCGACATTCTCGGGGACCTTGAGCAACGGGTGGAGATCGCACATCTGGCGCAGCCAGGTCACCAGGTCGGCGTAGAAAGGCTGGTGGCTCTGCGTGCCGATGTAGATGGCTTTGCCGAGGCCGAAGTTGTGCATCGTCATGGCTGGCCGGCCCGCGTAGAAGTCCTTCGCGTAGGTGGCCAGAACCTGGCAATCTTTCGGCTCGATCAGGTCGCACCACAGCCTGGCGGGATGCAGGTGGGTGGTGGGGAAGGTGCCTTTGAAGGTGAGGTGGTTCTCTTCGCCCTGGGGCAATTGGTCGAATTCAACGACCTCCAGCCCAAACAAGTCCGTCAGGTCGTGGGGATAGCCGGTATCCGGGGCGATGTTGTGTTCGTCCACCAGGCCGGTGTTAAAGGTGGCCACCAGGGTGCCGCCATTCTGGACGTAGAGCTTCAGCCGGTCCGCCTCTCCGCCGGACAGCAAGTGGAGGGAAGGCGCGATAACGAGCTTGTAGCGCGAGAGGTCTTCCGCCGGCCGGGCGAAATCCACCGCGAGGTTGCGATCGTGCAGGGCGTTGTAGAATAGCTGGATGTGCTCGCGCAGGTTGAAGAACTTGTTCGGCTGCATCGGCTGCTGCAGTGCCCACTCGTTGTCGTGGCTGTAGAGGATGCAGGCGTCCGACTGCACATGCGTGCCCTTGAGCGAAGGCGCCAGCAACTTCATCTCGTCGCCCAGTTGCGCGACCTCCTTGAATACGCGGCCGTTGGGCTGCGCGTTGTGCGGCAGGACCGCCCCATGGAATTTCTCGGTGCCGAAGCGCGGCTGGCGCCAGCGGAAAAAGAGGATGGCCGTGGCGCCCCGGGACAACAATTGGTAGGTGAACATCCGCAACACGCCCGGCCGAACCAGCGAGTTGACGTCCTGCCAGGTCACATTGCCGGCCTTCTGTTCGATCACCCAGAAGCCGGTATCGCCGTCGGGGGCGCGAATATCCGACTTCTTGAGGGAGCGAAGCATGTCAATGTCGCAGGCCAGCTCGGCCGATTTGGCTTTGAGGACGCCGGAGCTTTCGATGGAAACGAAATCCAGCACCTCCGCCAGATCGAAGTGGTCGAACCGGTGCACGAGCGGGCGCAGATTGGTGGTAACGGGGCACTGCGGCGTCAACTCGTGAAGCAGGTCGGCCTGCATTTTAACAAACTGGACGATGGTGTCGCTGCAGAACCGGCACCAATCCAGGACGAGCGCCGGGTTGTGCACGGCGGGTGCGGCCATCGGCATGGGCACCTGGTTCCAGCTCGTGACCACCTGGCCCCAATGCCGGAGCCCCATGAGTTCATTCAAGCGCTCAACGGTCTCGTATTTCGCCTCCAGCCAGCCATGCCAGTCACGGCGCGTGTCCTCGTTGAAGGAGGCTTCGGTGAAGTTCCCGCCAAGGCCGTTGTCAATCTGCCAGGCGATCAGTTGCGGGTGCTTGCCGAGGACTTTAGCCATGTTTTCGACGATGCGCTTGCAGTAGCTCCAGAATACATCGCTGTTCAGGCAGACCGCGCGGCGTGTGCCCTCATGTTTGACCAGGCCCCGGTCATCCACCGGCAGAATCTCGGGGTGCTTCTGCGCCAGCCAGATCGGAGGCGCGGCGGTGGGGGTAGCCAGGACAACCTTTATGCCGGCCTTGCCGAGGAGATCCATGACTCGGTTGAGCCAGGCGAAATCGTATTTGCCCTCCTCGGATTCGCACAGCCCCCAGGTAAACTCGCCCATGCGGACGACATTAATGCCCGCGGTCTGCATCAACTCCACGTCGCGCTCCCAGGCAGCTTCGGGGCTCTCCTTGGTGCCGCCGTACGGGTGGACCCATTGTTCCGGATGGTAATCAACGCCGAAATACATATTATTCCTGTCGCACTGCGGCCTTTCCCATATTGTAAAAGACTCGAGCCGCGGCGCAATCTAAAAGTGAAGCTCGAGCGGCTTATCGGCGGCGGCGCCACGCTGCCTGAGTTTTCCTGATTGAGAAAAGGCCTGAAGCATGCTCTTTAGCCGCATGTTATTACGGCAGTTTCCTGTTCTTGGGCCTTTAATCGCGGGCGGCCTGGTTTATCTTGCCGGCATGTCTGCAGAAGCCGCTTCGACCAACAGCTCCATGCCGGTTTACATCGGCACATACACCGGCGCGAAGAGCAAGGGCATTTACATGGCGCAGTTCGACCCCGTCACCGGCAAGTTGGGCGCGGCTGAGCTCGCGGTCAGGACGACCGGCCCCAGTTTCCTGGCGGTCCATCCCGGCGGGCGCTTCCTCTATGCCGTGGGGGAAACAAGCAACCTGGGAGGCAAGAAGGCGGGAGCTGTGAGAGCGTTCCGGATTGACGATGCGACGGGGCGCCTGAAGTTGCTGAATCAGCAATCGTCCGGCGGCGAAGGACCGTGCCACCTCTCCGTGGATAGAGAGGGGAAATGCCTGCTGGTGGCCAACTACGGCAATGGCAGCATCGCCGCCCTCCCGATCCAGGCCGACGGCAAGCTGGCCGAGGCTAGCGCCGTCATCCAACACCAGGGTTCCAGTGTAAACCCGGAGCGCCAGGCGGGCCCGCACGCCCATTTCATCACCACCGATGCGGCTGACCGGTTCGCGCTGGCGTGTGATCTCGGCCTGGACAAAGTGCTCGTTTACCGCCTTGATGCGGCCAAAGGCACGCTCCTGCCCAATGACCCCTCCTTCGCTTCCGTTCAACCAGGTCTGGGAGCCCGGCATCTTGTCTTCAGTCCCGATGGTCGGTTCGCCTATGTAATCAGTGAAATCGGCGCGACGCTCACAGCCTTTGCCTATGACCCGCAGCGCGGCGCTTTGAAGGAGTTGCAAACCGTTTCCACACTCCCGCAGGATTTCAAGGGCGCCAAGTCGGCCTCCGAAATCCAAGTCCATCCCTCGGGTCGCTTTGTCTATGGCTCCAATCGCGGGCACGACAGTATCACCGTGTACTCCATTGATCCAGGGACGGGGAAGCTCTCATGGGTGGATTGCCAGGCATCTCAGGGCAAGACCCCGCGGCACTTCGTGATTGATCCCACCGGCCAATGGCTCCTGGCCGAGAACCAGGATTCCGACAGCATCGTCGTGTTCCGTCTGGATGCGGCAACCGGCCGTTTAAGCACGACGGGGCAGGTTATAGAGGTGCCAACCCCGGTTTGCGCCGTATTCGCGCCTAAGCGTTAAGATCTCCCAGGGTCAGCCTGCTGGCGCCGTCTTCTACTTCTTGAAGAAGCCGCCGAGGCTCTTGGTCACATTCTGAAGGCTATTCGTGCCTCCGTTCGCCATTTCCCGCGCCATGCTCAAGGCCTGGTTACCCAGATTAGATATCGTGCCCGAGGATGCCTGGGCAGCATCTCTCTCGATGGTCTCCAGGATCCTCTGCGTCAACTCCGCCGCCGTGATCCCGTCGGGGCCCTTGCCTAAATCCTGCAGGTGAATCTCCGGGATTGTAACGGTCGCCGATCGGCCACCCAAGGCGGTGACGCTGACATGCACTTTGGCGTCTTTGATGAGGAAGTCATCCACTTGAAACTTCTTGGGCGCCTTGGCCTCCTGGGGCTGAGCGGCTGCGCTCGGCTGGGCCGGCGCCTGGTGTTCTCCGCCCGGCACGCCCTGGACATTCGCCAGGATCTTGCTCAGGTTGTTCGCGCGCAGGTCCGTCTCAAAGGTGATTTCCGGCGCCTGGACGTTGACGGACCTGACGATGATCTTGTCCGACAGCAACGAGCGGGGTTCAATCGCCAGGCTGAGGGTGCCCACGTTGATGGCCCATGGCGCGCCGAAACCCGGCGGATTGCCCACGATCAGCCCCTTGAACTCCCCCGCTCCCGAAAGCAATGACAGGTTTACAGAGTTCAGCTTGACGTCCACCTTGGTCACCTTCCCTCCCACGGTCTGAACTCCCTTCTTGATGACCCAGTTCAAAGACAGCGCCATCGCCACGGCGGCGATGATCACGATGACAACGAGTGCGACTACCAGTCGTAGGATGAACTTCTTCATAGGTGCTTTGCTGTTATGGTTGCTCGGTTGGCCTGTTCGTCCGGCGCCATGCGCGCTAGTCCGGCAACAGGGCCTTCACGGCGTCAACGAGCTGCTTCGCCTGGTATGGCTTAGCCAGGAACCGATCAGGCCGGGTCGGGGTGCCCTCATAAATGTCGGGCCCCACTGTGCCGCTGACTAGAAGCGTCTTTTGCGACGGGCGGATGCGCCGGCAAGCTTCGATCAACTCCAAGCCGTTCATGGTATGCATGGCGTAATCCGTGATAATGAGCGCCGGCTGCGGTTGCGCCGACTTGAATTCATCAATGGCTGCCTCGGGCGAGCGGAAAGTCTTTATGCAATAGCCCAGCGGCTCCAGAATCACCGAGGCCAACTCGAGCAGCATCGGTTCATCATCCACCACATAAATCTCCGCGCCGCCCCCGTTCGCGGACGCGGACTTGTTGACCATCGGCTTATTCATTTCCATCTTGCCCTGCCTCTAATTAACACCCCATCACAATGCCTGGCAAGCACTTATTGCGTGACTGGCCCGGGGGCTGTCCGAGGCGCCGGTTTTGGCGCAGCTCCCGCCAAAAAATGTCCAACTTTTGACAAGCATCGTGTAGTAGGCGATGTCCCCCAACCCTAAGGTGGATAAGCGATTGTGGAACAACTGACTGGAAGACCAATGGGCTTAACCCTGGAAGCCGCTGATAGAAAACGCAGACTCCCGGTGCGCGGCAACGGCGCGCCCGAAACTGCGTTCGGCTCTCCGCGCGACTTCCTGGATAACCAGTTCGTTTACGTCGTCGTTTCGGCGCGCGCCCACGGCTTGTCGGTCGGCGTCAACATGAACCCCGACAAGAATTGCAATTTCGAGTGTATTTACTGTGAGGTGCCTCGGAACGGCCACCCGGCGGATCTGCGGCTGGACGTGGGGGGAATGGCGGCGGAATTGAAGCGGACGCTCGTGTTCGTGCGCGCCGGCCGCCTGCGGGAACGCCCCTGGTATCGCGTGCTGCCGGACGAGTTGCTCCAGTTGCGGCACGTGGCGCTCAGCGGCGACGGCGAACCGACTCTCTCCGCTGATTTCGGCGAAGCGCTCCAGGCCGTTGTCCATGTTCGCGCGCTCTGCGGCTTTCCGTTCTTCAAGCTGGTGCTCATCACGAATGCGACCGGGTTGGACCGGCCACAGGTGCAACAAGGCCTCCGGCATCTTACCCGGAGCGACGAAGTCTGGGCCAAGCTCGACGGCGGCACTCAAGCCTACGTCAATAGAGTCAACCGCGCGAAAGTGCCGCTGGAGAGGATTCTGTCTAACATCCTGATGCTGGGCCGCCAGCGCCCGGTCGTTATTCAGAGTCTGTTCCCGGCTATCCATGACGAAGAGCCGCCGCTGGAGGAGATCGAGCAATACGCTCATCGGCTCTTGGAGCTCAAGAACGCCGGCGCTCAGATTTCCCTCGTGCAGATTTACTCTGCCGCCCGCCCCGCGCTGAACTCCGCCAGCGGACATCTTCCGCTGAAGGTCCTGTCCCGCATCGCCCACACCGTGCGCCAGATGACCGGGCTGCCGGCGGAGGTCTTTTAGAGACCAATTCCGCCCGCGCAGCACCTCCGCCTCCGTCAGGTGCGAGCCTCGTAGTCGAGCCAGTATTCCTTAAGGATGCGAATCCTCTCTCGCAGCTCGGCATAACCCAGCGGCTTGACGATGCAAGCCTGGATGTCCATGGCGTACGCTATCTGCGTCTCGTCGGGCAGCTCGGCGGAACTCAACACCACCACGGGCAACTTGCGCGGGATTTCCGGATGCGCGTGCAGCCACCGGAGGACTGCCAGGCCGTCCATCACCGGCATCTTCAGGTCGAGCAGAAACAACACCGGGAAGGGATAAGTGCTCCGGTCGGCGAAGCTCCCCTCCCCAGCCAGGTAGTGAATCGCCTCCGCGCCGTTCTCAACCACCTGCACCGGGTTGAGCGCCTTGGACTCCTCAAAGGCCCGCCGGATCAGGACGACGTCATTCGGGTTGTCTTCCGCCAACAAGATCGGGCTGAGATTCGTCATCGTTTAATTAGCCATATCTGTACCTTATAAACAGACCTGAGGCAAGGAAGGCCGGAAATGCACAGTTGCTTTGGGGGCGGTCATCACAGTATAAACGGCCCAGGCAACGCTATGAAACTGAATCCCGACAAGCTGGTATCGCGGCTGCCAGCCTGCCGCCACTCGCCCGCCGTCATCCTTGAAAGCCATGATCACAGCTCCTGAAACCTCGCCCGCCGCTTCCCGAGCCGAAGCGGGCTTCAATGCAGGCTACGTCTGGGCCATCTCCATCGTCGCCGCTATGGGCGGGCTGCTCTTCGGCTACGACTGGATCGTGATTAGCGGCACCGACCTCTTCTACGAGGCGCACTTCCACCTCACCTCCTCGCTCGAGATCGGATGGGCCAAAAGCAGCGCGCTGCTGGGCTGTCTCATTGGCGCGCTGATTTCAGGCGCCCTCAGCGATCAGTTTGGCCGGAAACGGTTGCTCGCCTTGTCCGCCCTGCTCTTTGCCGTGTCCTCGGTCGCGACGGGGCTGGCGGGTTCCTTTGCCGTGTTCGTGCTCTGGAGGATTGCGGGCGGGGCTGCCATTGGCCTCGCCTCCAACCTGTCCCCCATGTATATCGCCGAGGTCGCGCCCGCACGCACGCGCGGACGTTTGGTCTCCCTTAACCAGCTCACCATCGTCGTCGGCATTCTGCTGGCCCAATTCGTCAACTGGCGCATCGGCAGCCTGCACCCTCTGCCCGACCAGCCCACCGCCGATCAGATTGCCGCCTCCTGGAGCGGGCAGACAGGCTGGCGTTGGATGTTCGGCGTCACCGCCGCGCCGTCTTTCCTCTTCCTGATCGGCATGTTCCTCGTGCCGGAGAGCCCGCGCTGGCTGGCCAAGAACGGCAAGCCCGAGCGCGCCCGCGCCATCCTCGCGAAGATCGGCGGCAGCGATTACGCCGGCGCGGCGATGGCTGACATTCAGGCCACGCTCGTCAACGAGGTCCAGAAGGTCAACTTCCGTGACCTGCTGCAGCCGAAGCTCAAGCGCATGCTCTTCCTCGGCATTGCGCTGGCCGTGCTCCAACAGTGGTGCGGCATCAACGTCATCTTTTACTACGCCAAGGACGTCTTCAAGGACTCCGGCTTCAAGGTCGCGGACATCCTCATCAACATCGTGTTCATCGGCAGCGTGAACCTGCTGGCCACCCTGGTCGCCCTCCGGACTGTGGACCGCTGGGGCCGGCGCCCGTTGATGCTCTTCGGCTACGCGGGCCTGACCGTGCTGTTCATTATCCTGGGCCTTTGCTTTGCGCTGAACATGCATGGCGTCCTGATGCTGGTGCTGGTGCTCGCGGCCATTGCCTGCTACGCCATGTCCCTGGCCCCGATCACCTGGGTGCTGATCGCGGAAATCTTCCCCAACCGCATCCGGGGCGCCGCGATGTCCGTCGCCGTAACTTCCCTGTGGATCGCTTGCTTCGTGCTCACGGAAACCTTCCCCTTCCTTCGGGAGCACCTCGGCGCGGCGGGCACCTTCTGGATTTACGCCGGCATCTGTCTCTTCGGCTTCCTGCTCTTCCGCGCCAAGCTGCCCGAGACCAAGGGCAAAACGCTCGAACTGATTGAGAGGGAGTTGGTGGACTAAAGCGCATATGACTTCTCGCGAACGCATCCTTGCTGCCTGCGCCCATCGGGAGCCGGACAAACTGCCCGTGGACTTCGGCGGCGGTTTCCAAACCGGCATCCACGTCAGCATGGTGTACCAGCTCCGGCGAGCGCTCGGCCTGGACCGGCCCGGCACCCCCGTCAAGGTGGTCGAGATCTACCAGATGCTCGGCGAAGTCGCCCCGGACCTGCAGGCGGCGCTGGGCGTTGACGCGGTCAGCCTCCCGGGCACGGGCACCATGTTTGGCTTCCCGCAAACCGAGTTCAAGGAATGGCAACTCGCCGACGGCACCCCCGTCCTCGTGCCGAAGGACTTCAACACCCAATACGAAGCCAACGGCGACCTCCTGCAATGGCCGGCCAACGACCGTTCCGTGTCGCCCAGCGGCCGCATGCCGGTCGGCGGTTATTTCTTCGATGCCATCATTCGCCAGGCACCCCTGGACGAGGCGAAGCTGCAACCCGCCGATAATACCGAGGAATTCGAGCCCGTCGCTGATGCCGAGCTTGAGCACTACCGCCGCCTCGCGCAGCACCTTGCGCAGACGACGGACAAAGCCCTGTTCTGCACCTTCGGCGGGCTGACGTTCGGCGACATCGCACTGGTGCCCGCCACATTTCTCCGCCGCCCCAAGGGCATCCGAGACGTGGAGGAGTGGTACGTCAGCATTGTCTCGCGGCCCGACTACATCAAGGCCGTCTTCGAGCGCCAGGCGGAGGTAGCCATCCAGAGCCTGGAGCGCCTTCATGCGGCGATCGGCGAACTGGCCGTCATCCTCCAGACCAACGGCACGGACTTCGGCACCCAGAACGGCCCGTTCCTGAGCGCCGCCAAGTATCGCGACCTCTTCCTGCCGTACCAGAAGCGCGTTAACGCCTGGGTCCACCGCAACACGCACTGGAAGACCTTCATGCACTGCTGCGGCGGCATCGCCCCGCTCATGGATGCCGTCATCGAGGCCGAGTTCGACATCCTCAACCCCGTCCAATGCTCCGCCAAAGGCATGGACGCCCTCACGCTCAAGCGCCGTTACGGTGACCGGCTGGTATTCTGGGGCGGCGGAGTGGACACTCAAAAGACGCTGCCCTTCGGCAAACCGCAGGACGTCCGCGACCAGGTCCGCGAACGCATCGAGACGTTTGCCCCCGGGGGCGGCTTCGTCTTCTGCACCATCCACAACGTGCAGGCCAATACGCCCATCGAGAACCTGCTCGCCATGTTCGAGGCCGTGAAGGAATACCGGTAGCCGGACGCATAGGCGAGACGGCGCACCTGCCTGGTGCGGCAAGGCCGCGAACTCCATGAAGCTACTCTGCCGCCAAGGCGAAATAAGCGGCACCTGCTATCCTATTGGTCGCCGTTTGCCTTTGACGGGCTAGTCCCCGGTCTCAATCTGCTCCGGCGGTCCCCGTGCCCGGCGAACCGTCCCGTGCCCATGCCGCCAATCGGCCTGGACCTTGCCTGCCCGTCTGCCGCCAGCGCATCGCGACGGCCTACGCCCGCTGAATACATGGAAAGTGCCCCGGTTCCCGACTGCCCACTGCCGCACCGCCAGCGCGGTATTCGGACCGCCCACCCCTATGGGCCGCGTAACCCCTTGCAGCCGCCCCACTTTCGAGTTCGCCGCCATGCCTTGCCTCCCGCATTGCCCATTCTCGCTTCTATCTTCCTCTCGGCTCCCACGGCCCAGGCTTCTACGGTGCTGCCACGGAACCACTACGGATGTGCTACGGTGCGGTTCCCATGTTGATATCGAAATCCCCTTTGTTTGCAGGCCTTTGGTAGCAGTTTGTGCATTCCGCATGGCTCCCTCTGCCTTCCCGGCGCATTGGCTCTGAACCCACCACTGCTGCCCGGTCAGCGGACCCGATTGGGCAAGCCGGGGGCGGCTGCGCCTTTTGGCCCCTGCGGCGATGCAGGTGTTCTGCTGTTCGTCGGTCAGGTCTGCGCTGTATTTCCGCGAGGCGGCGCCCAGACGTGCGCGCCAATACCGTTGGCTCGGCGTGCGCGGATCTCGTGGTTTGTTCCAAAGGCGCCGGAGCTGCTTGCCGTGCAGCAGGTAGAACACCCAGTCGCCGCACCGCCCGCTCCTGATCCTGGAATCAAGGCACGCCCCGGAGGGTGCGCAAAACGGACAGCAGAGGCATCGGCGGCCCCTCAAGGCGTTAGGCCGCCTCACGGCCTTTGGCCGCTTGGAATCCTTTGGTATGGACGCCTTCATGCTTCGCTATACAACACTTGTCCGCTCAGCCGGGCCGTCCTGAGCACCCCCGGCTTCGCCGTGAGGTCTCTCTGCCCAAAGCTGCCGGACATTGTTTTTAGTTTACTCCAAATGTGCCCAGGCTGCAATGGTCTTCTGCCGGAAAACCTAATCGGCCAGTCACAGCGGTTGGGTGCGTCACGAGCCGGGGAAGCCCTATGCCCAGTAGCGGCAGTTAATGTCCGGGAATAGGTTGTCGCGCTCCTCGATCTGCTGCAGCCATTCCTGATCGGGTTGGCCGGCGGCGAGTTGGTCGTATATGCGGGTGAAGCGCAGGAGATGGTCCTTGACCCGCTGGCGGGCGTAGCCGGGGCTTGTGCCGGCGCGCAGGATGAACGGCCAATCGCTGGCTTGGGCGAGGAGCAGTTCGCGCGCGGCTTGCCTGAGCATGCGCTCCTGCGGCGGGTCAGGCTGGAGGAAGCGCCGCGCCAATTCGGTCATGCGGTCCTGGGCGACGCGCAGGTGCGGATAAATCCACTCCGTCTTCTCGTTGAGCCAGACGCGCCAATAGCCTTCCTCACCCCAGCTTGAGGGGCTGGGTGTGGCGACCTGGTTTGTTGGCTGTCGCCGTAAGTATTCACCGGGCGTGATGAGCGTAAGCCCGTTGCCGTCGCGGCACGCCTTGCGGACTATGGAATCAAGGAACTCGGGCCCTTCATACCACCAATGGCCAAAGAGTTCAGCGTCGTAGGGCGCAACGATCAGCGGCGGGCGGTCGAGCAGCCCGGCCACTGACTGGATTTGCGCCGTGCGCGCGGCGAGAAACTGGCCGGCGTGCTCGTCCGCGGCCTGAAGCGCGGCCGGGCGGTCATAAGGTTGCTTTTGGGCAGAGCGGTCTGTGATGCGGTGGTATTTGATGCCCGTGAAGCCGCGCTGGCCGGGCGCGGGCAAATAAGGCTTGATGTAGTCGTATTCGAGGTCGAACCCAATGTCCCGGTAGAAATCCCGGTAGCGCGGGTCGCCCGGGTAGCCTTCCTGCCCGCTCCAAACTTGCCGGGCCGATTCGGGGTCGCGGCCAAAGGCGGCGAGACCCGAGGGGGTGATGACCGGGGCAAAGATGCCATACCGTGGCTGCGGCTGGGCGTGCAGCAGGCCGTGCGTGTCGGTGATGAACCAGCGCGCCTTCGCCTCCTGCAACGCACCCTCCACGGCCTCGCTGTAGGCGCATTCCGGCAGCCAGAAACCCCGCGGCTCGCGGCCAAAGCAAGCGCGGTAGTGGTCGCGAGCCAAAAGCACTTGTCCCCGCAGCGAAGGAGGATGATCCGCCAGCAAGGGCAAGACGGCGTGCGTGGCGGCGGTGGTGATGATCTCCAGCAGCCCGGCGTCCTGGAACTGCCGGAAGGCGCTGACCAGGTCGCGTCCGCAAGCGACATAGGCTTCCCGGGCTGAGGTAAATCGGTCGCGATAGAACAGGGCCAGCTTGTGGAAGGAGGGTTCAAGGCGTGTTCGGTGGGTCTCCTTCCCGGCAAGTTCAAGCAGCTCGGACAGGTGCCGTTCGTAGCGGGCTTGCAGGAGCGGGTCCTGGAGCATCGAGCAAAGCGTCGGCGACAGGGTAAGCGCAAGGTGCGCGTCCAAGCTGTCCCGCTGCCACCCGTGCAGGACCTGAAGCAGCGGCAAGTAGGTTTCAGTGATGGCCTCGAACAGCCACGTCTCCTCCAGGAACCTCTCGTGCTCGGGGTGCCGCACAAACGGCAGATGCGCGTGCAGGACGAGAGCGAGATAACCGGGCATTAGTCTTGCGTCTGGAGTCTAAAGTCTCGAGTCCGCAGTCCACAGGCTGTGGTCCCGGGCCAGCGTGGGCTGTAGCGGCAGGCATCTTGCCTGCCGTAGAGCCGGGCATCTTGCCCGGCGGAATAACCGGCCCGCAGGCACGCGACGCTCTTCCGGGCGGCAAGATGCCCGCCGCCACATGGTGGGATTGTCCAGATGCGCACCCGAGAAGTCATAGGTTCTCGGCGGCGGGAGCTTTGAGCGCCGGGTCCGGTGCTGCCGCTCCGACTTCGCCCTGGTGTTCTGTCCGGCGGGTGAAGGTCAACTGGGTGTGACGCGAGTCGCCCTGGGAGGAAAGGGCGGAGACGGTCAGCTCGTAAGTGCCATCGGGCAGTGCGAAGCGGAAGCTGAAGGTGCCGTCGGGCCGCAGCGCGATAGGCTTGCCTCCGATGGTCAGCCTGGCATCCGGTTCCGTCCCACCATAGAGAACCAGCTCGGCGTTTATGTTCAGCCAGAAGGCTTTCGGCGGCTTCGCCCCGCCGCCCGCTGGACTGGAGATGCTCTCTGTCTGGGCGCCCGTGGGTGCTGCGAGCGCGAGGGAAGCCGCAGGGACTGCTCCTTCGACCGGGCCGCGGATTAATTCGGGGATTTCCCCGGAGCCCGCCGGCCGCTGTTGCGCCTGAAGGCGTTGGAGCAGTTCGGCGAGACCGGGTTGCTGCGGCGTTTCCGGCGGCGGCAACTGAATCCCTGCCGGCAGTCTCGTGGGCACGGCCTGCTCGCGCATCGGGGCCTCGGGTGGAATGGTCGCGAACCGAAGCGTCCTATCCAGGGATATGGTATCGGGCGGCGTCGTTGCCGGCGCGGAAGCGGCGACCGCCACCCACCCTCGATTCGCGCGGTAATATCCCAGCTCGGCCGAGTAGGATTTCGCCGCACCCTCGACGTGTATAAACCAGGACCGCGATTCCGGATGCACGTGGACATCGGTGGCGGCGTGGCCTGCCAGCGTGCCGGGCTGAACGCGCAACACCAGGTGCCGGTTGATAGAAAGGGCGTTGTACTGGCGCTGCTGCTGTTGCGTCAGGTCCCAATGCGCATATAGCCAGTGGGGATCGCGCGCGAGCAGCGTCAGCTTGCCAGTGCCGTAAGCCTCAGGCAAGGAAGCGCTTTCGGGCACGCGAACCGGTGCCGCGGGTGTCGGACCCAGGGCGGGCTGCTCCACCGGCGCGGGCAATAACCGCGCAGGCTCGTCGCCTTCTAGAAGTATGGGCGGGATGTTAAGCGATGCTCCAGCCAGCGCTGGTTCTTTTGAGGACTTCGCCAGGCGCGACTTCCCCGGTGCCGCCGGGTTGGGTTCGCGGACACGTCGGGTAGCATTCTGCTGCGGCTTCGCGCTAAGGGGGGTGGTTGTGCCTGGGACCTGGTGCCAGAGGCCGGTTGCTTTGCCCCTCGCGCCAGTCGTTGGGCGGGCCTTTGGGGCGGTCGCATTGACAGTTTTCCTGGAGCGCCGCTTTCTTGTCTTCATGCCTGCAAATCATCCCGTGGGTAGGAACCGGGTTGTTTCGGATTTGCAGCACAGTAAGACGGCTGCCGCGGGTACGCAACGGGAATCTGTTCTTACGGGAATCTGTTCTTACTGTGGAGAACAGGGTGATCAGGAGTGCAGTCGGACAACCTGACCGAGTGCCTGCTGATTGATCAGGAAGGAGTGCTCTGGGTTGGCACACCTGGGGGGCTGAACCGCTTGCAGCGCAAACAGCTTTTCGTGTTCGGCCAGGAAGAGGGGCTCGGCTACGGCCCGGTTCAGAGCCTGGCAGAAGACCGCAATGGCGGTGTTTGGGTGGGCAGCCGGCTGCGCGATGGGCGCATCAGCATGTTTACTACTCGCAAAGGACCGCCGGTTAATACCATCTCCCAAATCCTCGAAGACGATATCGGCCGGCTTTGGTTGGGCAGCAACCGCGGCATCGCCTGCGTGAGCAAACGTGATCTCGACCAGCTTGCTGCGGGTGCCATCTTAGCGACCTGCTATTATCGAAATTGGCCGCCCGGGTCCACGGAACGCCATTCCGCGAGCGTGCGGTCGTCTGTCTCAAGGGGGTGTTCTTTGCGCTTGCCTGCCATTGTTTTGGTCGCATAGTAGGTGCCGTTGACTGAATGACGGCACGAACCTGGAACATTCGCTCACGTCGGGGGTGTAAGGGGTGACACAGCGGGGTGCCGACGGATTGTGATTTGCCGTAGATGCGATCTAAGTATCTATGGTTAAGCTGGTCGGGCGCTTGGCGCAGCGGTTAGCGCGTCTCGTTTACACAAAGTTTGGGTCTCCTGGACGCTCCTGCCCGCACTTGGCCATGTCTGGACTTCTCCAATAAAATCAGGGTTTTTCCACGTTCGGCCGCTCGAAGGCGTGGACCCGTTCGGACACAAATACCCCCAATTGTTTTCGTCGGGGGTGACAAACGGGGGTGACACCTTTGATTGACACTTCCCTTCTGGGGCGCTCTGGCTATGAAACCTACGGCCACCTTCGCAACGAGCACTCCCAGGCAATGGCGCAGAAGGTGAAGTTCTGACAAGTCCAAAACCCGGTTGCGCGAGCGGCTGATGGGAATGGGGACGTAAGAGGGCGGGCGCTTCCCTCTCCTGCCTCAAACCTGGTAACCGTTTTTCTGAAGCCAACCCGTCAGCGCCTCGGCAACGATGTTCAATCGGTAAAGTGGCAATCTTGGCAAATAAAAGATACCTCTCTTGCTTTATTAAAGAGTCTCGACAGCCCTTCAACTTTTATTTAGTTTTTCCGTAAGTAAAAGATAAGGCTTTTCTTTAATCTATGGAAAACAAACGGCGAGTCGGTGAAATCATCAAGCTCCGTACGGGTGACGAGAGCTATACGGCGTATGTGCCCAGGCCGCTCCCACCCGTGCCGGCGCTGGCGCTGGAGCCACTCTATCCCCTTCTGGACAAGGCCAATCTTGCTCTTGGCCGGCTGGACGGGATGAGCGAGGTGATCCCGGACGCCTCGCTGTTTCTATACATGTATGTCCGCAAGGAAGCCGTCCTGTCGTCGCAGATCGAGGGAACGCAATCGTCCCTGTCTGACCTGCTGACCTACGAACTCGAGGATTTGCCGGGGGCTCCCGTTAATGACGTGGAAGAGGTCTCAAATTACGTGGCGGCGATGAATCACGCGTTGAAGCGTCTCAAGGACTTGCCGCTTTCACTCCGGCTCATCCGCGAGATGCACGCGATCCTGCTCTCCCGCGGTCGTGGCCAGAAAATGCATCCGGGGGAGTTCCGGACCTCGCAAAACTGGATTGGGGGAACGCGTCCTGGCAACGCGGTGTTCGTGCCGCCACCGCCGGATAGATTGATTGAATGCCTGGGGGATTTTGAAAAGTTTCTTCATGACAAGCGGCACCGGCTGCCGACCCTGGTGAAGGCGGCCCTGGCACACGTGCAGTTTGAAACGATCCATCCATTTCTGGACGGCAACGGGCGGCTTGGGCGGTTGCTGATCCCGCTTATCCTGTGCGTGGACGGAGCCATGCGCAGTCCGCTCTTGTATCTGAGCCTGTATTTCAAGGCCCATCGCAAGCTTTACTACGATCACCTGACCTTTGTTCGGGAAACCGGGGATTGGGAGGAATGGATATCCTTCTTTTTGAAGGGAGTTGTGGAGACGGCACAGCAGGCGACCGAGACAGCGCAAAAGATCACCGCTCTTTTCAAGGCCAACGATGAAAAAATTAAACGGCTTGGGAAGGTATCGGGGTCGCTGCTGCGGCTGCACGCGTATCTGCAAAAGCAGCCGGTGTCAGATACAGGCAACGCGGTCAGAGGCAGCGGTCTGACGCTGCCGACGGTGCTCATGGCTTTTGAGGAGCTGGAGAAGCTGGGCATTGTCCGCGAAACGACTGGGCGTGAACGGAAACGCCTGTACGCCTACGTTGCCTACCTTGATCTGCTCAGCAAGGGCACAGAACCGCTGAAGGAGTGAGGTAATCCCCCTGGCCTCCCGCGCCAGCGCCCGAGTGCCTGGGAACGCCCTCAGTTTTTCTGAACAGATCCATCGCATAGGCCGACGAAGCCGTGGATCGGGCAGCGCACGATGACCTCCTTGGGATTTGCTTCACATACACCCGCTCCGGACCTGATCTGGTAGGTAACATTATTGGCTTCAAGATGCTGGAAGTCAGATGCTGGCGTTCGTGAAGAATCCGCCGGGCACACCAATATCCTGGGTGTGGACAGTTCGTTAGGCATCGCCTGTAGGTGCTTTGCCGCACCCCTGTCGAATCCGTCGCTTCCGACCGAGCAAAACTCCTTCGTGCCCCCTTTATTCTTGGGAAGGTTAAATGGATACGCACCATCGTTATCGACCGACCATGATCGGAAGGCCGAAACGATCTGCTTCACGTTGACCTCGCATACTTTGGATGGGTCTTGCGCGGCGGGTTGAGCCGCCACTGCCTTGGATCCGTTTCCAGACGCAACAACTGGCGCGGCTTGACCGTTCCCGGGGCGGGTGGCCGCCATGGAGGGAAGTTCCCGCGGCTGGGCCGGCCAGTACCGAATAGCGGCGCAAGCTGCGACAGCTAGAATGCCAATGATGACGGCAATCAAAATGGTCTTGTTTGATTTTGAATCCGGGGCGGCGCCGGATTGACCGTGTGTGGCAACCGCCATTGGCATATCGCCAGGCAACGGGCTGACACCGGTGCGACTGCCAACCATGTCGGCTGGGTTTCCGGCAGGCCCCTGTGAGCCTGGACTTCTCGGACCCTTCGCGACGATTTTCACGGACCTGCCAACGGCGGCGGCAGCGATGTTGTTCCGCAAATCGGCATTCATGTGGGCGGGCAGCGGCTTGGTCAATTGGGTGATCTCCGTCGGACACTTTCCAAGAATGGCGCTTTCCAGGTATTCCTGTTCGATCTTCTGATCCAATGCGTCAAGATAGCGCGCGTAAATGGCAGCCTCTTGCTCGCTGGCAAGCTTGGCGCTGACCGCACAAGAGACGGCGAACAGGATGCCGGCGGGCATGTTAAACAGGAACAGCGCAAAGGTGATGGCACTTCCCGCCGCGAATCCGTTCTTTCCCCAGCGCGGGGTTCCACGGCTCTGGGTGTGATAGGCGGTGCCGTCGGCGCGATACTTCGCCATTAACGCAATACTTTCGCGGCCAAACTTGATATGGAAAAACACCAGCGCTCCGCCGGCCAAAACAGTGGGCAGCCAATGATGAAACAGATGCGCCAGGCGATAGAGCCCGGCGAGATGGCAAAGCGGTGTAGCGGCGGATCGCAATCCTGGGAGCATCAGGGCAGCCAAGGTGGCAACGCCCCATAACATCGCCCCACCCGAAAGGCTGCCGCTACTGAGATAGCGCTCCCCCATGTCCTTCCGAAAGAAAGGTTGGGTGGCGGTCGAGAGCTGTCGCTTGAATTTGCCCCAAACTGAGGCTGCGGTCTTCTTGCCGAGGCTGTTTAGGGCATTATCAAATAGCGCTTCCGGCTTCAGCTCCCCGTCCTTGAATAGTTCGGCCATAATTATTCTTTGGTTTTGCTTTCTGGTTTATGTTGTTTGTGGTTCCTGTTCAAAAGTGAGGACGCAGAAATTCCTGTTCTGGTTGGCTGCAAATCTGTGCGCGAGCCAGAGGATGACGGCTTCGCAGGTCCCCTCCCCGCCTCGTTGGAGTTTCGCGAAATCTTCCGGGAGCATGGCCGGTTTTGTCTCTTCGGCAATTTTCATCCTGCCCACGCTCTCAACTTCCTCCGGCCGGCGATCAAAAAACGAAATATCCTTGTCCCTTAATGGCTTTAACAGCCCCCCGTCAGTGGTTAGTTTCAGTTTTTTGACACCGCCGATGCGCTCGGATGCCCAGCGGTTCGTGTCCAGGTCGCCGTTGGTGTGGAAGATGTAGGTGTTCATCGCGGCGAACACGGCTTTGACGGCGTGTTCGTTGTGCCCCAGGTGCAAAAAGTTATGGATGTTTTGGGAGATGATGACGTGGGGGGCGCGGCAGTCCCGCGCGGAAGGCTGGAAACGAACATCATGCTGGGAGAAGAACTCATGGCCTTCGTCCTCCCAGAGAAACGCTGGTCTTGCGGTTTTGAGTCCCTTGTCGGCCCGGCGTTCAACCGCCTGTTGGAATAACAGCTTCCACATGGCCTGCACCATGAGCCCGCCCTGGATGTTCCCCTTGAGCGGAATATCCAGGATCACAATTTTACCGGAGAGGATCATTTCCGGCGTGAGGTTGGTCTCGGTGCCGATCATCTCGTAGATGCCGCGTCCGCTCAAGGTGTCGGCCATTGCCGAGAATGCGGTGATGAAACCGCTGCGGGTTACGTTGGTGACCTTGGGATAGACCTGTGTCCAATACTCGAAGGACTCCTGATAAATTCGCTGGTCCTCGTCGGTTCCCTCAAGCGCGGCTTCCTCGGCGCGGGTGATGACGCTGGCGAAGATTTTTATAGTCCGCCAATCCTTCTGTTCATCCTTGGGGGCAAAATTGATGAACCGGACCATCCGGTCTAGCGTCAATGCCTTTTGCAAATTCATAGCTAAACAAAGTTGAGAGTGAACGCGCCTTCGCCGTACTCGTTCTTCATCAGCCTGGGCCAGCCGCTCACTGGCTGGCGGACCTTTCGAGGGCAAGAGCGAGGGC
>Ga0326727_10005664_pt1 | contig 35341 bp, 33 predicted proteins | sample MB2enrmetagenome_FD_207643 | JGI IMG/M metagenome (GOLD analysis project Ga0326727, IMG submission 207643) | Lab enriched peat soil microbial communities from McLean, Ithaca, NY, United States - MB29MY | ecosystem: Environmental > Terrestrial > Soil > Wetlands > Peat | place: USA: New York...
CGTTGGCGGAAACGGGCAGCCTCGGGGCCTTTGGGCTCGAATTCCATCCTGGGGTACCTATACTACAAGAAACGGCCAAAACCCAGCCAAATCCATGAACGCGAAAACAGGCCGGTTTCGAGACGGGCTACCTCCGGGCCATCCCGCCCGGCACCCTCGATGGCTTATCGGATTCTGCGTTGGTGAGGTGCCGGGACTGCTGCGCCCGCGGGGAGAGGGGTGCGCGGAGCCCGTAGCAAGGCGTCTTTCATCCTATGGGGCGCGGCCTTGACCCACGGGGTAGAATTGATGTTTGCCCGACTTCCTGGTAACCGTCGTGATTCCGACACTGGCCGCGGATGCGAGGCTTCTGGAGTGCCTGGAATCGCTCGGCAGACAGACGCAGCGCGATTTTGAAGCCGTGGTCGTGGACAACGGCGGCGAGGGCCGGGTTCGCCGCGCCAACCCGGGCGGGGCGGTCCGCATCGTCGAGAATTCGCGGAACGCCGGTTTCGGGGCCGCCGTGAACCAGGGCTTCGAGGCTTCGCGCGCGCCCTATCTGGCCGTGCTCAACGACGATGCCGTGGCCCACCCGCAGTGGCTCGAACGGCTGGTGGCCGCCATCCAGGCCCGGCCGGACGTGGGCATGTGCGCCTCCCAGGTGCGGCTGTTCGGCGAGGAGCGTCTGGATTCGGCCGGCATGCTGGTGGCGCGCGACGGGTCGAGCAAACAGCGCGGGAACGGCCGGCCGCCCGAGGATTTTCCGGAGACCGAGGAGACCCTGTTTCCCAGCGGCTCGGCGGCGCTCTACCGGCGGGCGATGCTCGAAGATATCGGCCTCTTCGATCCCTCCTTTTTCCTATACTGCGAGGACACCGATCTGGGGCTCCGGGCGCGCTGGGCCGGATGGAAGTGCCTGTATGTTCCCGGCGCCGTGGTGGAGCACCACTACTCGCATTCGGCCGGACGCGCATCCGAGGTCAAAGCCTACTACGTGGAACGCAACCGCCTGTTCGTGGTGGCCAGGAATTTTCCGGGGCGCATGCTGGCGGCGGCGCCGCTGGTGTCGCTGGCGCGGTATCTTTGGCACGTGTGGTATATTTTACGGGGCCGCGGCAGCGCCGCCCGCTTCCGCGCCGAAGGGAATGCCGGTTTCCGTATGATCTGGTACGTGGTCCGCGCCCATGCCGCCGCGCTGGGGAGCGCCGGACGATTGTGGAGGGAGCGGCGCGAGATCCAGGGGAACGCCCGCATCACTCCGGCGGTGTTCCGCGGGCTGGTGGCCAGCCATTCCATCAGCGCCAGAGAGGTGGCGCGGCTATGAGCGGCAATGCGCGAAGCGGCCCCAGCCGAGCCGGGCGCGCGGCGAACGGCGGGGCGCGAACGAATCGCGGCGGGATGCGGCCCTCGGGCCCGGGCGCCCTGCTGGTGATCGTGCCGGCCTACAACGAGGAAGGCGCCATCGCCCAGGTGGTGGAGTCGGTGCATACCCACGTTCCGGGCGCGCCGGTGCTGGTGATCGACGATTGTTCGCAGGATTCCACCATTGACGCGGCGCGGCGGGCCGGCGCCGAGGTGCTGGCCTTGCCGCATCACCTGGGCCTGGGCGGGTGCGTCCAGGCGGGCTACAAGCTGGCCTACGAACTGGGCTTCGATTACGTGATCCGGGTGGACGGCGACGGCCAGCACGACGCCCGCGACATCCCGCGCATCCTGGACCGGCTCAAGACCACGGGATGCGAAATGGTGATCGGCTCGCGCTTCGCCGAGGAAAACGGTTCGCCGACCGGGGTGGTGCGGTCGCTGGGCATCCGCTTTTTCCGCATGGTGCTGCGGCCCATCCTGGGCAAGCCGGTGCACGATCCGACCTCCGGATTCGTGGGGGTCAACCACCGCGCCCTGGATCTGTTCAGCCGCAGTTTTCCGCTCGAGTACCCCGAGATCGAGGCCCTGGTGGTGCTGCAACGCAAGCGGTTCCGCTTCGAGGAAGTGCCCTGCACCATGCGGCCCCGCCTCACCGGGCGATCCTCCATCACCGCGCTGAGGTCGCTGTACTACATCGTTCACGTGCTGCTGGGGGTGTTCGTCAACGTGCTGCGATTCGAGGGCCGGCGCCGCGCGCAGCCGGCCGAGGAAAAGGAGGACCGATGGACCACCTCTTGAACGTCACCACCGGTTTGAGCGTGCTGCTGCTCGCCATCGTGCTGCTGAGCGTGCGGCGGGCGCACATCCGCCCGGAATACTCGGTGACCTGGCTGATTGCGGCGGTGGCCATGCTGATTCTGTCGCGCGTTCGCCCGCTGCTGGAGCTGCTGCGCCGTCTCAGCGGCCTGCCGGATACGCCGCTCACGCTGTTCCTGATGGGCGCGGGCGTCTTTCTGATCATGGTGTTCCGCTTCTCGGTGATCCTCTCGCACCTGCGCGACGACAATATCGCCCTGGCCCAGCGCGTGGCCATCCTGGAATACTACGTGCGGTCTCAGCGGGAATCATGAAGCCGGCCAGAGCAGCCAGTGTCAAGAGATCCGGCGCCCCGGCGGCGAAAGCGGCAGCGCCCGAATGGCGCTGGCAGCCCTGGGCCTGGGCGGCGGCGGCGATTGTGGCGGTCTTCGTGGCCTACGGCCCGGCGCTCCACGGCGTGTGGATATTCGACGATACGGTGCAGCCTTATGCCCAGTCCACGTATCCGCCGGACCTCTCCGTCTGGCTGCACCGGGTGCGCCCCGCGCTGATGTTCACCTACTGGGTGAACCACCGGCTGTCGGCGGAGGGATCGACGTACGGTTTCCACGTGGTCAACCTGCTGATCCACCTGGCGGCCGGCTGCCTGATGTTCTTCGTGGCGCGGAGGCTTCTGGAGTGGAGCGGCGCGGAAGCGGCGCGGCGCAATCTGCTGGCGGGTTTTGCGGCGGGGGTATTTCTGCTGCACCCGGCCATGACCGAGGCCGTGGCGTATGTCGCCGGCCGTTCGGAATCGCTCAGCACCATGTGGACCCTGGCGGCCTTCGCGGTGTTTCTGTACCGCCCCAAGCCGGAAGTCTCGTGGGGCCGGGTGGTGGCGGTGTTTCTGCTGTTCGGCCTCGCCATGCTCTCCAAGGAACAGGCCGCCGTGCTGCCGGCTTTGCTTCTGCTGACGGACTTCTGGTGGAACCCGGGATTCTCGTTCAAGGGCATCCGCGGGAACTGGAAGCTGTATCTGCCCATGGCGGCGGGCGCGGGGGTGGCCGTGGCGCTGGCGTGGAACCTGCTCGTGGGGGGCAGCGGCGCCGGATTCGGCATCGACATCAAGTGGTATCGGTATCTGTTCACCCAATTCCGCGCGCTGCTGGTCTATATCCAGGAGTTCCTGCTTCCCGTCAACCTCACCGCCGACTGGTATTTTCCGATATCGAAGAGCATCCTGGACCACGGCGCCATCGCGGGGCTGGCAGTGCTCGTGGCGCTCGTGGGGGCTGCTTGGTACTTCCGAAAGCGCTTCCCGCTGGCGGCTTACGGATTTCTGGTGTACCTGCTGCTCATGGCGCCCACTTCCTCGGTTATTCCCATCAAGGACCCGGTGGCGGAGCGGCGTCTGTACTTCTCGGTGGTGGGCCTTCTGCTGATCGTGGTGGACCTCCTGAGCCGCGTGCGCATGGATCGCCGAAAATTGGCTATGCTGTGCGCGGCGGTGGTGCTGGCCTGCGCCATCGGCACGCACACTCGTGCGGCGGTGTGGGCCGACGACGAATCGTTCTGGAAGGACACGGTTCAGAAGGCCCCGGAAAGCGCCCGGGCGCATTTCCACCTGGGGTTCGTGTGGGCGGAACAGGAGCGCTGGTTCGACGCCATCCGCGAGTACGAGCAGTCGGCCAAACTGGCTCCCGTGGGCTACGATCTGCTGCTGGATTGGGGCGTTGCCTACCTGAACGTCGGGAAGCCGGAACTGGCCCTGGCGAAATTCCAGGAGTCGGTCAAGATGGACAACTCCGCGCACGCGCGAACCGACATTGCCGAGGCCTACGCCCAGATGGAGCGCTGGCAGGACGCCCTGGATTCTCTCGACATGGCGCAGAAGCTGGAACCGGGCTTTCCGTTCCTTTACGTGGTCCGCGGCATGATCCACCTGAAAACCGGCCAGTGCGCCGAGGCGGTGCGGGATTTGAGAGATGCCTTGAAGATTGCGGTTCCCGGCGATCCGGCGATCGACCAGGCGATGCAGTACCTGCCCCAGGCGGAGGCGTGCGCGGCGGGGGGGCACTGAAGCGATGCAGCCGCTGCGCATTGGCGTGAATGCGCTCTACCTGATTCCGGGAGGCGTCGGCGGCACGGAGATCTACCTGCGGAGCCTGCTTGAGGCGCTGGCCGGGATCGACCGGCGCAACCGGTACTGGGTCTTCACCAATCGCGAGACCGGCGCAAAGCTAGCGCCCCAGGCGCCCAACTTCACCACGGTCCCGCAGCCCGTCCGCGCGGAATCCCGTGCGGCGCGCCTGCTGTGGGAGCAGACCGGGTTGCCGCTGGAGGCCGTGCGCGCCGGGATCGAGGTGATGTTCAACCCCGGCTTCACGGCGCCGCTCGTGTGCCGGTGCCCGCAGGTGACGGTGTTCCACGACATGCAGCACAAGCGGCATCCCGAAAACTTCCGCTGGTTCGATCTGCCGTTCTGGAACTTCTTTCTGTTCTGGTCGGCCCAGGTTTCGCGGCGCCTGGTGGCCGTATCGGAGGCCACCGCGGCCGATCTGCGGCGGTATTACCGCGTGCCGGCCGGCAAGATCGCGGTGATCGAGCACGGGGTGGACCCGGAGTTTCACGAGATCTCCCGCCGCCGCCGTCCGGAGCCCTTCCTGCTGGCGGTCTCCACCCTGCACCCGCACAAGAACCTGGACGGGCTGCTGCGGGCCTTCGCCGAATTCCGGCGCGCCAGACCGGAGTTCCGCCTGGTGGTCTGCGGCTTGCACGGCTTCTTCACCCGGCCGCTGGACGAGTTGCGCGACTCGCTGGGACTGGCTGACGCCGTGGAGTTCCCCGGTTGGATACCGCGGGCGGAACTGTACGAGCGGTTCGCGCGGGCGTGGGCGTTCGTCTACCCGTCGCGTTTCGAGGGATTCGGGATGCCGGTGCTCGAGGCGATGGCGGCGGGCGTGCCCACGGCGTGTTCGGCCATCGAGCCGCTGAGCGGCATCGTGCAGGATGCGGCGCTGCGGTTCGACCCCCTGGACACGGCGGCGATGACGGACGCGCTGCTGCGGATTGCGGGCGACGAGGCGCTGCGGAGCAGGCTGGCGGAAGCCGGTCCGCGCCGCGCGGCACGGTTTTCCTGGGCGGCGGCGGCCGAGGCGACCTTGCAGGCGCTGCGGGAGGCGGCCATGCTCACCCCGGGGAATGGTACACTCAACCATTGATGACCGTTGAACAGATCCGCGAGCTGATCGAGCTCGCGTCGGAAACAGGCATAGCGGAATTGGAAGTGCAGCGGGGCGAAAACCGGGTGCGCATCCGCCGCGCGGGGTTCGCCTCTGGGCAAGAAACGTCTCTGGCGCCCCATTCCATGCCTGCCGTGGTGCAGCAACCGGCCGCCCCCGCGCCGGCGCCCCCCAGCGAGCCGGCCAGGGAGAAGCCCGGCGAGAACAAGCCGGATCCGGGCCTGGCCCTGGTGAAATCGCCGATCGTCGGCACGTTCTATGAAAGCCCGTCGCCTGGGGCGCCGCCGTTCGTCCGCGTGGGCGAACGGGTACAGCCGGGCAAGGTCCTGTGCATCATCGAATCCATGAAGCTGATGAACGAGATCGAGGCGGAAACGTCGGGCGTGGTGGAAAGCAAGCTGGTGATCAACGGCCAGCCGGTGGAATACGGCGAGGCGCTGTTCGCGGTGCGGACCACCGTTTGACGGCGTAAATTTCCGCAATCCGCCGAATCCGCGGGCCTGGCCGCTTCGTCCGAATGGGTGAGGGTTCCAACCGGATGCCGATCAAAACGTTCTCGGGGCTGCCCTATTCGGAGATCACTCCGCGGCGGGTGTACCTGGAACGCCGGAAATTTCTGGCGTCGCTGCCGGCGGCTTTCCTGGCCGGGCGGGAGTTGCTGTCGCCATCGGCGCGCGCGCGGGCGGCGGCGAAATTCGACCGCCTGGCCAGGAGCCCGCTGAGCGTCGCGGATTCGCCTACGTCGCTCAAGGACATTGCCCACTACAACAACTTCTACGAGTTCACCACCACGAAGGAAGCCGTGGCCGAGCAGGCGGCGAACTTCCGCACCAGCCCGTGGACCGTGTCCGTGGAAGGCCTGGTGAAGCGGCCGCGCACATTCTCGATGGACGAAATTCTGAAGCTGGCCCCGCTGGAAGAGCGCATCTCGCGGCACCGCTGCGTGGAGGGCTGGTCGATGGTGGCGCCGTGGGTGGGCTACTCGCTGAGCGTGCTGCTGGCGCAGGCGCAGCCCACCGGGCAGGCCCGGTACGTGGCGTTCGAGAGCTACTTCGACAAGTCCCAGATGCCCCATGCGGGCGCCGCCGGCATCCCGTTTCCGTACGTGGAGGGCTTGCGGCTGGACGAAGCCATGCACCCGCTGGCGATGCTGTGCGTGGGCCTGTACGGCGACCTCCTGCCACCGCAGGACGGCGCTCCGGTGAGGGTGGTGGTGCCGTGGAAGTACGGCTTCAAAGGCATCAAGTCGATCGTCAAGGTGCGCCTGGTGGCCGGTCAGCCGCCCACCACCTGGAACCTGGCGAATTCGAGGGAGTACGGTTTCTACTCGAACGTGAATCCGGCGGTGGACCATCCCCGCTGGAGCCAGGCCACCGAGCACCGCCTGGGCGAGTTCCGCCGCCGGCCCACGCTCCCGTTCAACGGTTACGGCGATCAGGTGGCCAGCCTGTACCAGGGCATGGATCTGCGGAAGAACTTCTGAGCCTATGCGCAGCCGCTGGGTGAAGGCCTTGGTTTTCGCGCTGGGCCTGGCTCCGCTCGCGTGGATGGGCTGGCGCGCGTGGAACCAGGACCTCACCGCCAACCCGGTCGAGTTCCTGCAGCACTTCACCGGCGACTGGACCCTCCGGCTGATCGTCGCCACGCTGGCGGTGACGCCCCTGCGCAAACTGCTGCGCGTGCCCGATCTGATCCGCTTCCGCCGCATGATCGGCCTGTTCGCGTTCTTCTACGGCTGCCTGCACTTCCTGACGTACCTCTGGCTGGACAAGGATTTCGAAGTGCGGGAGATGCTGAAGGACGTGGGCAAGCGCCCGTTCATCACGGCCGGTTTCACGGCGTTGCTCCTGATGGCCCCTCTGGCGGCGACCTCGACCGCCGGCTGGATTCGCCGTCTGGGCGGCAAGCGGTGGCAACTGTTGCACCGGTTGGTTTACGTCAGCGCCGTAGCCGCGGTGGCGCATTACTACTGGCTGGTGAAGTCGGACATTCGGCTGCCGTTGCTGTACGGGAGCCTGGTGGGGCTGTTGCTGGCGTACCGGCTGGCGGCAAGGGGCCGGCAACTCGCGCGGCGAACCGGCCGGTAGGGCGCCGCGGGCGGCTTTCCCGGAGCGGCCTTCGAATTGCTGGAGCCGCACGGGCCGGCCGGGCATCAGAGTAGGTGGAGGAAAAACCATGCCATTTACCCTGCCTGCCCTGTCATACGCGCCCGAGGCCCTGGAGCCTCACATCGACAAGCTGACCATGGAGATTCACCACGGCAAGCACCACAACGCCTACGTGAACAATCTGAACAAGGCCCTGGAAGCGGCGCCGGAACTGGCCGGCAAGAGGATCGAGGAGTTGCTGGCGAACAACCTGGCCATGGTTCCCGAGGCCATTCGCACGGCGGTGCGCAACAACGGCGGCGGCCACTACAATCACTCGCTGTTCTGGCGGATGATGGCGCCGGGCGGCGGCGGCGTCCCGGTGGGCAACCTGGCGCAGGCCATCGACGGGACCTTCGGCGGCTTCACGGCGTTCCGGGAGAAGTTCGGCCAGGCTGCCGCCACGCGCTTCGGTTCGGGATGGGCATGGCTGGTTGGCGCCGGCGGCAAGCTCGACATTCTGTCCACGGCCAACCAGGACAGCCCCATCTCGGAAGGCAAGGCGGTCATCCTCGGACTGGATGTCTGGGAGCACGCCTACTACCTGAAGTACCAGAACCGCCGGCCGGACTATATCGCGGCGTGGTGGAACGTTGTAAACTGGCACGAGATCGAAGAACGGTTCAACGCCGCCAAGTAGCTGCCGCGGATGGCCGGGGCGGCCGCTTGGGCGAGCCCCCGCGCACATGCGGAAATACGACATGATCGTGATCGGCTCCGGGCCGGCCGGCCAGAGAGCGGCCATCCAGGGGGCCAAGTTCGGACACCGCGTGGCGGTGATCGAGCGGCGCGCCATCGTGGGCGGCACGTGCATCAACACCGGCACGATTCCCAGCAAGACCATGCGGGAAGCCGTGCTGCATCTTTCCGGCTATCAATACCAGGGCATTTACGGCGTCAACTACAAGGTGAAAGACAAGATCACCATGGCCGACCTGGGATCGCGCGTGAACCAGGTGATCAAGACGGAAGTGGACGTCACCCAGGCGCAGCTTTCCCGCAACGGCGTGGAGGTGATCTTCGCGCACGCCAGTTTCCTGGACGCGACGCACATCCGCACCGAGAGCGCGCGCGGACAGGCGGACCTGGAAGCGCCCATCATCGTGGTTGCCGCGGGCACCAAGCCGGCGGTGTCGGAGACGGTGCCCATCGACGGCCGGACCATCATCAACAGCGACCAGATTCTGCAGATGCCGGAGATGCCGCGGACGCTGATCGTGGTGGGCGGCGGCGTGATCGGCGTGGAATACTCGTGCATGTTCGCCATTCTGGGAACGCGCGTGATCCTGGTGGAGAAGCGGCCGCGGCTGCTGGAATTCGCCGACAACGAAATGGTGGAGGCGCTGTCCTACCACCTGAGGGACCAGCGCGTGACCATGCGCCTGAACGAAGAGGTGGCCGGCGTGGAAGCCACCCAGGACGGCGGCGTGGTGGCCAACCTGAAGAGCAAGAAGCGCATATCGGGAGACGCGTTGCTCTACGCCGTGGGACGCCAGGGCAACGTGGACGAATTGAACCTGGAGGCGGCCGGGCTGGATGCCGATGCGCGCGGACGCATCGCGGTGGACGCCGAGTACCGCACGCGCGTGTCCAACATATTCGCGGTGGGCGACGTGATCGGGTTTCCCAGCCTGGCGTCGGTCTCCATGGAACAGGGCCGCATCGCCGCCGGGGCGGCGTTCGGAGTGAAGATACCATCCAACCCGGCCACGTATCCGTACGGCATCTACACCATTCCGGAGATTTCGTTCATCGGCAAGACCGAGGAGCGCTTGACCGGCGAGGGCGTGCCGTACGAAGTGGGCGTGGCCTACTATCGCGAGACCGCCCGCGGCCAGATTCGCGGCGATACGACGGGGCGGCTGAAACTGATTTTCCATCGCGAGACGCACGAGTTACTGGGCGTCCACATCATCGGAGAAGGCGCCGCGGAGTTAGTGCATATTGGGCAGGCCGTGCTGATCTTGAAAGGCACCGTGGACTATTTTGTGGAGACGGTGTTCAACTATCCCACGCTGGCCGAATGTTACAAGCAGGCGGCGTTCAACGGGATCAACAAACTGCAGCGGTTGTAAGTGGAGAAAGGGAGCCGGGAATGGGCCGCGCCATCGGCGTGCTGGTTAGACGGTACATCTGGGTGGGGGTGGTGGAGGGAACCGCGCTCGGCGAGGTGCGCAGGTATCCGGCGGAGGGCGAGCCGCCGGTGGATCTGCGGTCGCTAACGGTCGAGGAAATCGTGGCCCGCATCCGCGAATCCGTGGTGGCGCTTTCGGCGGCGGGACCGGTGGATTCGGTGGGCGCGGGATTTCCGGGCATTGTGCGCAACGGCGTGATCGACGAATCGCCGAACCTGGGGCAGTTCAAAGGGGAGCGCATTCAGGACAATCTGGCGGCGGCGCTGAAAGAGGGAGGCATCGAAGCGCCGGTCACGGTGATCAACCATGCCGACGCGCTGGCCGCGGGGATTGCCGCCACGCGCGGCGCGATGGAGCGCCTGGTGCGCGTGTGGCACCTGGGGGACGGCGTGGGATTCGGCCGCTATCCGCGCGGCGAGGGCGTGTGGGAGGCCGGCCACGTGGTGGTGACGCTCGATCCCAAGGAACGGTATTGCGGCTGCGGCGGACAGGGCCACCTGGAAAGCATCGTGGGCTACCGCGCCATGCGGCTGCGCTTTCTGGACCTGGAGCCGGAGGAGGTGTTCGCCGCGGCGCGCCAGGGCGAACCGCGCGCGACCGAGTTCGTGAAGCTATGGCACCGGGCGCTGGCGGCGGCGACCGCGACGATGGTACATCTGGACGGCCCGGGACGCTTCTATCTGGCCGGTCCGCTGGCCGATTTCGCGGACGCGCGGCGGCTGGGCGTGGAGTTGCAGGAGATGGTGAAGATGAGCCCGCTGCAGGGGTCGTACTTCGAGACGGTGCCGAACAGCCATGACCTGGCGCTGATCGGGGCGGGAGTTACAAGCGGGATGGGGTAGGCGGTGGGCTGCGGGGTGTGCCCTTTGGTCACCGGCAGGCCGCAGTGCCAGTCCCGGAGGAGTCGCCTCTGCGACGGATACTTCGTAGTGTCAGGCCCAGTAAAGCCCAGTAAAGCCGGAGGTGTGGCCCGAAGTGCTATAATTGTTCTGACTAGACTAGTCAGAAACGGGGCGCACCATGAGAGAAGCATCGAATGTCCCTTCCCGGCGAACATCGACTCGCGGGCATCAGGCGGTCCGCGAGGAGTGGCAACTGCAGGAGGCGAAGGCTCGTTTTAGCGAGGTGTTCCGTCTTGCCCGGGAACGCGGCCCGCAACGCGTGACCAAGCACGGCAGAACGGCCGTGGTTGTGCTTCAGGCCGAGGAGTACGAACGCCTCTCCAGGCCCGATTCGCCTCAGGGGAGTTTGGTCCAGTTCTTCGCGGATTCGCCGCTGGCCGGATCGGGTATTCAACTGGAACGACGCCGCGATTTCGGAAGGGCGATCCGGCTGTGAGCGGCTTCCTGCTGGATACCAACGTAGTCTCCGAACTGGTCAGTCCCAAGCCTAACGACAAGGTGCTCCGCTGGGTCGAACAGACGGACGAATCGATCCTCTTTTTGAGCGCGCTCACGCTGGGCGAGATCAGAAACGGCGTTGAACGCCTGAGACCGGGACATCGCCGGGGCCGGCTGGAATCATGGCTACAGGTGGATCTCCCGGGCCGCTTTCAAGACCGGGTTTTGCCGGTCACCGCAGCCATCGCGGACCGATGGGGCACGGTCTCCGCAATTGCCGCGGCGAATGGTAAGCCGGTTCCCGTCATAGACGGCCTTCTCGCGGCGACGGCGTTGCATCACAATCTGACGCTTGTTACCAGGAACACCTCGGACGTTTCCGGCACCGGCGTTCGCACTCTGAATCCATGGCGGTGAGGAGCCAAACGAACCGAGGCGGGAAGACCGGCGCACTAGGCTCTCGCTACTGCCAGCGACCACTCGCCTTTGTGGCGTGACTCCAGAACCGGCGGCAGGGCGGCGTCACCTTCGTAAGGCATTCGGAATACCGCTGTGCTATATGGTATGAGAGGATCCGCATGAGAACTTTCTATTCCACCTTGTTCGTCTTATCCACCGCCCTGGCTCAATCTCCGACGGCTCCGAAGCCGATTGTGGTCGAGGGGAAGGCCGTCTCCTCGGTTGGCGCCGCGCCGCTGCGGAAAGTGGAGCTGAAACTCACAACCAGCGACCTTCCAGAGGGCATGGAGGCCATGGCGGCCATGTTCGGCAGCGCCAACCCAGCGGCGGCGGCTGACCAGCCGAATTCCAAGGACAAGACGTTCAGCGCCACCACGGGCGAGGGAGGTAAGTTCCGGTTCGATCAGGTCGAGCCGGGCGACTACTTCCTGAGCGCCAAGCGGACGGGTTATGTGGATGGCCGGTACAAGCCCGAAGGCAAGTACGCAGTGGATGGGAAGTTGCGCCTTCGCGCCGGAGACTCGCTGACCGACGTGGAGTTTCGCCTGGTCCCACTGGGCGCGGTTGGCGGCCGCGTGCTCGACGAAGATGGCGATCCGGTTTCGGGGGCGATGGTGGTCGCGCAGTCCTACTATTATGGCGGCGGCCGGCGCAGGCTGCAGCCGGCGGATTCCGGACAGACCACCGATCGGGGTGAGTTCCGCTTGGGCAAATTGAAACCCGGCCGCTATTACATCAGCGTCAGCCCGTCCAACGCGAATCCGCTGGCCGAGACTCCGCCGCCGCCCAAGGACGGCTCGCCGGAGACCGGTTACGTGTCCACTTACTATCCGAATGTCACGGATATCGGGCAAGCAACGGCAATCGGGGTGGCGGCGGGCGCCGACCTCTCCGGCTACGTAATCCAACTGCGGAAGTCCAAGGTGGTGCGGATAAAGGGAAAGGCCGTCGACGCCGATGGGAAGCCGATCGGCAACGCCATGGTGATGCTGATGTCCCCAGAGAACCCCGGCAGCATGCGCATGAGGATGCTTAACAATTCCGAGGGCCGTTTCGAAATCGCCGGCGTGGAACCGGGGTCCTATATCATCATGACAACGCAGATGGGCGAATCCTCGCCATCGATCCACATGCAGCCATTGGTGGTGCCCGCCGAGGGCCTGGACAACGTCCAGTTAGGTTCCCAACCGGAGGGGACGGTGCAAGGGAATATCATGGTAGCGGGCGACGACAAGGTGGCGCTCAAGGGGCTGCCGGTGATGCTGGCGGGCGGGGAGGATGCGCCTACCATGCCGGTGCTTGCGACCGTTTCGGAGTCCGGCGACTTCGTGGTGAAGAAACTGGCTGCCGCGCCGTACAATTTCACGCTGCCACACCTGCCCGATGGCACGTACTTGAAGTCGGTGCAGTTGGGCGGACGCGAGCGGCTTGGGCAGACGCTGGATTTCTCGGCGGGTTTCGCGGCGCCGGTACAGATCGTTCTCGGCACGGACGGCGGAGAGTTCGAAGCCACGGTATCCCGCGACGACAAGCCGGTGGCCGATGCCACGGTGGTACTGCTGGCGGCCGACCCCAACGGGCGCTTTCCGGAGACAACGCGAACGGGCGAGAGCGACTCGGCAGGCCATGTCAGGATGAAGGATGTTCCGCCGGGCGACTATGTGGCCTTCGCGTGGGAGGAGGTGGAGCAAGGCGAGTGGCTGGATGCGGGTTTCCTGAAGCCATTCGACAATCAGGCAACGCGGGTCCGCATCCAGCCGAAGGGACACGAAAAGGCGCAACTGGCTGTGATTCCGGCGGCGAAGTAGGCGATTGAGGCGGAGCAGGCCCGGTTCGCACGGCCAAGAGGTCCCAGGGCCGCCAGTGGCAAACCTCCAGAATCGCTTCTGGGAAGAGCCGGCGCTTCGCGGGTGGCGTCTCAGCGTTTTGACAGTGGGGCGCGTGTCAGGCCCGGGCTACCACCAGCGACCACCCGCCTTTGTGGCGCGCTTTCAGAACCGGCGGCAGCACGGCGGATACTTGCTTCACTTCGTGGCGTTCGAAGCCGCTGGCAAGCAGCAGGCCGCCCGGACGCAGCACGCGGCGGAACTCGGGCGCCAGCGCGACGATGGCCTGCAGGCTGATGTTGGCGACGACGAGGTCGGCGGAATGCGCGGCGATGGCGTCGGCCGATCCGACGAAGGCGTCTCCGGCAATCCGCACGGCGATGGGGTCGGTGTCGCAGGCCACCACCTTCCCCGCCCCCAGCAACCGCGCGGCACGCGCCAGGATGCCCGAGCCGGTGCCGACATCGGCGACCGTCATGCCGGGCTCGAGGTAGTCCTCGAGGGCCTCGATGCAAAGCCGGGTGGTCGCGTGGAGGCCGGTGCCGAAAGCCATGCCGGGATTGACCACGATGCGGAAACGGCCGGGCGGCGTGGGATCGTCGCGCCACTCGGGAACCAGGTAGAAGCGCCGGCCCACTTTCATGGGTTCGAGCAGTTCGCGCGCCGCAGCCACCCAGTCGCGCGGTTTCTCCTCGCGCAGGCGTGCGCCGGGATACAGGTCGAGGAGCACTTCGCGGGCGGCGCTGTCTTCGAAGAAGGCGCGGACGCGCTGAGCGTCCAGTTCCACGATGCCGGCCGAGCCCTGCTCCCAAAGCTCCGCGATGAGCAGGTCGCGGTCGTCCGAGTCGCATTCGATTTCGAGTGAGAACATTGTTATCGTTAGGTTTCCGCGAGAAATGGAGCTACAAGGTATTTTCCCACCAATCGCCACGCCATTCGACCACAACGGCGACATCTATCCGGCCAAGGTGCGCCACAACGTGGAGAAGTGGAACAGGACGGCGCTCGCCGGCTACGTGGTGACGGGCTCGACGGGCGAGAGCGTCATGCTCACGGCCGATGAGAAGACGGCCATGTGGGAACTGGTGGCGCAGTGTGCCGCGCCGGAGAAGTTGCTGATCGCGGGCACCGGCGTGGAGAGCGTGCGCGAAACGGTGAGACTGACCAACCGGGCCGCCGGAATGGGTTACAAGGCCGCGCTGGTGCGCACGCCGCACTACTACAAGAACCTGATGAATCGCTCCGGCGCGCAGGAGCTGTTTTTCCGCGCGGTGGCCGACCAGTCGCGCATTCCGGTGATCGTTTACAACTTTCCGCAAGCCACCGGCGTGGACATTCCGGTGGAGGCGGTGGTGGCGCTTTCCGAGCACCCCAACGTGATTGGGATCAAGGAAAGCTCGGGCAACCTGGCGAAGGTGACGCAGATGGTCCGCGAGGCGCGGGCCGGTTTCCAGGTGCTGGTGGGGTCGGCGCCGACGCTGTGGCCGTCGCTGCTGACGGGCGCGTGCGGGGGGATTCTGGCCTACGCCAACGCCGCGCCGTATTCGACCATCGCGATTTGGGAAGCGTACCGCGCCAGGGAGCACGCCGCGGGTTTGGATTGGCAGAATCGCATCGGGCACGCCGCGGCGCTGGTGACCACCAAGTACGGCATCCCGGGGCTGAAGTACGCCATGGATCTGAACGGTTACTACGGCGGCCCTCCGCGGCTGCCGTTGTGCGTGCCCACGGAGGCGGCCAAGCGCGAGATCGAGGAAGCCTTCCGGGATCTGAAGGGTTAGCGCCGCGCGGCAGGCGGCCGCCGGGGCAGCACAGCCTCAACCGAGTCACGCGGGGAGTTGCGGGCTTTCGAGGGCGATTCATCTCCCGCGCAGGCGAGCTTCGCCCGCCGGGCCGATTGACAATCGGCCGCAGGTTGACAACCTGCCCCACATGAAACCGTCGCAGAGCGCGAAGACCCGCGGTTAGCGCCGCGCGAACCTGGCCAGGCGCTTCAGGACGCCGGCGGATTCCTCCACTTGCAGCGCGTAGGTGACGGCGAAATACGCGACGCCGTAGACCGCCAGGATGGCCGCGCCATCGAGGATGGGCCGGGCCGTTCCGAGGGCCAACTTGATGCTCCAGGCCGCCGCGGCCGCCACCAGCGCGGAGGTCCAGAGACGGAGGGTGAGCGAGGCATTCAGCCCGGTCTTGCCGATGCGCCGGTTGAGCGCGCGGCGAAGCAGGGTGAACTCGACCCATCCGGCGACGCCAGCCGAGGCGGTCAGACCGGCCACGCCCCAGCGCGGTTGGATGCCGAGCCACACCGGCAGCGGCACGGCGCAGAGCCATCCGAGCGCGCCCGTGAGGGTGACGCGGATGACCGCGAAGCGCAGCGGCGTGCGCGTGTCGCGGAGGGCGTAGTAGGTGGACGAGTAGAGGCGGCCCAGCGTGGAAGCCAGCAGCCCGACGGCGCTTCCGGCCAGGATGCCCCACACGTACACCGAGTCGCGGTGCCTGAACTGGCCGTTTTGAAAGAGCGCGCCGGTGATCACGTCGCCGAGCGTCAGAAAGGCCATGGCCGAGGGGACCACGAAGAACGCGATCCGCCGCAGGCCGGAATCCAGGCGCTGCCGGAGGTACGCGGCCACCTGCGCCTGGTCGCCGAGGGCGCTGGACATGGCGGGCAGTTCCGCCGCCGAGACCGCCATGCCGAACAGGCTCACGGGGAGGGCGTTCAGGGTTTGCGCGGTGAAGAGCGCGGCCACCGGCCCGTCGCCCAGGAGGCTGGCGAGCAGGGAGTCGATGTAGCCGCTGATCTGCACCACGCCGCGGCTGACGAAGACCGGTCCGAAATTGCGGATGACTTCGCGGACGTGCGCGGATGCCGTCTCGAGGCGCGGCCGCAGTTTCCGCGTCAGGCGAAGCACGGTGGGCACCTGCACGCCGAGTTGCAAGCCGCTGCCCGCGACCGAGCCCCACGCCAGCGTCACGGCGAGCGCCGTCTGGTGCTGGTGGCGGAAGGCGATCATGGTGGCGATCTGCGCCAGGCTGGCGATCACGGGAGCGGTGTAGGAGAGGAAGAACTTGCGATGGCTGTTGAGAATTCCGAGGCACCACGCGGAGAGGACCAGCAGGCCGATGCTGGGGAACAGGATGCGCACGAGGTGGATGGTCAACTCGCGCTTGGCGCCGTGGAAGCCGGGCGCGATGGCTTCGATCAGCAGGGGGGCCGAGAGGACTCCGAGCAGAACCAGCGCCGAGGTGGTCAACGCCAGAATGGCGAAGATGGCGCCGGCTACGCGGTCGGCCTCTTCCTCGTCGCCTTCGGCCAGCAGGCGCGCATAAACGGGAATGAACGACGCCGAGAGCACGCCTTCGCCGAAGAGATTCTGCAGGAAATTGGGAATGCGGAAGGCCGCGTTGAAGGCGTCGGCGGTGTAGGAGATGCCGAAGTAGCGCGAGAACACGCGCTGGCGGACCAGGCCGACCAGGCGGCTCAGAAGGATGCCGGACGCTACCAGGAATGCATGGCGGCCGGTGCGCTCGCGCTCGGCGGGGGGCGCCACTAGGCGATCTTCTCCAGAACCGCCGCGGCCACTTCTTCGGTGCCGCTGGAGCCGCCCAGGTCGCGCGTGCGCACCTTGCCTTCTTCCAGCACCGCGGCCACGGCGCGCTCCACCGTGACGGCGGCGCCGGACAGCCCCAAGTGGTCGAGCATCATGGAAGCGCTGAGGATGGCGGCCAGCGGGTTCACCACGCCCTGGCCGGCGATATCGGGCGCGGAGCCGTGCACCGGTTCGAACATCGAGGGAAACCTGCGCTCGGGATCGAGATTGGCGCTGGCCGCCAGCCCCATGCTGCCGATGACGATGGCCGAGATATCGCTGAGGATGTCGCCGAAAAGATTGGAGCCCACCACCACGTCGAAGCTCTCCGGCCGGCGGATGAAGTTCATGGCCGCGGCGTCCACCAGCAGGGATTCGGTTTCGATGCCGGGGTACGTGGCGGCCACCTCGCCGAAAACGCGGTCCCACAGCGCCATGCTGTAGCCCTGCGCGTTGGACTTGGTGACGGAAGTGACGCGGCGCTTCTTGCCGCGCTTGATGGCCAGATCGAAGGCGAAGCGCACGATGCGCTCGATGCCGCGGCGGGTGAAGACGGAGGTCTGGATGGCGATCTCTTCGGGCTGGCGCTGATGGACGAACCCGCCGACCTGGGCGTACTCCCCCTCGGTGTTCTCGCGGACCACCACGAAATCGATATCGCCGCCGCGCGGTTTCTCGAGCGGCGAGCGGACGCCCGGATACAGGTACGCGGGCCGCACGTTGGCGTACTGGTCGAAGGCGCGGCGGATGGGCAGCAACATGCCGTTGAGCGTGGTGTGGTCGGGGATATCCGGGTGGCCGACGGCGCCCAGCAGGATGGCGTCGCACGGTTGCAGCAGGTCGAGCGCGCCGGCGGGCATCATGTGGCCCCATCGGAAATAGTGCCGGCTTCCCCAGTCGAAGTCCTGAAAGGCGAAGGTGACGCCGGACAGTTTGGCGGCCTTTTCCAGGACGCGCTTGGCGGGCGGGATGACTTCGACGCCCACGCCGTCTCCGGCGATTACGGCGATGGTCAACGTCTTCATGGGCTGAACACAATTCTAGCGCTCCGGCGCGGGCGTTCAGCGCGCGGGAGCGTAGCCGGCACCGAGCTCGCCGGCCTCCCCGGCCGCCAATCGGAAGTTCTCCATAGACCGGATCGTGGCCCGCCACTTCGTCGAGACGTATGGCTGTCTTGACCATCGCCACGCCGGCGGCCAGAAGTTGAAGAGGCCGAGCTATGTGGCATCGGTGCGCTGACGCCCTCCCGAAGCGGCCTTTCAGCTTGCCATCCGCAGAGCGTCTTCGACGGCCTCCGGATGCCGCGCAATGACGGCCAGGAGAACGCGTGCCGGGCCGTCCGGCCGCGTCCGGCCCTGTTCCCAGTTGCGCAAGGTGGCGGGCTGGAATCCGAATCTCGCCGCGAATTCCGCCTGGCTCAGTCCCAGGTGTTTGCGCGTGGCCCGCACATCGGTCACCGGCACTTCGACCGTGGTCACGCGGACCGGCACCTTCTTGCCCTCTACCCAGTCCACGGCCTCCCGCAGACTTGCAACGATTCGGCTGCCCGCGCTCGGCTTGCGCCGTTTGGTGATTGGAGCTTTCTTCATTTCGCCATCCTCTTCCGGTATCCCGCGATGAGGCGGGGCACCAAGCCCCGCATTTCGTTTCGTTCGGCCCTGGTCAGATTCGCCTTTTCGTTCTTAGCGAAGACGTTGAGCAGAAACAACGGGAGCGATTCGTCGTGGTAGTAGTAGATCGCCCGAGCGCCCCCGCGCTTCCCTCGTCCGTGCGATCTCCAGCGAAGCTTCCGGGCGCCGCCCGTCTCTGGCATGACGTCGCCGGCCTCGGGGTTCGCGGCCAGGAATGAAACGAGTTCGCTCCGCTCCCCCTCTGTTAGCGCCGCGGCGGCCTCCCGCAGGAACCCCGGAGTCTCCACCACCGTCATTGGGACGAGCATGTCATAGACCAGTATACGCTGTTAGCGTAATGGAAGCAATTGCAGGGCCGGCAGAGCGGACGTTGCCCGCAGCCCGTTCCCCGGCTATCGAAGCGGTAGCCGCAGGTGCGCGCGGGGCACGGCGCGGAGCACGGCTGATCGGCTCCGTCGATTTCGCGACAAACTGGCAGCCAATTATGGCCGAAGACTACGTCGAATGCCTCGAATTCCGCCGCAAGTTCGCCGCCGTGTACGAACGCGACCGAATGGGCCCGATCATGAGCTGCGAGTATCCGAAGCCTGAGGAGAGAGGGCATGGCCTCTTCCAGGCAGAATGGGATTACCAGATCTCCTGGGAGCGGGGTGGAAGACCCAAGGTCTTCCTTCTGGAGCGCCGCCCGTATCTTGCGGGCGATGAACCTTGGACGCTTCGCCTCTTCGAGCGAAAGGTGGAGGATATCCCGATCACGGAAGGAATACCGATCGAGATCTCCAAGCATGCATCGGGCCACATCTTCGCCGACTCGGACATTGAGGGATGCTGGTGCGAGGCCGAGGGCCACTTCCTGGAGGGCATCGAGCAGGCTGTTTGCAAACGGTACGACCTCTCGAACTACAGGCGGGACGCCCAGCGGAGGTTCAAGGGCACTGGCGGCAGCGTGTTGGTGTACGATGGATACTCACCATGGACTCCTGGAAGAACAAGCTGTTCTTCGGCGACAACCTCGACGTGCTTCGCAAGGACATCCCGGCCGAGAGCGTCGATCTGATCTACCTCGACCCGCCGTTCAACTCCAACGCCAGCTACAACGTGCTGTTCAAGGAGCAGAAGACCGGGAAGCAGTCGGCGGCCCAGATCACGGCGTTCGAGGACACCTGGCACTGGACGCTTAGGGAGTCGCAAACTGCGTACGAGCAGGTCGTGAAGAGCGGCCATCAGAAGTTGTCGGACCTCGTTCAGGCCATGCGGAAGTTTCTGGGTGAGAGCGACATGATGGCCTATCTGGTCATGATGGCGGTTCGCTTGATCGAGATGCGGCGCGTGCTCAAGCCTACAGGCAGCATCTACTTGCATTGCGACCCGACGGCGAGCCATTATCTCAAACTCGTCCTGGATGCGCTGTTCGGGTTTCAGGGCTATCGAAACGAGATCACCTGGAAGAGGACAACGGCTCACAGCGATTCCAAACAAGGCCGCCGCGAATTCGGGAATGTCATTGACATCATTCTCTACTACACCAAGTTCGAGCGGTACACCTTCAATCCGCAGTACCTGCCGTACGGGGCCACTTACTTGAGAAAGTACAGCTACACGGATTCCAATGGACGCCGCTACAGGCTCGACAATCTTACGGGCCCGGGAGGAGCGGCGAAGGGCAACCCGGAATACGAGGTGATGGGAGTCCTTCGCCACTGGCGGTACAGCCGCGAGAACATGGACGACCTGATCGCCGAAGGACGGATCGTCCAGACGAAGCCAGGAGCCGTCCCACAATACAAGAGGTACCTCGACGAGATGCCCGGCGTGCCACTCCAAAACCTCTGGGACGACATTCCGCCAATCAACTCACAGGCGCAGGAGCGGATGGGCTATCCTACGCAGAAGCCCGAGGCCCTGCTGGAGCGAATAATAAGGGCAAGTTCCAACGAGAACGACATCATCCTGGATCCGTTCTGTGGCTGCGGCACTGCGGTGGCGGTCGCCGAGCGCCTTCATAGACGGTGGATAGGCATCGACATTACTCACCTGGCCGTCGACCTCATCGTCAGGCGCCTAAGAGGGATCGAAAAGGCCGCCCCGTACATGATCGTTGGATACCCGGAAGACGTTGCGGGGGCGGAGTCCCTGGCCGAACGCGACAAGTACCAGTTCCAATGGTGGGCCATCATCAAGGCCGGCGGCGACTGGTCGGCCGAGATGAAGAAAGGCATGGATCGCGGCATCGACGGTTCCGTCACATTCTTCGACGATTACTCCGGCCAAGCCAAGAAGGCGATCATCCAGGTCAAAGGCGGCCAGCATCCCGGCGTTAACGACGTGCGGGTGCTCAAGGCCGTCATCGAGCGTGAGAAGGCCCCCATAGGCGCGCTGATCACGCTCAAGCCGGCCACCAGGGAGATGACTCGCGAGGCAGCCACCGCTGGATTCTATGAGCCTCAACACCTGCGCGGGCGGAAGTTCCCTCGCATTCAGATTCTAACCGTGGAGGATCTGTTCGCCGGCAAGCGGATCGAGCATCCCGAACTGGCGGTCAGCAGCGTGAAGCCGGCGGAGCGAAAGACCAAGGACCGGCAGCACGGGCTGTTCTGACGCAAGCGGCACCCCCATCCGGAAAATGGCGTCTGACCCCTTTTTCTACTCCGCCGGCTTCCTGAGCGCCCGCAGGTCGATCCCCAGCGCCTGGCACTTCTTGTAAAGGTGGCTGCGCTCCAGGCCCAGCGACTTGGCTGTGTCCGTCATGCGCTGGTTGTGGCGCCGGAGTTCGCCCAGGATCTGCTCGCGCTCGAAGGCGCACACGCGGTCGGCCAGCGAACCGTCGAAGCGCGGCGCGGTCCCGGGCTCGGCGGCGGCGGCTTGCGGCAGAGCCATGCGCACCGCCGCGCGGTCCACCGGTCCATCGGCCAGCAGCAGCAGCCGCTCCACCACGTTGCGCAACTCGCGCGCGTTTCCGGGCCAGGGGTAGCGTTGCAGATCGCCGATGGCATCCGGCTCGAAGGGCTTGGCCTTCCATCCGTTCTGCGCGGCCACCTGCGCGGCGAAATGCGCCACCAGGGCGGGGATGTCCTCGGCGCGGTCGCGCAGCGCCGGCAGCAGCAGCGGGAACACGTAGAGGCGGTGATACAGGTCCTCGCGGAATCCGCCCTTGCGGACCAATTCGTCGAGGTTGCGGTGGGTGGCCACCACCACGCGCACGTCCACCGGAATGGCGCGGTCGCCGCCCACTCGCTCCACCTGCCGCTCTTCCAGGACGCGCAGCAGCTTGGCCTGCATCCCGACCGGCATGTCGCCGATCTCGTCCAGGAACAGCGTGCCGCGGGTGGCCTGTTCGAATTTGCCGGTGTGGCGCGAGGCGGCGCTGGTGAAGGAGCCTTTCTCGTGCCCGAACAGTTCGCTTTCGATCAGCTCGCCCGGGACCGCGGCGCAGTTGAGCGTGACGAACGGCCCCTGCCGCCGCGGACTGCGCTCGTGGAGAGCGCGGGCGATCAGTTCCTTGCCGGTGCCGGTCTCGCCCAGAATGCAGACGCGCGATTCGCTGGCGGCCACGCGGTCCACCTGCGCCATCAGGCGGCGCATGGTCTCGCCGGTGTAGACGATCTCGTGCTTGCCCACGCGCCGGCGCAGGTCGCGGTTCTCTTCCTCCAGGCGCTTCAGCTTGAGAACGTTTTCCACGGTGAGCAGCAGCTTGTCGGTGGAGAGCGGCTTCTCGAGGAAGTCGACGGCGCCCAGGCGCGTGGCCCGCACGGCCATTTCGATGTTGGCCTGGCCGGAGATCATGACCACCGCGAGCGGAATTCCCAGGCCGGCAACTTCCTCGAGCAGCGCGAGGCCATCCTTGCCGGGCATGACCACGTCGGAGAGCATCAGGTCGAAGGGCTGCGACTTCACCAAGTCCAGCGCGCGGGCCGCGTTGTCGCAGACGGTGGCGTCGTGCCCGGCCATGCGGAAGGCGCGGGCCAGCGAGGCCAGCGTATTGGCGTCGTCATCGACGAGTAAGAGGTGTGCCACGTCATCGCTCCACGTTACGGTTGCCGGAACCGGGAGCCCTGCCCGCGCAGATGGGGTTCGGAGAGGTCGCGGCGGATTTCCAGAATCAGCTTCATGACCAGCCGTTCGATGCAGTCGCGGATCTCGCAGTGCTCTTCATAGCTCGCCCCGATGGGGTCGTCCACGTCCCATTCCAGCACCCGCGGCGCCACGCTGGCCGGCAGGGGCGCGCCGCTCAGGTTGACCGCGATATCGAACTGCGCGCGGCCAAGGTGGCGGATGCTCTTGGGAAAATGATCGTGCAAATCGAGGTTGCGCTCTTCCATGGCGCGGAGCGTGTCGCGCGCCACGGACATGGCCGGACTGAGGCCCGCGCTGGCGGGGATCACAACGTCGCCGCCATAGGCGCGCGCGAAGGCTTCCGCCATCTGGCTGCGGCACGCATTGCCAACGCACACGAACAGAACGCGGATCTTGGAATCGCTGGCGCCGTCCGGACTCACAGTTTCTCCAGGAAAAGCCGGTGAACGCGGCAATCGCCGGTCAGCTCGGGGTGGAAAGTGGCCGCCAGATGGCGGCCCTGTTCCACCAGCACCGGGTCGCCGGCATAGCGGGCCAGCACGGTGACGCCGCCGGCGGCGCGCCGGACGATGGGCGCGCGGATGAAGACGGCTTCCAACCTGCCGGGCGAGGTGCGCCGCTCGAAATCGGGCTCGGGATCGAGCCACGCCACCCGGCTGTCCACCTGGCGTCCATAGGCGTTGCGTTCCACGCCGATGTCCATCAGCCCCAGGCTCTCCTGCGCCGGGTTGGACACTTCGCCAGCCAGCAGAATGGCGCCCGCGCAGGTGCCGAAAATGGGCTTCTCGCGGCCGAACTGCGCCAGCTTGTCCAGCCAGCCTTCGAACCGCAGCAACTTCAGCATGGTGGTGCTTTCGCCGCCGGGGATGATCAGCCCGTCGATCCCGGCGAGCTGCGCGGCGTCGCGGATGAACACCGGCTCCCCGCCGGCGCGCTCGAGCGACCCAGCGTGCGCCGCGAAATCCCCTTGCAGCGAAAGCACTCCCACTTTCTTCATCGGCCGCCCCTCACCAACCGCGCGTCTGCAAGAGTTCGGATTCGGGAATCTTGGAGACCTCCAGGCCGGGCATGGCTTCGCCGAGGGCGCGGCTGGCTTCCAGCAGCAGCTCGGGATTGTCGAAGTTCTTGGCGGCCTTGACGATGGCCTTGGCGCGCGCGGCGGGGTCCGAGGATTTGAAGATCCCCGAGCCCACGAAGACGGCTTCGGCGCCCAGTTGCATCACCAGGGCCGCGTCGGCGGGGGTGGCGATGCCGCCGGCCGAGAAGTTGGGCACCGGCAGCTTGCCGTTCCTGGCCACCCACTCCACCAGCTCGAGCGGCGCTCCCAGGTTCTTGGCCTGGTGCACCAGCTCCTCGCTTCCGAGCACGGTGAGCTGGCGCATCTCGCGAACGATGGTGCGGATGTGGCGGACCGCCTCGACGATGTTGCCGGAGCCGGCTTCGCCCTTGGTGCGCATCATGGCGGCGCCCTCGGCGATGCGGCGCAGGGCTTCCCCGAGATTGCGCGAGCCGCACACGAACGGCACCGTGAAGCCGGTCTTCTCGATGTGGTGCTCCTCGTCGGCGGGGGTGAGAACTTCGCTCTCGTCGATGAAGTCGACGCCCAGGGCTTCCAGGATGCGCGCTTCCATGAAGTGGCCGATGCGGGCCTTGGCCATCACCGGAATGGTGACGGTCTTCATGATCTCCTCGATGATGCCGATATTGGCCATGCGGGCCACGCCGCCTTCCTTGCGGATGTCGGCGGGCACGCGCTCCAGGGCCATGACGGCGCAGGCGCCGGCGTCTTCGGCGATCTTGGCCTGTTCGGCGTTGGTGACGTCCATGATGACGCCGCCCTTGAGCATCTCGGCCAAGCCGACTTTCACGCGGAACTTATCGTTCGTCAGATCGAACATAACCTTCTCCTAAACCTCCATCCGGCCGCTCGCTGACGCTCGCGGTTCCGTGTGGGGCCCCTTTACACCACGGCTTGCGCCGGTCCATAGTCCCTGGACGCCGCTTCAAGACTACTGCAAAACACGCGCCCCAGAATCTCCAGGCCGGCGCGGATCCGGTCCGGCGGCAACCCGGCGAAACTCAATCGTAGCGCCCCGGGCTCGCGGCGCGAAACCGCGAACAACCGGCCCGGCAGGTACGCCACGCCCTCTTTTCGCGCGCGCGGGAGCAATTCCTCGGCATCCAGCGGCTCGGGCAGCCGCACCCACACATTCATGCCACCCTCGGGCCGCGTCCAGCGCGAGCCCGCCGGCAGAAACTCGCGGCAGGCATCCAGGGTGGCCCGCAGGCGCGCGGCGCCGGCCTCGAGCACCCGCGCCAGGTGCGCGCCGAGCCGCCCGGATTCGGCGAATTCCAGCAGCACCGCCTGCGAGAGCTGGTCGGTATGCAGGTCGGAGGCTTCCTTGGCCTGGCGCAGGCGGTCGATCAGCGGCTTGGGTCCCAGCGCCCATCCCACCCTCAACCCGGGAAAGCTGATCTTGGAAAAGCTGCGCAGCAGCACCGTGCCGCCGCGATCACCCAACTGCTTCAGCGCGGGCAGCGGTTCCCCGGTGTAGCGAAGCTGGCCGTAGGCATCGTTCTCCACCACCGGCACGCGGGCGCGGGCGGCGGCTTCCAGCAGCGCGCGGCGCGCCGGCAAGGGCAAGGTGGCCCCGGTGGGATTCTGAAAATTGGGCGTAACCACCACGAAGCGCGGCCGCTCGCGCTCCAACACGCGTTCGAGCTGCGCCACGTCCATGCCTTCGCTGCCGGCGGGGATGCCCACCAGCCGCCCTCCCACGCCGGCCACCAGGCTCTTGAGCCCGGTGTAGACCGGGTCCTCGGCGGCCACCGAATCGCCCGGCCGCACCAGCACGCGCGCCAGCAGGTCGAGCGCCTGCTGGCAGCCGTTGGTGACGATCAGGTCGTCGGCGGGGCCGGCCAGTCCGTGCCGCCGCGCGTCCTCCATCAGGTAGCGGCGCAGCGGCTCGTAGCCGCTGGGCGAGCCCAGTTGCAGAATGCCGGGGAGGTCGGCGCGGGCCAAGACCGCGGCGCAACTGGCGCGGAAATCCTCCAGCGGAAACAGGTCCTGCGACGGGCGGGACACGGCGAAACTGATCGCCTCGCCTCCGAGACCCGCGGAGGCGCCCGAGACGGCCGCTTCGCTGCGTTCCAGGAGGGAGTCCCAGTCCAGGGCGGTGGCGGCGCCCGTACCCGCGGTGACATAGCTGCCTCGGCCCACCTGTCCGCATACCAGGCCCTCGTTCTCGAGCAGTTCGTAAGCTGCGGACACTGTGGCGCGATTCAGTCCAAGCAGGCCAGCCAATTCACGCGTGGCTGGGAGACGGAAGCCGTACGCAAACTCTCCGGAACGGATCTTGCGCGCAATTTGCTCATGCAATTGGCGATAGAGCGGCACCTCCGAATCCGGCGAAAGGGCGAATGTCCCAACCATCGATCCATACCATACCATATTGGACCGGCAGCGGTCCAGGCCGGGGGGCGACTGGGCCGATTGCCAATCGGCCGCAGGCTGCCAGCCTGCCCCACATAACTCCTTGAGGCGACTGTACGATTCTGGTATCCTCAATAAGTCGATTCCATAAACATTTCTCTCCTGGCCGTGCGTGGCCGGGCCTACCCGTGAGGTTTACATGTCGGGCCATTCCAAATGGGCCACTATCAAGCATAAGAAGGCGGCAACTGACGCCAAGCGCGGGAAATCGTTCACGCGCATCATCAAGGAAATCGTGATCGCCGCGCGCAGTGGCGGGGATCCCGACGGAAATCCTCGTCTGCGAACCGCCATCACCGCGGCCAAGGCTGTCAGCATGCCCTCCGACAACGTCAAGAAGGCCATCATGCGCGGCACCGGCGAACTGGAGGGCGGCCAGATCGACGAGGTGATGTTCGAAGGCTACGGCCCGGGCGGCGCCGCGGTCCTCGTCAATGTCGCTACCGACAACCGTAACCGCACGGTCAGCGAACTCCGCCATGTATTCTCCAAGAACGGCGGCAACATGGGTGAGCAGGGCAGCGTCGCCTGGATGTTCGACCGCAAGAGCCAGGTGCTGGTGCCCGTCGAGAAGGCCGGCGAAGACCAGCTCATGAGCGTTATCCTGGACGCCGGTGGAGACGATCTCCGCCCCGCCGGCGACAACTGGGAAGTCCTGTCGCCTCCCGAAGCCCATGAGGCCATCCTCAAGGCGTTGGAGGCCGCCGGAATTGCCACCTCGGAAGCCAGCATCGCCATGGTTCCCAAAAACCTGGTCAAGCTGGAAGGCAGGAGCGCCAGCGGCATGCTGCGGCTGTACGAGGCGCTGGAAGACCACGACGACGTGCAGAACGTCTACTCCAACTTCGATATCGACGAGAAGGAGTTGGAGGCCCTCGAGCAGTAAGGTGCGGGTGCTGGGCATCGATTGCGGCTCGGAGCGGACCGGTTATGGCGTCATCGATAGCGATGGTTCCCTCCATCGCATGCTCGCCTCGGGGGTGATCCGCACCAGCCCCAAGCAGCCGTTTCCCAAGCGCCTCCTGGAGATCGCCGGGGGGTTGCGCGCGCTGGTCCGCGAGTACGCGCCCGAGACCGCCGCGGTGGAAGGGGTTTTCTACGCCGTCAACGTCAAGACCCTGCTCAAGCTGTCGCACGTCCGCGGGGTGGCGCTGCTGGTGGCGGCCGAGGCGGGAATGCCAGTGGCCGAGTATTCCCCGCTCGAGATCAAGACCAGCGTGGTGGGATACGGCAGGGCGGAGAAGCGCCAGGTGGGTCTGATGGTCCAATCGCTGTTGCGGCTGCCCGAAGCCATCCAATCCGAAGACGCCTCCGACGCCCTGGCCGTGGCCATCTGCCACGCCACCCGCGAATCCACCCTCCGGAGGCTCGTATCCCCGGTATGAAGCGGTTTCCCATCCTGCTCGTTGCGATGGCCGCCTTGGCGGCCGATGGCCGGCTCTTCTACTCGCGCGAGTTCCCCGGCAGCACACCGGCCTACATCCAGGTGACTCTCACCAAGGCCGGCGATGCCGAGTACCGCGAGGCGGCGGACGACGACCTGCCCGTCAAGTTCAAGCTGCCATCCGCCTCCGTCGAGGAAATCTACGGACTGGCCGGGAAGCTCGCGTTCTTCAAGCTCCCGCTCGAATCTCCGCTCAAAGTGGCGTTCATGGGGACCAAGACCTTCCGCCTCGAAGACGGCGCCGCGAAGACCGAAGTCAAGTTCAACTACACCGAGAACAAGGACGCCCAGGCGCTGCTGGATTGGTTCGAGCGCATGGCCGAATCTTCGCAGCACCGCATCGAACTCGAGCGCACCGCCAAGTACGACCGCTTGGGTGTGGTGAATGCCCTGGCGCTTCTGGAATCCGCCCTGGAACGCGACCGCGTGGTGGCGCCGGAGCAGTTTCTTCCGCTGCTCGACCGCATCGTGGCCAACGAGAACTACATGCACACGGCGCGGGTGCGCGCCTCCGAAATCGCCGAGGGCATTCGCGCCATGAAGCCGCCCACGAACCCGCAATGACGCGCAGCGCTACCTCGACAGGGCCCTGACGGAAGCCGGAGCCGGCGGCGGCGGCAAAAAGGCGCTGACGGGCGGATCGGCCCGGTCCGCCACCTCGCAGCACCCCAGCCATCGACTCGCTCCGAAGCTCACCAAACCCCCGCTGTCTGCAACGCCCGGGCGAGTTCCAGCGAATTCCTGGAACCGGTGTCGACGAAGGCGATCTTCCCCAGGCGGTCGATCAGGACCGTTCCGGTATAGGGAATCCCCAGGCTCTTCGCCGCGCTCCCATCGGAATCGACCGCCAGCGGGACGGTGTACGCCTCGCCGCCCGTGGCAGGCTGGCTGCGCGGCGGTAGCACGTAGAATGCCGTCAGACCTTTGCCCTTGAGCGAGCGGTAAGTCATCTCCAGGAGGACTAACGAATCGTCATTCGACCGCCGGCTGAAGTGAAGCAGCGCCACTCGCCCCCGCAAACTCGCGCTGGAGATCGGCTTCCCGTCCGCGCCCTGCAACTCGAAATCCGGGCTCTCCTGGCCCACCAGCGGGGACTTCGGCCCGAAGATCAAGCGCGCCACCTGCACGGCGCCGGCGGGCGGGGTGAACCGCAATAACGACTCATCCACGGCTTCGCCAACCGAGACTTTGGTAAACGAGAGGGTGACGCCGGTCTCCGGCGGGCTAGGCCTGCCCGGCGTGTTGACGGTGACCGTGTATTGCAGCTTCAGCACCAGGTTCCGGCCCGCATCGATCCAGTAGGTCATGGGCGAGTACTGGACTCCGCCGCCGTTGGGCAACTGCTCCACCTCGATCACGTGGCACATAACCAGACCGGAGGGCAGTTCCAGGCTCTCCTGGCGGAGCCTCCGCGCGGCCTTCACCCGGTAGGCCGCAGTCTGGAACGTGACCAGGCCGGGAGCGCGGCTGGCGGCGGCGTCCGCGGGCGTCTTGGTGTATTCGTTGCGCTCCGGGTTGTATGACCACCGGTACTGCCCGTCGAAGAGGTACAAGACTCCGTTGGGGAGCGTTTCCTGCCGGTACTTGCCCCCGCTGCCCACGATCCGTTGCCGCTGTTCCGTGCGGGTGCGCAAGGTGCCCGGGAATTCCCGGACTTCCACCTGCTCGAAACTATAGGTTGTCTTAGGCAGCTCGACGTAAGTGGCCGCGACCTTCCTGAGTAACTGCAGCGCATCATCCTGGGCTGCGCCGATTGGGGCAAGAAAAAACGGCTCTGCGCAGGAATTCGATGAACCCCCCAATTGGCGTGGGTTTCGTGATTTCCGGTCTCCGCCTGAGGTCTGCGGTTTTGGGCGACCACGGCCGGCCGGCGGCGAACGGTGCGGCGGGCTCTCGAAGGCACATGCTTGGCAGGACGAAGCCATCCTTCTTGGGCACAGACGGCACCGCGGGGCCACACCTGAAGTCTTTCATTCTATGAGAGTTGAGGAGGCTTTCAAGCACTGGCCGGCTCCCTTCGAGGAACCCGAACCTCGCACTCCTGGAGAAGCCCGTGGTGGCGGCAGGAACGCGGGGCGACCCGAGCGAGCACGGCAGTTCAGGCGCCTGGCCGAACGCCAGCCCGCCGATGCCACTCCGGCCCTCCAGGAAACCTGAAACCCTTTGGAGGGCACGTCGGCATTGGCTTCAGAGCGATTTGGCCGCACTCAACTGACTGCGGAGCCTGGACCCCCATTTCATCGAAACCCAGCAAAACCAAGGGGTCTATCAGATTCTCGCTCAGAGCCGAAAAAACAGGGCGGGAAGCGGGAGAGCGAGTTTTCGCATGACACCCTCCTGCCCTCCGATTCTACAACCGGAGGCACGCCGCAGGCACGACCAGCAAGCCTTGCCAATGCTGGTATACTTGGTTTCAGGACCGTCATGCCCACTCGCAATGTGAGTTTGACCGATGCGCTTGAGAACTTCGTACTGGCGAACGTGGAGAGCGGCCGATATGAAAACGCCAGCGAGGTTGTCCGCGCCGCGCTACGAACCCTGGAGCGCGAGGAGCGCCACTATGAGGCGAAGCTCGCCGCGCTGCGAACGGCGATTGACGAAGGCGATGCCAGCGGGGTCGCCGCGGGAAACCCGTTCGACCGCGTCCGGCGGACGCTGAAGCTTCCCAGGAAGAAGCGGTAGCACGTGGCAGCGTTCCGTTTGTCGCGACTTGCCGATGCCGACCTGATGGGCATCGGTGCGTACACCCTGCGCACATGGGGCGAAGACCAGGCTATCCGCTATCTCAACGCCCTTGAAGCGTGTTGCCAACGGTTGGCCGATCACCCTAAGTCTGGCCGCCCTTGTGAATCCGTGCGCCCTGGCTTGCGCCGCATGGAACACGCCAAGCACGTCGTGTTTTTCCGGCGCGAACCGGGAGGCATCCTCATCTCCCGCATCCTGCATGAGCGGATGCTGCCGGAAAGGCACTTGATCGACGAAGACGAGATGTGAGACACGGCTCCGGCTGGGACAATTCAGAGGCTTGGCGAGCGCCCCAAGGAGCAGTCCGCACTCCGGAGTGTGGGGCGCCGACCCGGTGTCGGGCAATTGCGGCGTGGCCGCAGTGTGTCTGTTAGCGATTGTCAAGTCGGCGACGCAGGCCTCTTAGCCACCGCGCGTTCGTTCCGAGTGCCGCCCTCGCCTCATCGATCGTCAACTGCGCCAAGTCCTTCCGATGGTTCCGGAATTCCCGCCATCCGTGCCCGCAGTTGGGGCACGCTGCCCCATCCGGATAAACGGCACGAGCAACGGTCCCATCTTGGAGACCGGCCATGCAATCTCCTATCCGAGTCTCCTTTGCCTCATACTTGGCTATCTCGGTGCGGGTTTCTGGGAGGCTCAGGTCGCGCAGGCTCTTTTCGCCATCAAGGTACCCTGCAAGGCCTCTTCCGCAGCTCTGGCAACGACTGACCGGCACCCCTACATTCTCCCATGATCCGAATGGGGATTCGAAACCGGGCCGGTCTTCGAATCCCCTCCTGCTTCAACCCGGCTTTCAGTTCCACTGGCCCGCACCCACACCCTCTGCGCCAAATCCCACACCCCAGCTCCAAATTTCCCGTCACGGGGCTCGCCTGATGTGTTGATTCTCAACGGTCTTCCCGCCCTGGCCCGCCGATTGCTACCATATCTGATTCCGATTCACGTGAAAGGACTGCCCCGTGACCCAAGCTGCGGCTGACACCAAAACCGAATCCTTGCGGGCCCTTCCCGGCGACGATGTCCGCCAGATTCTGTGGCGCTTCGAGGACCGGTTCGATCTTCAGATGCTGGTGCAATCCGTGCGCGCCGTGGCGCGTGGCCCGGTCGCCCGCCTGGTGGCGCAGGGCGCGCGCAATACCCACGAATGGACCCCCGAAAAACAGGCGCTGCTGCAGGCGTTCGACGAATCCGGCATCACCGGCGTCTTCATGGAGCCGTCCGAGGGCGGGTTCATCGAGGGCCCCAAGAACCTGGCGCTGGCGCTGGTGGCCTTCGAGCTGGCGTGGGTGGATGCCGGCGCGGCCACCGGCAGCCTGGCCGGATGCCTGGCGCTTTCGCCCATTCACGAGCGCGGCACCCCCGAGCAGCGCGAACGCTACATGCGCCTGTGCGCTCCGCCGCAGCCGGGCGAGGACCGCAAACCCTGGCGCGGCGCGTTTTGCCTCACCGAGCCGCTCCCCTATGTGGGCGTCGAAACCGGCATATTGGCCGGCAAGGTCCGCGTGGCCGAATGGAAGGACGGCGAAGAGCCTGTCCTGCACGTGGAGAAGCGCGGCCGCTTCATCACCAACATGGGGTTCGCCAATTTCGTGACGGCCTCGGTGGAATCCGACGACCCGCGCATCAAGGGCACCTGCAAGATCGTCCTCGAGGAGACCGACCCAGGGGTTTTCGACCGCGGCGTGCCCACCCGCAAGCTGGTACATCAGCTTTCCTCCACTCGCGATCCCATCTTCAACCTGAAAGTCCCGGCCTCGCGCATCGTGGGCGGCTACACGGTGAAGGACGGCGTCATCGTTCCGCGTTACAGCCACGGCGAGGTCATCGAGGCGGTCTTCCGCCGCACCCGCGTGACCGTGGGCATCATGACCTCGGCGAAACTGCTGAGCGCCATCGAGCCGGTGATCCGCTACGGGCGCACGCGTTTCCGCGGCGGTTCCATCGCCATGCCGGGCACGCCGCGCTACGAACTGGGCCTGCAGCTCAAGCAGGACGTGGTACACCGCCTGGTGGACGTGTGGGCCACCGGCGAAGCCAGCGCGTCGCTGGGGTTCCAGGCGGCGCGGGTGTGCGACCAGATCGACCCGGCCGAGAAGCGGATGCTCGAGATCATGGCAGCGCGCGGGGTCTCCGGAGGCTCGGCCATCGCCAAGGCCATGCGCAAGGTGCAGAAGGACGCCATCGAATTCGTGCACGGCAACCGCCCCGAACTGGGGGAGGACACGCTGGTGCAGTACGCGCTGCTGGATTCGGTGGTGAACGTCCTGTGCCCGGCCTGCAAGCTGTGGAACACCGGCCACGGAGCGCGCATGATGCGCGAAGCCGTCAGCCTGATGGGCGGATACGGCATCACCGAGGATTGCCCCGGCTTCCTGGGACATAAGTGGATGGACGCGCAGCTCGAGGCCACTTACGAAGGGCCCGAAGCCGTGCAGCGGCGCCAGCTCGGCATCACTATGGCCGACGACCTCTTCCTGGCGCAGTTCCGCCAATGGGTCCGCGAGATGCGCGAAATCGCCAACGGCCGGCCGGGCACCGGCGCCTGCGCCCTGGCCACCGCCATGCAGCTCTGGCTGTGGACCCTCGAGCGGCTGCAAAGAGTCACCGACGCCGATGGCGGCAAGCTGTATCAAAGCTCGCGCCAGGGAGTCACCTTCCCGCTGGCCGACGCCTTGTGCTTCCTGCTGTCCTCGCGCGCGCAGATCCTCGATCTCATCGAACTCGAGAAGAAAGGACCCGCCAATCCCACCGTGGCCGAAGGGCTGCCCGGCCTGGTCCAGTTCTTCACCGACCTGTGCCACGTGCAGGCGGCCCACGCGGCCGGCGAAGTGGGCCGCATCTGCGCGGAGCTGGTCCACGGATACAACCGCCATCCCGCCTGGGACACCGAAGGTTGCGCGTCCTGCTACCAGGCCGACGACCTGGACGCCATGGAGGCCCTGATCCCGGGAATCGCCGCCGCGGCCCGCGGGTATGCCGACGTGATCGAAAGCGACGGCGCGCACCCGCTCAAGGCCGGCCCCTGCGTGCGCTTCGAGGGCCTGGACCAGTTCGGCCGCTTGCGCATGCGGCTGGACGGCTGCCTGACCGGATCGCAACTGGCCAAGGACCGCGCCGCCGAAGCCCTCACCAAGGTCATGATTCCCGAAGCCGCGAGCTACCCCGTATGAACGAGGAGCGGACGGACCGCCCGGCGGCCGAGCGTCCTTCGATGGATCTGGATATCGCCTGCGTGGGCTTCGGCCCCGCCACGGCCGGATTTCTCGCGGTGCTCTCGCGTCTCCTGGTGAATCCCGACGGCACTCCCGCCATCGAAAGCCAGGCCATGCCGGGGATGCCGCTGCAGGTGGCCTGCTACGAGCGCGCCGACGATCTCGGCTTCGGGGTCTCGGGCGTGGTCACGCGCGCCCGCGGCATCCGCGCCACGCTTCCCGATCTGGATTTCAGCCGCATCCCCATGGCGGCGCCGGTGGCCGAAGAGAAGGTGGTCTACCTGCTCGACCCGGTGGGCGCCAGCCTCCGCTCCTTCACTCTGCGGATGGCGGACGGCGTGGTCCGCGCGCTGCGGCTGCACCGGCACTATGGCGTCGAGCTCCCCTGGGTTCCGCCGTTCCTGCACAAGCGCGGGGGCATGGTGCTGTCGATGGGACAGTTCATGCAATTCCTGGGCGGCGAAATTACCTCGACCGGCGCGGTGCAGATCTGGCCGGGCATGCCGGTGGCGGAAGCGCTGATCGCGGGTGCGCCGCCCCGCGTCGAGGGTATCCGCCTGGCCGATCAGGGAGTGGACCGCGACGGCACGCCGCAGGACGACTTCCTGCCGGGAATGGATATCCACGCGGCCCTGACGGTGGTGGGCGACGGTCCGGTGGGCGCCGTCGGCCGGCAGTTGGACGAGAAGTTCGGATTGCCCCAGGGCCATCGCCAGCGCGAGTGGGCCGTGGGAATGAAACTGGTGGTGGACCTGCCCGAGCCAGGCGCGCTGAAGCCCGGCACCGTGTTTCACACCTTCGGTTATCCCGAGCCGGAGATCTTCGGCTTCCTGTACGCGCATCCGGGGAACGTGGCCACGGTGGGAATCTTCGTCCCTTCCTGGTTCCGCTCTCCCATGCGCACGTGCTACCGCTACTTGCAGCACTTCGTCATGCACCCATACGTATGGCGGTATCTGGCGGGCGGCAAGCTGCGCAGTTGGGGCGCCAAGTCGCTGCAGGAGTCGGGCCGCCGCGGCGAGCCGTTCCTGGCGGGAGACGGGTACGCGCGCATCGGCGAAGGGTCGGGCAGCACCAACGTGCTCACCGGTTCGGGAGTCGACGAGGCGTGGACCACGGGCGCGTGCCTGGCCCAGGCGGTTCTGGAACTGGCCCGCCAATCGCAGCCGTTCACCAAGGAGAACCTGGAGCGCGCGTTCGTGGCGCGGCGCCGGGAAAGTTGGCTGGAAGAGGAGCTGCGCGTGGCGGAGAAGGCCCGCGACGGTTTCCATCGCGGCGTGGTAACCGGCCTGTTCGGCATGGCGCTGTCCGGGCTGACCGGCGGCAGGTGGAACATCGGCGGCGAGCCCCGGCTCATGCCCGAGCCGGAGCAGTTCTACGCCGCCAGGATTCCGCCCGCGGATTTCCACCGCATCGTCGACGACTGCCGCGCCAAGGGAGTGCCGGCGCACGACGCGCTGATGGACGCCTGCGGCTGGCCGCCGATTCCATATGACGGACAGTTGCTGGTGACGCACCAGGATGCCCTGCTGATGGGCGGCAAGGTGCAGGCGCCGCCCGGATACGCCGACCACGTGCGGTTCCTGCATCCCGATTTCTGCCAGGCGTGCAGCGCCAAGCTGTGCATCGAGATGTGCTCGGGCCAGGCCATCGCGCCCGGTCCCCAAGGCGTCCCCGTGTTCGACCGCGAGAAGTGCGTGTATTGTGGGGCCTGCGTGTGGAACTGCCGGGAGCCGCTCGAGGGCGGCCCGCCCCGGAGCAACATCTCTTTGACGGCCGGCGCCGGCGGTTTGCATTCGACGGAGAATTAGGATGTGGTCTTATGTGGGGCAGGCTGGCAGCCTGCGGCCGAGTGGCACTCGGCCCA